>Ga0209083_1002144_pt1 | contig 19515 bp, 28 predicted proteins | sample AM7aDNAmetaG_FD_184132 | JGI IMG/M metagenome (GOLD analysis project Ga0209083, IMG submission 184132) | Freshwater microbial communities from Finland to study Microbial Dark Matter (Phase II) - AM7a DNA metaG (SPAdes) (version 3) | ecosystem: Environmental > Aquatic > Freshwater > Lake ...
TTAACAATGACGTTTTGCCATATCCCGATTTTGAATAGAGCAAAACCTTCCGTTCAACAAAAATCAATTTGCTGAGTTCCTTAATATCGGTATCCCTGCCAAAAAAAAGATCTTTTTGCTCTGCCGAAAAAGGGGACAATCCAGGGTACCTTCTCATGATCCTAAGTTTTTGAGTTTTACCATCAATTCATTGTTGTCCCTCTCAAAAATTTCCAAGTCAAGTTCCAGCTTTCTCTTTTCCAAAGGTTCCACAAACTGCATCCGCTCATTTGTTTTTTCCATGGCTTCCTGATTGGTTTTTATCACTTTTTCTAAATATTCCTTTTGTGGGACAATCCCGCGCAGCAGATTTTTTTGTTTTGCTTTGTTGTACAGGTCATCGAGAAACTGCTCGTTGTTTTGCTCAATGAAAAACAGATTTAGCGAACTCTTGTCCAACAGGTTTTGAACCAATTCTCCGGCAGTTAGTTCGTGGGTGGCTAACTTATCGGTTTCTTGTTTTATCATGTTCAGGATGTACAGAAGAAAAATATTGTACCATTTGTCAAATTCAAACCCTATGAATACCAGGTAATTGGCTTTTTTGAGATTTTGCTTAATATTTATTGGAAACCCCTTATTTTCGGAATATTCCAAAATAAAAGAAAGATAATCGAAATGCGAAACTACATATTTACGGTTTTTGATGTTGCCGTAAATGTTGTATATCACCATATTGTCAATGGAAGGTTCGGGAATATCAATTTCCAGTGAACTTCTAAAAGTAAAATTAAAATTACTGTACTGTGAAAATGCGGTATTTAACGTATCATCGGGAATAAGCGAAACAATTAATGGAAACGGCAATGAGGCCAATTTATGAAACAGGGGATTGTTTATTTCCGTGTGCTGTTTCAGAAATTGCGAAAGTTTAATGTAAAACCTTGTTTTGATTGCACCCGAAGAGAAGCTCCAGATTTTTTCGTCAGGATTGTATTTGACCTTTGTTTTGTCAATATCTGTTTCATCAATTTCTGGCAAGGAATTATAAAAGGCAAGGTAATAATCCAAGCCATTGTATTTGATTAGTTCCGGGCCAATAAAAAGGACACATGAACCTTCGCGTAGTCCGCTCTCTATCAACTCATCAAATTTTGCTTCATGTTCTTTTGGCATAATCTATTGTTTGGTAAGTTTTATTAGTTCCCTTTCATCTTTTTCGATATTTTCTTTTATACTTTTTATTTCGTACTCATATTTCATTGTCCGCTTGGGGTCGTCTACGAAAACCAATTTTTCTTCGTATTCCCTGAGCAGTCTGTAATTCATTAAGATACGGTTTTTGGCGCCTCCCATTTTTAACGAGGCAATTTCTTCGGGGAACCCATCCGCAACGCCAAGCAAATTGTCAATTGTATGGTTCGTTTTGTCTTCGTCCAACCTATCCTGGATATTTCGGATTTCCGATAAGATATTTTTAGTCTGATCGACAATAAGTTGCTTTATTTCAAATGTTTGACTTTCAGAAATATTTTGAAGCACAAGTTTTATGGTTTCAATATCGTTGTAATTCACTGTAATTGCACTACCATTTACATCTTGCAATACAATATTTCCGCTTCCATCGGTATCAATCTTATTGATTTTATTGTAATCCATTGAATTGTATCAATTTTGTTGTTTATCGGTTGTTGTGTAAAATATAAAGCTTATTATTGTTATTCTCTCAAAAGTAAATTGAATAAAGTGAAGAACTATAAATAAAGTTGAATTGAAAACATTCCTCTGGCGGATAAGTTTTCATCAGTAGACGTTTTTTTGAAAAACAAATAAAAAATATGGGACTTGATATGATTCAATTAAACAGAAATTTAAGGATGAGCCAAAGGAAAAGCTGGTTGCCCTATTGGTCAATTAATACGCTCAAAGCTTTTAATGTTATCCATTTTGATGATTTGCCTTTTGTTTCGACGTCTTTTGGAATTGCAGACAAAGCCTTTAACGATTTCACCACGCCCATATGACAGGTATGTCTTCCCCAGCATATTTCAAACCTATCGTAAGGCCACTCTTTTGACCCATCTGAAATGCCATCATCGCTTCTTTGGTATTTGCATATCCATTCAATACCATTCCTTATCCGTTCATCATTCAAATAACCAAGTCTGATCAAGCTCCAAATCATATTTCCTGTCAAACATGGAATTACCTTGCTATGCCTTCCACCACCAAACATTGAACATCTATTTACCGCAAAACCATAACTTTCAATATCTTGCGAATAATCCAGAATGAACTCACATGCCTTTTGAATGCGTGAATTATGGATATCGGCTCCCATTTCGGCCAATATGATCAACTGCCACACTGTCCCGGAATACTTCATCGAATAGAATCTCAAAGGTTCTCCCCAATAACCAGCTTCATTTTGTTTATCAAGTATTGCAGGAACAATCCCAATTTTCATGATATCCTCCTGTGAATCGATTACTTCCCGATCTCCCTCGCTCCTTTTTAGTAGTTTTGTCAAAGTGAAATACCTGACAGATGGATTTTCTTTTCCCAATAACCACTCAATTGTCTTTTCATCAGTAATTTGCTCAAGTTTCATAATTTAATCCGTTTTATGAATTTCATATCAGGACGCCCCATCCAATTGTCAGGTGGGGCTATTAATTTCAAGCCTGTTACATCGTCAACAATATGAGGTTCTGCATCAACCTGAACATGTAAAGCTCTCCATAAAGCAGTTCTAACTGCAGTATTATCTGGCTCTGCTCTGTTTTTATTTCGCTCCATCAATTCAAATTGTAACCTCAAAAAAACTCGTAAGTAAATTTTGAGAACGAAGTAATCTTACTCGATGTGTTGTAATATTCCATTTCGGTTCGTAACCCTTTGGTATCGTATTTGTTTGAACGTTTTGATGCGGAACCTCCTTCCTTGGACCATTTTTCTTCAATTACATTGCCCTGAGCATCGTATTTGTACTGATAGGAGGTAAGAACTTTTCCATTTGTCTCTTCGTTGATTTGCAAAAGGTTGCAATTACTATCGTACGAATATATGGTACGAGTGTCGATATTTCCGTTACGGACTTTGGTTTCTTCAATTTTTTTGCCGGATTGGTCATATTCGTAATTCGATTTCAGGCCTATATTATCTAATAAATTCGGCTCATTACATTTGGGATTTTGTGGGCTACCAATTAAAAAGGTTTCTTTTCCAGTAAGAGATCCGGTTGGACTCAAGATTGTCATTTCTAAAGAATTGCCTGATGATTTAAAAATACGGCGTTCATTCAATATTTTATTTTCGGTATATTTAATTTCAACCAAGCGCCCATTGCTATCATACGTAAAAGTGTTGTTGAAGGGAAGCCCTCCGTACCTTGGGTCCCCGTTAATACCAGTTTCAGACAATTTTCTACCCTTACTATCGTATCTTATACTCAGGCTGTAAATCATGTCTCCTTTGTAATACCTGATGTAAGAGATTTTATTCCCCTGAGCATCATATTTGTAAAGCATTTTCGACAAGGTGTCACCAGTTGATTTAAATGTACACGATTCCACAGTGTTGCCATTCCGGTCAAATACTTTTGATGAGCTTTTGTATCCTTTGCTGCCTGGTTTACCATTTACATAATCGTAAGCCCACTCAATCTGGCGTTTAACTTTGTTTTTTGAGGCTTGCTCTTTCTCTTTACTGTCAAAATTGGCTTGTCCGTAAGCGCCCGTAAAAAACGCTGAAAATAAAACGATGATCGCAAATTTTTTCATTTGATTCTGATATTTTGTTAATAATTGCCCAAAAGTAGGTTGAAAATAATCTAAAAGCAATGAATAGGATAAATATTTGAGCTTTTGTATCTAATGCAAAATGAGTTCTGATCTCTAACAAATAAAATATTTTTTATCCGTCCACCAAAATATTTCGACCAAACGGTTACTTTTGTTTTGTTTTGCAATTTGTTCAAATTTTTTAAAACTTCATGAAAAAGATCAGTTTAATTCTATTCGCAGGGCTATTGTGGTTTTCAACAGCCAATGGCCAAAATGAAAAGTTCAAGGCCTTGTTTATCTATAATTTTACAAATTACATTGATTGGCCGGGCGGCACAGGCAGTACGTTTGTAATTGCCGTTTATGGCGATTCACCTATTATATCAGAATTACAGGCTATTTCGAAGATTAAAAAGGTGGGAAGTGCCTCTATCGAAGTCAGAAAAATAAGCACAACTGCCGAAATTGGCAATGCTCAGATTGTTTTTGTCCCTGCCCAAAAAAAGAGGTCACTGAGTGAAATAAACCAGGCATTATCGGGTAAACCTACCTTAATCATTAGTGACCTGGCCACATCCGATTTTGGAATTAACTTCATTGTAGTTGGAGGAAAACAATCTTTTCAGACATCGAAATTGAATATCGAAATGCACAAGTTGAAAGTGAATAGCTCGCTTATCGCGTTAGGAACTCTTGTAAACTAATCAGATTGGGCCATGATGCCTACATGAAGCCCTATTTATTGTCAACTGGCTTTCATTTTTGGTCCATATTAAGCCAAACTACTTTTTGATCAGACCGATGGCTTTGTCCGATAATGTCTTTGTACAGTACTGTCGACTCCTAAAAGTTTAGTAGCCCTGACATTCTCAATAATGTTATTGTCGTAACAAATTAGAATTCCACATTTCCAACCATGAATTTCAAAAACGCAATAAGCGTTGCCAGCTGTTAAATATGGGTTTATGAATGGATGCAGTTTTCTGAATTTTGCCACCAGACCGCTTTTGTCAACACAAACATAGGCTTTGAATAAATTGTCATTTTTATCTTTTTCAAATAGGCCTGCCAAAACAACAATGTCATTTTGCCTTGCGATTTCTGTAAGTCTCAAAATGCTCGGTCCATCAGGAATAAATTCTGCAAGATCTAGCATTTGTTCCTTAGAAAGGTTTCTTGCAAAAGTGTAACCTGTTATGGAACACTCATGGAAAGCGATAACATTTGAACCTTCCATTGCTGCCTTATGTGCAAGTTTCTCTATAACAGAGAGATTGTATATTTTGTCCCTTCTTTTATTTTCGAATTGGACCGTCGATATTCGTATTTTGTCCATAAAATGCACTTAATTAACCAGTTTGAAATATATTATCTTAATTCATCTATGGTCATTCTTCATCGTCAACATTGTAGAATAGGAAATATCCTCATTGAAATATTTGCACAGCGATTTCCATAATGCAGGATGTGGCATAGTTTCAGGGTGATGGAGTTTGATTTCCCGATACGAATCAGACAAATTTAATTGTTCCATCTCTTTTAAAGCTGCAATTGCAAATGAGGTAGAACGGCTGACCCCTGCACCGCAGGAAACCATGACCTTCCGGCCTTGATCTTTTTGGTTTTTAATAAAATCTATTCCCTTTTTCAACATTGGTTCCGGTAAAGGAACGCCATCTTCAACAGGAAGCTACAGAGAAATTATCCCGGTGTGTTCCACCAACTCGGCAAGCTGCAACATGGCACCAATCTGATGGGCCTCAAGCAGAAATGAATTTTTTGTTTCACGATATTTCCCGATGTAAAGCCAAGGTCGGATCTTGTTCATAATTGAGCCATTTTGCAGTGATTTAGTTTACAATTACATGACCAAATTTTCCCACATATAATTCACTTCGCCATTGCCTCCCTTAAATATTTTTAATAAATCCAGAATTTGAAGGGTTGGGAAATATTTTGATTTAAAGAAATTCATAGATTCGATTCGGGGTAAATAAAAAAGTTCAGGAGACATATAATCTATTGTAACTGCCCATAAACCAAAATATTTCAAGCCCTTGAGGTTTTTAATTTTGTCAGGTATTACTTTTATTTCGCAACAATATTCAAAACTTAAAGTTTCCAAGTTCTGCAATTCAAAAACATTTTCAGGTATTCTTTTAAAAGGCTCAGATTGAAATTTCAAAATTTTTAATGTCGAAAAATTTAGGATAAATTTGGGTATTAGATCTATTCCTGTTCTATCAAAATAAATTTCTTCAATAAATGTATTATTGAAAACATGGTTAAGAAAATATTGAAAACACTGTAAAGATCCTTTCCCAGAAAGAACTATACTTTTCAAATTTGGAACATCAATTTTCTGTCCTTCAAAATAAAGGCAATTTCCTTCTGAATCATTTGATATAGAAATAATTTCCAGATTAGAATAACTATTATCGGGAAGAACTAATTCATTTTTCTCGGTTGGATCATCACATTCGATAAACCATACAGATTCGTTTACTAATTCAATCGTCTTCATGTGTAACCTTTTTAAGTATTGCAACCACCTGGCATATTATTTTCTGTTTCCTCAAAAGTAGGTTGAATAAAAAGTAAAAGCAATTAATATGCTGAATATTAAATTGAAGAGGTAAGTATTGTTGACAAAAACGGATATAGCAGAATGGATGACTTTTGTAATATGTCTGATAATTTGTTGTCTGGAATTTCCACAACCTTGAACAGAACCGCTGTCACCCAGAAATCGAATTGGCGTTTGTCTATGTTCAGTTCCCAAAACAGTCAAGCCAGCTATAATTCATCAATTTCTGAATCGTCTTTTTCATCTTTGGGTTTAGGGTAATCATTATTTTGTTTCTTTTCAAATTCTGCTTCATCTTTTTGATTACGAATGATCAGGAAAACCAATAATGATACTGCCAAAATTCCAACTATAATGATAATTGTCCAGTTCATAATTTACAAGTTTAAATGCGATTAAATAAATGAAATACAAAGATGCATTTGATTACGCTAATAATTATTACATAATTATGAAAAAAAATTGCTTCATTCACATATTATTTGTTTAATAAATTGATATAGTGTACTTTAATGAAGCTAAATTAAGAAACAGCAACTTCAACAATTATCAATCTGCCACAAACGCAGTTGCTTCAATTTCTAACAAATAATCCGGGTGCATTAATCCCGCAACAAATAGGACTGAAATCACCGGAGGATTTGAAGCCTGAGTTAAATATATTTGTGAAATTAAAAAAGCTCCATAAGCATCTTGTCCCTGAACGATATAGATGTTAAGCTTTACTAAATTGTCAAACGTTACATTGCAATCAGAAAGTGCAATCTGCATATTTTGCATGATCTGTTCTGTCTGTGTCTGAATATTTCCTTTCCCGACTATCTCTCGATTTGCATTGACTGAATTCTGCCCTCCAATATAGATGGTTTTACCACTACCTTGTATCATAATAACTTGGGAGAATGCAGAATTCATCATCAATCCATCCTGGTTGATGTGTTCAATTTTTCCCATCATTTTTATTCATTTTATTCTCAACATTTATCGAATTCTGCCAAGTTTTATTGTGTGCTTTTAATTCTGCTTTATATGCTACAAGCCAAATTTCTGGTCAAAAGACTTTGTGAACAATAAAAAATGCCTTCTCTCCTGAATCAAGTACTGATGTCTGTTTATTTATCTCTATTAATTCCGAGTTTTCCCCCCATTCCTTAACTGTCTCTTTAGCAACGCTTCCATCAATGCTATATTGATAAATTACCAGAATAATTTTGGGATCCCAAATTGAAAAATTCCCTTTGTTTTCGACCTCAACTTTTATCGCAGGTAGCAATTCTCCATTAGGTGTTTGGAAAATTTTAATATCGAAATGGAGGTCTGCTTTTAAAGAGAAAGTCCTGCCTTTAAAAAAATTGAAGTAGGACAGAATCCCACCCCCAACAATGGTAATAATCAGGATGATATCCTTAATAACTTCAATGATGCTTTTATTGTTTATGATTATCTGAATTGAGAGTAGATTGTATTTAAACAGGATTCCGATTCCCAAAACAAACAGTAGTGTAACCAGAAACCCAATGACCAATTCTTTTCTCATTTATTAAAATCAATAAATGAACAAAAAATAGGTTGAATAAAAATGAAAACCAACTAATTATGTGCTAGGATTTATATCCAATGGATATTCAATCTTCTCAATATATTTATTCAGGATTTTTCCGATTTGCAATAATCTATAATCCTGATACCTTTTGCCAACTACCTGAACACCTATTGGCAACAGTTGGCTGCTTAATCCGACCGGGAGAGCCAAGACAGGACTTTCCGTTAAAGAAAAAGGGGTGGTATAAGCCTGGGTAGCCATATAATAATGAAGGTCAACATCATTGACTTTCAGCGGTGTATTATAGACACTGAAATTTCCATATGATTTGCTTGGGGCATGATGATTAAAGGCCATAACAGCACTTACAGGACAAATAAAAACATCATAAACATTCAGGAAATTCTCCATTGTATTGATAATGCTATTCTGGATATTCAATGCGATCATGTATTTTTTAACAGAGGTTGGTTTTACAATATTCTGGTGCATAGGGACATTTCTGAGAACACCTTTTGTAAAAGGCAAACCCAACCACTTAATGAAATTGGAGGTGTTGTATCCACCCTGCATTCCAACCAAACTGCCCCAAGTTTTCCATGCCTGGTAAAAATCTATTTCGGGGGTTACTTTTACAGTATTTGCTCCGGCTTTTTCCAATTTGGAAACGTATTCCCGAATTTTCAGTTTGATTTCGTGATCAACCGGCACTCCACCAAATTCATCCGTCCAGGCAATCTTAAAATTTTCAATGTCAATTGCAGCAGTGTTGTTGCTCAACGGGATAGGCTTTCTATCTTCATTCGTGGTTTGCGCTATTATACCCATTGACAGTTCAAGGTCTTCGATATTTCTTGCCAATGGACCGGCAACTGCAAGCGATTTTAATCCGTTTACTTTTTCATCCGGATCTGTCTGTATTCCTATAAGTGAAACCACCCCAAACGACGGCTTGAACCCGTAAACACCGCAGTAGGATGCTGGCAATCTGATTGATCCTGCCAAATCGTTACCGAAACTCAAGGGAGTCGTTCCGGAAGCCAAAGCTGCTGCACAACCGCCGCTGCTTCCTCCGCTCGTTTTTTGAATATCCCACGGATTATTTGTTTTGCCGAAAATGGGATTATCGGCTTGCATATCCATTGCCAGAACAGACAGATTGGTCTTTCCGATAATTATTGCACCTTCAGCTTTTAGCAATTTGACAATTTCCGCATCGCAAAGTGGAATGTTATTTTTCAGTGGTCCATAACCGGCAGTTGTTGTTATTCCTTTTGTTCGGTAATTGTCCTTAATTGTAATTGGAATACCATGCAGTTTTCCCCAGATTTCCCCCTTTGATAGCGCAATATCGGCTTCTTTGGCTCTTTTTAATGCTTCTGTTTTATTCAGTGTGACAACTGCGTTGTAGGTGATATTCCACCTTTCAATTTGCTCAAAAAAAGCTGTAATTACCTCATAAGAACTTAGTTTTCGAGACCTTATCTTTTCGGCCAATTCGGTAGCCGATGAAAATAAAATATTGTTCCGTTCCATTGATTGTGCGAATAAAAAGTGATTAAAATATCCTTATAGAAAATTTCCTATTTGATCATATTGATTTTAAAATGATGGGATTTTACATCCCACAAGAAAGGCATGTTCTTCAACTTTACGGGTTAGTCTTTGGATGATTAAGCCCGCTAAAAATGTTTCCAACAAACTTAATGGAACAGCTAGCAACATTAACCCTGTTGGAAGCACCCGCATATTCCATACAACGATCCACATCAATACAAAACCAACAAAACAGGAGAGAAATGTTGTTTGAATAAATGAAAATTTCTTTGAGATGATGAAGATTGCAATGGCAAAAACATTATTTTTAAATAAAGCATTATTTGGTATCATTTAAAAGATAATCGTGCACTACTTCACCGATGTCGAGTGTCAAATCTGCAATAAAGTGGATAGCAGAAAGAACCTTTAATACAGGCAAATGACTTACTGGTGCAAGCGCGTGCGGATGGAGTTCCAAGGAACAAGGTCCTGTCCACGCACCTTTGAGAGTGACTTGTGTCGTGTAATATTTCACCAGTTCACAAATGCGTGTCGAACCGTCAACGTGCGGAATAATTTTTAAAAGAAAATTTGGTTTGGCAAGTGATTCAAAGACATCTGACAAATCTGCTGAAAAGTGTTTGAATCCCATCGTTCCGGTAGCAATACGAACCTTTCCATAGTCGAGTGTTCCAACCAAGGTATCATTATCTACCTCTAATTTTGGCGAAGCATTCTTTTTTGGAAATCCCCACAACTCACGTCCACCTGCAATAGCAGGTTGATTATCCAAATACATTCCATGGACATAATTGCCTTGAACACCTTGGAAGGTTACCGGAATAATTTGTCCTGATTCTGTATAATCACCATAACCGGAAGAGTCGGGCATACGAATAAATTCAAATCTTACAATAGGCTCGTGAAATTCAAGCGGTTCCGGAACCTCTGCCCGTAAAGCATCCCTATCCGTGCGATAAGTGATAATCAAAAATTCACGATTTTTGAAATGATATGGCCCGCGTGGGAAAGCAGGACTTGTAAGTGGCATTGAGAATGCGGTTTTCTTGATATCATTTATATTCATCAGTTTTCCTTTAAATATTCATTTTTCACTACTTGACACGTCTTAAAACCGAAACACAATTGGTCACGCCAGAACCACCCACATTGAATGTTACACCCACAGTGGGTGGCTTCAATGAAAGGGTTGCCCCAATAGGTTCATCTACAAGTTGTTTGTAAACCAAAGCGTGCATTGAAACACCCGTGGCACCTACAGGGTGTCCCTTTGCCTTTAATCCTCCGGATAGATTTACGGCACATTTTTCATCTTCACGAGTGAAACGACCTTCCATATAATCATAACCCGCATATCCATCTTTTGATAAACCCAATGCTTCTGTACAAAGAATTTGAGTAATCGTAAAGCAATCATGAACTTCAGCAAGATTCACATCATTGATCGTTATTTTAGCTTCGTTGAAAGCAAGCCGGACTGCTTCTTTTCCTGCGATAAAATCGTACATATTTGGGCGCACCGAGATGGCCAAACGTTCATTTACATGCCCGATACCTGCAATTTCAACGACCTTTTTTCCCATTTTCAAGGCATCGGCAGTCTTCATAATAACAACTGCCGCAGAACCATCGGTTATAAGTGAACAGTCGTGAAGGTGCAATGGAGCAGAAATCACCGGATTTTTATCGTGTGGAAGATTCAAGATTGCATCTGCTGTAATAAGGCCCAACTTATCGGAAGTTCCACCTTTACCAAACTGGGCAAGCGGATTGTCGATACCGTTTTTATAATCAAGGGCTGATACAGTTGCAAGCATTCGTTCCAATTCGGTATCTTTCAGATTGTAATGGTCTTTGTAACCTTTTGCATATTCCGCAAAAAGATATGGGAAAGTCATCGATTCAGCGCCTTCTTCCGGCCAATATGAACATGTAGAAAGAACATGTGTTACTCCTTTGGTGTCGAGCAGGTGCATTTTTTCAACCCCTATAACCAAAGCCACATTTACCCGACCAGATTCCACTGCATAAAGTGCGTTGTATAGGGCCACCGAACCGGAAGCACAAGCCGCCTCACAACGGGTCATTGGTTTGTACCGTAAACCATCAGGATCTATCTCAGGTGCAAAAGCTGCTAAATGTTCCTGATTTGCAAACAAGCCAGGCGCGAAGCTCCCAAGCCATACACCATCCACATCTTTACTACTGATACCTGCATCTAAAAGTGCTCCTTTGCCAGCCTCTATAATGAGTTCATAAATAGATTTCAAATCTGTTATTTCGCCGGTTTCCTTGTTGCGCTTTACAAAAGAACCAAACTTTGAATTGTATGCACCGATTATACTAACTTTTGACATTGTTTTTCCTCCGTAATTTGTGTGTTAATAACAACTTTAATACAGTTATTTTTTACGATAATATCTGCATCTGTATGCTCCAAAATATACTCTGGCGTATAGGGTGCAAAATATTCTGCAAGATAAAACCTGCCCCCCTGAACTTCAAAAACGCCTAGGTCAGTTACTACTAAATTAACTTCTTTGTGGGCTGTAAGTGGCAAAGTACAATGACGTTTTAACCGTGAACTTCCTGTTGGTTGAAAGTGCAAAGTAGCTGCAATAACGATGCGAGCACCGATAGTAAGATCCATTGCGCCGCCCATGCCAGGTACCATTTTCCCCGGCACTTTATAGTTGGCCAGATTACCATCCTGATCTACCTCTAAAACACCCAAGACCGTGTAATCAACATGACCACCACGTATGATACCAAAACTTGTTGCAGAATCGAAAAAACAACCACCTTTTCGGATAGTTGCCGCGGAACCGCCTGAATCTGTAATATCCCGACTCTCAAAACCTTTAGCTGGTGCCGGACCAAGTCCCATGATGCCATTCTCTGACATGAGGATGATATTCACTTCCGGTGAAATGTACTTCTCCACCAATGTGGGAAGACCAATACCAAGATTTACAACTTCACCTGTTTTAAATATCTGGGCGATGCGTCTGGCTATAATCTCTTTGTTAGCAATATATTCCATAATATTCTTTTTCTAATAGTCAAATTGTTCCGCTTTTACAAGAAAATCTACAAAAATAGACGATGTGTGAATTTCGTTTGGGTCAATTTCTCCTACCTCTACAATTTCCTCTACTTCAGCGATTACAAGTTCGGCGGCCGTTGCCATTAGCGGATTAAAGTTTCTGGCTGTACCATTGAAAACGAGATTGCCTGATTTGTCAGCCTTCCGGGCTTTAATGATTGCCACATCTGCTTTCAGAGGAAGTTCCAGTAGGAAAGAGTGGTGATTCACAAAAATAATTTGCTTGCCATTTGCCACTTCAGTTCCAATTCCTGTAGGAGTTAGGAAACCACCCAAACCAGCACCGCCTGCCCGTATCTGTTCGGCAAGAGTGCCTTGTGGCACAAGTTCAACCTCGGTCTCGCCAGCATTCATCTGACGTTGGGTCTCCTGGTTGGTACCAATGTGACTAGTAATGATTTTCCTGAACATTTTATTTTTAACTAAAAGTGCTAAGCCGGTTATCACTCGAGTCTTCAAATTGTAGATGGCTGTATCGTTGCTTATCAATGTCAGATTCTTCGTATTTTTCTCTTTCAAAGCAAGAATAATGGAGTGCGGAGAGCCACAGTTCAGGAACCCACCAACCATTACAGAATTTCCATCTTTGATTCGGTCAGCTGCATCTGATGCCGAAATAATTGGTTTCAAAACCATAATTACTTTGTTATCATATTGTGAATGAATTATCACAAAGTACAAAGGTGCATCCCTTTAAACCAATAATATTATGTAATTTTTAAAATAAGTTGCATGATTCACACATTAGGTACTGAACAATTCGGGATATTCCCGAGAACAGGATAGACATTTCAGCCATGATCGCGCCCGTGAGGGATTGGGGCTTGCAGACCATATGAAGTGCAATTTAATGGCGACTGGCATTCTATTTATTTGTTTTATAATTTATTTCGGGAAATACTTCATCTCTTATTATAGTTTTTTAAAGGAAGTTGGTTTTACAATATTCTGGTGCATAGGAACATTTCTGAGAACACTTTTTGTAAAAGGCAAACCCAACTACTTGATGAAAATGGAGGTATTGTATCATCCCTTCAGTCCAACCAAACTGCCCCATGTTTTCCATACCTGGTAAAAATCTATTTCTGGGTAATTTTTAATGTATTGGCTCCGGCTTTTTCCAATTTGGAATTCAAGGTCTTCAATGTTTCATGCCAATAGACCAGCAACTACCAGCGATTTTAACCGTTTAAATTTTCATCGGGATCTGTTTGTATCCCTTCAAGAGAAACCACACCAAACGATGGCTTGAAACCATAAACCCCACAGTAGGATGCTGGTAACCTGATTGATCCTGCCAAATCGTTACCAAAACTAAGTGGCGTCATTCCGGTTGCCAAAGCTGCCGCGCAACCACCGCTGCTTCCTCCGCTGGTTTTAGTGATATTCCATGGATTATTTGTTTTGCCGAATATTGGATTGTTGGCTTGCATATCCATTGCCAGAACCGACAGATTGGTTTTTCCGATAATTATTGCACCTTCAGCTTGTAGCAATTTGACTATTTCTGCGTCGTTCTGTGGAATGTTATTTTTTAGGGGTTTATAATCAGCAGTTGTGAGTATTCCTTTTGTCCGGAAATTGTCCTTAATTGTGATTGGAACGCCATGCAGTTTCCCCCAGATTACCCCCTTTGATAGCGCAATATCGGCTTCTTGTGCTCTTTTTAATGCTTCTGTTTTATTCAGTGTGACGACTGCATTGTAGGTAACATTGTACTTTTCAATTTGCTCCAGAAAAGCTGCAACTACTTCATAAGAGATTAGTTTTCCAGACCTTATATTATCGGCCAATTCGGTAGCCGATGAAAATAAAATTTTGTTCTGATCCATTTCTTATGAGAATAAAAAGTAATTAAAATAACCTAAAGGGGAAATCCCCATTTGACTATTTCGTTTTTTAATTGCGTAATCATACAACACGAAAGCGTGGTTTACTCTCCAACCTGACGAGTTAATCTCTTGATAATTAAGCTAGCTACAAATGATTCCAATAAGCTTAATGGAATTGCGAACAGCAATAACCCAGTTGGAAGAACACCCATATTCCAAATGACTACCCACATCAATACAAAACCAACAAACCAGGCGAGAAACGTTGTTTGAATCAATGAAAATTTCTTTGAGATGACGTAGATTGCAATGGCAAAACACAAGGACCAAATTCCCCAAACAATCCCATTGATTGGTTCTGAAGGGAATACAAGTCTAAGTTTTTCGTAATGATCTGTCCAATAAGACTTAACGATTAATTCATTTCTTACAAATTCTGAAAGACTAATCCAGATAGTTGAAAGTAAAATTGGCAAAACAGTTTTTTTCATTTTAATCATTTTTTATTATTCACTTGTTGTTGGATTGTCTCTGTTATGCTTGCAAATAACTTATCGGCATTATTCAATGTTCCCACAAAAGTAGTTTGAATAATGAGGAAAAGTTATTGGAGAAGTTGAATTACGAAGATGCATCTCCTGGATAAACTTCCTTCTAAAGGCAATTCTTTTTTCATGATAATTGATTTTAAACGCATATCCTAAAATTAGTCAATTACTCAGAAAGTCATCAATACAGCTTAGGCTATAACAAGTGGCAGATTGCGTAGTTCTTAGCTGTCAGCAAACACGAATGTTTGTACCAACAACTATTCTTCTTAATATGTTCACAATCAGCCATTCGCTATAGCCTTCGTTATAAACCGTTTAAAAATCCTCTAGAGTTGTTTTGCTTTGTTCAAAGGTTTTTGCTGTCTAACCCATTGTATTCCTAAAATTATAGTCATAATTACCAAAATAAGACCAACAGGTTTTCTGTCAGTCCAAAGCCAGGTAATTTGATCAATTTTGAAAGTAAAGGCTACAGCAAAGAGTCCGCACATGATTGTTGTGGACATAAACAGATTTCTCTTTTTCATTTTTTTTAGTTTTAAAGTGTAATGCAAAGTTCGTCTGTTAACTTCATTTGTCTAGGTTGAGTAGGGATGAAAATAGGTTGAATAAAGGTTGATTTTTATGGACGAAACTGGCTCAAATACTAATTTATCGGATTTTTATGCTTTCTCAATTGTTTACGGGAATCGATTCCCAGTGTTTTATAAAGTTTGTTTATATGAGTTTTAAGTGTGCTTAATTCAATAGATAACTCCTTCATTATTTCTTTATTCGACTTGCCGTTGATAATTAAATCAAAAACCTGTTTTTGTCTTACCGACAAATCTTCAATCTGGTTTTCTGTATTTGATTTGTTTGTTTCTGTTTTGTTTTTAATCAGTTTTATTAAATCACTTGTCTTATTTTTCTCAATTTGTATCCAAACTAAAGCGATAACAATTAACATTATAACCAAAATAACTGCAATGTAAGTATAGTTGCTCCATAGCCATGTGGTCCTGAAATTTGTAAATCGAAAACTGATTGTCATGCAAAGTAGAAATATTGCAACAAGCTCCAATTTCTTCTGATGTCGGAACAGTGTGTCAGCCAAATAATTGATTATTCTCATTTCTTGTTTTCTTATTTAATTGTTTTTAACTTATATCATTTTGCAAACCGTTTCCAAAAAGATAGGTTGAATTATGAGTAAAAGCAAACAATTGGTTGATTTTGATAATTGTCTATAAGTTTAATTGCCGATTTCGATGCTCTTATCGATATTTATTTTTGAAACGGACAGTAACGTTCAGATTCCTACTGATCAAGTAATTAACTATATAACATAATGGCAGTTCGCAGTTTTATTACCTCTAAGGATCTTTCATCTGAATTATTTGGTTTTTTGACCTTGTCCGGCGATATCAACGAATGTTAAAATTCGCTTTGTAAATCCAAATGCTGTTTTAAATCCAAATACTGATGCTGGTGAAATTTCCAAATTCAAGTTTTTCTTTTCTTCTAACATCAGCTTTGAGTGGTAGTAAATAGGTTTTCATTTTGGAATCGAACCAAATGGCTGTTTCCCACTCAGTATGATTAATTCTTGCAGTTGCTTTTAACCGTCCCCATCCTTCTTCCTGCCATTTCCAATTTTCTCTGATCTCATTTGAAATTTCTACTGGAAGTGAAACAAAATACCAACTACCTTTTAGCGTAGAATATTGCCAAATTGCGCCATTGAATTGAAATTCTATTTTCCCTTTCATTTATTTTGATTTATTTTTTACAATAACGGCCATTGGATGAGAAATGACATATAATTGACTGATTGGTACTTAGCTGAAACCAACACAAAAGGGGGTTCGGGCGGGGATACTTAAATCTTGTTTAAATACCTGCAGTTTACAATAATCTTCGTATGGGTTGTACTTCATGTTTTTTTGATAATTACGCCTGCTTTCATTAAGGGTTCCAATAGATTGACCGCACCCCCATGTTCTATAATTTTACCATCCTGAATACGGTCGACATTTACGCCCGTAAAGGTAATTGGCTTTCCTGTAGGTTTCATGCCAAACCATTCATCCGTGAATGTGCCAGTAACCGAATAGCTGGTTACAACCCATTCACCTTCTGAGATTTGATTTTCGATGGTCAGTTTCAAATCGGGAAAGACACGCCGGACACCGAGAACGTGATCAATTGCTCCTTTTATTCCCATCTTATAGCGCTCGCCTTCAAATACTTCAACATAGTCTTCAGTGATGAATTCCCTGATGTTGGATACATCTCCAGTGTTCTCAATTTCTTCGATGTACCGGCGAATAACTGTTTTGACATCAAATTTGAGCATATCTATCTTGGTGATTTAGTTTTCAATATCCCATAACATTTGGCCGTTTCTGTTCGGTGACGAATTCTCTGATGGAATTTCTCAGAAGAACAGACCTTTTAATATCCTTGTTCCTGTCATACGATGCACAGTCTCACCACAAACAACAAACGCTTGTTACCAAATGTATTATGATTTGCCTTCTCCATAACCTGCGTACAGTGCTATTTTTTTGTTAATCTCAAAAATTGCATCCGAGGTTATCGAACTTTCAGAATTGATATCTTTAGCCAGTAATGTCAAAATAGCCCTTATTGAACAAATATGGTCATAATATTCGCCGAATATTCTTTTGTCCAAATATTTCAAATAGTTCTTTTCTTCATTGTTGGCATGTAATTTATATACAAAAGAATTTTGAAAGTCATTTAAAATTGGTATTTTCAAGCCACCAGCCATTTGTAAATACTGTAACTGTTTTATCCTGATTGCGATTGATGTGATTCGCTAAATCAAGCCAACCGTTTCCATATTTTGTAACCTCTCCACCAATAAAATCATATCTTTTTATATTGAGTATATTGAATGTATTTGCTACCGATTTAAGTCTCCCGATATTTATTTCTGTTGTTTTTTCCAGATACCCATTTCGGCAATGACTGCAGTTGAAATTGCATTTGGTTGTAAATTCGAACACAATTACCTCTACGTTTTCCAAAGGATTGGTCTTGTATTTGAAATCCACCGCATTCAAATCCATTCTATTATTAATTTCCAAATAACCGTTACTGATCAAGGCTTCGTGAATGTCAGTCAATGGACCTTCAATCATCTTTTCTGTTAAAACCTGAAGCAGAATACTTGTAGGCAAATTGGTTTTTAACTTCTCTTCTGATTGAAACTTCAATTGTTCCGTAATATAACGATGTCCAAAATTTGTCAATATTATTTTCATTTTTTAGAGTTGTTAACAATTTAGAGCTTTTCGTTCGGTCAGGTTATCGAGGCTCAAAAGTCGATTTATTACTAAAGTACAATTGACAACCCGCTTTTGAATTCATTGTACGCCATTAGCGTTTTTATTTCCCTCTCATTTCTTTAAATTTTTCCAGGTCCAAGCATACTATACCCCAATTATGTCCATCTAAATCTTCAATATTTCTTAATTGCATAAACCCTTCGTCAAATGCAGGCGTGGGTTCTTTTCCACCAGCTCTTAAACCTTTCGCCATAATTTCATTAAGTCTTTCAAGGCTTTTTACCGGAAGTGTAAAAGTTGCAATTGTATTTTTATTCCTATAAGCAATATTTTTTTTATTCCGTGATTTGAACATTTCCTGGGTTTGCAACATCACAAATATTTGTTCACTCCAAGCCATACATTTTTGGTCATCAAAAGTAAACAACGGATTAAGTGTAAAGCCTAACTGTAGGTAAAAGTCCTTTGATGCTTCTACATCTTTTACTGGTAGATTGATAAATATTTGTTTCATTTTTATTTAGTTCTCTGGTTATCCGAATGGTCTGTGAAGGATGTTAACTTGTTATTATTGATTATTCCTCGAACTATTTTTATAATTTTTCACCAAATTAAATTTCATTTTTTTTATGTTTTCCAAGATTTCTTTAATTGCGTTTTGTTTCGTAGTGAAGAGCAATTACTCCACAAGGAAATGTTTTTGTTTCTATAAGTTTCAGTTTAGTCGTTTCGGTCGCACCTTTAAATAACGGAATGCCCTGTCCAAGTATCACTGGATTAACAAATAACCAAAACTCGTCAATTAGTCCTTCTCTTAGTAATGAATGTGAAGCTCTTGGACTTCCAAAAATTAGAATGTTTTTTCCTTCTTGTTTTTTTATTTTATTTATGTTGTCTTCAAGTCGGTCGCCAATAACTATGGTATTGTCAAGACCTTTTTCGCTGATTGTCTTTGATAAAACAATTTTTGAAACTTTGTTGTACCAAGCCGAATGTTCTTTGTCGTGCTTTGATGCGTTTGGTTGTTCGCCGGCAGTTGGCCAGTAACTCTGCATCATTTCATAAGTTACTCGTCCATATAATGCAGTGTCAGCTTGGTCAGTCATCGTGCCCACAAAGTCAAATATTGCATTGTCAACTTTTATCCAATCCATTTCTCCATTAAGGATATGATACAAATTAAACTTTACATTCTTGGTGCAATTGAATAGTTCCATTCACCATGAAAATTGTTTTTTTCAATATTTATTTTGCTCATTTCTTCATCTGTAATTTT
>Ga0209083_1002147_pt1 | contig 19504 bp, 18 predicted proteins | sample AM7aDNAmetaG_FD_184132 | JGI IMG/M metagenome (GOLD analysis project Ga0209083, IMG submission 184132) | Freshwater microbial communities from Finland to study Microbial Dark Matter (Phase II) - AM7a DNA metaG (SPAdes) (version 3) | ecosystem: Environmental > Aquatic > Freshwater > Lake ...
ATATTCAATGTAAAAAGAAACAATAATGAATTCTCAAAAGAAAAAAGATACCGGGGATGCTATCGTAAGGAAGCCTTTGGCAATTGTCGAGGTTCAGGAAGTTCTCCATCAGTGGTATGATCTTCAATATAACGAAGTCAAGCATGTGGTCGAGGGCCGCAAAAAAGGGGAAGGTTGCTTCAATGAAATGAAGGATAACAATCTGTTGATCCAACTGCTCAGCAATGGATACCGGATTTCCCAGTCGACCCTCAAGGCCCTGCTCAATTCCGATTTTGTACCCTCCTTTAATCCCATACTGAAGTATTTTGAATCCCTCCCACCCTGGGACGAAGGCAACAGGGATTATATTACCGAGCTGGCAAACCATGTTAAAGCTATCGATCAGCAGCAATTTAACCATCACTTTAAAAAGATGATGGTTCGAACTGTGGCCTGTGCCGTGGATGACCATTTGTATAATAAGCATGCCTTTATCCTGGTTGGCTCCGCCCAGCATACCGGGAAAAGCACTTTCTGCCGGTTTCTATGCCCAAATGCTCTTGCAAACTACAGGGTTGATACTATCCCCCAGGATAAGGACGGGATGATCAGCTTGAGTGAAAACATGTTCATTAACCTGGATGAACTAAGCTCAATGAACAAATTTGAGCTGAATCACCTCAAGAGCCTGTTTTCCATCGACAGTGTAAGGGTGAGGCATCCCTATGGCAGCAGAATGCAAACGGATCCCCGCCGGGCATCCTTCATCGGTTCCACCAATGAACAGTCCTTCCTGACCGATACCACGGGAAGCGTCCGCTGGTTATGCTTTGAAATTGATTCGATAGAGTTCAACTACGAATCCATCGGCATTGATAACGTATGGAGCCAGGCCTATGCCCTTTATAAATCAGGTTTCAGATTTCAGTTGACTGCGGATGAGTTAAAGGAAAATGAATCAAGGAATGAACAATATCAAGCCGTAACCATGGAATATGAATATGTTCAGCAATATTTTACGCCTTCCAATGTGATGGAGTCAAACACGTTTATGACCACCACCGAAATCCGCGATCACATCATCAAACAATCCGAACGAAGAGCGGATTTAAAAAGTCTTGATAAGCTGGGCAAAGCTCTTGCTAAACTGGGATTTGAGCGGGTCCCCAAACGTATAGGGGAATCCAAAGAACCAGTCCGTGGGTATTATGTCAATATTATTTTACAAGATAATTGATGGCTACATGACTACAGATTCAGGTTTATATACTATCCATAAGGGTTTTCGTGTAGTCATCGGAATTTATTCTGATGGCTACAGGATGGCTACAGAATTAAAAACCCGTATAAAATAATTGTAGCCATGTAGCCACCGTAGCTGGTGACTACTTCTGAAAAGAAAAAATAAATACTGATCAAATTATACGGAAATGTCAGTAAATACTAGATAAATCATAATTATTAATCCTTTAAATTTAAAACAATGCACATTGCAGAATTTCTCCAAGCGAATGGCTACAAAGCGTCTAACTGCCGCCATGGTAGCGCCTGGTACCTCAGTCCCTTTAGAAAGGAAAGCCAGCCAAGTTTCAAAGTTCATATTAACCGCAATGTCTGGTTCGATTTCGGAACAGGCGAAGGGGGTAACATTGTCAGTTTTTTCATGAAGCTATACCAGGTCGACAGACCAAGGGCTCTTGAATTGATCAAAGATTATGCTGAAATGCATGCTCCCCTACCTCCCGTTAAAGATTCAGAAGAGTCAAGCAGTATTAAAATTTACCGTGTCGTTAAGTTAGGGAACCCTGCCCTGGTCCAATATCTGCAATCCCGTAAGGTTTCACTTTTCTTCTCCGCAATGTTTCTCCACGAGGTTTATTATATGGTCCATTATAACCGTTTCTTTGCCCTGGGATTCAAAAATGACCATGGAGGTTACGAACTGCGTAATGCAATCTATAAATCATCTTCCAGTCCAAAATGGATCACAACCATCCCAAATCCGGATACCTCAAAAGTCAATGTGTTTGAAGGGTTCATGGATTTTCTATCCTGGTGCACGCATTACAACCAGCTCCCCAGAGTTCATACCATTGTGCTTAATTCATTGGCATTCCTGCCCAGGATTGAATTTATCCTATCCTCTGCAAAGGAAGTCAACCTGTTCCTGGATAATGACCATGCGGGGCGCAAAGCAACCGAAAAGATCATCAGCAGTTGCCCTAATGTTAAGGATTGGGCAACGGTTATTTATCCCAGGCATAAAGATTTCAATGAATTCCTCATGAATAAAGAACCTTCAAAAGAAACCTCCTGATTACCCTTGCTGAAATCATTCATCAGGATACAAGTCACCCATAGGGGAGCAATAGGCATCCAGAGATGACCTGAGCTCCCCTAATCTTTCAATACCAGGCCTTGATCATTCTTACCGATTGGTTCCCCAAAAAGCTCCCCTGTGCTAATTGCAAATTAACATAGGGGAGCAAGCCTGTATAATCCCTAAACAAAATACTGTTTAACAAAGGAGCATTTCAGATATCGCATGAAACCGATTGCAATAAACCTGATTTTTTGACAGTGCGGGGCGGGGTGTAAACACAAAATGTAGGGCAAAAATCGGATTTTTTTGCAAAAAACTCAATAAAATCAAGGGTTTCAAAATTTTTTTGTGGCAAAAAATGTTTTTTATTTTTATTTTATTGTTTTTCTGATAGTTAGAGCCTCGTTCGTGGTCATTTCAACAAAAAAATAGTGTCTTCCCTCAAAAATGGTCATTTCATATATGGCATGAAACCGATTGCACAAATCCTGATTTTCCGATAGGGCGGGACGTGGGGTTTATACGTTTTTTGGTAGAAATAAGAGGTGCTTGCATTGCTATTTCTTTGCAAACAAGATGATTAACGAATTTTTTTTGAGAATGGACTGCAATTGTTTATAAAAATCATCTATTTATCTGTATTTCAATCTATTTCGGCTTCTTTTTCTTTGAAAAGTGGTGCCAAGAAGAAGAAGCAAAAAGAAACCACCTTATGACAATTGTCAAACTGCAATTGCAGTACTTTTTTCTTTGAGTGTCCTGGCCAAAGCAAGAAGTACCAAAAAAGAAACCCTATCCCCTACCCACGGTTTAGCTCGAAATTTTCCTGACAAGTTACCTTCCGAATAATTCGCTTAAAATGAAAGGAGCTTAAAACTGTCAAGGGCGACCTCCTGCAAGGAACTGTCGATCTTCGATTGTTTTCAGATTGTTCCAATCATGACCTACCCCCTGGACATTATTTATTATTCGCGGTTTAAGCCTTTGGCGTTTAAAAATTTCATTACTAACCTTTAACTCAAACGTCTATGAAAGCTACAGCCGCTATTACCCGTCATCAGTCGATCGAAGAAATGTTCATCCATGAAATGGATCAGATCTATTATCCAGGTTACTCAGAAGAACTTATGGCATCTGAACCTGAAAAGTTCACCTGGGAATTCAACGAATTCCAGGGCCAGTTCTCTTGTTAGACCAAAGAATTGCATAGAGCAGGCAGTCAAAACGACTGCCTGCTTTTTTTATGCTCGCTGAGGCTTAAGTGAAAAATACGGGTGACTTTTTTAAGAAAAAGTTGCAAAAACCCAGCCCAAAGAGTAATCCGAAATTCACAAAGTTATGCCCGGTGAAACTGTTTCTCACTAAAGGCGACCTCCTGATGGATCCTGCCGCCCTTCGGGTTCATTCAGATTCCCAAAAACAATCTGACCTGAACCTTTGCTTAAAAGTTTCTCAAGGCATGCTCCCTCCGGCAAATTTCAATTACTCACCGCGGCCACCAGCGCTGCTTAAAACTAACAAGCTATGAAAAAACACATGATGAATCCGGAATTTGCCAGGGAAAACGGCAACAGGTATGAAAACACAATCCCTATGCGGCTCTGGGCAGAAGATGATCTGCCAAGCCAGAAACTCCTTCTGAAAGGAACCAGTACCCTTTCCGATGCAGAATTGCTCAGTATTATCATCGGCTCCGGTATTTCCGGGGAAAACTCTCTGGACATTGCAAAGAAAATGTTGTCAAATTGCGGAAACTCTCTCTGCGAATTCTGGAAGTTCGGAGTATCAGATCTGCAGAAGATCAAAGGCATCGGCCTGAAACGGGCTGTGAAGATATCGGCCATGTTTGCCCTGGCCCGTCGAAGGAACGAATCCGAAGTGATCCTCAAGGATAAAATCACCCATAGCCGGGAGGCCTATGAAATCTTCAAATCCCTGATGGGTGACCTTCCTTATGAAGAATTCTGGATCCTGCTGCTGAACCGGTCAAACCGGGTTCTGAAGAAAGTTCGGATCTCCGAAGGCGGAGTCTCCGGAACAGTTGTGGATCCCAAGAAAGTATTCAAGACCTGCCTGGATAACCAAGCCTGTAGCATCATCCTTGGTCATAATCATCCCAGCGGGAACATCAATCCCAGTGAGGCTGATAGCAAACTTACTAAGAAACTTAGGGATTGCGGTATGATGCTTGATGTGGATGTCCTGGACCACATCATCATCGGGGATGACCGGTATTATTCCTTTGCAGATGAAGGCGCTATGTAGGATAAGGGCTCCAGGAAACTGGGTTTGTTTTTACATTCTTATCTTGATTGTTAATGTAATAATTTGTAAAAGCATGGTCGTGAAGAATATTTTCAGTGTATTCGTAATTGATATTGTACTTTCGTTTAATTTTACTGATTGATGATCAAAGCAAGCAACAATTCAAGGTTTAAAACGGGGGTAAAAGCCAGATAGATGATTTTTGAATTTCTATTTAGTAATGCGAAAAAAAATAAAATTTTACCCTATGAATTTGCGTCTATCCATACTTTAAGCTGATCTGTATACATCCAAACAAATCCTGTAAAATATGTTGTGCATCATTCTATGAAGACAGTGCTAATCTAAACTGACTTACAAGAAATGAACAGAGATACAATTTCGGACAATCCGTTTTTGCTACCAATCGCAAAAGCTAAAGAGCTACAAACCAACTCCCAAGCCAACCCAAATGCTGCACATTCGTTATTACCCCAGTGCATAGCGATCCGAAGTGCAGGTTGTCTTTTATTGAAATTTAAATATCAACGGACCCGTGGAAAGTAGGAACACTGCAATTCAAATATTATTTTTGAAGTTTAATTTCAAGATGTACTTTTTATTTGAAATAATATGGCAAAAAAAACCGACCACGAAGAAATAGATTTGTATTTAAAGGACAAGACCAAAGTAATTATCCTGCATAGCGGAGGGCTTGATTCAACAGTTTGCCTTTTACAAGCAATTGAGCAAGGTTATGAACCAATCAGTTTAGGAATTGACTATAATCAAAAGCATGTGATTGAAACGCAATTTGCATTGGCACAATGCAAAGTTTTAAATGTTGAAAGAAAATTAATTAAAGTCAGTTGGGACAAACCAATAAGAAATATTCCACTAGGAAGAACAGTTGATGAAATCAAACAAAGTGTTTCAGTAGCGTTTTTAGAAGGCAGAAATATTATTTTTCTTGCTTTGGCTTGTGCAGAGGCGGCAGGTGTGAAAGCAAAAGAAGTTTGGTTAGGAATAAATGCAATTGATTATTCTGGTTATCCAGACTGCCGACCTGATTTCATTGATTCATTTGAAATAATGTTAGGTTTTGGTTACCCAGATGGACCTAAAATTAAAAGTCCATTGCTGCAAATGACTAAACCTGAAATTGCACAAGAAGCATTCAGGTTAGGAATTATAAAAAGTGATACTTGGAGTTGTTACAGACCGAAAATTACTAAAAATGGAATTGAACCTTGCAATGAATGTGATGCATGTGTGTTGCATAATTATGCATGGACACAAGTAAATAAAATGAAACCAAATCCAGCTCATAAATTTCCAAATCTCAATTTCAGATAATGGCAAAAGTTGGATTAATCTCGTGTGTAAGTATGAAACAAAATAGAGTAGCTGATGCAAGTGAACTCTATATCTCTCCTTTATTCAAAAAATCAAAAGAGTATGCTACTAAAAGGTTGGATAAATTTTTTATTCTATCAGCAAAGCACGGGTTGTTAAAGCCAACTGACAAGATCCATCCTTATGACATGACATTAAACACGATGCACAAGGAAGAAAGAATTGAATGGGCAGAAAAGGTTTTTAAAAAACTGATTAAGGTTGTTTCAAAAAAAGATGAAATCGTTTTTTTAGCAGGAGAAAACTATCGTGAGTTTTTAGAAAAAAAAATAAGAGAGAGAGGAAATAAAACTGCTTGTCCGTTATATAGGATGTCAATCGGAGAACAATTGCAATGGTATTCGTATTACACCGAACATAAAGACAGGATCGAAGATTTAGACAAGTTTTATTCTCTGATGAGAAAACTTAGTGATGGGTTAAAAGGTGGGATGAAACTCAAAGACGCATCAGGTAATAAAGGATGGCCTGAGAAAGGAGTTTATTACTTTTTTGAAAATGAGGAGTTTAGAAAAACAGAGCCATTTGAATCAAGAGTTGTAAGAGTTGGTACTCATGCAGTAACCGAAGGTTCATCGTCTTCTCTTTGGAATCGTTTAAGAACACACAGAGGAGCAAATGATCTAGGTGGAAATCACCGAGGTTCAATTTTCAGATTACATGTAGGTAAATCTTTAATTAAAAAAGAGAATCTTGATTACCCAAGTTGGGGAGTTGGACAAACTGCAACTAAAGAAATAAAAGAAAAAGAGAAACCATTAGAAGCAAAAGTTTCCGAGGTAATTGGCAATATGAAAATTTTATGGTTACAAATTAGTGATAGGGCAAGTGTTGACAGCGACAGGTCATTCATTGAAAGAAACTCAATTGCATTACTATCTTGTTCCGTAAGAAAAATTGATACCGCAAGTAAATTCTGGTTAGGTGGTTATAATCCTCATAAATCCATTTCGGAATCTTCAATGTGGAATGTGAATTATGTTGAGGATGATTATGACCCAAGATTTTTAGAAATATTTGAGAAGTTTGTAAATATTACTATTGGAAAAGAATTACCAATTAACGAATCCATCGTTCCACAGGACTGGATTATAAACAGAAGAAAAAAGAAAAAACAATTAGACCTATTTGATTAAATATTATGAGTCAAACATTATTATTACAAGAATATATCAAGCCAATTGTTCATATGCGGCAGCAATTTGCCAATAGAAAATTTGGTTTAGTTTTTGGTTCAGGAATTTCAAAACCTTTTAAGCTCCCAAATTGGAATGAACTTATTAAAAAAGTTGCGAAGAATTCAGAGGTTAATGGAGCTGAAATTCTTAGGTATAAAAGAAGAAATTCACAAGCATCAATAACACAAATGTTATTTGAACATTTCAAAGCCAAAGAAATTGACAACTTGATTGCGGATGGGAATACACAAACAAAAGAATCGGATAGAATAATAAATCAGATATGGAGAAATATCATTCACAAAGAATTGTGGAGCAATTTTGATTTTAAATTTCTTGAAGAAAATCATCATCCCTATATTGATTCATACATTAAAATAATCAGAGAATCCAACTTAACCATCAATTACAATTTTGATGATACTCTTCAAACTATAATTACACAAAGAAGGACCAAAGAAGAAATTGCAAAAGGAGATAAACTATTTGAAACTGTTCATGATGAAAGATTGCAATTTCAACTAAACAAAGGGATAATTTATCATCCAAACGGGTTTCTTCCTCATGAATTAATTGAAGGAACCTCTGATAACTTAGTTTTCGCAGAAGATTCATTTGCAGACCAACTTATAGCTTCAATGTCTGGGCATTACTCAACTCTGCTTCATCACCTTTCAAAAAACACTTGCTTATTTATTGGGTTGTCTTTGGATGATAGTACATTAAAACATCTTTTAAGACAAAGTTCAATCATTAATCCTGGTCATTATCATTATTTTGTTGCTTATGCAAAAGATAAAAAAGCAATAAGTCCTGCCCAAAGAAGAGCTATTCGCGAATCTAATTTTGACATGTATAATCTCGTTACACTTTTTCTTGACGATAATGATATTAAAAATTTAGGTGAACTAATTCAACAATCACTTGAAGTGTTTGAGGATGAATGTAAGATTGCAAATGCTGAAAGAAGGTTTGTGTATTATATTACGGGTGCTGTTGGTTGCGGAAAAACTACTACTCTTTCTTATTTTAGAAATCTGACAACTTTTTCTGAATGGCCTGACCAACGGCTTGATTTATTAGCAAAGTCTTGGGATAATTTGAAACAGCACGAAAGAAATAAAGTTGATAAATGGGTCGGAACAATGTTCCATAAAAAAAATAAAAACTTATCTCATATATTAGAAGGAATCACTGTAATAGACAGAACTCCTTTAGACCCACTAACTTTTACCCCAATTTCCAAATGGAAACAAAAAGCAAAATTTCTTCATGACCATATTAGTAAAGGCGGAACGTTTAGAATTGTTCCCGGTCATATCATTTTGCTTCACGGCAATAAAGATATAATAGCAAGTAGGGTGAAAATCAGACAAAAAACATCCGAATATGATTCTAAGAAAATTAAAATGATGTATGACAAATACAATAAAATATTTGCTCCTATTCATGGCGGCATTACAAAAATAGAAACAAGTGAATTGTCCATTCATGAAGTTGTAAAAAGAGTTGCAAAAATAATTCACGTTGAAGAATACAACTCTTTTGATTTACATTCTGTCTTAGATAATCTCAGAAATACAAAAAAACTAAGAAATGAAAATTTACATTGCAGCACCTTTATTTAACAAAATGGAGATTGAAAGAAATAATTCAATCAATAAAATATTGGAACAAGAAGGATTTGAAACCTATTTACCTCAAAGGGATGGCGGTTTATTTTTTAATTTGCGACAAAAAGGATTTTCAGACAAAGAAATTAAGGAACAAATTTTTGCATCGGACTATAATGCAATTATAGATAGCGATGTTATTCTCTGCCTTTTAGACGGTAGAGTTTTGGATGAAGGAATGTGTATTGAATTAGGAATTGCGTATGCTTTTAAGAAACACTGTATCGGTTATAAAACGGATTACCGGAGTCAAGATAAATTTGGTAACAACATTATGTTAGAAGGAACACTTTCTGAAATTTTCAATAACACAATAGAATTGATAAATCATTTGAAAATAGTTGCCATTTCAAAATTTTCAACTGCTTTGAACTACTAACGCATTTTCTAATGGTAAATTTCTTTTGCAAACTGTTTATCTCAGACATTGATGAGACATCATTTGGACATAGTGTTTTGAATTACGAGTGCGAAAAGTTTATGGGTTTGTTGAGTAACAAACTTGAAGAAAAATCACCACAAAAAGAGACCCCTTCTCTTTGTTCAGTTCGGGCAACTTTTTAGAAGTAAGTTAAAAAAAAGCAATAACCCACCGCACTTTAATAAACTCGAAATTTTAGCAAAGTTACCTGCGAAAATCCGCTTTCAGCTATAAAACTTTCAAGGGCGACCTCCTTTAGGAATAGTCGCTCTTCGAGTGTTTTCAGATTGTTTCAATCTGACCTACACCCTTGACATTATTTATTTTTCTCGGTATTACCCTGGGCAAAAATTTCATTTTAACCAGGTGGGCCAGAAACCTAAATAAGACCCGAGGGCACGGGCATCACTTATGAATAACTCACAAATTTATGCAGCCATCACCGAAAAGATCATCGCTAACCTCGAAACAGCCGGAAGCTGGATGAAACTCTGGCAGGTTCCATCTCCCGTTAGCATGAATGGCCATTACTACCGGGGTATCAACCGCCTGGTGCTTTCTTCAGATCCCTATGAGAGCCGTGTTTATGGCACGTTTCAACAAATCCGTGCCAACGGCGGACAGGTTCGCAAGGGCGAAAAATCCACCATCGTGGTATTCTGGAAGAACTCTCTCCAGCAGGATGAAACCACCGGCGAAACAAAGAAGCTGTTTCTACTTAAGTTTTACCATGTCTTCAACTCCCAGCAGGCTGATTTTGATGAGCAGGGCATGACAAAGATTGCCGAACTTCAAAATCTGGTAACCGAAAAGGTCAACTCCGAACACTTGGAAGCTGAAGCCATCATCGAAGGCTTTGAAAACGGTCCGGACATCCACTATTCAGATAAAGATGATCGGGCCTATTACGCACCGATGGCTGACCTGATCTCCGTTCCGGACAAGAAATATTTCAAAAACTCTTCAGCTTTTTATCGGACGTTATTCCATGAATATGGTCATGCCAGTGGACATCCCAAACGGCTCAACCGTTTTGATGGAATGTCGAACAGCTTTGGGGATCTCCCATACTCCAAAGAAGAGCTGGTTGCTGAACTGTGTTCTTCATTCCTGGCTGGTATCGCTCACCTGGACCTGGATATCCGTAACTCAGCCGCCTATATCAAAGGCTGGGCTTCCGCTCTGCGGGATAACCAGAAATGGATCATGTGGGCTGCTGCAAGGGCAGAGAAAGCTGCTGATTACATCCTGGGCACTCCTTTGTCTTCTGCAATTGCAGAAGAAAAGACCTCTTCAGAAGTGGTCGATGAAGTTCCTGCTGCTGAACCCGCTTACCAGGATCTGCCTTTTTAAGCGAAGGTTTTATTAATTCAGCCGTTCCGGAGAAATCTGGAACGGCTTTTTTCATCCTCGTCAGAGAAAGGAGACTTTTTTCTTTGATGCCTGGACAAAGAAGAAAGCTCACAAAAAAGAAATCCACTGCGGGCAGCTTTTAAGAAAAAGCAAGCAAAAGCCAACCCACTGTTACTCAAAATTTGCAGCAAAATTAAACTCATGAAAATCTTTTTCGCTAAGAGTGACCGCCTGCAGACATCGTCACCCGTTGGGTTCATTCAGATTTTATTGCATAAAATCATGACCTGAACTCTTGCTTAAAATTTTCATTCCGTTTGTGTCCGTGGCATAAATTTTATTTAACCATGGCGCGCCAGATGCCTAAAAAAGTCTGCAAGGCAGCAGCGAAACACAATGACAAAGATTATAGCACCAGTACTGAAGCCGACCAATGGCGGAACATCCAAGGAAGAAAACGCAGTTCTTGCAGCTGCAAAAACGGTACTCAACCCTGAAGTGAATAAAACCGAAAAGCAGAAGCTGCTCTTGAAGGTCGAACCTGAAAAACCTGTTGTCCCTGCTCCTGAACCGGTCAAGGAAATGACCCTGATGGAGAAAATCCTTAAGGTAGAAAACCTCCAGCTGGTAATTGAAAAAAGGGCCAAGCTAGTCCAGACACGTAGCGAACTGGAAAGGTTTCAGACGGCATCCAATGATTTCAACTGCTCCATGAGGCTGAATGACTCAGACGGAAATGTCTTCACCACCAGTTTCACCCCTGGCATCAAGAAAGTCATTGATTTTCTCAAGTCATCATTCGATGCAAGCATCTCTGATGTAGAGAGCAAGATCAAGTTCTGATTTTCGGTCTAGACCAAGATTCCGGCGTTCAGGCCAAGAGGCCTGAACGTCTTTTTTTATGATCGTGTTACATGCAGTCAAAACAAATAACATATTAAATTTGTAAAGAAAAACATTATATTAGCTTCAAATTTTGAATAGATGAACCGGATCAAAAAGGTTCTTGAAGAAAAGGGCATAAAACAAACTTGGCTCGCCGAGAAGTTGGGCAAAAGCTACCCGATTGTTAATGGATATGTTACCAATAAAACACAACCAAGGCTTGAAGTCTTATATGAAATTGCAAAGATTCTTGATATTAATGTGAAGGATTTATTGGTGGATGGAAAATGACTAGAATAGATAATACCTTGTATCAGGCCAAGTTTACTGCCGGCGGGTTGCTCATTAAGGAGTGTGACCGGACCATTCCGTTTTTAGTTGAAAACGGAATTGGAGAGGCTCAGGTTTTAAGAGACAATCCAGAATATCTTGGCACGAATTCAATGTCATCAAGGATCCGGGTTGTTAGAGAGATTCTTTACAGGTTCAAAGCTGTTAATATAAAAGTTTGGGAAAAATTTAACAACCTTCCACTCAGGGATAAAGCCATTCTTTTACATATGGCCTGTTTACTGGCATATCCGATTTTAAGAGATTTTCATTTCAAAGTTGTGGTCAAAAAATGGAAAGAACTTTCAATTCAGGTTACGTTAAATGATTTTAGAAAATTTATTGATGAAGTCTCATCACAACACCCTGAAATTGAGCAATGGACCAAATCTACTCAAACAAAGATGGGTACTGTTGCTCTGAGAATGCTAGAAGAAGCAAATTTTCTGCAGAATGGAACATTGAAGTCCCCTGAGGTTAGTACACAATGCATAAAATTAATAGTGGATAGTAGAAATTCTTGGTATCTCGAAGCAATGTTGATCCCTAAACCTATTCGTGATGAATTAATGAGAAAATAAGATGAGTATTTCTAGATTATATGACTTTTTGGAAAGAAAGGATTTCCTCAATCCCGAAACAGGTATGATTTTTTTTCCAGTTTACCTGTACACTTACCCTGCTAAAGATGAATATTTTGTGAGGGAACAAATCCGGGAACTGGCTAAACGATTGGAAAGACCATTGGCTATGGTTGAGACATTAATTCTGAATTTGTACGATATTTTTATTGACTACCTTAAAACTGAAAGTCTCTCAGGAACAAATTATTTCGAACTTATCCTTCAACAGGAAGAAATTAATCCAGTTCAGGCATCAAAACGTGTGGAAAGGTTGATTAATAAAGACTCTTTTATTGATTTCCTTAATGAAAAAATAGTCCAACATTTCTCAGAAAATTCAGACAAAAAAAAGATTTATGTTTTTTTACATGGGGTGGGATCGGTGTTTCCCTATTTAAGGACCAGTAAACTGATCACCCGTATGGAAAAACATATTGGGCAAAAGTATAAACTGATCATTTTTTATCCGGGAACTTTCGAAGCAGGTCATTACCACCTTTTTGGGATCATGCCTGGATCTCATATCTATCGTGCAAATCATTTAAATCCCCTAATAGAAAAAAAGATCGTATGAAGCTTCAGGAAATTTATGCAAGGGAAATTACTCGTAAAATTGATCCAACTGCGGTAGTAAGTAAACTTAATGAGGATCTCATTAAACAAGAAATCGAAGAGTACATCTTCACTAATGATATTCTGGAACATCTTTACCGGTTTTTAGAGTCATTAGTGAATTCAAAATCAGACAAAACGGGGGTTTGGATAAACGGGTATTATGGATGTGGAAAGTCTCATTTCCTTAAATATATCTTTTACGCTCTCCACCCAAGTTACCAGGAATCGGCCTTTGATAATTATCAAAAAACATTGAGGCAGTCAAAAGAATTATTAGATGTAACTGATGCCAAAATTAAAGAGATAAGGAAAAAGTTGTCAGAAATGTCTTTTGATACTATAATGTTCAATATCGATGCATCTTCAGGTAGCGTTAAAGATAATGAAGCCATCACAAAAATTTTATTAAACCGCCTAAATCATCACCGTGGATATAACGATGTTTATGTTCCTCTTGCAAAACTTGAAAAATTATTAGATGAAAAAGGTCAGTTTGATCAATTTAAAAAAAGAATAAAAGATAAATTCAATGAAGATTGGAATGACAAGGCTCCGGATCTTGCAGAGAGTTATCTTGACGATGTCCTTAAGATTGCTGAAGAATTAATTGGGATAGATGTTTCTTCAAATCGTGCTGCAATTGAACGAGCCATTGAAGGTAATGATGAATTAACCGTAAATAAATTGGTAAGCGAAATTAAAGACTACCTCTCAAAAAAACCTGAAAAATTCAGACTGATTTTCTTGATTGATGAGGTTAGTCAGTACATCGGACCAAATTTAAATTTATTGTTGAATTTACAGACTATTGTCGAAGAACTGGGTTCGAAATGTGGCAATAAAGTTTGGATAGTCTGCACGGCCCAGCAGGAGATAAAAGATGTTGCAGAAACAGTAGGAATGACCGATTACGGAAAAATTATGGCCCGGTTTGATGTCAAACTCCCGTTACAAAGTACAGATGCAGCTGATATTACGAAAAAGAGAGTGCTTGACAAGAATTCAGATGGGATTGGAGCAGTATCTAGTTTCTTTCGAGATAATAAAGGAATTATTGAAAACCAATTCATTTCACTGCACAACCTTTATAAATCTTACTCCGGTCAGGAAGATTTTGTTTCTTCTTATCCTTTTGTGCCTTACCAGTTTCAGCTAATTTCAGATGTTTTCAAATCTTTTAGTGAGCAAAAACTTGTAACAGAGGGTGTGAAAAATACAGAACGTTCCATCTTGGGTATCACTCATTTTACCGCCAAAAAATACCGTAATGAAGATGTAGGATTTATTATGCCCTTTGATGCGTTTTTCAACGAGTCTTTAAAGGAAAATCTCACAATTCTGGCTACGAATATCCTTGAAATGGCATATAAACTGGATGGGATAAAGGGCAATGATTTTGCAGTCCGTGTGGTCAACAGTTTGTTTATGCTCTCCTTCCTCCAAGAACAATTCCAGGCAATCATTCCAGCTAACCTTGATAACCTCGTTTTTCTTCTGATGAACAAAGTAGATGAGGATAAAAATCAATTAAAAAAACGTGTTCTTGATGTCCTAGATACAATGGCATCAAATGGTATCGTGTTAGCATCGGAAAGTGTTTACAGGTTTCTCGGTGAAGACGAACGACTGGTTTTGAACGAAATAAAGAGTACCCGGGTTATCTCCGATAATTTCAACAAAAGATTCTTTGAAGATGTTATTGAACCATCACTTTCTGTTTCACGCAGGGTATCGTTTGATGGAAATTCGTACGATATAAATATCACTGTAGATGGAAAAGAGTTTTTCCGGGGAGGGGCTTTTGGAGTTACATTTTTTCTTCATAATCCGAATGAACCGCAGCAGATCATGTTACAAATACCCTCTTCAGATCTGGGTTTCTGCCTAAATAAAGCTGTTTCAAAGGACACGCTTAAAGACTTTAACGAATACGTCCAGATCATGACGTATATCTCTAATAACAGCGATACTGCAACATCCAAACGTCGGGAGACATTATCCAGCTTCAGAGATCAGGCCACTATCCTTCTTGATGAGGTTAAGAAGAAAATCAACACCGATATCCTGCGGGTGCAGTATATTTCCCAGAATCAGGTTCAGGAGGCAAGTGGTATGGCTGGGGCTGATGCAAAAGCACGCTATTTTAATGTATTGCAAAAACATTTCTCTGGCGTTTTGCGGAAAAAGAAATTAGCCAATGCATATTCTCAGAATGAGACCGATCTTAAAAGATCAGCGTTGATCACTCAATTATCCACCGAGGGCAAAGGACTTACAGAAGCAGAGAAAGAGGTGGATCAATACATCACCATGGCCGGTGATAAAATGGTCGCCGGAGATGTTGTGCGAAAGATGAAAGAGGTGCCCTATGGATGGAAAGATATGGCAACTCTCGACATTTTACTTCAACTGTCTAAAAAGAACAGGCGTAAATTTGATTACCTCAATGAACCGCTTGATGCAAGGCAATTTGTCGAAAAAGCCATAAACAGTCGGGAACGAGACAAAATTGATGTTTTGGCAGAAAAAGAAATTGACTCAACAACGTTGAATGAACTTATTCACACTGCCAATTCTGTTGTTTTCAACAAAACAGTGCTTGATGCTGGTTGCTCAGATTCATCAACAATCTTTTCAAAACTGAAAGAATATCTTTCCACTCTTGAGAATGAATTGGCTTCATACCGTGATGAATATTCAGGGACCCTGGTATTCGGGCAACATTTTAAACTTTATCATGAAGCGATTAAAAAACTGAGTGATGAACGAGATAGGGATAAACTGTTTTCATTACTCGTCTCTGATGCAAACCATCTTAAAATGCTTTCAGATAATTTCAAGGAGGTCCGTGAGTTTGTGAATGAACAGTATCAGAATTATAAGACCATTAAAGATTTTTCTGAAGCAAATGCATCCAATTTTCCGGCTTTGGAAACATCAGACATTCAAAAAGGAGAATTACTTCACGAATATTTTCTTAATGATGATAAACCTGGTAATCGTTTCCCCCAAGTAAAGAAAGTCTATGAAGAACTCAAAAGGGCAATCAATAACCTGATAAAAAACCTCCAGGAGGAGGCGAAAATAGTTTACAATGGGGCCTTTGATTACCTGGAAGCCAAAATAACTGAATTTGGTGCGGAAATGAGTGTACTTCCTGCAAGGGAATATTTTATAGGAAGATTCAAATTGATAAAAAATATTTCAGATTTACGACTGCAGATTTTACAGGTTGAGTCCTTTAAGACAGAATATTTAAAACAACTCCTTGATGATAAGAAGAAAAGGGATGAGAAGGCTGGTAAAAAGGCAGGATCTGCGGCATTCCTTTCGTTGGTCGAAGATCCTGGAGGAAGTAAAATGGTTGAAATAAAAAATGAAGCAGAACTAGATAAGTTCATTTCGGATCTTAAGCGAAGAATCAAAAAAAAGTTGGATAATAACCAAACTGTTTACCTCAAATGAACACTGCTCAACTTAAATCCTTTGCCCAGGAGGCCAGGGATATTCTTTTAAAGGGAGTGCAAAACAGTCTTCTCTTTTGGGGGTTCGATCAAAAAGGTTCTATTCTTGAAAAACCAGAAGAGATCTCTGGTGGATGCATTTTCAGGGGTGAAGTATATGATGATCCAGGCATATTGCGTAAATGGCATCATCTTCATCGTAACATACAGAAACATTCCGTCAAAGATGCTCTTGAACAAGCGGCATATACCTGGTTCAATCGCCTTATTGCACTTTCCATTCTTGAACACAACCAATTAGAGAGTCCAGCAATAGTTGCGGAACCGGAGAAAACTGATCCCCCCATTTTAGTAAACGCCAAAAGGGGTGAAATGGGCTTTTTATTACCCTTGGAACAAGAAAAAGTTCGAAGCTATACCCTTGATCATAATGATGAAAAAGCTTTTGGGACCCTTTTGGTTGGTTTTTGCAGGACACATTCATTATTAAACCGGATATTTGGTGGCATTGATGACTTTACTGAACTTCTACTTCCAGGGAATTTATTGTCTTCTGGTGGAATAATTCAACATATTAATTGTTCCAAAGCAATAACTGATGATGATTATAAAGAGGTCGAGCTGATAGGCTGGCTTTATCAGTTTTACATTTCTGAAAAAAAAGATGAGGTATTCGCCGGGTTCAAACAAAACAAGAAAGCTCGTCCCGAGGATATTCCAGCTGCAACCCAGTTTTTCACGCCACGTTGGATCGTAAAATACATGGTGGAGAATACCCTTGGTAAAATCTGGCTTGACCATTCCCCGGATTCATCCATACGGAAAAAAATGAAGTACTTTGTTGAAAATGAAAAGGAGAAAGGTTCTGACCTTGTTAAATCCGTAACGGAATTAAAATTACTAGACCCTGCGGTGGGTTCGGGGCATATACTTGTAATGGGATTTGATCTTCTTATGTTAATCCCTAACCTTGAAAAATATACGTATCATATCACTCGTATCTAAGACCCAGTTTTTCCATCATCCTGCTTGAGTCTTTGGTAACCTCATTAAAGTGCCAGTCGCCGTTTATCTTGATCTTCTTAAGATCCGTCAGAAGCTGGACATAATCATTCACCGAGTATTTTTTTAACAGGCCCTTTGCTTTGAGTTCGGTATACAGGTATTGATACCATTGCAGAGTAATGTGATTGATGAACATCCATCCATGTAAGGTTTGTTCATCTTGCATATAGGTATGATCTGCCTCAAGTACATTTTTCATGCCGTCGAACAATACCTCGATCGTCATTCTGGACTTATAGCTTTGATAAATGTCCTCTGCGGATTTATCTCTTAATACAGTAAGCAATGCAATGGTGCCAAAAGCATTTCTGCGCCCGTGGTATTGTTCAAGAGAGTGGGTTTCAGGGTGGGTTACGATTCGCTCCAGATAATCTTTCTCTTCCTTGACCCTTAAAGATTCATCTAAAAATATAAACAAGGAGAACGGTTCGCCTGTGGTAAAATAGTATTCCCGGTACCAAATGATGCGTTTTTCATGGACAAAATAGGAGTTATTTGTCTTAAAGGTATTGGTTTCCAGCAAGGAGTAATCGATAATCGCATTGTCTCGCTTCAGGGGCAGGATGAATCTAAGCTTTTCGTTCAAAAGAAGTTCAACATTCTTTGCCGAATAAAAGCCTTTGTCGGCAACAATGATCGCATCCTTGAGACCCGCTTCAAGAAGACAGTTTTTAAACGCCTTCACTTCCCTGATGTTACCGGGTAACAGCCGGTAATATACCGGCATGGAAGTCTTTGCTGAATAGATGTACATCAGGTTGAACTGGGTGTCGAAATTGAGCTGATTGTTGTACCCTTTGCGGGCCAGTGTGATCAGGCTTGAATTGGAATAAACATGCGTTGCATCCATCAACAGGTACTCGTCACTGGCGATGAAAGACTTCATGTAGTTTAACTGTTGCTCATGCATCCCTCCGATAACCTTTAGCACGCCACTGGCTGTCTTTTCATTAAACGCACTGCTTCCAATAAGTTCTGGCAAGAAGCTCTGGGATAAACGAAAAGGAATGTTTTTTAACGGGCAGTGATACACAAAACGGCAATAGGCAATGGCCAGAATCGATTTCCAATGTTCAGGGAAAAATGTGGAAAGAAGCTCAACATACCTGGAGAATTTTTCGGTAATCAGCAACGATACGCCGAACTCCTTGCAATACGGCTTGCTAACGCTCTTCATGTCCAGGGCTTTTTCCAGCTTTCGTTTACCCGAAGGTATAAATCCCTTTTGCTCGGTAATACGGCCCAGGAACTTGCCGGATATCTTTTTAGCAGCTTTCTTCTCCTTGTTGTAGACCGTGGTGTAAGAGTAAAGATAGTATTTGCCGTTAATGCACCGAAGCTCGGTTCCAGGTTTTCTATGAGCGACGGCCCATTGGGGATGTTTAGAAGATTTCATGTAATACGTATTTACGTAGTACAAAGAAACAACTAAAACACCACTGAAATCAAGCATTTTCAATTTTATTTATCAACTAATACGTGTTAATATCAAAGTTAGGGTTTAACCTTTTATCGCAGAAGGTGACGATTGCTGGTTTTAGTCTTAATTCTTTTATTGACCGAGCTTTTTTTGGTTGTGGAAGTTTTACAGACTCTGATACTGAAGTATATTTGGCTCTTAATTGATTAAACATCCTGTTTATCCTGTCCGTTAATCTTTTTGTTATATCCTCAGGATTTTCGTTAATGATTTTTACTTTTTGAAAAATTGGATATGTCCTTTATACCGGATTTGGCTAATTTCTATGCCCATCGCCATTGTTATTAAGTGGTTTAAAGGAAAGAATAAACCAATATCATAAACACCAATAACCAAACATATTTATTCATATTCAAATGTTTACGTTTCATGTACGTCATTTGTTCTGAATCCGGATAATTGATGTTTAAATCGATCCAGAATGATACCATGGTTATTGAATAAGCAATTAC
>Ga0209083_1002149_pt1 | contig 19480 bp, 21 predicted proteins | sample AM7aDNAmetaG_FD_184132 | JGI IMG/M metagenome (GOLD analysis project Ga0209083, IMG submission 184132) | Freshwater microbial communities from Finland to study Microbial Dark Matter (Phase II) - AM7a DNA metaG (SPAdes) (version 3) | ecosystem: Environmental > Aquatic > Freshwater > Lake ...
GACGCTTATGTTCGGGTGCGCTTTGAACTCCTCGAGAACCGCTGTTACGTTGGTTAGCCAGCGGTCGAAATGTTCGCTGAACGGGGAGGACCCGAATTTTTGGGTGCCCAACGTGTGCAGTTGCCTGAGGGTTAACTCTGAAGCTTCTTTTTCAGTTGCAGGCTGCTTCTCTTCCTGATATTGTCCTCCGACGCCTCTGCGCAGACGTTTTTTATCCTTGCGTTTTTCGCGAAGAGGCTTCCTATACTCATGGATTGCGCCCTTCGGCGATTTCTTCCGCGGCTGGTATCCCATAACCAAACTTATCGCTCTTGAAGTATTTAGTTTGTGCCCCAAATGCCTCCCGCTTCCTTTTTTGCTCGGCGGCGAATCGGGTCTTTTGCTAAACGGTTTAGCCCTGTGCACAACATTGTAAAGCTTATTCACCCCTTAAGTAAAATTAGCCCCCAGCATACCATACCGCCCGCATCATTATCGTATGTCTTGTTGCTTTGCAAGGTTTTTCCTTGGTTTATCTGCCACAAAGCTTTTTTAGATGGCTGTAGTGCCCGATTAAGACTTCAATTGATAAACCGACTATGGACAAACCAAAACAATTGGTCAATTTGCATAGTCGACGCTGTCAAGGTACTCTGGAAAACAGAGCAGCCCATAAATTCTCCTTCATAGAGGCTTGGGCATGTTAGAGTTTCTTTTTCCTTTAGGGTTAGCCGCGTTTTTTCTTGCCGTCGTTGTGCCACTTGTCGGCTCAAAAATTGGCGCCGGCAAAGTTACACGGCAAGCATCCCTCATAGCCACAATAGTTGCCTGCGGCGCCATCTTGGCGTTCGCATTGGAAATAGTGTTTTCAAACCAAAGTTTCTCTCTTTTTGTCTACCAGATAACGCCTCAGTTCCAGTTCTCTTTCCTCGTTGACCGGTTGGCGGCGTTCTTCCTTACATTAATCGCGGTCGTTTCCTTGGCAGTTGCCATTTACTCAATTTCTTACGTTGAGCACACTGAGCATGAGGAAAGGAAAAACCTGATTGTATCCTTCATGAACATCTTCATCGTTTCGATGGTGCTGGTTGTCGCATCTTTCAGCATGTTTTCGTTTTTGTTCTTCTGGGAAATCATGGCGCTCTCCTCTTTCCTGCTGGTTATGGTGGAGTTTGAGAAGAAGGAAACCCAGAAAGCAGGCATATTCTACTTCGTCATGACCCACCTGAGCACCCTCTTCCTTCTCTTCGCGTTCCTCTTCATCTACACCGTAACAGGCACCTTTGATATGGGGCAGATACGTGCCGAGCCGCTGATAACTTCGGTTGCCTTCGTCTTTCTGTTCCTCGGGTTCGGCATAAAAGCCGGCATAATTCCCTTCCACAAGTGGCTTCCATACGCGCATCCCGCGAGTCCCTCAAACATTTCCGCACTCATGTCGGGCGTCATGATAAAAGTCGCGGTCTACGGTTTAATCCGCTTCCTTCTGCTCCTTCCGATGCAAACGTGGTGGGGCATCTTAATCCTCGCCGCAGGAACCACCTCCGCCGTGCTCGGCGTAATCTACGCCCTCAAAGAACACGACATAAAACGTCTACTCGCCTACCACAGCATCGAAAACATCGGCATCATCCTAATCGGCGTCGGCTTATACGTCATCTTCTCGCTGGCGGGGTTTGAAGCCATAGCGTTTCTCGCACTCGCAGGAGCCCTCTTCCACACCCTAAACCACGCCATCTTCAAAAGCCTCCTCTTCATGACATCAGGCAGCATCGTCAACGCAACAGGAACCCGCAACATCGAGGAGATGGGCGGATTAATCAAACGAATGCCAAAAACCGCCCTGCTCTTCCTAATCGGCGCAGTCTCCATCTCAGCACTGCCGCCATTCAACGGCTTCGTGAGTGAACTCATGATTTTCCAAGCCTTCTTCCAATCCACCGTTTTAGCCAACCCGTTCCTCGAAGTGATTTTGATTTCGTCGTTGGCGGTGTTTGCGCTTACAAGTGCGTTGGCAGCGGCGTGTTTTGTGAAGGCATTCGGAATAACTTTCCTCGCACTGCCCCGCTCAGAGGAGGCAAAAGAGGCGAAGGAATCGCCTAAACTCATGATTATTGGACCAGCAATACTCGCTGCCATGTGTGTTGCGCTTGGAGTTTTATCTCTGCAACTCTTCAGCGTCCTCGGGTTCTCTTTCCCCTTGCCCAACATGCTCTTTATCGGCGCACTCCTCTCAGGGTTCTACGTATTCACGTTTGCCGCGTTGCGCGAAGTTGCTAGCAGACGCGAACGAATCGCCGAAACCTGGGGCTGCGGCTTCCCAACCCAAACCTCAAAGATGGAGTACACCGCGTCAGGATTCTCAGAACCCATCGTAACCATCCTCAAATCGATTTTCCGAACCCAAAAGAAATCCGAACGCAACTACTACGACGATAAAGGCGTCATTTTCAAGGATGGCAAAGCTGAAATCCACTTGATGAACTTCTTCGAAGAACGCCTCTACATGCCAGTCGCTAATATCGTGCGAAAAGTATCCTTAAAAGTAAACAATTTGCAGCGGGGCGACGTCGACTTGCATGTCGCATACGCCTTCGCAACCATAGTGGTGTTTCTACTGATAATCTGGTGGTTTGCATAATGGATTACTTAGCGCTCATTGCATACGGCATCTTGAATATGCTTTTTGTTTTGCTAATCTCGCCTCTGTTCATCAGCCTGATAAAAATCGTGAAAGCCCACGCCCAAAAACGCAAAGGTCCACCGCTTCTGCAAACCTACCGCAACTTGGCTAAACTGCTCAAGAAAGAAACCGTGTACTCCTCGAACTCATCTTGGATAATGCGTGCTACGCCGCTTGTGAACGTTGCCGCAATCCTCGTAGCCAGTCTCTTTGTTCCCATGATAATCATTCCGCAGCCCACCGACTTAGTCGGAAACATCATCCTGTTCCTCTACCTTCTGGCAATGGCGAAGTTCTTCATGGCGCTCTCGGGCCTCGATGCAGGCAGCACGTTTGGCGGCATGGGAAGCAGCCGCGAAATGGCGATATCCGCATTAATTGAACCCGTCGTCATAGTGGTCTTCGCCGCGATGGCGTTCGCGTTTAAAACCATAAACTTGCCCGACATGTTCAGGGACGCTTTAGCTTCAAACGTGCTCATAGACCCCGTGATAATCCTCATATCCATCTCGCTCTTCATTATCATAATCGTTGAATCCGCAAGGGTCCCCGTTGACAACCCAGAAACCCACCTTGAATTAACGATGATTCATGAAGCCATGATTCTTGAGCAGTCGGGAAAGAACCTCGCCATGATGGAGCTTTCGAGCGCGATGAAGCAGCTACTCCTGATGGGTGTGCTCATCAACATACTCGTACCCTGGGGATTAACAGCGGACTTTACCCCGCAAGCAATTTTGATTTCTCTTGGTGCCTTCCTGCTTAAAACAGTGATCCTTGCAGTCATCATTGGCTTGTTCGAGTCCTCATGTGCCAAATCCCGATTGTTCCGTCTGCCGGGATTATTCGCAATTGCGCTTTTCCTCGCCATCATTACTCTAATTATTGAGGTGTTCGCATGATAATTGCTCCAGTAGAAAACGTAGCGCAAATTCTCATTGTCCTGATTTTAGCGACCGCTGCCGTAATCATAATGAAACGCGACATCCGCTCCCTCATCAAAACCTACGCTTTCCAATCGCTACTGTTGGCTGTAATGGCGTTGCTGCTTTTCAGCGCAACAGGCAGCTTAACCCTGCTATACCTTGCCATAATAATCATAGTCAGCAAAGTACTCATCATTCCCCGCTTCATGGGAATTGTAGCGAAAAGGCTTAACATTAAACGAGACGTTAAATTCCATTTCCTCTCGCCCACAACCTCACTGCTCGCCAGCATCGTCATAATCCTCTTCGTTTACCTCTCGTTTTCCAGCTTGCTCTCGGAACTGAACCGCTTCAACTCAAGCATCTTCTTCCTAGGCGCCACAGTCGGTATGTCCATCGTTTTCATGGGCATGATAGTGATATTCACAAGAAAACAAACAATCACAAACATAGTGGGCTACCTTACGATGGAAAACGGCGTTGTCCTCTTCAGCCTCTTCCTAACCGAGCTGCCCCTATTGATTGAGGTTCTCATCATCGTCGACTTAATTATGCTTACGTTAATTGCCACAATATTGGCTTTCGGGATTGACTCCACAATCGAGGAATTCCACAACAGATTAAACCCCTTCATTTCTCCGCCAAAAGAAACCCCCCAGAAACAAAGTGAGGATGACGAACAATGACGCTTTCCCTAAACATGATTCTCGCAGTATATGCCCTTGCCGGGGTCGCTGTTTTGGCGTTGACGGTATTTTCCAAGTCGCACAGGACCATGAACATCCTTTCAATCGTACTTCCCGCCGTCTACTTAGTTCTCACACTCTTTACCCTCACCTACGGCGCAATTCCCACCTACTCGTTGGGCGGCAACTATTTCCTCATCGACCATTTGAGCCTCTACGAAATCATGATCTGCTCTTTCCTGTTCCTTCTAGCCGCCCTATACTCATATGGATACATCGAGGGGTCAATAGAGATTCATGAGATGGACCGCAGCAGCCTAAAACTCTTCTACGTCGCCTTCAACCTGCTCTTGATGGCGATAACCTATGCGTTTTTCGCCGACAACCTTGCCCTCTTCTGGATACTCGCAGAGTTAACCACGGCTTTCTCCGCGGTCCTCATCGTTATAATGAATGCGCCCAAGAACATCGGAGCCACCCTCAAGTACGTCTTCATAACTTCAACCTGCATGCTCTTCTCGTTCATCGGTTTAATCCTCATCTTCACCCTGACCGAGAACAACTTGGGCTCTGGCACCCTAAACTGGAGCACGCTCATGTCTGTCGCAAGTACGCTTTCGCCCGGTATAATGTTCGCTGCCTTCATCTTTACTTTCGTCGGGTTCGCGGCGAAGAGCGGCATCGTGCCATTCCACGCTTGGCTACCTAGCGCGCACTCGAAAGCTCCTGCACCCGTCAGCGCCATCCTGTCAGGCTGCGTGACCAGCGTGGGAATCTACGGAATAATCAGGGTCTACGCGATTGCTTCCCAAACGTCTGAACTGCCAAAAATTTCGTGGTTCCTCATCGCTTTCGGCTTGATAAGCATGGTTGTGGCAGCGTTAACGATGCTTAACCAGGTTAACCTCAAAAAACTCATCGGCTACTCAACCGTGGAAAACATGGGTTTCCTCCTCGTCGGCTTAGGTTTAGGAACGTCCTTAGCAATCTTCTGGATGCTCTTCTACACGCTTGCCCACGCATTCACCAAAGCATCCCTGTTCTTTTCAGCAGGCATCCTCCATCACCAATACAAAAGCGTAAGAATGGAACACATCAAGAACGTCTTCAAATTTCAACCCTTCGCCGCTTGGAGCCTAATTCTCGGCGGAGTAGCCATAATAGGCATGCCGTTGTCAGCGATTTTTCTCCCCAAAATCGAAATTCTCCTGCAATCAGCCGAACTGTCGCCCTATCTGCTCTTGGGTTTGCTGACGGTTTTCCTCTTCGTTGCAGCGGGATTTGGAATTTTCCTCATTAAACTATTGTCGAGAAAAGACGAAGATGCTCCAGGGGTAAAGCGTTACGAGGCTTCTTTGGGCATGAAAATTCCAATCGTCGTACTCTTAATCGCTGTTTTTGCTCTTGGAGTTTTCTTCCCGCAGCAGCTAACTGATTTGCTCAACTCTATCGTGTCTGAATTGGGAATTAGGTGACATAGATGAACATTTACGAAGTACTTGAAACATTATTCGAACAAAAACTCAACTTGATTGAAGGCTTAAACAGCGAACTTTACCTGCCTCTTGATGAGTCTGGACTCGAAAAAGTTTTAAACGTTATGAACGAAAACAGCTTCGAACTTATCAGTTTATTCTGCGTTGAAGACTTCGCTGAAAAAGGCTTCACCCTGTTCTATGCCTTCGAAATAACAGGTTTTGAGCAAACCCTGATTTTCCAGTATGCCTTAAACGCAAACCAAGCCCCTTCGATCGCTAAAACTTTCCCTTCTGCATGCTGGTACGAACGCGAAATTACCGACGGATTCGGAATAGAATTCCAAGGTGCCTTCGATACACGAAGACTATTCCTGCATGAAACTTACCCCAAAGATTTCCATCCGCTTCTAAAATCATTCAAGAACGGACCGATAGAAACCGCACCGCCCAGCGAACAGAACGATTACGTTTTCAAGCAGGTTGAGGGTGATGGCGTCTACCAGATTCCAGTCGGGCCCGTCCACGCGGGAATCATTGAGCCAGGGCATTTCAGGTTCAGCGTCATCGGCGAAGCCATCTTCAACTTGGAAGTGCGGCTCTTCTACAAGCACCGCGGCTTAGAGAAACTCGCGGAAGGCATGGCGCCGCAAGACTGCGTTCGAATCGCTGAGTCTATTAGCGGAGACGAAACAGTTGCAAACGCGGTTGCTTACTGCATTGCGGTCGAGAAAATCTGCGGTTTATCAATACCTAAACGTGCGCTCCAACTGAGAACCGTGTTGATGGAGCTTGAACGCGTCTACTCGCATCTGGGCGATTTGGCAGGCATGTGCGTGGATGTAGCTTACCCAGTCGGCGCAAGCCCGTTCTTCATTCTTAGAGAGGAGATTTTCAGGCATAACGAAGCATTGACGGGCTCACGATTCATGAAAGACACGTTCGCGGTCGGCGGCTTAACCAAGGACGTTCCCGCGGGCGCCCTACAGAATCTTTCTGTTTACCTGAAGGGCTTTCCTGACCGATTTGGCGTTGCAACCGCGATAGATAACTCGTATTTCTCAGTGATTGACAGGTTTGAAACTACAGGCAGGGTTAAACCCGAGATTCTCTGGCCATTGCACATTACGGGTCCAGTGGCACGAGCTTCGGGCAAAAGGACGGATACCCGAATTGACCATCCATACGGGATGTACGGGGAACTGAAGTTGAAACAAAAAACCCAGACAAACGGCGACGTTTTTGCCCGTTTCAACCTTAAAGCCGCCGAAGTACTCGATTCAATAAAAATAATCCAGAAAATAATGAGTGAATTGGCCAGCGGCGAAGTTTTTGCGCCCTTCCAAATCAGGGATGGCTACGTATTATCTATGGTTGAGGCGCCGCGGGGACAGAACGTTCACTGGGTCAACATCAAAAACGGCTTAGTTGACCGTTACAAAGTTCGGACGGCTTCCTTCTGCAATTGGCAAGCTATGGAGCACGCGGTCCTCGGAAACATCGTGCCCGATTTCCCATTGATAAACAAGAGTATGAACCTGTCGTATGCAGGAACGGACATGTGAGATTATGGCTAAAGCAATTTCAAACGTCTTCAAGAAACCGTCAACCGACGAATTCAAATTTGGCGATGCAGAACTCGAAGCCATCTGTGTGCAGCTTAAAGAAAAGGTCGATAGGGTTTTTGGCAGAAGCTTAGCCATCCGTGAACTCGACGCGGGCAGCGACAACTCCACCGAAATAGAACTAAACAACCTCTCCACCCCATACTACGATGTTGAACGCTTCGGCATATCCTTCGTTGCTTCACCCCGCCACGCCGACGTCCTCATCGTTACAGGCGCCATCACCCGCAACATGGAGATAGCTGCAAAGAAAACCTGGGAAGCCATGCCTGCCCCAAAATTCGTCGTTGCAGTCGGCGACGACGCCTGCGGGGTCGGCATACAAAATGAATCATACGCAGTCCTTGGCGGAGCAGACAAAATTTTCGTGGTTGACCTCAAAATCCCCGGTAACCCGCCTTCACCGAAAATGATTCTAATGGGTTTGCTTGCGCTGGTGCATCAGATAGAGAAACAGACAAAGGGTTAGCTGCAACTCTGCCTTGCTCTTTTTTAATGTATCATTTTTTCGCTTAGTCAACATTCTTTCACAATCACACTGTGCCCTATTCAACATACTCCCATGTAGGCTATGTGAAGGAAACCTGGATTCTCACATTGGAACAGGCGCAGAAAAACATTGCAAACACAAAAAGCAGCCGCCCACAGTTGCAGTCTCGTGGCAATTCTAAAACCGAAAACCCCACATAAAGAGAAAAAACGAAAAAGCCCGTAGCTGCAAGCAGTTTAAATCAATCAAGCCAGTGTTTACTTGATTGGTGAGAAGAGCCTGTGAAGCGGTTGATTAGCTCTCTCCCTTTCAACTGGCGTTTACTCAATCGCGAAGTAGGAAAGACCCACCGTTTCTTATTTTAAAAAAAGATTTAGCCTCGGTTGCCGAAGCTCTTGTTCATGCAATCCTGACAGTAATTCCGTTTAAACCTCTTTATCCGCCGCGGCTGGAAAAGTTTTCCGCATGAACTGCATTTGATTTGGTTAACTGTTTTAGGATCCAGCAGCTTGAGCCGCCGTTCAATCTCGTTTTTCACGTCTGAATCGTTTTCGGTAGTTAACGCGTGAGTCAACAAAACTTTAGCTTGTTCTTCGCATTTGTCACCGAACATTTTTGAGAAAACATTGTTTTTTTTCTGGTCGACGCTAATCTGGGAAGGTAGCATGCAGATGAAATTCGATGGGTAACTCTTCGATTTATCCGAGTCGACGACGGCGAAACGGTAGTGTCTGCCGACATAGTTGCCTTCAAGACTGTCTTGGGTGAATATTTGTAACTTGAACTTCATAACGAGTACCCACATCTATAGCTAGGGGTCAGCCAGCTAATATCTATAGTTCTTTATAAAGCGAATTTCAAAGATAATAGTCTTTGCATACACTGGAAGTTGATTACTACTTTTCTTTAGAGTTAGCTGCACTTTTGAAGTTGGCAATAACTTTTTTGTAATCGAACGCAGCAACTAATTCTTTGAAGTTGACAACGATCAACACTAGTAAAGTGAAGAGCGGAATGAGGGCGTAGTAGTAGATTGGTGTGGTGATTCCCGAGGAAAAGACCATGCCTAGGAACCCTGAACCAATGCCAGGGTAAAGAAGCATCGCGTTTGAGAGTGCCAATGCGGCGGCTACGCTTGCGGCTGCGGCTTTGAGGTTCTTGCGGTTGTACATAATGAACAGTGGAACCGCCAGCAACCCAAACCGTACATCGAAAAACCCCAGCGCCAACGCAACTCCAGAAAGATGCGGTCTGCCTTTGCTGCCCAAATAAAAGCTGAGCAGAAGTAGGAATGTTAATGCGACTTTGGCTTGTCCTTCGCCCCACTGCCAAAAGTAGCTTGGAGACAAGCCCCAGTTGGCGGTTGGGAAAGGCAGTAGTAGCGCGATAACCATCACTGCGAAGGTTACTGCAAGATGTTTGCTGCCTAAGAGTTTGTAGAGCATGAAAGCCATTATGGGAATCATTAGAAACTGGGCAATGTCAAAAGCCAGTAGTGCCTGCTGATAATCCAAGGTTAAAAGGGGTGAGATAACCAGCAGGAAAGAGGGCAGGTACTTGTACGCTTCAGGATGAGGTGGGGTGACGGGTTCGGCTCCGCCTAAAGCTCCGAAATGATAAATCTGCGATGGGCTGTGCCAGAGCCTCCATGTGCCCACGTAGTAGGCTGAGAAGTCTTTTGCCAGTATGGTGCCTGAGGTGTTTATGCCTGGTGAGGGGGTGTAGGTTTCTGGGTAGGCGGCTATGAACGTGTAGAGGTTTAAGGCGATGAGCAGGGCGACTCCTATGACGAAAATGATTTTGGTTCGGCTCGGTTTAGGGGTCATTTTTTCTCAGCGGTTGGATTTATGTTTTTAATTCAGGGTGCTGGAACTTTTATACTTGGTTATTACCGCTCAGCCAAATTGCTTCCAGTAAATTGTGTATTACAACTGTAATACAGGTGAAAATGCTTTTATGCACTCCCACCCAAGAAGCCGTTAAAAGCTCAAACCGAAGGATTGACCATTAATGTTAACAGGAAAACCAAGTAGCGCCAAAAGCGTTTCAATAATCGCCATGACCGCAGCACTCTATGCTGTATTCTTCTATGTATCTTCCATCGTGTCTCTTTCAGGGTTCACGTTACTCTATCTGCCCGTGATTTTGCTGGGTGTTTTTCCTATATGGTTTGGGTGGAATGGGTTAGCAGGAAGCATGATTGGAGCGCTTATCGGTGGTGCTTTGGTTGAAGGGTTAGGTTTACTGGGCGTTTTTGAAGTAGTGACAGCAATTATTATTTTTATTCCAAACTGGGTTTTTCTACCCAAAAATAGTTTCAAGCAGGGACTGAAGAATCTGGCAATTCCAATAGCCGTGTATGGCATTACCTTGTTTATTGGGACTGCGTACATTTTATGGCAATACTCTGTCATTCCTAAACTGTGGGATATACAGTTTGCAGAAGCCTTGCTTTTGCCAGAGTTCGCAGTAAACTTCGTAATCATGGCAATTGTTTGCCCCATTCTATACAGGGTAATCACCCCTAAACTACGGACTTGGGGTATATACTCTGGTAACTTTGCGGAATGGCGAAGTCAACGCAGCAAAAAACCTGCATAACCTATTTTCTTCCTTTTTCGTCAAGATAGAAAATACTTTTAAGCCTTCAGCCCCTAAAGGCAATATTGCGCGGCTTGATATGAAAATCCGAATACTCAAACTAACCTCTGAATCCCTCGCTGGACTGCTGCAGGGCAAAGCAGCTTCCTTCACTTCCTGCTTGCCCAGCGACGCTGAAGTTTTAGATGTAAAGATGGATTTGTTCACCAAACAAGTATCCATGGTTGTTCGCAGCGAAAGCTTCGAGGATGTCGCTGAAGCCATGCCGATTCCAGAATTTAACTTATCCAAACCCACAGATGTAAAAACCATGCCTAAATCAGCTGTTACTGTGAAGCCTCAAGCCGTAAAGCCGCAGGTTGTGCCTGAACCTAAATCTATGGTTGCGAAGCTGCCAACGCCGCAGCCGAGCCGAATCGCCAGTAAAATGGAGAATGAATTCAGCCCTGAACAACGTAAGCTTCTAAGTTTCACCGCTAAAGAGAACTGCGTGGTGGTTAAGCCGGTGATGTTTTTGAAGGCTGAGTGGGATGACATCAACGAGGTTGTTCGGAGTTTAGGCGGCAAATGGGTTAAAGGCGACATAATTAGTTACTGGGAAGTCCCGTTGGAATAGTGGAAACGAAAAAACTTTAAACAAGAAACCGTTAATCTCAGTGTAGTGAGCTAAGATGGAAAAAAATGATAAACCGTTAACAAGAGACGCTTTAGTCTCGATGCAAGTTATAGATGCAAAAGGACGACTAATTGGAAAAGTAAAAGATGTTGCATTCGCTGTTGGAAAGATGGGCATTGCATTAACCGTTGAAAACGAGGATGGCGAAACACAGAACGTCGCGTGGGAAGAGGTTCAAGCAGCATCCGACTTCATAATCCTAAAACCCGTTGTTGCACAAAACACCTATCAACAGAGCACATACCAACCCGTACAGCAGCCTGTCCAAACCGTAGCTCAACCAGTTCAGCAAGCTCAGCCCGCTTCGCAGCAAGCATCGCAGCCAATTTGCCCAACATGCCACAGACCCTTAACTTGGATTCCGCAATACCAACGATGGTACTGCTACAACGACAAAAAATACGTCTAAAACCCACATTTCAACTATTGCATAATTTTTTCTTTTTGTAGATTTTGCTGAAATATTGGAAATGGAATTTACGCCCATTTCCATGTTTTTCGTTTTTTTGGGCTTGAAAAACGCCAATACCGACCTACGCACCCTTCGAGAAAAAGCCGTATCGACCCCCTCGGTTTTCTGCAATGATAAGATATTTGGATCTAAATATGCTGGCGATGAATCTAAGCAAGCGCCAAACATTTATTCAAAAACATGCTTTTTTGAAAATTAAAAAATTGATTAAGCTCTAGCAAAAGAAAGTAGAGTTGTTTAGTTTTCTATTGGCTTTTCCAGCACGGTGATTGTTCCGTTCTTTCCAAGCCGCAGCTGCTTCTCACCCTTAAACATCGCCACATGAGCATTCCTGATTTCAATGTAGTCGCCGGTGTGTACGCTGTTTATCTGTTGATCCCAGAGGCACAGCAGGATTTTTCCCGATTCATCTCCGACTGTAGCGTTGGAAACAACCGCGTTGTCCCTGAACTGGGTGTGGACTTTCGCTGGTTCGGCAGTCTGCAATACTTCTGCGTTAACGTTTATTTTTTTCATGCCGACGCGCAGGTTCTCGATTTTGAAGTGTGACGGCGCTGGGTTTTGTCTGGCGATTTCTTTGCGTACTTTGCTGGTGTCCATCGAGTGGTCGAATGACACGTCGGTTCTTGCGAGTGTTTCCTCGGGAACACGGAACTGAGCAACTACTTTGGTGTCTTTTGTTATCAGGAAGATGGCTTGGGTTGTTACGTTTCCGCGGTACTCCACGGTTAAATCTGAAACAGACACTGCTTTGCCCTGTTCTTTTGCCTCGATTAGGGCTTGGAAGAGCTCCGTTGGGTAAACTTCATGCTGTGTAGCTATGAAGGCAAGTTGGTCTTCTAAGGTGGGCTTTTTCGGTTTCATACTTTATTCTACTCTCCTTTTAATTTAGCGAATAATCTTGAAAACAGCAAACTCTTTAGCCCCAAAATTTACTTTTTCTAGATTAACTTCCGCAAACTACTATTATACCCCGTTGGGTATATAGGTGTAGCTCTAAAAAAACGGTTTTTCCTGGGTAATTTGGTCAACTGTGCAGTCTATGCGACGGCATGTTCGAGTTGCCAAAAGGCAAAAAGCCTAGACTCCACATAACTATAGACAACGCTATTTTTGGAGCCAAACCATGACGGAAAAACTCAAAGACTTAACCAAAGTAGACCTGAAAAACCTCGACAAAATCTTCTACCCCAAAAACAAAGTAACCAAAGGACAAGTCGTCGAGTACTACATCAGGATGGCGCCAAAAATTCTCCCAATCATCAGGGATAGACCGCTGGTTTTAACAAGGTACCCCGACGGCATCGAAGGTGACAAAGTCAGTTTCTTCGAGAAGAACGCTCCGGAAGGCACGCCCAAATGGGTTAAGACAAAAGTAATCTACTCCACAACATCGAAGCGGGATGTTTACTACATAGTCTGCAACGATTTGGATACACTCATCTGGCTCGCCAACTTGGCTGCATTGGAAATCCACATGCCCTTCTCCAAGGTGGACGCTTTAGACAAGCCTGACCTTTTGTTCTTCGACGTTGACCCTGAACCACCCGCAACGCTCAGCGACGCTGCCGAAGTCGCATTGCTGCTCAAAGATAAACTCCTTGATTTAGGGCTTACACCGTTCGTTAAGACTTCGGGTAAAAAAGGGTTGCACGTCGTAATCCCCATCGAGCCCGAACACACCTTCGAGAAAGCCCGAGCGTTTGTGCATAAAATCGGCGTTGAGTTGACGAAGGAAAGCGATATGGTGGTTTCAGAATTCAAGGACACCAAGAAACCCGGCAAAGTTTTTGCGGATTACCTCCAGAATTCTCCCATGCGAACCATGGTTGTTCCCTATAGCCTGCGCCCCACGCCAGACGCCACCGTTTCAACGCCGCTGGATTGGAGCGAAGTGAAAAAAGGATTAAGCCCTACAGACTACACCATTTCCACTGTAGTTAAGCGGACGGGTAATCCGTGGAAGAACCTGTTTGAGAAAAAATGCAGACTATCGCTTAGCTGATTTGGGTAAGGTTTAAGAGCGGAATAATTTTTATGTTGACTGTTTATTAACCAAAATTTTTAGTGTTGGAGTTGAGGTTATGCAGTATAGAACTGTACCAAAAAACGGAGATAAATTGTCAGCTCTCGGATTCGGATGCATGCGCCTGCCCATGAAGGGCCAAGTCGTCGATGAGGAACGCGCTATCAAGCAAATCCGCCTTGCCATAGACAACGGCGTAAACTACGTTGATTCCGCGCCGCCCTATCACATGGGTGAAAGCGAAAAAGTCTTAGGCAAAGCATTGCTTGACGGGTACCGCGGCAAAGTCAAAGTCGCCACCAAACTCACCCCTTTCATGCTGCACAAACCCGAAGACATGGAGAAAATGCTGGCTTTGCAACTCCAAAAACTCCAAACCGACCACATAGACTACTACCTGCTGCATGGGTTGGAAGCTGAGTTCTGGAAGAAAATGCAAACTTTCGGAGCCCTAAAATTCCTAAAGAAGGCGCAGGCAGACGGCAAAATCGTTAACATGGGCTTCTCCTTTCATGGCTCAATCGGCGTCTTCAAAGAAATCATCGATGCCAACGACTGGACCATGTGCCAAATCCAATACAACTTCCTCGACGAGAAACTGCAGGCGGGCACGGAAGGACTCAAGTACGCGGCTTCCAAGAAGCTCGCTGTCATGGTTATGGAGCCTCTGCGCGGCGGCAGTTTAGCAAACAGGCTCCCTAAAGAGGCGCAGCAAATCTACGACAACGCGCCCGTTAAGCGGAGTGCGGCGGAGTGGGGTCTGCGGTGGGTTTGGAATCATCCCGAAGTAACTCTTGTGCTCTCAGGTATGAACGATGAGTGCCAAGTTACCGAGAACATCAAAACCGCAGAGACCGCACTGCCCAACTCCATGAAACCCGCAGAATTGACAGTGATAAAAAATGTTGCGAACGCCTACCGCAAACTCCTCAAGGTACCCTGTACAGGATGCCAGTACTGTATGCCCTGCCCCAACGGCGTAAACATCCCCCGCAACTTCCAAGCCTACAATGACATGTACATTTCAGGCGATGAGCAGCAAGCTCGCGGCATGTATACCATGTTCCTGATGGGCGGATTGACGGGTGTGCGGGCAGATGCGGCTTTATGTAAGGAATGCGGGACCTGCGTGGTGCGTTGTCCACAGCAAATCAACATTCCACAGAAGCTTAAGGAAGTTGCTAAAGATTTGGGTGGAGCAAAAGCTGAAGCTGCACTTGCCGCTTTTAAGGCAAGCATGGCTAAGCAGCCGCCTAAAAAACCGTAAATCCGAGGCAATATGCTTTTTTTCTCTTTAGCGCTACTTATTTTCGGAAAAAGGTTAAACCTTAGGACTCCCAATAGTTTATTGGAGCGAATTTTAGCGGTTTTTGGAGAGGTTAACGTGGTTTTAGAAAAACAAGAAACACAACAAGAAGAAGCCGAGGAAACCGAATCAGAAAAAACCAGTGCAGCAGCCCCAAGCAGGTCCATCTGGTCAGGAAACATCACCATCGGCCTCGTGAACGTTCCTGTAAAGTTGTTCTCTATGATTTACGATAAGGGCGTCACGTTTCATTTTCTTCATAAAGTCGACGGTCAACCCTTGAAGTACGTTAAGATGTGCACGAAAGACGACAAGATTGTGCCCTGGGATGAGGTTGTCCGAGGCTACGAAGTTGCAAAGAACGATTACATAGTCTTTGACCAGAAAGAACTCAACGCCGCCAAACCCGAATCTGACAGGCGCATCCGCATCAGCAAATTCGTCGACTACTTCTCCGTGGACCCCGTTTACTTTGACAGAACCTACGCTTTATTGCCTGAAAAAAGCAAAGACGCCTACGGACTGCTGTTGAAGGCGCTTGAGAAAACAAACAAGGCAGGTGCGGGGCGAATCACGTTGCGCACCAAAGAGTACCCTGCGCTGCTCCATACCTACAAAGGCGCCTTGGTCCTAACAACCCTACGCTACGTATACGACGTAGTGGACCCCGCAGATTTTGAGCCCCTCCACAAACTCGAAGCCCCAACCAAAGCCGAACTTGACCTCGCCGTGAAAATCGTCACCGACCTCTCAGGCGAATTCGACATAACAGAGTTCGAAGATACCTACATGAAGCGAGTGCAGGAGATGGTGAAGCAGAAATCGAAGGGCGAAAAAATCCACATCGAGAGACCGCCAGAAGTCGAAGCCAAAGGACTCATGGTTGCGCTGCGGGAAACCCTCAAGCAGTTGGAGACGAAATGAGCCGCCATATATACAAGCCCATGTTGGCGAAGGTCGCAGAAGAGGCTTTTTCGGGTAAAGACTGGATTTTCGAGGTTAAATGGGACGGGTTCCGCACAATTGCCTACGTTGAGGAGCCATTTAGCCTCAAGAGCCGCAACGAGAAGGAGCTGAAACAGAATTTTCCTGAACTTGCCCAGCTAACCAAGCTTGCAAGCAACATAGTGGTCGACGGCGAAATCGTCGTTATGCGCGAGGGCAAACCAGACTTTCAATCGCTGCTCGAACGGGGCAAAGCTGTTTCGACGGGTGAAATAGAGCGGCAATCCAGTCGGGCTCCCGCGGTCTACATCGTTTTTGACATTTTAGAGAAAGACGGAGAATCCCTCACCAAACTGCCTTTGACGGAGCGCAAAGCAATCCTCCAAGAGTCACTTCGGGAAGGCGCCAACGTACTCTTATGTGATTTTATCGAGGCGAAAGGAGAAGCTTACTTCCAATCTGTCTTGGAGAAAGGTTTGGAGGGGGTTGTGGCGAAGCGCAGGGACAGCATGTACGAGGAGGGTTTGCGGACGGGAAGCTGGTTGAAGATTAAGAAGCTCAAAACCTGTGACTGCGTCATCTTTGGTTACTCAAGGGGCAACAAATCCAGGGATGCAACTTTTGGGGCTTTGCTTCTTGGCGTTTACAATAACGGTAAACCCGTTTACCTGGGCAAGGTTGGCACGGGGTTTACGGAGGAGATGATTAGAACTTTGATTGGCAAATTTGAAAAGATAAAAGCCGACGTTGCACCCTTCAAACCTGAAGCAGGCGACGTCGTTACTTGGCTTGAACCTAAACTCGTTTGTGAAGTCGCATACCAAGTTTTAACGCGGGACATGCGGCTTAGGATGGCGCGTTTTAGACGTTTAAGAGATGACAAATCGCCCGAACAATGCACTCTTGACCAAGTAATCGAAGTCAAGAAAACAGGCTCCGAAGAAAAAGATAAATCAGAAACGCAGAAAGGCGCGCTTGAACCCGATAAGCTGTCGGAATATGCCAAAAAACGCCACTTTGAAGAAACCCCCGAACCCAAAGCCACCGTAGAAAAAAAGGGCGGTAAACCAATCTTTGTTATCCAAGAACACCATGCAAGAGCACTCCACTACGACTTTAGGCTAGAAAAAGACGGTGTCTTGAAGAGTTGGGCGGTTCCCAAAGGGATGCCTGAGAGCGACATGAAGCGGTTGGCTGTTGAAACCGAAGACCACCCTTACGAATACCGCACTTTTGAAGGCACAATCCCCAAGGGGCAGTATGGTGCGGGAACCGTGAAAATCTGGGATAAAGGCACTTACGAAGCCAAAATCTGGGAGAACGACAAAATCGAAGTTGCCCTTGACGGGCAGAGGCTTAAGGGACGCTACGTTTTGGTGCGGCTGAAGAGGGCGGGCGACAAGGATTGGCTATTGCTTAAGGGAAAAGAATAGATGCAAAACCTTCATTTAGGCACGATTGGGTTTAGCTACAGTTTCTGGCGGGGCAAATTCTACCCAAACAAAACCGCAGCCAAAGACTACTTAGCCTACTACGCCTCCCAGTTCAACACCGTCGAAGTCGACAGCACATTCTACCGAATACCAACAGAGCAAACAGTTCTCAACTGGAAAAAGCAGGTTCCCGAAGGCTTTCTTTTCTCATTAAAATTTCCGCAGGTCATAACACGCCTGTAAACATTTATATGTATTGTTTACATATTTTTGTATACAGTGAATTTAATGACGGAAATAGTCTCAACCCGTGTGCCAGATAACATGGCTAAAGACTTAGAAGAGATCGAGAAGGAAGAAAACAGCGACCGCGCCACCGTGATCAGGAAACTGCTCTCGCAGGCTATAGCAGAGCGTAAACTTGAAAGGGCCCTAAAACTCTACCGCGAAGGAAAAATAACCCTTTGGAAAGCTGCCTCAATATCGGATTTAACCCTGTGGGAAATGATGGAAAAGGTCAACGAGAGAAAAATTCCTCTACAATATGACTTTGAGGATTTTCACAGCGACTTTGAAGACGCCCTGAAGGAAAAATAAATGCAAAAGCCGCTGGTTTTTGATTCAACACCTCTAATTTATCTCTCGCGGGTGTCATTGTCCAAATTCTTTACCGATATTCCAGCTGAAAAATTCACAACTCAAAAAGTATACAATGAAGTTGTCCAGCAAGGGAAAAAGAAAGGCGCGCCAGAAGCGTCACTTTTAGAGAGGTTGTTCAAAGAGAAAATACTCAGTGTGCGTAGCATCAGCGATAACAACTACCTAAAATTTGTCAAAGAAATTGCTGCAACAACGCAAAAACAACCTTTGCATGAAGCTGAAGCCGAGGTTCTCTGTTTGGCGAGAGAGTTAACCGGAATTGCTGTAGCAGATGATAAGGCGGTAAGAGCTGTTGCAAGGGTTCTTGATGTTGAGACCCATGGAACTGGATACATTTTAGGAAAAATTTATGTAGCCAAAAAAATTGGAAGAGAAGAATTGTTGCAGAAAGTTAAGGAAATGCGTGATTCTGGGTGGCGTTTGTCAGACGAAGATTACTTTAAAATATCCGAGTACCTAACGCGCCTTTAAGTCAGCTACTTTAATTTGTCCAAAAGAGCAGTATGTTGTATGTATGCGAAAAGTGACTCTATTTTAATAACAGCCCAAAATATTTGTATAAACAGGAAATGACGCAAATGGACATTGACGAACTCTTTGCGCTGGCAGCGCCGCACTTGGAAAAAAACGATTTCGGAGTCGCGCACACCAAACGGGTTTTCGACATCGCAAAACAGAACTTTCCAGTTAAACCTGAACTTCAGGAACTTATTTTTACCGCTATAATTTTTCATGACATCGGCGGGTGCACCATAAAAGAGCAGTATGAAAAAGGCCCGCAGATAGCTACTGCGATTCTGGAAAAACTCGGCTGCCCCCGCTCGTTCATTGGGCAAGTCTGCGAGTTAATCAGCACCCACCATGAACATCCCGAAAATCCCTCTGAACTTTTCAGGTCGCTTTACGATTCAGATAAACTGGTGATGTTTTCAGCCCAAGAATACCCATATTATAATGCGCAGGAAGGCTTTGACTGGGACAAAATCGTTAATCTTATCTACTCCGCGAAGGGAAGGGAATTAGCTAAGGAATCGTTGGCGCAGAGAAGAAAAGAACAAAAAACAGTTCATGGGGGAGTTTAAAAAAATGTTTTTTAGGCAAATCCAACAGCACAGCGACAACTTTTCGTACATAATCGCTGACGAAGCAACCTGTGAAGCAGTAGTTGTGGACCCAAGCTACAACGCTGACGAAATAATCAAAGTCATAAAAAACGAAAAACTGCAATTAAAATACATCATAAACACTCATGGACACTCCGACCACACTGCTGGCAACTCCGAGTTGCAATCCCTCTTTGGAGCGAAATTAGTTGCGCATAAACAATCAAAAACACAATATGATGTGTCCGTGGAGGAAGGCGACGTTCTGAAAGTGGGAAAAATCAACTTAAAATTTATCCACACACCAGGACACACCGCCGACAGCGTCTGCCTGCTCGTGGACAACCAGAAACTCTTGACGGGAGACACCTTGTTTGTTGGCGAATGCGGACGG
>Ga0209083_1002151_pt1 | contig 19474 bp, 18 predicted proteins | sample AM7aDNAmetaG_FD_184132 | JGI IMG/M metagenome (GOLD analysis project Ga0209083, IMG submission 184132) | Freshwater microbial communities from Finland to study Microbial Dark Matter (Phase II) - AM7a DNA metaG (SPAdes) (version 3) | ecosystem: Environmental > Aquatic > Freshwater > Lake ...
CGCTGAAAACTCCTAATCCCATCGACGCAGCCTAAAGGCTGGACACCAAACGCGCGAAATCTCGAAGAAACCGAGCGTTCGGTGTCCACGCTTTAGCGTGTCCGCAGGGTTTTTCAGCAGAATCGATTGGGGAAATCAACCGGTTTGAAAAATTAACCGAGGATTTGGGAGTTCCATCTTGAATCCATCCCGCATGCCGATGCATATCGCCTCCCAATTCCCAACCAAAAATCTGACCCAAATTCCAAGCCGCAGGACTCCGTCGCTGATTTTTCCAAATCAGATCTGCGATCACCCGACACCTCGAAAATGGGTTGCAACATCATCCGTGATGGAGTATCCAAAGAAACGAAGTCGTAAAAAACTTAACAGTTTTATAAGTTTGCAGAAGAGCGATGACGGTTGTAATGGGACAGCCCAATTCGCAAACCGCGGGTCGTCGGTTCAATCCCGACCAGCGGCTCCAGTTTTTTTGACAAGTTTGGTCGTGCTAGGCGGGGAGGTAGCGGTTCCTTGCACCAGCAATCCGCTCTAGCTGGGCTGAATTCCCCGGGGAGGCGGTGCCGTGGGTAAGCAAACCGCAGGGCGGCGTTGAACGTTGGGTCCGATGCAATGGATGCGGGTGAACCCCGCCAGGGCCGGAAGGCAGCAACGGTAAACTTGATGTTCCTTGTGCCGTCGGGTCGCCTAACGGGAGCCTTAACTGCGGCAAGTAAACCGACGGCGCTCGTCGAGCCGGGGTGCACGATCATTAATTTGAATGGGAAAGATGGAAGTGCCGAAGTGCATAAGTGCCCAAGTGTCCAAGTGGGTAAGTCCGAAATCACTTAGCCACTTATGCACCTAAACACTTCGGTACTTCGATCCTTCCGTATTTCGACACTAAACTAAACATGGCGCAACAATATCAAGTGCTCGCCCGCAAGTGGCGGCCTCAGCAGTTCGACGAAGTGGTCGGCCAAGACCACGTCGCAACCACGTTGAAAAATGCCATCGCGCAGAGCCGGCTCGCCCATGCCTACCTGTTCGTTGGCCCGCGCGGCATCGGGAAAACTTCCATCGCCCGCATCTTCGCCAAGGCACTCAACTGCGTCAAAGGCCCCACCGCCACGCCTTGCGATCAATGCGATAATTGCCGGGAAATTGCCAACGGCAACTCGCTGGACGTGCTGGAAATTGACGGCGCGTCCAACAACGGGGTCGAACAGGTCCGCGAACTCCGCGACACCTGCCGCTACACGCCCGCACGCGGGAAGTTCAAGATCTACATTATTGACGAAGTCCACATGCTCACGACCGCCGCCTTCAACGCCCTATTGAAGACGCTCGAAGAGCCCCCCGCCCACGTTAAATTCATCTTCGCCACGACCGACCCGCAAAAAGTTCTGCCGACGATTCTCTCCCGCTGCCAGCGCTTCGATCTCCGCCGGATTCCGGCGGCGCTACTGGTCAAACACCTGAAGAAAATCACCAAAGACGAAAAAGTTACCATTCAGGAAGCGGCCCTGGCCGCCATTGCGCGCGGCGCGGAGGGCGGGATGCGCGACGCCGAAAGCACGCTCGACCAGCTCATTGCATTTTGCGGCGACAAAATTACCGAGAAAGATGTACTCTCCGTCTTCGGCCTGGTCGCCCACGAAAAAATCGCGGCACTGACCGACGCCATCATCGACGGCCAGACCAATGTGGCCCTGAAAACACTGAAAGACCTCGATGAAATCGGCAAGGATTTGCAGCGCCTCCTCGCCGATCTGCTGGACCATTACCGGAACCTCCTCGTCCTGACCATTGGCGGCGCGGACGCCGAACTGATTGATGGACCGGACACGGAACTGGAATTATTGAAGCAGCAGGCCAGCCGCATTGATGCCGATGCTGTGCTACGCATCATTGACGCCCTGGCCGGCGCCGAAGGCCGGCTCCGCTATGCATTGTCGAAGCGCATCTACTTTGAAATCGCGCTCGTCCGCGCCATCAAAGCCCGTGAGATGATTGATCTCGAGGGTGTCCTCAAAAAATTAAACGCGTTAAAGGGCCAGTTGGCCGCAGCCTCCGACGAAGCGCCAGCCGCGCCGCCAGCCCCGGCACCGGTCCTCCGGAGTCCCAGTACTCCGCCAGCAACCGCACCGCTGACCGCGCCCACTCCACCCGCGGCCCCACTGGCCGCCCCGGCCCTGGCGGAAGCGTGGACGTATGCGGTCGAGCACCTCGGTAAAGTGACGCCACTCGCCAAAACTTACCTGATTGGCACCCAGCCCCTCAGCTATCAAGCGGGAAAGCTGATCGTCGGATTCGATCCCGAATTCGCCGAGCGCCGTGAATTTGTGGATACTGCGCGCAATCGGGACATTCTCCAAACGAAGCTGAAAGAAAAATTACACACCGAGGTGGTGTTGCAGTTTGCCGTGGCGGATTCTGTCGCCCCATCGCCACAGCCGACGGTGGTGGCCGCGGAGCGACCCGCCGCAAAACTCACCAGTGTGGCGGATTTCAAAAACGACCCGCTGATCAAGCAGGCCCTCGAAATTTTCAAGGGACAAATCGTCGAAGTCAGAAAGTGAAAGGAACATTATGGCAGGTCTGGGTAAATTTTTAAAACAGGCGCAGAAGATGCAGGCGGAGATGACCAAGGTGCAGGAGGATCTCGCCCAGCGGGAAGTGGAAGGCTCGGCCGGCGGCGGCGCGGTCAAGGCCGTTGCCCGGTGTGACGGCTCCCTCGCCCGCATCAAGATTGATCCCAAAGTGATCGATCCCAAGGATGCGGAGATGCTCGAAGACCTGATTCTGGGCGCTGTCCAAAACGCGCTGGAAACCGCCAAGAAAACCCAATCGGAAGAAATGAACAAGGTCACGGCCGGCATGAATCTCCCGCCGGGCCTGGGCATGTAGCGTGGATTATCCGCAGCCGGTCCAGAATCTGATCACGCTCGTGGCGAAGTTGCCAGGCATTGGCAAGCGCAGCGCCGAACGGATTGCGCTGCATTTACTGAAAGCCGGTCCAGAAACCAGCCGGAATCTGGCCCAAGCGATTCTCGAAACCAAATCCAAGATTCATAACTGTGCCCGGTGCGGCAGCTATACCGAACTCGATTGCTGCGAGATTTGCACGGGCCCCCACCGCGATCCATCCATCCTTTGCGTCGTGGAAGGCCCGAACGATATCCTCTCCCTCGAACGCACCGGCAGTTATACCGGTGTTTATCACGCTTTGATGGGCCGGATTTCACCGCTCAACGGCATTGGCCCGGAACAGCTCCGGATTGCCGCGCTGGTTGAGCGGGTCCGTCAGGAACAACCGGCGGAAGTCGTCCTGGCACTTGGCGCGGAAGTCGAAAGCGATGCCACTGCGCATTACGTGGCCGAGCAACTCCAGCCCCTGGGCGTGCCGGTCACCCGCATCGGCCTCGGCCTGCCCGCCGGCAGCGCGCTGGAAGCCGCCGATGAAGTCACCCTCGCGCGGGCATTGGAAGGTCGTCGAAAATTATGAAAGTTCATGGCAAGAATTATCGGGCGGTTTGGCTGGAAGGTCGGCAGGTCGTGGTCATTGACCAGCGGTTGCTGCCGCATCGATTCAAATTGTTGCGGCTGCGCAATCACCGGGAAACCGCGGAAGCCATTCGCAACATGACCATTCGCGGCGCCGGCACCATCGGCGCCACGGCCGCCTTTGGCATGGCCCAGGCCTTTCTCGAAGACCCGTCGGCCGACTACATCGCCCAGGCTTACACCACCCTTGTCAGCACCCGACCGACGGCCGTGGATTTGAAACACGCGCTCGACCGCGTCCTCGTGGCGGCTGGGAATGCGCGGGCCGCGGTCGCCGAAGCCAACCGGATCACCGACGAATACGTCACGCGGATGCACCGGCTCGCGGCGGTTGGTTTGCCGCTGTTTAAGCACGGCACCCGCGTCCTCACCCATTGTAATGCCGGCTGGCTCGCAATTGTGGATTGGGGCAGTGCCACGGCCCCCATTTACCTCGCCCACCGGAAAAAACGGAATGTATTTGTCTGGGTCGACGAAACCCGGCCGCGCTGCCAGGGCGCGCACCTCACCAGTTGGGAGCTGCTCCAGGAACGGGTCCCGCATAAAGTCATTGCCGACAACGCCGCCGGATTTTACATGCGGCGCGGCGAAGTCGATCTCTGCATCGTCGGGGCCGACCGGATTGCCGCCAACGGCGATGTTGCCAATAAAATCGGCACGTACGAAAAAGCCGTGCTCGCCAAAGAAAATGGCATCCCTTTTTACGTCGCCGCTCCGAGTTCAACCATCGACCTGCGCTGTCCAACCGGCGACCACATCCCGATCGAGGAACGGGCTGAGAACGAAGTTCTGTTCATTGGCCGGCAACGAATTACCGCGCCCGGCGTCCACGCCGGCAATCCGGCCTTTGACGTCACCCCGGCCCGGTATCTGACCGGCATCATCACCGAAGACGCGATCTTCAAGCCCGGTCAGATGCGGAAGGCGGGGCATGGCTGAAGCCTACGTCGGTACAAAATTTCAAACCATCTTCGTCCGCCGGCAACCGCCCACCGTTCCGTGTGCCAGCGAACTCCTCGCCTGGTGCCAGCAATGGGCCGCCGCCGGTTGGATTGCGAAGGCGACCGGCAACCTGAGTTGCCGGACCGCGGCCGGCTTCCTCATTACACCGACAGGCACCGACCCGGTCACCCTGACGGCCGCTGATTTTGTGGAAGTGCTCGGAGTCACTGAGAAAGAGGTCCGCGTCGCCGGCGTCCGCGAACCATCCAGCGAATGTCGGATGCACGCCGGCATCTACGCGGCACGGCCGGATGTGACCGCAATCTTTCACGGGCACTACGCACCGGCCCTGACCGCGCCCGGCGTGGCAATCACTGCGCGGGAAATTCCCTATGGCACACCGGCGATGGCCACTGAAACCGTCGCGGCCCTCGGCACCGGTAATTTTGTGGTCATGCGCAATCACGGTTTTGTGGCGGTGGGTGCGACTCTGCGTGCCGCGCACGCAGCCGCGACGGCAGTCCTGGCGAAACTATGAATTCGCTCGAAACCGTCATCTTCGACCTCGGCAATGTGCTCCTGCCCCTCGACTGGGGGATTGCCCGCAAACGGATGTGCGACCGGACCGGGTGCAGTCGGCGGGAGCTGGAAACTTTCATCGTCAACACCCCATTTTTAGAACAATTGGAACTGGGTCAGTTGACGGCGAAGCAGTTTTTTGAAATTATCGCACGAGAGCTGCGTTTCACTGGCACGCAGGCGGAATTTGAACAAATCTGGTCCGACATTTTCACCATCGACGATGCGATGATCGGCCTGACCCAGAAGCTTAAGGGGTCGTATCGGCGGTTTATTTTGTCGAACACCTCTCCGCAGCACATTGAGTTTGTGTTTGCCAGGTATCCGGTGCTGCGGGATTTCGATGGCCATATTCTTTCGTATGAAGTGGGGCTGCTGAAACCCGATCGACGGATCTACGAATTGGCGCTTCACCGCTTTGGAATTGCTGTCGAGCGCGCTGTTTTTATTGATGACTTACCGGCCAATATTGCCGGCGCGCGTGAAGTTGGGCTGGCAGCCATCCAACATAAAAGTTTTAAGAAAACGTGCCGGGAGTTGACGAGACTCGGAATACCGAATATATAGAGCGCGTTACTTTCTAGTTCCCCGGTAGCTCAATGGTGGAGCGAGTGACTGTTAATCACTAGGTTGGAGGTTCGAGCCCTCCCCGGGGAGCCATTCGACGCGCTTCGCTTGCTCATGGCCTGCGGCCACAGTCCTGCGAAGCGCGTCGAATGGCCCTGAGCAAGCGCAGCGCGTCGACGGTGCCGATAATTTCCTAATGTTGACCTGTCGGTCGTTTCAAATCTGATCAGTCAGCCCCCCCAATCCTCGGCTAATTTTTCGAACCGGTTGATTTCCTCAACAAAATGAAGACCCCCACGTTCTGTGCCAGAACTATAGTGTATCGATAACTACCGGTGGGTCAGATCACCCCAGACGGCGCGGTCGGGCCTTCGCCACGCCGAAGTGGCTACGGCCACGCAGGCGGGACACCGCCTACCCCGGATTTTCTCGGTAGGGCGGGCTGTCCTCCTGCGGCGGATAAATCCCGAGCCCGCCGTTCGCACCGAAAATAATTCTTAGCCGAGGATTTGGGAGCCCGCTAACGGCTTGGTTTTAACTGCATGGTTCCGGTTGAGAGCGTGTTTGACAATCCGTCGATAATGGTTGCGCCTGACAATCGACATTGCCGGCCGGTCCACAAATTGGCAGAATGCGGGTCATGACGGCTCACCGAGTTTGTCCGCGAGATTACGCGCTGTTGTCCATGCGAAAAATTCTTTGGATTGCAGTGATTGGTTTGACTGGTGGGACCGCGTTCGCGCCCCCCGCGCGCGCGCAGCGACCGTACATCGGATTCGTCTATCCCGCCGGCGGTCAGCAAGGGACGACTGTCCCAGTCCGGTTCGGCGGACAAGGGATGGAGCAGGTCAGCGCGATTCTTATCTCCGGCACCGGGGTGACCGTTAGGTCGAGCGAGTGTTACCGGCGGCTGGACAACTCGGAGATCAATTTGTTGACGGATCAACTCAAGGATCTCAAGCGTGCGCAGCCGGCGGCCGCCGCCATGATGATGGCGCCCATGGCTGCGGAACCGATGATGATGTCGATGACGGCCACGGGAGCGACCCCGGCGGTGGCGGGGGCGGGCGCTGCCCTGACGAATCTGATCCTGGAGATTGAAAAACGGACTCGTGATTTCGTGCAAACACCGGCCAGCCTTGCGATTGCCACGATCACGGTGGCCGAACTTGAGATCGCAGCGGATGCGCCGCCCGGCGAGCGGGAGATCCGGCTGGTGACCGCCCGCGGCATCTCGAATCCGTTGGTGTTCCACGTCGGCCAACTCCCCGAAGTTTCGCGCAAACCGATGCGGACAGCCAGCTTTCAAATCTTGGGCAAAGAGGCCGCGGCCCTCCGCAAACGGCCGCCGGAAGAAGTCGAGGAGCGGATCACCATTCCGTGCACCGTGAATGGCCAGATCGCCTCGGGTGAATCGAATCGCTACCGATTTACCGCCCACAAAGGCCAGCGGCTGGTGCTGACCACATTGGCCCGGCAATTGATCCCCTATATCGCGGACGCCGTGCCCGGCTGGTTCCAGCCCGTGCTCATACTGACGGATGCCGCGGGAAAAGAACTGGCGTATGGCGATGATTACCGGTTCAAACCTGACCCGGTTATTTTTTATGAAGTGCCGGAAGATGGAGAATATGTGTTCGCAATTCATGATGCCATTTACCGGGGCCGCGAGGATTTTGTGTATCGCGTGACGATCGGTGAATTGCCGTTTGTAACGAGTATCTTTCCGTTGGGAAGCCCCGTGGGCGCGCCGGTCATTCCCCAAATGAAAGGCTGGAATCTTCAAAATGCGGAGCTCTCACTGCCTGCCCAAGGGGCTGGACCGGGCGTTGATCAACTGGCGGTCCACCGGCCGGGATTCATTTCCAATCGTGTGCCATTTGTTTTGGATACGTTGCCAGAAAGTAATGAAATTAAATCCAATCACGACCGCGCCCACGCCCAGAAGGTAACGCTACCGGTCATTATCAATGGCCGGATTGACAAGCCCGGGGATTGGGATGTGTTCCAATTCACCGGCCCATCCAACGCGGTGGTCGTCGCCGAAGTCACGGCGCGCCGGCTGGATTCGCCACTGGACTCCGTGCTGAAACTCACGGATGCGAAAGGTCAACTGTTGGCGTTTAACGACGACATCGATGATCTCGCCGACGGCCTTAACACGCATCATGCGGATTCCTATTTGATGGTGAAGCTGCCGGCGGAGGGCACGTATTATGTTCACATTGGCGATACCGCCCACAACGGCGGCGAAGAATATGCCTATCGACTCCGCCTCAGCGCGCCGCGGCCTGGGTTTGCCCTGCGGGTCGTCCCTTCGAGCGTCAGCCTCCGCGGGCGGGACAGTGCAAGCGTAACCGTCTACGCCATTCGCCAGGACGGATTGACGGTCCCGATTCAGGTCGGTTTGCAAAATCTCCCGCCGGGTTTCACGTCGCCGCCTGTCACGTTGACCGGGACCCAGGCGATGGCACGGCTCTCGTTGAAGACCAGTCGGATCACGACGAATGAACCGCTCAACCTGACCGTCCAAGGCTGGGCCAAACTGGGGAATCAGATCATCACGAATGTGGCCGTGCCGGCCGAAGATCGGATGCAGGCTTTCTTGTGGCGGCATCTTGTCCCCGCCCAGGACTTGAAGGTGCTGGTCTACGATCCCGCCTATCAACCTCCGAGCAAGCGTGTCGTCCCGGTTCGACCGGTGCAGCCGGTGGAGGGGGGGGCGGTGGCGGGCGACACGAACACCCCGGTGGCCGCCATGGTCGGGCCGATCAAAAAACCGACTTTTACGAAGAAGCAAGTTGCCAGCCGGCTCCGGGACCTGAAGCGCCTCTATGAAGAGGGATTGCTCACCGATGAGTTCTACTGGGAACGGGTTGCGGAATGCGATGCCGGGCAGTGAAATTGTGCGGACCGGCGCTTGGGGCGCATCGTGGTACTGCCGCCGTAGGAGCGCCCTTCCGGGCGCGATCCCCGATGATTCACGTCGACCGGTCGCGCCCGGAAGGGCGCTCCTACCGGCCGAGGCAGTGGAATGGTGGCAGTGCCGAGATGCGGACCGGCGCTTGCCGGGTGGAGAATTTATTTCGCCAAAATCGGTCGGCCGGTATATGGTAGCGGCGAACGGAGATTTCTTATGAAAAGTTGGATATGGATGATCGGGTTGGTAGCGACGGTTGGGATCGCCAGCGGTGCTCCGGACGGCTCCATCGTGAAACCGTTGATTAGTCCCACCGCGCAGAGTTCCAGCGGCTCCAATTCCGTGGCGGGACCGCATGGAACGGTACTCGTTGAAAAACACGGCAAGCGGCAGGAGTTTGCCGTGCAGATCAAGAATTTGGGGCAGCCTGCGGATGGATTGGGCGTCTTTCTTGGGGATACACCGTCGATCAGCGACGGCGCGGTTTTTGTCAAAGTCCTGGCCGCGAAGGGGGCGACCAACGGCAACTGGAGTTTGATCTTGAAGAACACCAACGGCGGCGCAGTGCCGTTTTTGGGAGGTGTGCTGGATGTGAACGAGCTGGTTGGGAAATTTGTATTCATCGCTGATTCGGCGAATAACGTTTCGCTCCGGGCGTTGATCACCCCGCTGGTGGTCCGGCCCACCTCATTGAGCTATTCCAAGCTGGTTCATCTCACAGTGCCGCAGCCGGCTCCCAGTCCGCGGGCGTCCGGCCTGATCCGAACGCGGTACAATGGGGTAACGGGGGGATCGTTGCTCGAAGTCCGGGTTCGCCGCCTCGCGGCCGGTAACACTTATTGTTGCGTCTTCACCTGGTCATCCACTCCGCCAACAACAGTGGATTGCTCGGGTGGAAATGATAATTTCCAAGGCCAGGGGGTTGTTCGTTTTGATACCAAAAAAGGGGAGGACCTGCCGGGGGGCCTGGCGACCGGCGTCACCACGATCGAAGATCTGGCTGGGATGAACATCTTCGTTGTGGATCCGTTCGGAATGGTGCATCTGCAGGGCACGATCCCCAGCGCCCCGCGCCGCAGCGTTACCGGCCGGTCAAGCACCGCCGCGACCGTGGCTGATTTTTAGCCAAAGGAACGTGCTGGCTAGGGAAACGCGGTAACAAGTTGCCGCGCTCCAGTCCGGCAAGGGGTGGGCGCGAAGTGCGGCTTATTTCCGCAATGCGGCCTCGATGAAACCGCGGAAAAGGGGATGGGCCGTGTGGGGCCGGGATTTGAATTCGGGATGGAATTGGCAGGCAACGAAATAGGGATGGCCCGGTAGTTCAATCATTTCCACCAGGTCTTTCTCGATAAACACTCCGGTAATCTTCAAGCCCGCCCGCGTTAATGCCGCCCGATAGGTGTTATTAAATTCATACCGGTGCCGGTGGCGTTCGTGGATCAACGGGGTCCGGTAGAGTCGCCGGGCATGGGTCCCGGGCATCAGTTGGCAGGGTTTGGTGCCAAGGCGCATGGTGCCCCCCTTATTAACGACCCGCTGTTGATCATCAATCAGGCAGATGACCGGGTGCGGCGTGTCGACCGCGAACTCGGTGGAGTTGGCCAGTTTCAATTGACAGACATGCCGGGCAAATTCGATGACGGCAATTTGCATGCCCAGACAGATGCCAAAGTAGGGCACCTTGTGCTCGCGGGCATACCGGGCCGCGAGAATCTTGCCTTCAATGCCGCGATCGCCAAAGCCGCCGGGCACCAGAATGCCGGTCACACCCCGCAAGTACTTCGCCGCCCCGTCCCGTTCAATGTCCTCGGCATCCACGCGGATGATTTCGACCGCGGTATCATTGGCGGCGCCGCCGTGTTTGACGGCTTCGTAAAGGCTTTTATATGCGTCCTGCAAATTGATGTATTTGCCGACAACCGCAATCCGACATTGTCGGCGGGGTTGAATCAGCCGCCGTAACATCCGCTTCCAGTCGCGCATGTCCGCGGGCTTTGTTTTCAGTCCGAGATACCGGCAGACGAGGGTGTCGACTTTCTCCTTTTGGAGGTCAATCGGCACTTCGTAAATGGAGTTGGCCACGTCCAGTTCCTGAATGACGCACTCGACTGGGACATTACAGTAGAGCGCGATTTTTTCGCGGACGCTCTGGTCGAGGGGTTTCTCGCTGCGGCAGACGAGGAGTTGCGGTTGAATGCCGATTTCCCGCAGTTTGGCAACGCTCTGCTGGGTTGGCTTGGTTTTAATCTCGCCAGCGACCCGGATGTACGGGACGAGGGTGACGTGAATAAATAATGCGTTCTTCGGTCCCGCCGCCTGCCCAAACTCGCGGATGGCTTCAAGAAATGGCAAGCCTTCAATGTCGCCAGTCGTTCCGCCAATTTCAATGATCAGCACATCGGCATCGCTGGTGCGGCTGATCTTGCGAATGCGATCTTGAATCTCGTTGGTGACATGCGGAATCACCTGGACGGTCTTGCCGAGGTAATCGCCGCGGCGTTCCTTCTCGATGATGTTGGCGTAAACACGTCCACTGGTCAGGTTGTTGAGCCGGCCGAGTGTCGCATGGGTAAAGCGTTCGTAATGCCCGAGGTCGAGGTCGGTCTCGGCGCCATCATCCGTGACGTAGACTTCGCCGTGTTGAAAGGGGCTCATGGTGCCGGGGTCCACGTTCAGGTACGGGTCGAACTTGGCGAGAGTGACTTTCAACCCGCGCTGTTCCAGCAGGGTGCCGATCGAAGCGGCGGTGAGCCCTTTGCCCAGGGAACTGATGACGCCGCCTGTAACAAAAATGTATTTCATAATTTTCCGATTGTCATCCTGAGTGTATCGAAGGATCTCGTAATTTACCCCGAGATGTCTCGCCAAGCTCGGTATGACATTTCATTTGTTATTCCTCAAAATGGCTTCCACACGCGCCACATCCGCCGGTGTATCCACGCCGACGGAGTCGAAGGGCGTGACCAGAACTTTGATTGTAAAACCATTTTCCAACGCGCGCAATTGTTCTAGCTTCTCGGCTTGTTCCAACGCGCTTTGAGGTAATTGCACAAATTTCAGCAAGAACTCCCGCTGGTAGGCATAGATCCCCAAATGTCTGAAATGCCTTGCCGGTGTACCTGTGTCGCGCACGAAGGGAATGGGCTGGCGTGAAAAATAGAGGGCGTTGCCGTTGTGGGCGAACACCACTTTGACGTTGTTTGGATCGGCCAGAATCTCCGCCGATTCAATGGGTCGCGCCAATGTTGCCATGTCGCTGTCCCCTAGGCCGTCCACCAACTGGTCAATCATCGCCGGGCGCATCAACGGTTCATCCCCTTGAATGTTGACGATCCGATCAAAGTCCAGTTGCCGGGCGACTGCGGCGGCGCGGTCGGTGCCGGACGGGCAGGTGGTGGGGGTCATCACGAATTCGCCGCCAAACTTCTGGACGGCGTCGGCGATCCGCGCGTCGTCGGTGGCGACCACGACGTGATCGAGGCGCTGCGCTTGGCGGGCTTGCTCGTAGACGCGTTGGACGAGCGGTTTGCCGGCGATCAACACGAGCGGTTTGCCGGGAAACCGTTGGGCGCCATATCGTGCGGGAATTACACCGAGCGTCTTCATGAAGCCGTCACTGTAGCAGAATCAGCGGGCCGGTGACAATAATGTGTTGCGATTTTTCGAAACAGCTTTCAGTACAAGGCCTCGCGCACCCGCGTTGGTTGTGGAAACTCTTGATTTTCGCAGTAATGCCGCTATTCTCCGCCGTGCGGGCCCCATCGTCTAGAGGCCTAGGACATCAGATTCTCAAGCCTACCCGTCGCGTGCCCAGCCGTGCCCGCTCGGTTCAATAACCGTTTGGCGGTGTTCAACTTACGCTACTTTCGACACTGGCGGGGTTGTGTGGGTTCGGGGTGACACTTCGGGGCACGCGGGTATCACTAAAGGTATCACTAGAAACGCCCTCGCTGGGGGCGAACGTGTGGCGAACGCGCCGCGCTTGCGCCAGCAAGTGATCTTGCCGCAAGTCGCCGTAAGTGCTCGCGATAATGCTGGGGCCGGTCTTGTCGCCGATCAGCATTGCAATCTCCGCGTCGGTCAAGCCGCTCTGCCGCGCTTGCGTGACAAAGTAGCTTCGCAGCCCGTGCGGGGTGACGTGCCCCAGCTTTAGCTTTTCACAAGCCCGTTTAATCAGCCGGTTAATCCACGGTTTCTCGCGGGGCTTTTTGGTGTCCAGTGATGACGGAAACAGCAACCCGCTTGTTGCCCGCTCTTGCATCCCACGCAACAGCGTTTCGAGTTCGGGCGTGATCGCAACCCACGGATTGCAGCCGTACTTTTCGCGGTTCACTTGCACAAGCCCCTCGCCAAGATTTACCGCCGCCCACGTCAACGGCAACGCCTCGCCAATCCGCAAGCCGCTGTAAGCCAGAAACGCCACAAGGTCGGCAACGTTCGGCTCGGCGTTTTTCCACAGCCAGCCGATAATATCGGCCAGCCCTTCGGGCGTCGGGGCAACCTCGCGGCAGTGGCGCACGTTCGCGGCCACAGTGTAAGCCGTCCGCCCCGCCAGCGGGTTCAACTTCAACTCGCGACGGCGCACGGCCAACGTCAAGGCGTTGGTTAAGGTTGTCAATTCCAAGTCAACGCCACGGTCGCCGCCGCGTGTTTCAATTGTGACTTCTTTGCCGCTTTTGCATTTGCGGGTGATCTTGTAGCCGCCCTCGTTGCGCCAGTCGCGGTATGCGTCGCAATCGGCCAGCTTCAACGTGACGGCGGCCCGCTCGCCAAAGTAACGGCGCAGCGGGTTCAATAGTGATAATTCACTTTGCACGGTGCTGGGTGCCTTCGGCTGCATTTTCTTTGTTGGGCAACCTGCCAGTTCGTAGGCGTCCAACACTTTCGCCACGGTCAGCCGGCAGCGGTTCAACGCGGCCTCTTGTGTCTCGATGCCGTGCTTTTGCAACGTTTGCTCCTCCGCCCACTTTTTCAGAATCTTGCGGGCGGTGGTCAAGTCGTTGGTGTCGGTACTTCGCCACGTCCGCTTTCCGTGCTCGCGGATCCGGGCAAAGATTGTTGCGCCGCGCCGATACAAGCCGGGCGCGATACGCTCCGGGGTTTGGTTGGCAACGGTTTTCTTGCTGGTCGTGGTCATTGGCGTTTCTCCTGTTTGGTCAAGTAGGCTTGCAAGGCTTTCTCGACAACCCAGCTTCGCGGGCGTTCGTTTTTCTGGCAGTAGGTTGCCAACCGTGCCGTCGTTTCTGGCGACAGTGAGATGCAGAATTTCGTCACCGTGCCTTTTGGACTTCTAGGTTTTTGTGTCATGCTGTTTTTCCTTTCGCTGTTACGGTACTACTGAAATATACCAAGTGCAAGCAGTATTCTTTGCTCGACTACTGATTCCAATACCTTCTATAAAAGTTGTTTTATTGGGGGGGGGATATGACGCCTGAAGAAAGACAGCGAATCGAAAAAGAATACATCGCAACGAGGATTAAGCTGAGCGACCGGCTGGTAGCGGCAGGGTGGGTTTCAAAAGCCGTGTATGTCGAGGGGGAACGCGGTGACTTCATATTCACCGAGAAGGGCAAGGATAAGATGACTGGCATCATTAGACCTCTTGTTGAGTTGGGTTACGATCCGGAGAGTGTGACACGCGAAGATGTGCGTGCTTTTTATGAGATAGTTTACGGAGTGCTTCACTCCATGCCGCCCCGTGAAGGCAGACCATTGGAGTAATTTCAGACCTGATACTATAGCTTTCAGCCTTTCGACGAAGCGAACGCGGTTTGACTACTCCAGTAGGCGGCGTTTTCTTTTTCATTCGATTTTCCCTTCCAAGTTGATTTTCTCGATCTTGACGCGCTGCTTGAAAATCAGCGGCCTGCCGCCCGGCATCCGGCCAAGGCTGCCGGACAGCAAGCTCGCCTGCCTCTGGCGTCCACGACGTTAGCACGTCTCGGCCTTCGGCTGCCGTCGCGTTTGCCGAAATGGTCGGCTGTTGGGGAACAATCCAACACGCGACGGCGGTAGGCGCAGCGGGATCAAAGCGCCGCGCCCGAATTTCAAACCGGCAGCGTTACCTGCGACGGCAACTGAACTGCCCCCGCAAGGCCGGCGGCGTCCAGCAACGCCAACCCCAAAGCGCGTTTCGCCAACGCCAAATCCTTTTCATCGGTGTGCCGAAAAAGATTTGCCGGCTCCCAAATATACGCGGCGTATTCCTTCGTAACGGCGCCAGCAACGAGCGTCTCCCGTCGCTCCATTCCCCCCATCGACGGAAACGGGACCAGTGCCTCCACATGCGGGACCGCGGCGTTTTGGGCGGCGACAAGTTCAGCTTTCCGTGCTGCCTGATAAGTCGCAAACTCGCCCTGAAGTCGTTTGCGAATTTCAATTTTCTTTTCGATGACGGCAACGTTTTCCCGTTTGATCGCGAGGTTCGCCGTACGCAATTCATCGGGCGCAACGTCAAGACGGTCACCGTCTCGGACCTGCTCCAATTTCTGAATAAACGCGGCGGCGACGGCGTTTGCCTGTTCGGTTCGGTCGTCACTGGCATTTGCATCCCTGACGGTGTCAGCCGAGCCAATTCGTTGAATGTCAGGTTCGTTGCCGAGCGGCGTGATTTGGGTGGCACTGCGAAGTGCCTGATAGTTGATCGTGACCATTTGTTGATAAGACATATTTTTTCCTTTTTTGGTTGGTTGGTTTCTACTTCACGGCGGACACTGAGCCGGAGGGCATGGTGTATTGTTGCCGGGGATCGCGCATGACCGCGGAGTACATTTGCGCAATTTGTTCCCCAGCCGGACCGGCGCACTGGGCGCAAATCGGTCGGTCGCCCGAATAAAATTGGTGCATTCGCGGTTCCAACAGAATCGTTTGACCGCAACCGACGCAACTCGTTTTCCCGGATTGCTGAGTCGTTTTGAATCCGAGCAACGCGGACAACTTGCGCCGTATTGTTTTCAACATCGGCGGCTTGACCGGCGGTGCCGAATACGTCTGGCTGGCCACTGGTGCCGGCTTGGCCGGCGATTCCGGGGCATTGAAAATAACTTTCCGGCCCTCGATCATTTTTTCGATTTTCATTTTCTGTTTCTCCTTTTTTGTTTGGGTTCGTTCAACCGATGGCGGCGGCCATTGCCTGAGCCAGCCCGGTCTTGACCGTGCTGAGTTCGTCGTTGTCGGCAGTCCCTTCATCAATGCACGGCAGCCCGCAAGCGGACACGGCGCGTTGCGTCTCGGCGGGAGCGGCGGCGTACTCACCGCGGATCGTGACACGCAACGCAATTATCGAGTTCACCAGCGTCACGGCTTCTGCTGCCAGTGTGAGCCGTGTGGCGCTCAAGTTGGCTGCTATCGTTGCGGCGGTGGCCGGGTCGGCGCCGCCGTTCGTGGCGGTGGCGTAATCACTCTCCCAAGTGTCCACGGCAGCATTGTGGGTCGCAATGTCGTCGTTCAGTGATGCGACGGTGCTTTGTGTTCCGCCACTGGCGAATTGCGCCAGTTTGGAGGTCGTGATGGGGCGAACTTTGGCATACGGATTTTTGAACATGCTCATTCTCCTGCCGGGTTGGCCGGCGGTTGTACCGCGGGGGCGGCGGGTGGTTGTTTTTTCATTGGCGAGGTGCCAGAGGAAATTGAATTGGACAGTCCCGGCCAGAGCGTGCGACCGGTGGCGTGGGCGGCGCCTTCGGCTTCAATCGCTTGGCGCATGATTTCCGGCCGTGGCCAGAACGTTGACGGGTCGTGTTTTGTCTGCCTGCGCACAATGGTATAGGCAAAGCGAACCGCAGCATCCCATTCCTCACAGATCTCGGCGGCAATTTCATCCGGCGTCCAACACCGGGCCGGCGCATTGCTCTGAAATACTTCACCGTAGAGCGCCACAAGCTCGGGGTCGCTGGTTGGCAGCTTCCCAATGGCCGGTGGGTTGGCGATTACTTCACGGCCGGCGTCGGTCAGCGAAAACTCGACAACGCCCCCGTCCGGACAATCCTGCCATGCGTTTAACGAATGCGGCTGAACCCATTCGCGGATGATGGCCGGTATTAAGCTAAACTCCGCCTGATAAACCTTCGTGCGCCAACCCCCGCGGGCGTCGTAGGTGTCCAGCCCGGCCAGATCCAACTCGGACACAAATCGGCGGTCATCCCATGCAGGCGAAAATCGGCCAGCGGTCACGAGTGCCTGCATTTTGGTCATCAACTTCAAACACTCATGCAAGCCCGGCCTGCCCAATGCTGCTCGTGTCTTCCAGTCAGCGGAATTTGTCAATCTTGTACCGATAGCTCGGTCGCGTTTGCTGCCTCTCACGATCTCGATCGTGCCGGCCTCGGCGAGCCGGTTACGCCGTCTTTCCTCAATCTTGCGGTCGCCTGCATCATCCGGCGTGAGCGGGATACCGTCCAAACGATAGTCCCGTTGAGCACTCCATTCCGCCGTCTGACCTAATGTCCCACGGCGTAATGGCCAGAAACGAACATCCGTGAGGGCCAATTGGGAAACAATGAATTCGTGGTCGAGGGTGATGGTGTTTTTCATGTTTTACGTCCCTTTGGCCGGTCACAGGAAATATCTACTACCCTCCCGACTGCTTTCGTAGCTAGAGTACCTCGGCCGATCTCGTCCAAAGGACCCGTCGAAACACGAGCGGCGCTGTGGGTGGGTCGGGCGTCGAGGTTGGGCGGCCGTCGTGAAGCTTGGAACATCTGCACGCCTGCATTTCCGCCCGTGAATATCTCCGTGAACATCTTCATGCCGCCGTGAGACAGATATTCACGGGGGCTATAGATAAATAGCCCCCCGTGAATATGTCTCAGTGATCTTTGGCCGGTGAGATAATCACGGGTCAAAAACAGCCGTGAATATCTCCGTGAACATCTGGCGGGGGTGTTCAAGCGGCCCCCTTGTCTTGCGGCTGTAGGCTGTAACTGATCGCGTCGCGGGTGCCGGGGCGGGGGGTGCGCCACTGGTAAAGCGCCGTGCACTCGACAAGTTCCGCCAACAAGTCGCGGCAGCGGTTTTTGCCTACGCCGATTGCGCCGGCTTCGTTCAGCAGTGCGGCTTGCCCGATGCAGCCCAGCTTTGGAATTAGCCGCAACAGTTCGGGCTTGCCGGGCTTCGGCTTGCCGTCGCCTTCAAGGTCGGCGTCGGTTGCTAGTTCCCAGCAGATACCGGCGGCAGCGTGCTTGATAAAGAAACTGTATCGCGGGTCGCCGTCAGCGGTGACAAGGCCGGCTCGTTTGCCGCGCTTTCCCAGCACGATCTCGAAAACACTGTGCGCTCCGATGCTACGGATGCCGACAACTGCCCGCGCCCAGTTCGCCAACTCCGCGCTGCCGCTGGCCAAATAGGCGAAGTCGCCGGCCTTCCAGTCGGGCTTTTCCCGTCCCGATGCCGGCTTGTTCGTGTGGCAAGCCAGTATCAGCCCGCAGCCGTGCGCCTGTAGTAGCGGGTTCAAGCCGTTGCGGAGAAAGCCGCTCATTGCCTCTTGATCGGAAACATTGCAGCCGCAATATGCGAAAAGCGGATCTATCAAAAACAAGTCGGGCCGGTGTTCGGCAATCAGTTCGCCGGCCAATCCGATAAACTGCCCGCCCGTTGCCACACTCTCACAAACGACTTGCACGGCGGCCCCAGCGTCGGCTTGCTCTTGGTCGGTCAAGCCCAGCCCGCGGTAAACGCCGTCCCTCATTTCCGCAACGTCGCCGTCGTCATTCTCCGCTTGAATCAACAGCGTGCGAAGTTTGCCCGCTGGGGCAATGCCGAAAAGTGGGCGCCCCAGGGCGAAAGTGATCGCGGCTTGTAGCAGTAGGCTCGACTTGCCTATGCCGGTCGGGCCGGCCAGTAACAGCGCCCCGCCACGGCAAAGAAAACGCCGCCCCAGTAAATTGCGGGGGTCGGTTGTCAGGTCGCTGGCAACTCGAAACTCAGCCAGTAGGCGCACAATAGCCGTGCCGGCTTCTGGCGCCGCGTCGGCTTCGTGTGTCGGGTCGGCGTCGGGCTTCGGTCGCCACTCTGCCGCGCCTTCGGCCAGCAACGAAAGTCGCTCTGTGAGTTCGCCGGTGTCGCTGTAGGTGGCAGCAAGCTCCGAAACATCTTTGACGCCTTCGGGCAATCGCAACACACGGACTTTTTCAGCAACGCCATGCAACGCCCGCGCCACTTGGTCGGCGTGATCTCTGCCGGGTGCGTCGGCGTCGGGGATGATAACAACGTGCTTGCCATGAAAGTGTGTGGCGTGATCTTTGGGCCAGTTGCCCGCGCCGCCGCTGTTGGTGGTCGCAACCAGCCCCAGCCCTTCAAGCGTTTCAACGTCGCGCTCGCCTTCGGCAATCCAGACTTCGGCAGCGTTGGCCAGCTTCGGCAGCCGGTAGAGAGTGCGGGCCACGCCTTCAAGATTGTAATGCCAGCCGCCCTTGCCGTCCGGTCGACGTTGGCGAAAGCCCTTCGGGTCGGTGCGCTCGACTTGGTAAAGCAATACGCCCGCCGCATCGGTGTAATCGTAACGGGCTACAACGTGCCGCTTGCCATTGTTGCCGCCGTTCCGGGTGGTGACGATCGGCTCTCGGGCCGGCTTGCGGTATGCCGATTTGACGGCGCCGCGGGCTTCATTGGTTGCCAGTCCACAACGGGCCGCGCCGGTCTCGACAAGGGCCAGGGCGTCGCCCTCGACAATCCCGGCGTCGCGAAGTTGTGCGGCAGCCTCGAACGCCTCGCGGTTGCGCTGGCCCTCGGGCGCTCCGTGTTCCAGAAACGCCCTTGTGCGGCTGGGCAATGCGGCAAGGTTACTCACGTCGTGCTGCAACCCTCGGTTGCGGCCGTAGCGTTCTTGTCCAGCCACGCCAGCCAGTCGCGCTCACGCACACGCACAAGCCCGGCAATCGTGATCGTGCGAAGCCCGCCCCCGTGCCGTAGCCGGTAAAGCGT
>Ga0209083_1002152_pt1 | contig 19470 bp, 28 predicted proteins | sample AM7aDNAmetaG_FD_184132 | JGI IMG/M metagenome (GOLD analysis project Ga0209083, IMG submission 184132) | Freshwater microbial communities from Finland to study Microbial Dark Matter (Phase II) - AM7a DNA metaG (SPAdes) (version 3) | ecosystem: Environmental > Aquatic > Freshwater > Lake ...
TGCTGACATGATAGAAGATTATGATGAAAATTGGGACTGGAATATTTGGGATTGTGCAAAGGCAATCAGAGCAAGGGGACAAGAATGAAACTACTTATCTTTATTTTTGAACTTGTATTCGGAATGTTGTTTTTATATTTGCTTGGTTGTTTTTATTTTGTAACTTGGGATATTAACTTGTGGACTGAAGGCGGAAGAATGTGTTTTGTAAGCTGTGCGCCAGTAGTTTTGTTTATGTCTTTTAGTATTTTTGCTATTTAAGAAAGGAGCAAGAGAAATGAATGAATTTTGTACTAACGCAGGGTGGTTTGGATTGTTTGCTATAGGAATTTATGTATTTTTACTTGGGTTTCTATGTGGCTACAAACCAAGAGCACTGTTTTTATTGGAAGAAATAGAAGCTAAATATAAGGATAAGAACACAAGGGGAAAAGAATGAAAAAACTTACAACAGATGAACACAAAATACTGGTTGATGCTATTCACGATTCCGCTACTATTATTCATAAGGGTCAAATGATGAACGAACGAATTAAAGATAAAGTATCTTACAGCATACCCATTGTCTGTATTGTGGCAATTCTTGTTTTGACTTTTATGATGGTGATATCAAAATGAACGAACGAATTAAAGAACTTAAAGAACTTGCCAGCAAGGCTCTTAAACAGCCCGACACTGACAATGATGGACTTACTGTATTTGACAACGATGAATTAGAAAAGTTTACCGAATTGATTGTCAAGGAATGTATGAATGTAGTGGCGGAAAGTAGAGAAGTACGACAAACCGCATACTACTATCGCAACAGAATAGCAAAACATTTTGGAGTTAAAGAATGAATACACCTTATCGAACCAAAAAAGGCATCTTAATTGGGTCTAATTATTCTAAAAAGGTTAACTATCACAATGAAGATCAGGATTGGATCCAAAGAATAGCTCTTGGAGAAAAGAATTCATATACGATTGATACAGTAGTGACGTGGACTATGTGGGCTTTGGTTGTTTATGCCATTGCAGGTCTTTTATCGGCCTGTGGGAGCAATAATCTACCTCCAGCATATTCATACGTTAGTGCTCCAGTCGTTCCTATAGTCTTAGAATCTAAGGCTGAACAATTAAGTCGTCAACAAGTGATAAACGGTATAAACGATTGTGAAACTAACTCTATGAGAGCAGTTGTAGTGACCAGCAAACGCATAGTAGGAGGGTTTACCTCAGATATACCAATCGATGTTCAATGTTATCCTCGAAGATCAATTTATTAAGGAGTTCCAAATGAAACTTAAAGAAAACTATGAAGACTTTATCTCTAAAAATCTAAGTGAATTTAGAGGGTTAAAGTATTGCGCCTATTGCAGAGACCTAAACACAACAGAAAAGCCATGTGAGTTTTGTGGGCACGACACAATGATTAACTTTGAGGACTTTGACAGAGAAACCCAAAGAAATATTGTTATGGAGGAGCTCACTAGATATGCGTGAAGCGTGTGCAGAAGCGGGTAAGTATTGTGTTGTTAAAAGACATACGAAAACCCTCAAAGCCGAGCACCCTGATCTATCTACAGTTAACTACTCTAGTTATATCAGGTGCGGGTTCTGCGACACAGTTTGGGAATGGAAAATCTTTGCAAAACAAATAATTTACAGGAATAGGAATAGAAATGAACACATATCAGAAATTGAACATAGCTAGAGGAAAGTTTCACCAACAGAAACTAAAGAAGTCAGGATTAAATAAGTTTGCAGGTTATCAATACTTTGAACTATCAGACTTCCTTATCCCTGCTTTAAATATCTTTGGTGAAGTAGGGTTGTGCTCTACCATCTCATTTAACAAAGATTATGCGGAAATGAGAATAATTAACGTAGATAACCCAGATGAGTTTCCTATCGTTATTACCTCTCCAATGGGTTCTGCTGCACTTAAGGGATGTCACGAAGTCCAGAATATTGGTGCGGTAGAAACCTATCAAACGAGGTATCTGTTCGTACAAGCCCTGTGTGTTGTTGAGCATGACATACTGGATGCTACGACAGGTCAAACACCTTCTCCAAGGATTTCACCAACTAAGGGAGATGTGGAGCTTGACGAAGATCAGAAAAACCTTGTACAAGAGGTCAAAATAGGCATAGAAGCTCTTTTTGCAGAGGAAGATATAGTTGGGGCTTACAAAGAATATTTGAAGGTCACAGATGCTGAAGAAAAAATGTTTTTATGGTCACAACTGGATAGCAAAATCAGGTCAGCGATTAAAAAACACGGTGAACAACTTAAAGGAGATTGAAATGTTGCGAGAGAAAGACGGAACGCTATATCGTTTGGAAATATTAAGTGATATGGTTCGCAAAGGACAACCAATTGATTTTTCAGAAGCAATAGAGGTTATTAATTACCAAGAGAATTTGAAATTAGAACGAAAGAAAAATTCATTTGTGTATAAGGTTAAAAGATGGATCGGAGTTGAAGAATGAACGAACGAATTAAAGAACTTACAGATAGAATTACGGAATACTTGTTCAATGGTGGATTATTTAATCCCGAACTTGCTGACCATAATGTTGTGAGAGATTTATTAATTGAATGTAGAGAGGTATTAGATGAACGAACAAATTAAAGAACTTGCTCTACAGGCTGGATATTGCTTTGCAAGGCAGATCGAAGACGCCCACGGCATCAAGGAGTAAGACATGACAACACAAGAAATAAAAGCATTAGAACTGGCGCTTGAGGCGTTGGAAAACACAACACCGACAGGCTTCAACATGGAGACTGATAAACGGTTCTTTGCGGCCATTAAAGCCATAAAAGAAGCCTTGGAACAACCAGAGCAGGAGCCTACCTACACCAGTACGCAAGCAACAAATTGCGCTGGATGTGGAGAACACAAGCACACGCCTTTAAGAATTGATGCGATGGGCGGGTATGTGTGCCTGACTTGCATCGACAAAAAGTTGGGTTCGTTGCTTGGCGAGTTTGGTTATGAACAGCCAGAGCAGGAGCCTGTGGTTTGGCGCAATGCGGCTATTCGTGTGGGTGAAGACCTGTGTTCTGTTGGCCCGTTTGGGTATTACGACATGACCGCACAACAGTGGCTTGATTGGGCTTTGAGTGTTGTCACTGTTCACACGCCACCACCACAGCGCAAGCCGCTGACGGATGAACAGATTGACAATGCAATGGCTGATAACAAACAAATGCTCATCGACGCTACCGACAATTACTGGAAGTTGCGCAGGGCTTATGCACGCATCATTGAATCCGCCCACGGCATTAAAGGAGATTGAAATGGCTTACGATAATACAAATAAAGGAATTCTTGGTAAAAATAAAGAAAAAACAAAAGACACGCATCCCGAATATCGGGGACAGATCAACGTAGATGGTGTAGAGTACTGGCTAAGTGCCTGGGTAAAAACAAACTCAAAAGACAATAGCAAGTTTTTTAGTTTATCATTGACACCGAAGGATAGGGACGTTAGTCAACCTACAAGACGGGAATTACCCGCTCAAGAGGAAGACGATCAAATTCCCTTCTGATCAGTTTAGGGTAGGCATTAGGGTGTTTTTGATTGGACTCCTTACCCCTTTTGTCTACCCCCCAACTTTAGGAGATAACTATGTTGTTTGAAGCAATGTTATTTGCAGGTTTAACAATGATTGCTGGAGCAATTTTTACTATAGTTTGTTGGTTTACCATATTAGCAATCAATAATTTAAATGATTGATGGGGCTATGCGTAATGGCGAATAGTCTAGCCTTGTATATGTGAACCTATTTGCTAGGGATGTAGTGCCCCTTAAATTTTCAGCTACATTCCCTCCTTTTAAACCCTGACGAAGGGCAGGTTAATATACTAACCCTTCAATACTGACAAAGCCTTAGTAGTGTAATTAATACGTTCTTGTAGTCCAAAATCTCCACCATTTATTCTTTTGGTTAACGCTACCCAATCTTCCCTATCTGCAATCTCATTGCATCCATGAGTCTTCCAGAACCAACCTGCACTCATAGCAGCATAAAAAGGCTTGCTAACAGGGTCAGGATCGCTTACAAAGTCTTGGCCTACAGATTGACCAAAGTGCCAGTAATTATCGTGTCCTGTGAGCTGTATGCACCCCCTACCATGATATTTGAATCCATCTCCTGAGGCCTCATCCCTATTTCCCATACGATTAGCGTAAATCCTGTTACCGATCTTTACAGGATTGTGAGCATAGAGCTCTATTTCTTCAGGCTTAAACTTATGACCAAATAGCCTTTGTAGAGTATCTGATTTATAAGATAGGTTTTCCTCTAATTGAGTAAAGTGATTACATTCATGGGAACATTGAGCAATAAATGCTGCTTGCTGGTCTATGTCATCAATACCAAACTTAGAAAAAGTACTATTTAAAGGGTCAACCCATACAGGATCAATTGATAATTTCTTAAGTTGTTCAGCAGTAATCATTTCAAAACCTTATTAAACCTGTCTCTTACTTCGTTGTACTTGGAGATGCAAGCATTGAGGTCTTTGATGGCTGAGTCACCGTCTGTTGTGATGGAGACAATATCTTTAATAGCCTGTCTGTCAGATTCGCTTCCCTTACCTCCATCTCCAGGGGAGGTATCTGCGGAGGACTGTACGGGACAACTGGACGGGAGGCGCAACTCACCAGAGTCAATGCGCTGATCAATAGATAACTGTTTTTGCTTAATTTCATCTTTGGCCTTTTCTAATTGTTTGTTGAGGTCAGCAAACTTAGTTGTTACTTCTTGCTCTTTTGTTCGAGCTTCGTCATTAAGTCTTGAAATCTCTGCTTGATCTTCTGCAACTCGTTCTTGATAACCTGAATGATGTCCATAAAAATAACTCCCTATTAGTAAACCAATAACACCTAAAATTTGCCAAGGATTAATCATTTAACACTCTCCCTTGCATTAGCCATTCTGAGTCTTTCTTGATCATCTTCAAGCACAGGAAGTCCAACAGGAGCAGAAGGGCTTGAAGTATCTTCAAATACAACTTCTTTAACTGGAGGAGCAACATAAGCAGAAGTACCAGCTTTGACGTTATTCATCATAGCAGTTGCCTCATTAGTTAACCCTTTGGTCATAATGCCACCAATACCCCCTACGATCAATAGCACAATGTCGTTTAGCATCTTGGTAAATGCCTGGTCTATTGGAGCCATAGCCTTGATAGGTTGGCTGACAAACATAACACTGTATATTAGGGTAACTACTATAAAAAATAGTATGAGGGTCACCATCACAACCACAAAAGCCCTAACACGAGCCTCTATCTCATCGGCAGTTAGCCGTTCCTGGTTGGGGTTGGGTGTTAGCAGGAGTAACAGGATTTCCTTCAATTTTCTTCTCCAATATAGGTGCAACTAAATATTCTGGACAATCTTGGGTGAATTCACATCGAGGCTTTTGGCATTGTGGCGCACCAAAGTGATCTGGATCCTGGCAATAATATCGATAAGAATCGTTACACCCACTAAGGGCAATAACTAGGAAGATAGCCAGTTTCACGAAAGATTTCATAACATTCCATTTCTACAGAATTAGGTTTAAACTTTCTCTTAAATTCTATATGCGCTTTGTCACCTTGCAAAGCCTCCAAATAATCCATTCTGATGTAATACATCAATCCAATGCAGGTAAGAGAAAAAACCAGGACGGCAATACAAATAGCAAGCTTGAAATTGAAATCATCCTTTGCTTTCTGAGATTCTCTTGCCTCTCGTTCATCCTTTTTTTTTGAGCTAATTCAAACTTTGCCTTATCCTTGATAAGTTTTTCTCGTTCAGCTTGAAACTGATTCCACATATCACCCAGTTCAGCAGGAGTATCGTAAATTAAAGATTGCTTTAAATCGTACTCAGCTTGCTGAATCTGCTTTCTAGCCATGATGTTCTCAATGGCCTGAGCTTGCAATGATTTACCCTTTGGAGGGTTTATCTCTTTTTCTTTAATATCAGATATGGCTTTTTCTTGGTGCTCAAAGAAAGATCCTAGTCCGCTAGAGATCTCATTCATAACACCCATAGCCTCTTTGCCAGTAGACTTAAATTCCCTGTACATTGCTACACCCTGCTTAACAGCAGAAAGTACCATCAAGCAACCGCTAATTGGATCCACTTACTTCTTCCAGAACTGAATAAATGCAGTAAACGCAGTAAAGAACCCTACAACAATAATAATAGGCTTGGCAACATTAGAAATCCAACCCAACACTTTAAACGCACCTTGGACGTTTTGAAAGGCTTGTACCATGTCTTTGGTATTGACATCAATAAGATCAACCTTGGATTCTAAAGATACCAATCTTTCGTATATTTGTTCGTGAGTTACGTTTTCCATGATTATTTAGTTGAATTTAGTTGACCTCTACCTGCACCATTTTTCTTGGACATTTTGTAAGCATATCTATGTTGTGCAAGTTGCTTTTCTTCATCTGCATTTAATTCTGGCGCATAAGTTCCTAATCCAACACCTGCTCCAGCAGCTTTTGCGCCTAATCCAAACAGTTTAGATAATAAAGCAGTCGCTCCTGCTTGACCTGCTAAATCTGCTGTAGGTGCTAAATTGCCTTTTTGAGCTTCTTGAGCAGCTTGTGCCATTTGACTCGCAGTTAAAATAAGGCCAGCAGTTGATCCAATTGTAGCTGTCCGCAAATGTTTAGATTTAAAGAAATTTGTCTCTTCAGGATATGCTTTTCCAACTTGTTCACCCGACATTTTTTCTAATCCAGGTATAGATGATGCAGGATTTCGTTTTGCATTAAATTCTTTAACATTTTTAAGATATTCATCATCATAAGGAATATCAGGTCTTCCTTGGTAATATGTATCTCTAAAAGCTTTGTAATCTTTTAGAACATCATCTTCACCTTTGTTGTAATTCATGTTTAAAAAATGAGTAGTTCCTCCTGTAGCATTAGGAATAAAGATATCACCCTCATTTAGTCTTCCAGTTTTATAAGCCTGAGCAACAGCTTTTTTAAGCTTATCATTTCCTTCGTATTGTTGTTTGTAAAACTCTTTCATTTGTGGAGTTTTAGCAATTTCAGCCAACTCTTCATGTGTTTTATTAGAAGTAGTCATTATTGGCTCACCATGCAATTCACGAGAAATTTTATTTTCTTCAGAATATCCTACTTCCCTTTTAGCTTTAGTTGGGTTATCCCTTGGTTTTTCAGATATCCCTCCTCTTTTCTTTTCTTCAACATTAGGATTTGTAGAATCAGAAGTAGCTTCTATTTGTGTTTTACCAACTTCAGATCCTTGCTCATGCAATGGATTGGCCTCTGAACCACTTTCAACAGGATTAGCAGAAACCTCTCCAATAGCAGATTGATTTGATACTGGAGGCTTAGGCGCTGTCCCAGTAGTTTGCTCTATAACTTGTTGTGCAGGTGTAGTAGGAGAAATGGCAAGAGGAGCAGGGGGAGCAGGGGGATTTGCAGGTAAAGTTTCAGGTACACCCTGAGTATTAGGAGCTCCAGGAACAGAGCCTTGTGGAACCGATGGAGCACTAGGAGGTAACATACCTAAAGTTGATTCAGCAGTAGCAGTTGGCTCAGTTTGGATGCCAGGCGTAGCAGTATTTGGAAGTTCAACAGTAGATCCTTGCAAAGCAGGACTAACACTTTCAACAGGCGCAGTTGATTTAGCACCCATACTTTCCAATTTTGCTTTATGAATTTCCTCTGCTCTTCTTTCTTCTGCAATATGTTTTTCTTCTTTTAATCTCATTTCTAATGCAAGCTTAGGATCAATTCCAGCTTCTGAAATTACAGTAGGTTTAATACCTTCATTTTCCTGAAGTTTTAATTGTCTTTCTTGAACTTTTATACCTCTGTCTTCACCACTTATAGCTCTTTTTAAGCGTTCACCTGCACCTTGAACAGCTTTTAATCCTAAGTACCCAACAGAAGCTTCTGGAATTGCTCTAAGCGCAGAAGCCCCGTAATCAATATTACCTTGTTGATCAGTTTGATATGGGTTGAAATCGTGAGGGCTTATACCTGCAAAATTTGAAGATTTTGGAATAGCAGGTTGACTAGAATTATTATTGGATTCAATAGATCCAAGAGCTTCAGCAGCTAGTCTTTTTTTCTCTTGCTCAGGAGTTTCTAAATCATTTATATCTAATGGCATTATTCAACCCTTCCAGTTTTTGCATTGTATTTTTGTAAAGTCAATTTGCCATTTTTATAATTCATTATTGGAGCTCCATCTGGTAAATTTGGATTTACACCATCAACCTTAGCGTGATAGAACTTTCTATAATTTTGTATTCCTTGATATTCAGGTGATTCTTGAAATTCTTTTATTATTTGAGCATGACTAGTGGTTTTAGCTTTTTCACCATATATTTCATTCCATACGGATTGTGCTTGTTGACCACTTTCTCTTTCCGCTAACCAATGTTTAACACCTCTTGCACCACCTTGTAAGTCTAATATTCCAGCAGTTCCAGCACCAGGTGCGTGTTTACCTTCAGAGTTTTTATCCATTGCAGTAACATTCGCAATGTCTCTTAGATATTGCTTAAAACCTCCAATCTGATCTGGAGGTAATCCTGATAATGTTGCAATGTTTTGTATTTCGTTTTCAAGTTGAGCACCACCTTTAACCAATGCCAAACCTTTAATGAGTGCTTGAGTTTGCGGATTTTTTAAAGCATTATCTAAAGCACCACCATATTGCTTTGTTCTATCAGTAATACTATTTAATAGAATATTTTCAGAAGGTAAACTTCCCGCTCTATCTGTAATATTATTTTTTGCAATAGTTTTATATGCACTTTCAAGAACTGAATCATTAGGATTGCTTTGACCTAAATTATTTTCAGACTGTTTCCTTGCTGCCGTTGTGCTGATAGCACCTTCTGGAGACAATGAAGTAACTTGTATTCCATTTGGTAACCTATCCCCAGTTTTAGGATCTGTGTACCACATATCCCCACGAGCATTTTTGTTTATCCAAATTTGTTGAACTCTCTCTGTTCCATCATCATTTTTAATCTTTGCCTCTCCAACTACAGGAGCAGACAAAGCTCCACCAGTAATTGAATTTAATGCTCCTTGTTTGTCACCAAACAATGCTTGAGCAAAGGCCATACCCCATCTTGGGCCAAACTCTTGAACACCTTGTTGAAGATGGTCTGCTGCAACAATATTATGTTCGCCAGTTTGAGGAGCACTTTTTACCGCAGTAACACCATTATCAATTGCTTTTAATTGAACGTCATGTTCTGGAGACATTTCTGATGCAGGATTAACCGCACGAATAATGTTGTTTTCTTTTCTCATTTGGTCAAGTCTTTGTTGACCAATTACTTCAGGCTGATTAGCCGCTACTTGATTTTGATTTAACCCAACAACATTTTGATTTGTTTGTGGGTTGACTTTATTGCCTAACGCTTTTGTCATTTTGTCATCAATAGTTCTTCTAAAGTCACCTACTGATGTATTAGGATGAATCCTATTTTTTCTTAAAATTTCATCACTTAAGTAATGTTTTAATTGATCATCATCATTGGCTTGAAGTAAAGCAGATCCTTTTGGAGCACCTGCCCAGTGCATTATGTATTGATTAGTAGGAGTTACTTCTAATCCATTTCTTTTTAAAGATTGAGTGTTTTCATTTAAAAGAGCCTTTTGATACAACTCTTGTGCATCTGGGTTATTTTTGAATTCATCAAAACTTAAATTAGGCAAATCAGGATTATTCTTTTTTACGCCTTCAAATGTAGATTTTATAAATTGATATTTACCACTTGCACTTGATTCAGGATTTTTAGTAGAACCTCCACCAGTTTCTAATGTGGCAATACCCCTGTTTACAGGATCTTGAGCAATGAGTTCTGTTTCTGTTGACATATTATTTCCTATGCAAAGGCTGCAATTCCACTATCAATTGCTCCTGATCCACCAAACCCACCAAGAGCATTAGCAAAATTAGGCAATGAATTATCAATAATGCTTGGATCTGATTCTGCAACTTGTGTTGAATTATCTTGGGCTTGAGGCGCTATAGAAGATTGACCAGGTATTACTGGGCTTGTAGTACTTGGAGGTATACTTCCTGATGGAGACTTTAAATAACTATTCAACATATTACCTGACATATTTTTATTGCCAGTTAACATACTGTTCATTTGGTCTTGACTCAATATACCTGCTTTATTTAAAGCATATAAAGCGGCAACAGAACCTATTCCTCCGCTTCCAAGAGAATCATATTGAGTGTAACTTGCACTAGGATTAGGCAGGAAGTTCATGCTTTAATTCCTCAATTTTTCTAGCTAAATCATCAATTTGAGTTTGTTGTTGTTTAATAGCGTTAACCAATACTGCGGTTAACCTTGGATAATCTATACCTAAATAACCATCTTTTTTACTAACAACTTCAGGTATTAAGGCTTGTACGTCTTGAGCAATAAAACCAATTTCTTTTCTGTCTCCATAAACTTGTACATCTTTCCAAAGCCAAGATACAGGAATAAGTTTTTTAACTTCTGCAAGCCCATAATCAAGTACATGAACAAATCTTTTTAAACTCATATCACTAAGGTTAATTCCAGCATTTTTACCAGAACCAGATTGTGATGAACTTTGTGTACCAGAGTAATTTGGTGTTGTAGAGCCTTGTGGTACACCAAATATAGTAGTTGCATATTGATTGTATAAAGATGTTGGAGCACCTGCGTAATTAAGGGTTTGTCCATAAGTGCCAGGAGCACTTGCCAAGTTTTGAGTTCCAAGAGTTGCTAAAGAATTAGCAGCAGATTGTCTTCCTGCGGTAATGCCTGACTCAACATTTGCAGCAGTAGAGCCAAGCATTTGTTGTTGTAATGCTTGTGTAGCTTGATTAGCAAGGGCATTTCTAGCAGATCCCGATTCTCCTGCTCCCGCAAAACCTGCGTTAGAACCTACATTAGCCTGTTGAGCAGCAAATTCCGAAGGAGCCAATGCTCCTTGAACTTGTTGTTGCTCATATTGAGGGCTAAAAAGGCTTTGTAAGCCTTGTATACCACTTTGCAGAGAACTTTGACCTGCATTGTATTGGGTCTGTCCAACAGCATTTGCCGCCTGGGTTGCGTTTGATGCCGCATTATTCAGATTAGGCGTTTCTTGGTTGTATACATTTGTAGCACCACCTACCGTATTTAAATAAGTAGGAATTAAGTTAGCTAAAGCTGTATTTTGTAGATTTAGTGTTTCAGTCTGTTGAGGCGTTAGTTGCGTATTCGTTGACTGACTTCCAGATGATTTACCTGCACCCATAATTTACTCCTTAACCTTTACCATTACTTACATTCTGAGATGCCGAGGGTTGACCACCTTTTCCGCCTCCTCCGCCTATTGGCTGAGACATAGGTTGACTATTACCTCCTTTACCACCGCCATGAACTGTATTCATGTATTGGTTAGGTTGCCCCATTATAGGTTGACCTGACGTAACCGTGTTTTGATAATTACCACCTTTGCCGCTCATCAGTTGGTTGGGCATTTGACCGCCTTGACCATAGTTATTTTGAGAGCCATTATTAAAATTAGCGCCAGGCGGAGCCATCCCACCACCATAGTTGCTTATAGTGTTTTGCGTATTAGGTTGACCAATGTTATATATAGGAGCATTTGAATTTCCGCTTGATTGTTGTTGTTGCGGTTGTTGTTGACCATATCCAGGGAACATTCCACCAGCATTATTTCCTGTGATACCGTTGTAAATATCAACAGGAGCTTGCTCAACGCCTTCTAAGGCATTTCCTATGCCATGTGAAATGCCTGTTACTGCATTTGTTAAACCACTTACTGCTCCGCCCATAATTTACTCCTAGTTAACCTATTTTATGCTTATTCATTAAATGATGCTTGTCCCATAATTATCCTATTTGATAGTAATAAGAAGTGCAATACAAACCAATTGAATAAGAAGTCAATGTAATAATTGTTCCATTGTTTTCAAAATAAGTATTTGAAGTGTTGTATGAATTAGGCCCATTACAAATTAAATCATAAGTTCCAATTGGTAAATTTTGAACTATATTTGAAAAATTGTAATTAAATACTGCTTTACAAGTATAGGGAGACGTATTGTTTGTATTTACTACTGATTGCAATATATTAACTACATATTGTTGAACAACTGATGTAGTTCCATGAACAACCAATTGAAAATTCAAATAAAAAGAAACACCTAAAGGAGGCGTTCCAGATGTCCAACTTCCTTCTATTCCTGCATTACCTGAAGATGAAATAATAGTATTTGCAATTTTAGAAGTACTAAAAGTCATTATTACAGGACTAGCTGTGCTTCCTAAAGTAAATTGTCCTGAAACACTTCCATTTGCATTCACTAAACCATTTAAATAAACACCAGTTCCATCTGAAGCTATGTTTGCTGTAGAATTTCCAATAGCAAAACTTCCATTAACATTAATTACAGCACCTTGACCTGTCATAGTGGTTGTAACTCCGCTTCCACTTATAGCAGGACTTGATCCAGTTTGAAGATTCCCCCTAAAAATACCATTATTAAAATAAACATCCCCAGTATTTCTAGATATGTAATATCCAGTAGTTCCATAGGTGCTAGGGTTTCCATAAGTAGGAGGAACTGATCCATTCCAATTATCTGATTCAATATCTTCAAAAATAGAAGCAGCAGTTGGGCCAGTCCATAATGTAGTGTTTGGAGCTATTCCATTAATAGTAATCGTACTTGAGTTATATTGACCAAAAATATACCAAAAAACTTGTCCAATATATGATCCTGTAGGAGGAGTTAATGACCATCCTGAAGGAGCTGTAGCACCTGTAGTTGTTGATGTAAAAGTTGGAGGTGATAGACTTTGATTTTGAACTAAATAAGCATAAATAGCACTTAATCCATTTGAACCTGCTGATCCATTTGTTCCAGCTAAACCTATTGCGTATTCCGTAGTAGAACTCCAAGTAACAGTAGTTGTTGGAGTTGTTAAATTATCAGTAACGATTTGATCAATAGCGTAAAGAATATCTCCTGGAATTGGTGCACCAGGCGTTACAGACCAACCGTTTAAAATTGATGGAGCCGTATATGTTCCCGTTGCCCAGGTATATGTTGATGTTCCAGATGGGTAACTTGATGGGGAACTTGTTGACCATTGATAAAGTTGAATAACTGCAGTACGTTGACCATTAATTCCAGAAGCACCTATTGAATAAGCTGTTGATGTTGACCAAGTTATGGTTGAAGTAGAAGATGTTGTATTATCTGAAAATATTGCATCACAAGCATAAAGAATGTCTCCTGCTATTGAATAACCAGGCGTAATAGTCCAACCATTTGGATTTGTAGCTGCGGTGTAAACCCCTGTTGACCAGGTATAAGTAGAATTTCCTGTTGGAAAAACTGTTGGAACAGATGCCGCCCATTGATACATTGATATTACAGCAGTTCTAGTTCCAGTTACACCATTGATACCGTTAGCAGATGTTGCTATTATTGGATAACTTGTGTTTGTCCAATCAAGCAAACTTGTAAGAACAGAACCATTTACAGATAAAGGTATTTGTATTTCAAAAAGAATATTTCCTGCTACCGTATCGCTATATAAATTAGCTGACCAACCGCTTGGTACTGGAGTAAAAGTATTTGTTGCCCAAGTGTAAGTTGATGTTGTTGTTGGTCTTGCTGGAACTGTTCCATTTGTCCATTGATAAATAATAAGAATATTATTTTTAACGCCAATAGTCGAGGTAACAATATCTAAATTTATAGGGTCATTAATCCACTCAACATAATATCCCGCAGGAGCAGTTGTCTGAACTGAAAACTGTATATTTCTTCCACCAGTTACGTTATACCAAAGGTATTTAGTAGTACCAAAGCCACCCGCAACTTGATACCAAACGTAATCAGCAGGATTACTAGATACTGTAGTTGTAGATGTGTTTCTTAATCCAAAGTAGGTTGCATTTGTAAATGAGGTTGTACTAAAGTTAGTAACACCATCAAAAGACGTTGCAAAAGCAACATTCATATATTGATATAGATAACCAATTGTGTTTCCACCAGAACTAATCTGTCCAGATGAAAGATTAGAACTTACACTTCCACCCAGATTTGCAAGTGCATAATTTAAAGCTCCTGTAATATCACTTATAGAAGCGTTTGGATTTACAAAATAAGACATTAGAATGAATCCTCAACAACAGTTGACAAGAAGGTCATTGCAGTCAAATTCCATGTATTTGTTGCATCATTTGAGCTAACTTTTAATGCAATTGTACGAACATCATTTTGAGTGGTTGTTACCCAAGGGTTATCTGTAACGATCTGAACTGTTTCAGGATCACCAAAAATAGGAGTTTGAGCAGTTGAATTTGCTCCCCCAAGCGTAATTGTGATTGCAGGGTTATTAGATGGTGTGGTTGTTGATATTTCAGGGAATAACCTATGCACATAAATATGATGTGGATAAGTTATAGGACTTCCTTGATCATCTAACAAAGTCAAATTATCACGCTCAAAAAGGCTTGATATGGCGTTTCCTGAAAAAGATGTGCCTTGGCCTGTCTGGACTAATTGAAGACCTCCTGCGCCTGTATTAGGGGCATATACGGTACATCTGTTAGCCAGGTTAAAGTTAGTCCCATTAAAAACAGGAGCTTCTACTGCCATTGCTGAATTATTAATTGTTTTCGGAGGATTCCATACTTTCAAATCGTATCTATAAGAAATCATCTTATTGCAATATCCAGTAGATGTTAAATCTGGATAGTAAATCTCTATTTGAAATTTATGCGTATTGTTAACCAAATGAACTCTATTTGTGTATAAAGGATTTAAATTGGCATAAAAATAATCTTTTATTTTTTGGTTTCCAAGGCTTTGATATTGTGTGCCATCAAAAGCCCAAATGTCTCTTGAATCAACTCCATAAACAATATCGTCAGCATTATCCCAACAGTTTACATTTAGTAAACCTCTACCTTGTTTAAACGGAGATATTCCGAAAATAGGTGCGGCATAGCTTTGATAAGCAATAGGAGAAAATATTACTGTATCCCAATAACTACAAACGTAAAAATTCCCACCTAAGAAAAATCCGTCAACAATAGGCCCCCTTAAAGGCACTTCTTGTTCGTTGGCTACGTTGGTAAGGGTTGGTAGCCAAGTAGAAGGAACTCCTGTATTGGCAAATGATTGCGACCACCTTACTGTAGTAGGATATTGATAATTAATACCGCTTGTTGTTTTTGTAAGGTTTCCTGCAATAAGGATATTTCCAACATTGGGTGAGCAAAAGTTTCTTACAAATCCTGCAGTAACAGCAGTAACAGGAGGAGATAAGGTATTTTCATAGTTCCAAACGTATGTAACACTTGTTACAGGATCTGGACTATCAAACAAACCTATGACGTTCGCAGTTTGCGTAAAATACATGGGAGGGTTAATTCCATCATTCATAAAAAACACTTGACCAACCCAAGAGCCAGTAATTATCGTATTTGCAGAATAAGCATTAGAGTAAGCACTTACTGTTGGAGTAATATTAGAAATTCCAGAAGATTCTAATAAATACCAAGATCCTGCGGTATTGGCGGCAATAAAACACCAAGTAGAAGAATTTCTAAACCCTCCTTCTATAAATATTACATTACCAGGAATTGCGGTCAACATGGATGATTCACCATCAACCTTTTTAATTCCTCTTACATTTGCCTCAATGTTATAACCATTGTTATATTCATTAGGAGCAAGGGCATTACTTGGAACATCAGGTGTAAAACTCATATTCGCAAATGGCACTCTAAGTGGTGTATACCCTTGATCCGACATAGTTAACCTTTAATGTGCATCTTGTAAAGAAGTGGCTTCTGGAGGAGTTTGTTGAGCAGACACCTCTTTTTGAACTGCTTCAATGATTTGAAATACTTCTTGATAGGATCTTGTACCGAGGTAACCCATAATCATATTGACTGTTTGTACTGATAAAGTGATCTTTTCCATTTCTATTCCTTTGGTGTTTCAATAAATTGTAGCAATACTACTACGACTGAAATTATAATCCCTGCCCACATTTGATGGATAGGGGTTAAGGGTAGCTCAAATAAATAACCTTGTAATACAGAGAGTACCGCTATCACTAAAGACCATAGTACTGTCTTGTTTTTAAGTAGGGTGATTAGTTGGCTCATGCTGTTATCCAAGGTAAATTTGGTGTAACCACTGGTGGGTTGATCTGATTGTTGATCTGTTGTTGCACAGCAGCTTCCGTAGCAGCTTTGTCCACGCCACTAGCCCAAATCCAACCCAGCACTTGGTCTTGGGTCAACTGAGCGTAGGGGGTGTAGGGAGTGCCAGACGAGTAGGTTACGCCGCAGGTGCTGTACACGCTTGCGTTGTAGGTGTCTTGCACACCAGCACAAGTCCAGTGACAAACAAAAACTACGTCAGTTTGGCCCTCTGCTTGAGGGTAGGCGTCCATCGCGGTGACAGACCAAGTGATTGTTGCAGTCATAATATTTCCTTTGGTTATCCTTTAAGAGCCGTTACTTGGGTTTGTAGGGTTGTAATCATAGCTTGTTGTTCTTGAATTGCTTTCACTAAAACAGAAACTACTGGAGACCAATTTAAAGATTGTGGTTGAATTGAGCCATCTTCAGTAACGGCATCTTTTTCACCATAAACAGCACTTGGAATAATTGCTTGTAATTGGTGGGCAAGAAAACCTTCTTCTATGTCTGATGAACCACCAAAAATACCAACAGCTTTGCGATTAAATTCAACAGGTTGTAACTGCATTACTTTATCTAGTGCTGTTTTTTGTGGTGTTACATTTTCCTTTAAACGATAATCAGAAACAGTAGCAATTTGCCCAATATTGGTAGTATCAATCCAAAGATATGGGTTTCCTGTCCAATTAATGTTAAATACATTGCCTCCTAAAGTTGCACCTGCCCCTGCTTTAGTATTATATGCGTTTGCTTTAATCAACCCGCTAAAAGAACCTTGCCCCCCTGAAGTATAACCAACAAACAAGTTATTACTAGCATCTAGTGTCATTGCTTGGGTAAGAGTAACAGTAGTTCCTGCTGTGCCTGATGGGGCAATTCCCCAGTAATGAGCACCATTGGACTGTTGGTAATACGAGGCGGCGGCTGTGTTTATATAAGTTGGGCTTGAACCACCTGTACCAGCAAAATATACATTGTTTAAGACAAACGCAGAAGAGTTACTATTGTATTGAGCAAAAGCAGAACGACTGCCAATTTGCATCACTTTCCAATCACTTGCCCAAGCACTAGGAGTAACTCCTATACCTAAATTAGTTCCATCAAATTGTAAAGCTGATCCAGTAGCCAATGCGCTTGTAGAACTTGCATAAACAACACCATTGGCAGTAAATGAAGTTAACCCAGTACCGCCATAAGTTGTGCCAATTGTGCTACCTGCCCATGCACCTCCATAACTTGTTGCAGTCAAAGTTCCTGTGCTTGGCACAAAACTTAATTTAGTGCTTGATGTAGTTTGTGGTAAATTTCCAGTTGTTGCACTAACAATTGTTGGATACCAAGTTGCACTTGAACTTGTATTATCTGTGATTGCAGTATTTGTTGCATTAGTAGCTGTGCCAACAGACAAAGTAGATTGAGCTACCCAAGTTGGAGCAGAACCATTAGACTGTAAAACATATCCACTTGTGCCAATTCCTAGTTTAGATAAAGTTGACCCACTTGCATAATAAGGTAAATCACCTGCTGTGTAGCTAGTTAACCCAGTACCTCCTGCAGTTGTAGGGGTTGTTTTCCACCCAATAACCTGTACAGTACCAGAGTTGTCTTTATAAAAGAGTTTTCCATCAGTAATGTTTATAGCTAACTCTGAACCATTTGTGTCGTTTGTCAAATTACCCGCAGATGGAGTATTGGTAGCAGTTGAGCTACTGTATATTTGAACTTTTGAATATCCTGTTTGTGCCATAGTTAACCTCTAAAAAGAGCCTCCACCAATTGTCGAACCATTTAGTGTCCCACCTGTAATTGCTACTGCGTTTGCGTTTTGAAAAGCCATTGTCCCAAATGTTGCTCCAGTAGAAAAAGCAAATTGACCAGGAGTTGACCAAGTAAGGGTACTTGAAGCTGAAGAACTAACTATTGCAACAGATACCCAAACTGCACTTGTTGGTGTTACAGGGGGATAAGCCAACCATCCAGTAGGAGGTGTTCCTGTATTAGTTGTAAAGTTCCAAGAGCCACCAGTAGGAGTAGCAGGTTGAGAAGATGCTACTTGGAAAACATACCATTGAAAATATGTACCACCATAGGTAATTCCTTGACCATAAAGTCCATTAGACTCTTCATTGGTTAATCCATAAAAACTATTGGTCATCATTAGAATGTTCCTCCACCAATAGAAAGTGTTGTCCAACTTGGGGCGCTTGCACCGTTTGACGTTAAAACTTGTCCTGTCGTTCCATTTGCTAGAAATGTCGTAGCGCCTGACCCTGTTTGATAAGGAACTTGCCCAATCGTTCCACCTGCTAGATTGGTTGCGTTTGTTGCATTTGTAACTGCGGTAGACCCTATTGCAGTTGCTATCTGTGAACCAGTAGCCGCAGTAAAAGCAGATGTGCCGTTTCCGTATGCAACGCCAGTTAAAGTCGTTGCACCTGTACCACCATTAGCAACTGAAACTGTTCCTGTAACGTTAGATGCTGTACCAGTAGTATTTTGGTTTAAGGTTGGTACATCTGCGGCTTGGATTGTGGACATGACCACATTTGTTCCGTTGCCACGCAAATACGACCCACTTGTAACTGCACTAGCTAGGTTATTAATTGCAGCTTGCTGAGTTGTAGCTCCAGTTCCACCATACAGTAATCCTACAGCATTTCCGTTCCAGGTTCCACCCGTATAAGAACCAACCCATGAAAGAGTATTAGTTGACCAGCTTGCATTACTTGGAGTAGAATTATGAAAATCCCAACTTCCTGCTGCTGGTGAATTAATTAATAGAACAACAGTGATATACGAGCCAGATTGAACCGTTGCAACAGTTGTAGAAGAGTTATTTTGAATAACTAACGTTCCTGACGATTGATTGTTATTAAAGGTAAATGTTGCTCCAGCAGGTAAAGTCGTTGCATCAGGTAACTTAATTGTTTGGCCACCAGAACCTGTAATAATCCAATTTTGAACTGAAGATGCTGTCAGGACAACTGTTGTTCCGCTTGCAACTTGGTTTGTATATCCTTCAAATAAACAGTTAGTTGTTATATTACCGTTTGAATCTCTTAAAACAACTGAATTTGCACCACTTGATGATGTAACACCAGTACCACCATTAGCAACAGCTACAATACCTGTAACATTAGAAGCAGTTCCTGTAGTGTTTTGATTAAATGTAGGCCAAGTAAAAGTCCCTGTTGAGAAATTACCTGAAGTAGGAGTTCCTAAAACTGGAGTTACAAAAG
>Ga0209083_1002154_pt1 | contig 19457 bp, 15 predicted proteins | sample AM7aDNAmetaG_FD_184132 | JGI IMG/M metagenome (GOLD analysis project Ga0209083, IMG submission 184132) | Freshwater microbial communities from Finland to study Microbial Dark Matter (Phase II) - AM7a DNA metaG (SPAdes) (version 3) | ecosystem: Environmental > Aquatic > Freshwater > Lake ...
ATGATCCGTGGCGATGCAGTCAATGGTGCCGTCTTTGAGCCCCTCTTTGACAGCAACCACGTCTGCCATGCCACGCAACGGCGGTGCGACTTTGGTGGCGGTATCAAAACCTTTCACCGCCTCATCAGAAAGGCTGAAATGATGGGGGGCCGCTTCGGCGGTAACAGGGATCCCCTCTTTTTTAGCGCGGCGGATCAACTCCACGGAACGCGCCGCACTGATATGCATGAAATGGATGGGCGTCCCCAGATAATGCGCCAATTCAATGTCCCGCGCCACGATCACCGTCTCGGCCACCACCGGATCGCCCTTAAGCCCGAGCCTGGTACACACCAGGCTTTCATTCATCACCCCGGCTCCCGTCAGTGAAGGATCCTGGCAATGCTGCATGACCAGAAGCCCGGCCATGCCTGCATATTCCATCGCGCGGCGCATGAGCCCCGCATTCATCACAGATTTCCCGTCATCCGTCACGGCCAGGCAGCCCGCACGGCGCAGGTCCATCATCTCGGTCAATTGAGCTCCGTCGCGGTTCTTGGTGATCGCCCCCACGGGATAAACATTCACAAGCCCGACCTTCTTGGCCTGGTCGAACACAAACTGAACAACCTGGGCCGTGTCCATGGCGGGCGTGGTATTGGGCATCGCAAAAATCGACGTGAACCCGCCCTTGACCGCAGCCCGGCTCCCCGAGGCAATGGTTTCCTTATCTTCACGCCCCGGCTCACGCAGGTGCACATGCAGGTCAATGAAGCCCGGCATCACAGCTTTGCCGGCAGCATCCATAACAACAGCCCCGTCACAGGCAAGCCCCTGGCTGATCCGCGTGATCTTCCCGTCTTCAATGAGGATATCCTTAAGCCCTGGCAACTCTCCAGAAGCATTGATGATCCTGGCGTTCTTGATGAGCAGCATGTCCACTCCTGTTATGGCTGTTAAATCTTCCCTGGATTCCGGGTCACTCTGTTTTTCTTCCCAACAGCAGATAAAGGACCGCCATCCTTACCGCAATGCCGTTGGTAACCTGCTCCAGGATCACCGACTGCGCGCCGTCAGCCACATCCGCCGCGATCTCGACCCCGCGGTTGGTGGGGCCAGGATGCATGACGAGCGCCGTGGGCCTGGCTTTCTTGAGGCGTTCGGAGGTGATGCAGAATTCCCGGATATATTCCGTGATCGACGGCAAAAAGAGTTCGTTCTGCCGCTCTTTCTGCATGCGCAAGGCCATCACCACATCCGCCCCGTCCAGGGCGCGGTCAATGCGGGTAGTGACCTCCACGCCAAGCCCCTCAACGCCGCAGGGCATCAGCGTACTCGGCCCGCAGACAACCACATGCGCACCCATGGTCAACAGCGCACTAATATTCGAACGCGCCACCCGGGAATGCAGGATATCCCCCACGATCACAACCTTCTTCCCGTCCAGCGGGCCAAGTTTATCCACCATGGTAAAAACATCGAGAAGGGCCTGGGTCGGATGCGCGCGGCAGCCATCCCCGGCATTAATGATCACGGTTTTGGTCCCCTGGGCCAGTATCTGCGGCACGCCGGAAGCCTGGTGGCGGACCACCATGGCGTCCACATTCATGGCCTCAATATTAAGCGCCGTATCCAGCACCGACTCGCCCTTGGTAACGGAACTGGCACTCGCGGCGATACTCAGGGTATCGGCGGAAAGACGCTTGGCCGCCAGCTCGAAAGATACCCGCGTGCGGGTGGAAGGCTCGAAGAAAAGGAGCGCCACCGTCTTGCCGCGCAAGGCGGGCACTTTCTTGACCTCGCGGGCGGAAACCTCCTTGAAAGACCGGGCCGTCTCGATCACAAGCTCAATCTCATCGCGCGAGACATCATCCAGGTCCAGCAAATGTTTCTGGGTCCACTCGGTCATACGGAACGCCTTTCCTCAACGACCACATCATCATCCACGCCGTCGCTTTCCACCAGCCGCACCCGCACATCCTGTGTCCTGGCTGTGGGGATATTCTTGCCCACAAAATCCGCCCGGATGGGAAGTTCGCGGTGGCCGCGGTCAATTAATACCGCCAGCTGAATGCACGAGGGCCGTCCAAGGTCCACCAGCGCATCAAGGGCCGCGCGGATGGTGCGCCCGGTAAAAAGTACATCATCCACCAGGATCACCGCTTTCCCTGTAATATCGAAATCAATGAGCGTTTCCCGCACGGCAGGCTGGTGGGAAATCAAGGTCAGATCATCCCGGTAAAGATTGATATCCAGGATCCCGCAATTGACCGGCTTGCCCTCGATCTGCTCAATGGCACGTTTCAGCCGCGCCGCCAGGACAGCACCCCGCGTCCGGATACCCACCAGGCAAATATCTTCAACTCCCTTGTTGCGCTCCAGAATCTCATGCGCGATGCGGGTCAGCGCACGGCGAACCTGATCAGGATCCATGATCTTTTGTGCGGTGGGCATAGGCTCCCTGGGTTAGATGCCATTCTTAAATTAAAAAATCCTTCCCCCCGCGGCCGCGGAAAGAAGGATGATATAAGCCTGAAGCGTTCTTACTCTCATAAGTTCCTTGCCAGCCTCACAGTGCCAGCTTAAAGGCGTTCAAACCTTGACGAACTATATCACTGGTCATCTTATCTGTCAAGGAAGACAAAATGACAGGACCTTATCCCTCGGCCGTTATCATGGCCAATGACATGACCGGAAGCAGGGGGACCACCTGGCCCACGTGCGGTACAAAGCCCTCAAAGGGAATGTCCTGAACCAATGGCGCCGGCGTATTATTAACGGGCAACCGTCCGGTTTCTTCCAGGGCAACACCACGCGTATCAAAATCAATACCACCCGGTGTCACAGCGGCATGATTCAGAGCGCGGCTCTGAGCCGCATCCGCAGCAAGGATCTCAGCGGCCCGCGAGGTCACGCCAGTGGGTGTCGGTGTTGTATGGACACCGGCGCGACTCCAGGTTTCCCCCGGATTCCACAAGCGCCCCTCGTAACTTGCCCGCATGGCCATGGTAACCTCGATCACCTTTGCGGCCAACATCAGACCAAACTGCCCCAGGGTCGTATCAATTACCATCTGCTCCCGGGGATCCTCCATCTCAGGAACACTGACAAAAACATCTTCATGCCCGGCCCGGCCTTTGAGCATGGCCCCTCCCAACACCCCGGTATTGGGAAATATCATCTGATTGACACTCATCTTCCCCTTGTGCTGGATATGCTGCAGTTGCAAATTCAATAAAAGATCTCCACGATTCACATTCGAACCATATTCCGCTACAGCCGCCCTCACTGAATCAGCCGTATAAATTGCAGCTGGCGATGTCGATGCAAACCCACTGCCGAAAAGACGTGAAATAGCATTCCTCTGCGTCTCGCCTATATGAGGCGGCGCAATCACAAACAGCTTGCGTGCCCCCAGCCGCCCGTTCTTGGGAAGACCCTTCCAGCGTGCAATGGCTTCCGAGATAACATAAGGAAGAACATACACCGTGAACGCCCAATTCATGGTTGCCACAATCGCGGTGGCAAAGAACAGAACCGGCCATAATGTTGGCGCGATCAACGCCAGCCATCCAACGAGTGGCGCTCCAATACAAAACACACTCCATATATATATATCGCTGACCCTCTTCACAATAGCCGTCCTTAAGAAATTCCAGCCCAGATCATCGCCAATGATATGAAGCTTGCGTCCCCACGCACTTTCATACGGCTTACCCGTCTCGTCATGTCCGACCGCCTCCCGGATCTGCTCCGTCATGCCTGCCACAACGGTCGATGATAAATTGTCGAACGTTTGCGGCGTCTTCGTCACTCCCAGAGGATTACCTTCAATCGACAAAAGGTCCTTCGTCAACTGCAAAACAAGCCGGATCTGCTGATAGAGCAATAACTGTTCCGAGATGATCGGCGCTTCCGATGGATAAAACTCGCCCGTCAAGAATATCCGCTTGATGAACGGATCCTCCGGGTGCAATCCCTGCCCCAAGACCGTATTGAGCATGGAATCGATCCGGGCCGTCATGCCAAAGACATTCTGCGGATCCAGCAACTTCATCTCCAGCTTGGCCGACAAATTTGTCGGGAACGTGGCGCCGGATTTACTGATCACAAGAACAACCGTATTCTTATCTGCATGGAACCTGTCGGGATCCTGGATAAAATCATTGGCATCAACACTTTCCACGTCAAGGTTCCCCACCAGCTGGGAAAGAACGGGCTTGAGCATATCCGCGATCGTAAAGGAATTGTCATACCCAATGATCATAAGCCGTGCCCTGCCCCCGGCGGATTTCATGGCCGCGAGCCGCTCCGCCAGATAAGCGCTCGACTGCCGGTTAAACGACTGCGGATCATCCCATTCCCGGCGGGCATTGCCCAGAACAGCAGGGATATTCTCCAGGTCCTCCTGCACCATCTTCCGGCGATCCTTGTAGGCCACCGGCGGAGGTGCAAAATAAGGATTGGCCTTGCCATCAACGACGCGCGCCGTGGGATAAATACGTTTTTCCACCAGCATTTCGGAAAGAACGCCCTGATTCTTCTGCCATACCCTCATCTCAAAATTACCCTGGGGCGAGAAACCAAGATTAGCGACCTCACCGTCCCTCAAATGCAAGGCATCCGTCAACCGCTCACCCAGAGGGCCTTCTGTCTTGAGCGCGCGGGGGTCAGATGCAAACGCAAAAACCCCCTCAAGGCGGTTAAACCCGACAGCCACATCCTGCTGGTCGCACAGGACCGTCACACCATCATCCCCCACGGTTGTCCGCACAAATACCCCGTAGGTCCCCTCGGCGCGCAGCCCCAGCTCACGCACCGCATGTTCCCGGTCCGCCGTGAAGAATTGACGGACCATGGCCGCGATGAAAAGACGCCGGCCAGATTCGACATCACCATATACCTCCTGCCACTGCCGTTCCCAGCGGGCAAACACTTTTCCTGCCGCGGAACTTTTTTTCGCCTCCTGACGCATATATATCGCCAGGAAATTTTCTAATTCATCCAGAATAGCGCGCTGATCTTCGGCGCCGGCGGCACGGGCTGTCTTATCATCAGGAAACCAACAATCTGCCAGGGATTTATAACGCCCCCCTGGCTTGTAAGACGAGCGAATGACATGACCCTTGACCCGTTCAAACACCTGATCAATAAAAGCTCCGGCAGCTTTCTTCTCACCCCCGGATAACACATCCTCCTGCAGGCCTTGACCATCCGGGTGCCCGATCATGTAATGCGCATAACGCAGGGACGACTCCCAGTCACCCTGTCCCATGAACACATCGACTTCGAGTGGAATGACCGGAGAATCCCCGGGCGGCAAACCATAAAGCGCGGACTCGATCAGCGGAAATATTCTGCTGTCATATTCCGGGAACTTCTTGCGCCATGCCTCATCGAGACCGGCAAAATGCTGGGACACCCTGTTATCTTCGATATAACCCGCCGCTTTCAATGCCGTGAATATCCGTCCGTAATCCGCGCGCGACAGGGTCGTCCGACCATCACTTTCATAGGATGGATCCGGAAGGATCTCATTCATAAATCCTCTCAAATACCGCGGGGTCACTTTTCCCTGATAATACATATGAACCGCCGCGGGGAAAAAACGCCGCATCCTTCCGACATCCAGCCGCGTCCCGTTCTGCCCGCCCATCCGCACCGCGTTATTATCCCCGTTATGCGCGGCAACCACCTGGACCGGCAGGACCGCGCTGACAAAATTGCCAACGGCATCGAAAGCATGGATCTTTGCCCTTTCCAGCGGGCTTGTGTGCGGATGCGCCGCGTTCTGAACAATCTCGCCCTGAGTGGCAAAACGCACATGGCCCACAAATCCAGCCAGCTCCCCTTTCCCAAAGTTATAAAGAGTACGCGCCTTTCCAGAGACTTTCGCTACAGCCTTTGTCACCATGCTCCCGACAACATCCGGATAGAAAACCAGCGTCCCGTTCCGCCAGAATATACCCCTTTTGTTCTTCAAGACTTTGACCCCGTGCAAAACCGGGCCATCTTCCTTGTCCCTGACAAACGTGAACATCCCCATCTGCTGGCCACCCCGATCCTCCAGCGTACGGGTCATGCGCTCCATCCAGCGGGCCAGCTTGCGGTCCGTATCACGGACCGGCGTCCCCTCAGGAGCGAAACGCAACAAGCCCACAATGCCGCAACGCAACGTCCCGTCGGGCCCCGGAGCGCCAAGCCATGTTGAAGCCACCCAACTGACAATAAAAGAAAACAACATAACAGCCGCATGCCAGTGGCCGCTCAACCCCGCGGTCCAGAAACCGATGATCAGCGCATTAATCACATGATTGATCGGCGATGATGAGCCAGGCTTTTTCGAATCCGTTACCCCGGCAGGCAAACCCGCCCCAGCACCAGCCTGTTCAAGCCGAATACTAGCATCCGCCACCAATTGCTTCATGGCCATGAGATCTGCACCGCCAGAAACAGCAGCCTGCGCTCCGGCAGGCTCTCCCTGCGCCTCCTTGACCAGCTCTCTCATGGCCGCCAGATGATCCACCGGCTCATCGAGCGTATTATCCGGCACAGGCACCCGCGTTGTCACGGCAATGTCTTCCGGGTGCCGCATAACAGGCGACGGCTGAGACCCTTTGGCTCGGCGAGAGAAAATGCTTAAACCTCCCATAACACCTAGCACACCTAAAAGAACGCCAACGCCCCATATCTTTCTATCATTCCAGTCCACACCAGAGATGTCGATCTTCGGGAGCATGCCGGGCGCCAAAGAAACTTTTTCTGCCATATATTGCCATGCCTGGCTTGCCATCCCCGGTTCAACCTTGGTCCTGGCAGCTACCCGTTGTTCCACCGATGCCGGAGATTTTGATGCTGTTGTCTGCGGCCCGTGATCGATCACACCCACCTGAGGCAACCCCGCCAGCACCGCCTGAGGAATAACCGCCTTTATCGTAAGCGCCACCCCCGGCGCCACATGATCAACCTCCTGTCCGCCCGACAATTGTGTCACAACACCCTGCGCACCCCACATACCGCCGGCCAATGAAGACTGTCGATAGGCCACCGGATCCTGCTCTTTGAACGCCAGACGGGCCTGCTCAATGGCATGGCCATACGTCTCACCAGGTTCCAGCCGAACCAGCGTTGATGTCCCATCCCCTGACGGCGAAAACGTCGCCCCCTGCGCGCCTGCCGGCATCAACGATACCCCGGCCAGGGCAAAAAACACCGCCAAAACGCCGCGCCGCAAGAACCGCCCGGCACGACTGCTTGCCTTGAGCGATGCCACGGACGGCCCGGCCGGCGCCAGCCATAACGGCGCCCGGACCATGTCTGGCCCTGCAAAAACACCGGCAGCATTATCATTTTCACTGTACACCCCCGGCAACGACACCGCGCCCAGGACAACACCACCGGAGAAATATTTCCGCGGCAAGGCATCCTCATGCGACGAACCAGCCTCTTCCCGGATATAGGAATACACGCCATCACGCATAGAACGAACATACCGCGCGAACACCTCCTCACGCACGGCCAAAGGCACATCATCGATCCCCGCCACCTTATTACGCCCGACATACTGCATCCCCAGCAAGCCTTGTGCCCAATGCCGTTTGTACCACGTGGCCAGGACCAGCGCGTTGTACACCTGCCGCACAGCCCCGAACATCCGGTCTTCATTGACCTGCCGGCGCAACTCGGGCAGGATCATGGCGCGAAACACGTCGGTATAGATTTTAGGGATACCATCGGCAACAACCGTTGCCCCACCCTTATGCAGCGCCTTGTAATCCGCATCTGTCAGCACATCCAGTTCGCTGTGGGTCACAAAAACCCGATCCTCATGCGTATAAACCCGGGCCGCCGCCGGGATGATCCATACCTTGTTAACCATGTCCAGCGGCATCTCGGTCGTGCCATACGTTTCATAGACCCTGCGGTAGACCTCTTTCCAGAACCGACCGCCCAGCGGCGCTTCCGGATAGGTTAATGACGCGGCCGCCTGTTTGAGCAAATAATCCTGCTCCAACAGCACCTTGCCCATTTCTGTTGTTGCAAAAATATCCGGAATGATCCGATCCTTCTCATACGGAGATAAATTCACCCATAAGTCCTGATCAGGTACAGCCAGGGAAGCGATAAAAAACCGGCTCAACCGCGTGATCTCCACCTGAAGGCCGCTGCCGGACAATCCAGCGGCCCCCTTGTCCACCAGCACATCAAACTTCAGCGGTTCTTTAGGATAAACCCGGATGCCTTTCATCATGACCGGCTCAAATACCGGCGAAGACGCCACCATGGCTCCGGGCAAAGGGATGTCTGCCGTCATCTGGGCATGAGCCGGCGCGGCCCCCGCCAGCGTGTTTAAAAAGAATGCCGTCAGAACGACCCAGCTGATACCTTTGAACACGATCGTTTTCAACATAATCCACCCCTGTCTAATAAAAAAGCCCAACGCTCCCCGTCAAAACGGAGGGCGCTGGGCATCGATGTCCAGATAACGAAAAAGCCCAACTCATCCATGAAAGGAAGAATTGGGCTTCTGCGTCCAACCTGATACCAGCACCGTACAACACTGCCAATGCCGCGCGTCAGGATGTGGTAAATATACCCCATCACCATAAACCTGTCAAGGGGCATCTACTATGACTACGACGGAAAACTTAACAGGAGGACAAACTCCCCTAAGGGGGCATGGGCTGTAAAGCGCGCGTGGAGGGCGCTGGCTTTGTCTTCAAGGCGTTCTTCAAATTTCTTGGTGATCTCGCGTGTCACGACCATGACCGGATCTCCGAGGATCTCTTCAATGTCTTTGAGGGATTTCAACAGGCGGTGAGGCGATTCATAAAAAATAACAGTGCCACCGATACGCGCAGCCTCCTCGATCTTGTGCCGCCGGGCTCCCGGCTTGACCGGCATGAACCCCAAAAACGCAAAGCGGTCTGTTGGCAGCCCCGACAAAGACAAGGCGGCGATACATGCGCAAGCGCCGGGAACGACCGTGACCTCAACCCCGTTCTCCCTGGCCGCACGCACCAACCGAAAACCCGGATCGCTGATCCCCGGGGTCCCGGCGTCAGAAATCAGGGCGACATTCTTGCCGTCTTGAAGCGCCGCGAGGATCTGCGTAATCCGTCCCTCTTCATTATGTTCAAAACAGCTGATAAGCGGCGCAGTAAAACCATATTCACGGCACAAAATGCCGCTGTGGCGCGTATCTTCCGCCGCGATAAGATCCACGGACTTCAGCACCTCGATCGCCCGCAGGGTGATGTCCTTGAGATGGCCGATGGGGGTCGCAACGATATACAGCATTCAAAGGCTCCAGTCAACATGCCTAACGGCCAGCGAGACGATCGCGCGGCACACCAGCTCATTGTTGATCTGAATAGACGCGTTGCCATCTTCAGGACGGGCATTGATGTGGGAACGAAACTCGAAGGCCACCACCCAGGGCTTGTCCAGATGCAGACAAAACCCCCACATGTCCCTGACACGAGAACCCTCTGTCAGAAGAACCGCCTGGATATCCTTGTGCATGGGACCATTAAAGGCGAGCACGCCCCGGTCAAGATCAGCCACAGCCTTGATCATGACGCCATAGGTTTCCTGCGCCAGGGATCTGAGTTCTGTGCGGGTGATCCGTCCATCCTTGACGACCCTGATCGTGCTCACGGCGGCCTCCGGCGTGTTATTCAACAGTCACAGACTTGGCGAGATTGCGCGGCTGATCCACGTCGCAGCCCCGATTGACAGCGATATAATACGCCAAGAACTGCAGGGGCAGAACCGCCAACAGCGGGGTTAAAAGCTTGTGCGTCGGCGGGATCGTGATGACATGCGTGCCATGCGCGCGGATAGCCTGGTCACCCTCGGTAGCTATGACGATCACCTTGCCCTTGCGTGACAGGATCTCCTGGATATTGGAGATCATCTTTTCATAAAAATCAGACTGCGGCGCAATGCATACGACCGCACGGTATTCGTCGATGAGCGCGATGGGGCCGTGCTTCATCTCGCCAGCCGCATAACCTTCCGCCGGAATATAGGAGATTTCCTTGAGCTTGAGCGCACCCTCCAGAGCCGAGGGATAATTGATATTCCGGCCTAAATAAAGAAAGCACCCGAAATGGGAAAAATCACGGGCCATGGCGGAAATTTCCGCGTGGCCTTTAAGGATCTGCCGGTAAAGCGCGGGGATGCCGACCAGTTCCTTAACCAAAAAGGCGCGGCTCTTGGGCGGCAGGCTTTTATGCGTCTGGGCCAGCTTGAGCGCCAACAGGTAAAACATCATCAGCTGAGCTGTGTACGCCTTGGTCGAAGCCACACCGATCTCCGGGCCGGCGTGAGTGTAGAGAACGCCGTCAGACTCGCGTGCCAGCGACGATCCGATCACATTGCATATCGAAACGATCCTGGCCCCACCGGCTTTGGCCTCACGAACAGCAGCCAACGTATCGGCCGTCTCCCCCGACTGGCTGACAGCAATGACCAGTGTTTTCTTATCGACCAGCAAGGTACGGTAACGAAACTCGCTGGACACGTCCACCTCAACGGGCACGCGCGCAAGCTCCTCGATAATGTAACGTCCGACAAGCCCGGCATGATAGGCTGTGCCGCAAGCCACGATCTTGATGCGTGTCATGCCCTTGAGCGCGGCATCGGAAAGGCCCAGGCCTTCCAGCACCACGGTCCCGCCCTTCAAGCGGGCCTTGAGCATCTTGGCCAGTACATCCGGCTGTTCGTGGACCTCTTTAAGCATGAAATGGGGATAACCCTGCTTCTGGGCAGCATCCATCTGGAAGGTCACACGATCGACCTTCGTCCGACATGCTTTGCCGTCGAACGACATGACCCGCACGCCCTCAGGACGCAGGACCGCGATCTGGCCGTCCTTCAAATAAATAACATCACGGGTATGGCGGATGATCGCCGGAACATCGGAAGCGATGAAGTTCTCCCCCTTGCCGACCCCCACAATCAACGGACTGCCGACACGCGCAGCCACAAGCGTGGCCGGGTCGTCCGAACAGACAACTCCAATCGCAAAAGCGCCTTGGAGATCTGCGATCGCCCGGCGTACCGCCTTGACGATGTCCCCCTCGAAATATTCCTGAACAAGATGAACAATGACTTCGGTATCTGTCTCGGAAAGAAACTTGTACCCTTTGCGGACAAGCTCATCCTTAAGTGTCTGATAGTTTTCGATGATGCCGTTATGAACAACGGCGATGGTGTGGTCCGCATTGGCATGCGGATGGGAATTTTTACGGCAAGGCGCGCCGTGTGTAGCCCAGCGGGTATGCGCGATCCCCAGATGGGCCGCAGGAAGCGGGTTCTCGGCGATATGCGCCTCAAGGGAACGGATCTTTCCCTGTTCCTTGCGGATCTCCAGCTTGCCCCCGACCGCCGGCACAACGCAAACACCGCTGGAATCATAGCCCCGGTATTCGAGATTCTTCAACCCCTCCAGCAAACGGGGAAGCGCCTCTTTTCCGCCGACATAACCGATGATTCCGCACATAAGGCCCCCTTGTCAACCTTTGCCAAAAGAACGACCATAGGCATCCGAGGATAAGACCTGTTCTGCCTATGGCCGGGGAAAAAATAAATACAGCGCTTATGCTTTCTTGGCAGCCTCAAGCGGACGGATATGAATATACGTCGAACGCTTGCCCTGACGGCTGCGCTTCTGGGTGAAATAAACTTCCCCCTCACATGCCGCCGAAAGATGCATACGGCCACGGACATTCAGTCCCGGCTTCCACTGATCGCCTTCACGCGTCAGAACCGTGCCTTCCTTGACTTTCTGCCCTCCGGACACTTTCATCCCCAGTGTCTCGGCATAAATCTTATGGGATAAACCCCCGACTTTACCGCCCATGATAACCAGCCTCGTTAATGATTGATCTGACTTGCCTTTACATCTCCCGGAAACCACACGGCATCCGGTAAAATGAGGACAAAAATATACTACATTTTCCTTGTTTCGCAAAGGAATTTTTTTACGACGGCTTATTTCTTGAGTAAGGCCTCGATCTCGGCCTTCCAACCTGCCAGGTCCCGTGCCTGGCTTTTCTTGCCGTTCAAGAAGTACGTGGGCGTTCCACGCACGTCAGCTTTGGCACCTTCGGCCAGATCAGCCGTGATCTTTTTCTCAAAGAGATCGTCCTTGGCCTTAAGGTCGCTGGCAAACTGTTCCACATTCAACCCCGCCTTGACCGCGAGTTCCTTGTATTTGGCATCGGAGAGGTCCTTGGAATTTTCCATCAACAGCGCCGCCATGTCATAATATTTTCCCTGCAGACCGGCCGCAAGCGCGGCCTTAGCTGCCGGACGCGCGTTAGGATGAAAAGGCAGCGGATAATTTTTCAGGACCGCCTTCACATCCTTGGGGAACGCCTTGAGAACTTCCTGGATGACCGGATGAAACCGGGCGCAAAACGGACATTGAAAATCCGAAAACTCAACAATGGTGACAGGCGCCTCAGGATTGCCGGCCACGTAGGAATCCCCGATCTTCAGATCATAAACACGATTCATGTCTTCTGCCGGCTGGGAAGGAATCTCCGGCCCGCGCCGCGACTTGAGGCGCTGCACTTCGGTTTCCAGCGCCGCCACACGTGCCAGCACCGCAGACATATCCCCGCTGTTGCCCGCCGTTATCTTTTTGTTCATATCTTTCTGATCAATCACCAGGCGCTGGACCACCTCCGCCATGGGCCCCATGGCCGCGCCAACAGCCATCGTCACACAAAAAACAATGCTCACCGCGACCAGCAGTCCGGCCAGGACAAGGATCACGATCTTAACAAATTTATTGCCACCCTCCATACACCCTCCTTGTTATGCCCTGACACAAAAGCCCTTACCACATCGCTGCCGCCCGCGCTATTTGTTCCTGATCACAGACGCACTCCACCGTAATGTTCGACAAGGTATTTGATATCGTCCCAACGCCTCTGACAGCCAAAAACAGCGACAATAAATACCTTGCCCTTTTGCTCGAAATAACCCACAAAACACGACTGCGCCGCCCGTGTGTACCCCGTTTTCCCGTACACATCTTTTCTCCAGCTCTTGAACAGGCATTTGTTGTGGGAACGCAACAGGATGCTCTTGCCGTTCTGGGATACAATCTTTTTATACCGCTGCTGGATCACCTCACGGAAAAAAGAATTCTTCAGGGCCTCACGGAAGATCAGGGCCATATCATACGCCGTGGAATACTGGGGATCGTCGTCCTCAGGAAGGCCGTGCGGATTGGCAAACAGCGTGCTGTGCGCCCCGATCTGGACGGCACGGGCATTCATCATGGCCACGAACTGTTCCACAGATCCGGCCGTTGCCTCGGCCAGGGCCACCGCCGCATCATTGGCCGAATTGAGCAAGGCAGCATACAAAAGATCGCGTACCCGAAACTTATCCCCGACCTCGGCATAGATCTTGCTGGGAAGAGCTGCTGCAGCCCTGGGGCTTATCGTCACATAATCATCCAGCCTGAGTTTTTCAAGCACGAGGATCGCGGTCAACAGCTTGGTCGTGCTCGCCGGCAGGATCTTGCGGGTGATATCTTTGGCGTAAAGCTTGCGCTCGGTATCAATCTCCATGACCAGCGCGGCCTTGGCCGACACCCTGTAAGGGCCGGCAGGAGCCCTGTGACGGGGCTGACGCGCCTGGGCATCTGTCCCTGCCAGCAGCCCCGCGCCCATAACCAACAGCACCATGACAACAAGAAAACGACGGCTCATACCCCGCTCTCCCTGACAGCCTGCGCCACAAGGTCAATGGCTTTCTGGGCACCCTCAGTCGGAAGAACAACCGTGCCCGACGCGGGACACACACACCAGCCTTTATCCGCATGAACCACCACGATCCACATGTGCTGGGAACGGTCATCCTCGCTCACGACCGCGTCGACCACCGCCTTTTTCATCCGGGGATCATACAACAGTTCCCCGAACTTGATGGTCAACGGCCCCCACACATTTTCCAGACGGATCTTCGTGCAATCCGCCTGGTCAATGAAATATGTCTTCATCGCATAAACTCCTGGTTGCGGAAGGTCCTGGTGATCGGTTTTGGCGAATACCAGTTCAAAAAATTCAGTCTGCCCCGCCGCGGACCATTTGCGTTCAAATTTTGTGTCGAACCTGGCCGGGATAACCCCCGCCGTCATATCAAAACCGGTGCCCGGAACATTTTCCGCGATCCATCCCGCGTAGGGGGCATGATCGGTAACTACATAAAATTCGGACCCGTCCGCCAGCCGGCTGTTGGCCAAACGCAAAAACGGGGACGAAAAAAGACGATGGCGAACGTGGCGTTTCTTGGGCCAGGGACATGGAAAAAGACAATGCACCCGCGCCAGGGAACGTTCTCGCAATAAATAACGGAACGCCCAGACGGCATCAAGGCGCATCAAGCGGACATTGGTCAGCCGGGCCTCATGAATCTTACGCAGGGTTTTCAAAATACGTTTGGCGCATTGCTCGAAACCCAGAAAATCCCTTTCCGGAGACGCCGCGGCCATGCGCACCAGATATTCACCCGTACCGAACCCGACCTCAACCTCAAGCGGCGCGCTGCGGCCGAACACATCCTGTTGATCAAAAGGAAAAAGCCGTTCTTCCAGCGGCAGGAACGCGGCCAGGGATCCGTAAGCGTAATTATTTTTCATTAGCCTTGAGACCTGCAAGTCCGTCACGGCCCTTGGCTGCCAGAAGACCATCCTTGTACACGACGGGATACAAGTTCTCTTCCGCCACCGTCGCGCCCGCTGCCGGGGCCCGCACAATATAACGATCAACCTGATACACACCACCCTGAAGCGTGATCAATTCGGAAGAATAGAGGCTCTGAACCTTGATCGGCCTGGAAACACCGGAAAAAGGATCGATCTCGTAACCAACCGTAACCGGCGCATCCATAATGGCAACAACTGCGGCCCGCGTAATGCCCGGCGTCAAACGGTCAGACGGCAAGGTCACTGTGGGCGGAAGGATGGAATTAGGAAGCCCCGCGCACCCCGCGCACATCGCCGCCAGAAACAGCATTCCCATGAATTTTTTCATAAGACCCCCTCTAATACGTCCTGGCCTGGCCAGCACTCTTCCATTCATCAAACAAAAGCAGGCAATCCTCACGCAAGCACCCGCTGTCAATCACAACAGAACTTTGACCCTCTTGTTTCATGAACGCGTTGGCGATAGGAAGTTCGTTGAACCCGGCTGCCTTCGCATCGGCAATCGAAGCCCCGTACACGATACGGCCGATCCTGGCCCAATGGATCGCGCTAAAGCACATCGGACACGGCTCAGTGGTCGAATAAATAGTTGCTCCGGAAAGATCAATGGAAGCGCTCTCCCGGCATGCCAAACGGATCGCATTGACTTCGCCATGCGCCGTAATGTCCGTCGTAGCCCAGACCACATTATGTGCACAGGCCATGATAACGCCGCCGCCCGACACGATACAGGCCCCAAAAGGTGTCTGGCCCTGACGAATGCCTTCACGGGTCTTTGCGATCGCCAGGCGCATGAATCTTTCATCCAGAGGATGCATCATAACGGCGTATATTACCATCTGCTTTAGGGGATGTCCAGCACGCTTGCGTCATTCTGATCCAAGATTCCGCAGGTTTAAATGGACGCCCCTGTGTGCCTTTGCTAATGTATGGAGTCTCATCTTTTTCATGTAAGAAAGCATTCAACCAGGGAGATGTCATGTTCGAACAGCTTATGCTCGGTGCGATCCAGGGGATTACGGAATGGATCCCTGTCAGTTCCAAGGCCTGCGTGATCGCCGCCAAGATCCATTTCTTCAAGAGCGGGGCATCGCTCAACGAGCTCATCAATTATGCCCTCTTCCTGCACCTGGGCACCTTTTTCGCTGCTATTGTTTACTTTCGTGACGACATCAAGCACATCCTCACCGCCATGACCGCTCCGCGCAACGCCGCACCGGAAGGGAAAAAGATCCTGGTCTTTTTGTGTATCACCACGGTCCTGACCGCACTCGGACAACTTTTGGTCAACCATGTTTCAGCCCTCACCCACAGCATGCCCCACGCCAAAACAGCCCTCACCAGCGTGATCGCAGCCCTCCTTATTGTAGCGGGATTTTTACAGATCAAGGCTCGCGGAGACGGCAAACGAACACCGGCAGACTTGAACATCAAAGACGGCGTCCTGCTCGGGCTGGTCCAGGCCGCGGCCACTCTGCCCGGCCTCTCGCGCGCCGGCACCACCATGGCCGCGCTTTCCTTCAGGAATTTCGACAAGGAATACACGCTCAAGCTGAGCTTCCTTATGAGCCTGCCCGTGATCTTCATCGGCAATATCGTCAAAAACTATCACATGCTCCTGACGCTGGGTCCGGAATGGATCGGCGTCCTTGCCGCGTTTATCGTGGGCATACTGACCATCGGCACCCTCATGAACTTCGCCCGACGTATCAACTTCGGTGTATTCCTGGTTTTCATCGGTTCAATCCTGGCCATTGCCGTCATGACCGGAGCACTTGATTAACCTGCACAGACCCGCGCTCTGCGCAGGACATCTGCCAATAAAAAAGACCGCTTTATAGCGGTCTTTTTTATTATGGTAGCCCCCGACCGTTACACTTTGAAACAAATACTACAGGAAATCGAGACGATCTTCGCCCTGCGCGAGTTCTTACCAGCAAATATCGCCGTTCCCGCTTTAGAAACCTCCACAGTTGGAACCGGATGACCCAAACCGCCGGGTTTCTTATCCTCCCCAACGGGGTTAGAACACCTGCCTATGCGGGGGAAGCTCGCGTTAAATGCCCTTTATTCGAGCGGGATTAAGCCTTTAAGACGAGTTTGAGACAGATTCAAGGTGGGGGGCCGTTGTTTTTAATCCCTAAAAATATCGGCACCGTTGTTGTCATGGGCTGGATGTCAATAATGACCGGCCTTAAACCGGAGGCGTTCTGCAATTGCTGGATCATGGCTGGATCGAAATTTAACCGAATCTCTTGACCATTGCTCTGGACCTGAAGCTCCATCTTGTCGCGGGTCAGATCAATACCACCGTTATTCATTATTCGTTGGGAATTGTTTGTTCCCGTTGTTAACAGCTGTGGGGCCCCTTCATCCTGCCCTTTAACTTTCTCATCAATCAACTTTATCAACCGTTCGTAAACATAGGCTCTTAATTCAGCATCTTGTAAAATATCCGAAATAACAAGAAATTGATTATTCGCCTCCAAGGATCTGCGGCGCAGATCCGGGCGCAAATGTGAAGCAATCTCAAGGACAACATTTAAGCCGAGCTCTCTCATCGCAACAACCAATGGATCAAAAGACAATTGGCGGTCAATATCATCAGGAAAACTGTTATCATTAACATTGGCCAGCGGAAATGAGCGTGCAAGATATTCGTGAGCGCTAACTACGCCGTCATAACTAACCGACACACTGGCGCCGCCACGCGAACCTCTCCCTACATAAACAACATCACTATTCAATCTCTTTGGAAAAACCTTTGTATAATCCTCCCCGGCCACATTGGAATTCATCGTTTCCTCGACCAACTTTAATTCTCCATAGCCAACATCAAAATAGAAACCGGACGGCAGCGTCGCTCGTCTTAAAAGGAACGGGGTACTATTAATGTCATTTATAAACCCGCCCAATTCCTTGATCAGCTGTGGGATGGGATCACTCGCCATTAGAATTCCGTGCAGGCTTAAGATCAGATCTTTGTACTTGGAATTATAATGCCCGTCGAAAGCTCTTATAATGTTATGAATGCTTTTAGAAGAAACGCGCGCGTGGAATTTATCCACACTCACTCTAAAATGGATTTTGACAGGAGCCTTACCCGTCTTTTCCCTGTCGTGGACAGCCTCGGCTATCTGGTCTAAAACCGCTTGTGTGCGAACTTGATCGACCGCAAAGATCCCGCTGGTAAATATAGAGATCTCCTTAACATCCGCCTCTTTGATAATTTTAAGGACCGAGCCCATTTCACTGAGCGGCTCCCCTCCGGTCAGCTCGAGACTATGAACCTGTCTTTCCCGTGCGAAACGAAGGATCCTGTCAATCGCCTTAGCATCCAGGAACATACTTTTCTTTTTGAGCGGAGTGGCGCGAATAAAACAAAAAGAACACTGAACAGGACAAAAATTAGTCAATGCCACCGCCATATTATCATATTGTTTAACCTGTCTTGCTGTACGAAGAACATCCTCGGATGATGCACGAACCGCCTTCTCTATCGGAATAAAAAAATGTCGGCCAATTGAATCGCTTTTACTGCCGACAATCGTCAAAAGCGGCATCTTAATATCCCCGGCGGATTGATATAGATACTGAAGAATTGACGCTCTGCTCTGGCCAGAACCAGAATCAGAATCAACCATCGTCCGAAATAGCGAATGCTGTAAATTAAAGTAATAATACGCCATTATAAAAAACAACGTGTGCCTGTGCGACAGCACTCTTGCATGGTACCTGTTCAAAAGAATTCCGTTATTCGTTAAAGCATCAGTAAACGCATTCTCTATCCCTTGCGCATCAACCGCATCCAGACTCAAAACAACACCGTTATCTTTCGCAACACGGCTTATTTGCTCAGCCCCTTTTCTCAAGCGGTCTTGCCCGCCCATATTTAAAAACTTGAGCACATGGTCGACCAAAACGATGTCAAATCCGTTACTCCACAATGTTGATCCTTGTGTAATATCTTCCAGCATAACCTTGACCCTTGTCTCACTTGAAAATTTATTTTTCAGAAAATCAATGGATTTCCGATCGTTATCGATCGCGACGATCCGTGCTTGCGGCAGCTCTTCCAGCACCATATCAATAAAGCTTCCTGTTCCAGCCCCTACAATAAGAACACTTTTTTCCTGACCATTCGCCATACCCCGATACTCTTCTAAGAATCTCTTGACGACAAGCAGACGGCGTTCCCGTCTCAAGGCCGTTATAATCTCTGGCACTCCCAACAAATCCTCTCCATAATTAACATGGGATACAGCCTTGAGATATTCTGCATCCGGGGCAAAAGGATCGGTCACTGTATACGCTGCATCCAATAACGTCTTAAAGAAAATAATGAATTGATCGTAAGAAATACGCGGCCCTTCTTTATTGATTTCTTCGAAAGATCTTTTTAACTTATCCGAATTATTAATGATCCCCAAAAGTTTTGTCTTTTCTTCAGCATTGTAACCGTCTTTCTTCAGGAAAACTGGCCATCCACCTTCAAACTTTAATCTTATTAATTCTTGTAGCCCAAGTCCATCTAGTGTAGTGTCCCATAAATAACTTGACTTATTCAGATTTTCATGTATGATGTATCTCATGAGCAAACACGCCAAGCCAATCTTGTTGTCAGATGAAGAGCGAACAACAATTAACACATGGACACGTCAAAGAAGCCTTCCGTTACGCCTTGTTCAGCGTGCAAAGATCATTCAAAAAGCCGCCGATGGGAAAAAGAACAAGGACATTGCCATCG
>Ga0209083_1002156_pt1 | contig 19440 bp, 19 predicted proteins | sample AM7aDNAmetaG_FD_184132 | JGI IMG/M metagenome (GOLD analysis project Ga0209083, IMG submission 184132) | Freshwater microbial communities from Finland to study Microbial Dark Matter (Phase II) - AM7a DNA metaG (SPAdes) (version 3) | ecosystem: Environmental > Aquatic > Freshwater > Lake ...
TATTCACCGAGCAGTACCACCCCGATTTCGTCCGCGTCAACATTGAAGGCAATGCCGTGAACATCACCTGGAAACGTCAATAATTCATCGAAAGCTGCGCCTGGCAGGCCCGACACCTTGGCCACGCCGGTGCCCACGCTGGTGACCTTGCCCACCTCCTGCGGCATCAACTGCGGCGCGAAAGTTTCCCGCGCCTGGTTTATTCCTAAAAACACGCTGTCGAAAACCTTCTGCATGCTTTCCTGTTCCATTTTCATTAGCTCCTTGTTTCAGGTTTAGGTTCTTCAAATGCAGGTTCGGCCCTTCCTTCGGGTTTTTCCTTCTCTTTAAAAAGTTCATCGACGCCCTTTTCCAGCGACGTCAGATAATCCTCAATGCTCCATCCCACTTTTTGTCCGTCTACGCTGAATTCGATGCCGCTTATTAAATCTGGCGCGGTCTCGAACTGCACTTGAACTTCAGCCGAGAAAATCTCATTGAGAGCGCTTTGTATCACTGTGCGTTGCTGCGCAGGCAACTCAAATACTGAACGCACGATCGCCAAATCAGAAGTTGTCTTTATAGCCTGGACCAGGCCCGCTTTTACCTGATCGTCCATCTCTCGCAGACGGTGGGTAAATACCTCGCACAGGCGCTCTTCCAAACTGGTCGCGGCCAGATCCGTCAGCGCTTTTCGTGATATGGCAAATACTTCCTGCTGTGTCCGGTGTCTGATTTCTTGAAGCAAGGTATGTTCTTCGTTTTTCAGCATTTCCTGTCGTTTTAAACTTAAAATATCAGCGGCTTTGGTCGCTTCGTCAAAAAGTCGTTGACGTTCGCTGTTCGCTTCGTCCGTCACTTTGCTCCAAAGCACGCTGCGTTGCACTTCAAACTCCTCGTTTTTACGTCTGAATTCGTTGCTCTCCTTTTGCGCTTCTGACTTTTTGTTTTCGGCGTTCGCTAATTCGGCGGCTATCCGGTTCTCGCGCTCCTCGACGGCGTGAAGGATTGGTTTGTAAAGGAAGCGCTTCATAAGCCACACCAGGATCAGAAAATTGACCGCCTGCGCTGCGACCGTGAACAAATCTATCATAGGTTTACCCTCCAGCTGCCTAGCCGATGACGTGGTTCCAGAACGGGTTGGCAAAGATCAGGATCATCGAGACCACGAAGGCATAGATAGCGCAGGACTCGATCATGGCCAGACCTACGAAAAGCGTGCGGGTGATAGTTGAGGACGCATCGGGTTGCTGGGCCAGCGAACTAAGCGACGTAGAGACCGCCCTCCCCTCACCCAGTGCTGGACCCAAAACTCCAAAACAGGTAGTGACCCCGGCAGTGACAATTGATGCAACTGCGACAATAGTCGTGTTATCCATAATATCTCCTGTTATTCTTATATAATATATTTCATTATTTCTATTCTGGTTGTAGCCCGGGTTCATGGCTTCGCGTCGCCGCCGCGATGTAAACTGCTGCCAGAACACTGAAGATATAGGATTGCACCGTGCCAGTCAGCAGCCCTAGCAGCGTCATAATAATCGGAAAGATAAAGGGTGTAATAGTGAGAAGAATAGCCACAATCATCGCCCCGCTCATCATGTTGCCAAACAAACGCACGGCCAGTGCCAGTGTCCGGGTTAGTTCGCTAATGATGTTAAACGGCAGCATGATGAACGTCGGCTCTGCATAGGACTTGAGATAGCTGCCAAATCCTTGCTCCAGGATACCAAAGAATGGCACAGCCAAAAATACCAATAGCGCCAGCGCCGCTGTGGTCGATAGCGAACTGGTTGGAGGCTCATAGCCAGGAATAACGGTGCAGAGATTGGCTACGAAGATAAAAAGGAAAAGCGTTCCCAGAAAGGCCAGGTATTTCCTCGGATGGCTCAGGCCTACTTCTTCAATTTGCTTCTCGATGCCGGTCACCACAATTTCTAAAAGGTTCTGCCATCGGGATCGCTTATTGCCCTTCGAGATTTTGCGTGAGATAAGTATGGAACCCACGGCCATCACCAATATAAGTCCCCATGTTAACACAATGGTGGCATTGAGTTTAAAAAATCCATGTTGCCAGTAGATAACCTGGTCAGGACTAATGTGCATGGCTGGCCTTCTCTGCCAGGTATGCTGGCTTTTTTGCAGATCGGGTCAACCGCGTCATAATCAGGCGCGCCATCACAAATCCCAGCAGACATACCATCAGTCGTTCCCAGTGTCCGCCCGCCACAAAGTAAAATCCTGTCAGGACAATGGCCGTCCTGAGCAGCATGCTTCCCATGAACCAGAGTGCTGGAATTTTGGACGAAACGCCCTTGCGGACGGTCCACCAGAGTCCGCCGAAGAATATCGCGCCCAGCAAAATGCCTATCACCCAGGCCAATACCAGACTTAAACTTTCATTCATCCTTGTCCTCCTTGTCCTCATTATTCTTCTGTTCATCTCGCATCGCTTTGTCTTCTTTGTCTACCCAATGCCAGGCAATCCAACAGCCCAGGACCAAACCGACCACCAGCAGTGTCAAAGTCCAGGAATGGGTGCCGGGGTGGCGCTTATCCAGCCAGACGCCTAATGCCGCTCCCACCAGAGTTGGCACCACTACCGACCAACCGATCAGGCCCATCATGCCCAATCCAAACCAGACGGTCCGCCTGGAATGGCGGTGCGCTCGCAGTTTGCGCTTCGCCTCTGCGCCAACTTTCTGACTGAGTGGCACTTTTGGTTTCAAAGGCCTATTTTCTGGATCATCCTTCACTGTTAAACTCCTTTAAGCCGCGGATAAAACTGCCCTCGATTTTCGCCATCACCGTACCCAGGCCTTTCTCCTGTTCGTCCAGACTCAGAAACTCCCGTTCCACCGCGTCACGCAACTGGCTGAGTTCCGTTCCGCCAATTGCGTTGCGTACGGAGATGAGTACGTCATAACCCGTCTTGACCAGCACCCCTTCATCGACGGCCACATAAACCTCACCCTTCGCTTCTTTTTCATAGACTAGTATCCCGGGTTGCAATGCGGCGGTACAGTCTAGCCGGTGTGGTAAAAGTCCGAAGGATCCCTCGTAAGTCTCAGCCACGATACGCGCAACACCGCTTTCTTCAGCAAAAACGGAAAACGGCAAAAGGATCTTTAGATTCATAAGTGGCTGCCGCATCTTGCCCTCCTATTTTTTCACCTCATCAATCGTTCCGATCATATAAAGGTCGCTTTCCGCATGGCTTTCGAATTCATCATGAAGGATGCGTTCGCAACCCTCCAGCGCGTCTTTGAGGCTGACCAGTTTTCCCTGGATCCCGCTGAATTGCTCGGTGGTAAAAAACGGTTGCGTCAGGAAACGTTCTAATCTCCGGGCGCGGGCCACTATTTTGCGGTCGTCCGGCGCCAGTTGCTCGATCCCCAGCATGGCTATGACGTCTTTGAGGTCTTCATATTGTTCGAGAGTCCGCCTGATTTCCTGCGCCAGTAGATAATGTCGTTCGCCGATAATACCGGGCGTGGCCATTTTAGAGCTGGACTGCAGCAGATCGATAGCCGGGTAAAGGCCTTCGCTCGCCCGCTGGCGGGAAAGCACGATAGACGCCGAGAGATGTGAAAAAGTGTGCACGGCCGCCGGGTCAGTCAAATCGTCCGCCGGCACATAAACTGCCTGGATGGATGTAATAGCTCCGGCATCGGTATTGGCGATGCGTTCCTCCAGGCTGGATAACTCTGTCCCCATGGTAGGCTGGTAGCCCAGGCGTGATGGCATCTGCCCCATTAAGCCGGACACTTCCATACCAGCCTGTATGAAACGATAAATATTGTCGATCAGCAGCAGCACGTCGCGGTGCTCATCATCTCGAAAATACTCGGCCATCGTCAAGGCCGCGTGACCAACGCGGAAACGGCAACCCGGCGGCTCGTTCATCTGCCCGAACACCATTACCGTGTTTGGCAGTAGCCCCGCGCTCTTTATGTCGCGGTACAGCTCCTCCCCTTCACGGCACCTTTCGCCTATCCCGCAAAAAATGCTTACGCCCTTATGCTGTCCGATCATGTTGTGAATCATTTCAGTCAGCAGTACCGTCTTGCCTACACCCGCCCCGCCAAAAAGGCCCGCGCTGCCCCCGCGCTCCAGCGGCACCAGCACGTCGATGGCTTTTATCCCGGTTACAAATACCTCGGACTTGATAGAACGCCGCGCTAATGCTGGCGGGGTTTGATGCACTGTACGCCATTGGACGTCTGTGGGCGCCGCTTGACGGTCGATGGCATTCCCGAACACATCAAATATTCGTGAGAGGATCGTGTTACCGACCGGTGCCTTCAACGGACCGCCCGTATCTTCCACTGAGCTGCCACGGGTAAGGCCCTGGGTAGTTGTCAATGCGATCCCTCGCACTCGGTGTGCGTCCATCTGGGCCAGGACCTCGATGGCTATCTTCCCGTCTTTCGCGTGGAGCAGCGAATAAATCGGCGGTAGTCGCTCGTCGAAACGTATATCTACGATACTGCCGCGCACCGATATCACCCTGCCGGAGTTTGAGGAACCGGTTTCATTATTCATGTCACAGCTCCTTGATATTTCCGTTGCGCCGGGTTAAGTGAGAAATATACTCCTTATCCCTATGCTTATATTATATGCACCTCAGGGTATTTTTGATTTTAGGGGTCATTTGCCAGATTCCCCCAGTATTCTGATGAGAAGTTTGCATGTTGTTGACTTCATCCAGCCATAAGATTATTATATTTTTCAATACGGCTAAAATAAGATAAAAAAGGCTCGGTGGCAGCTGCTTTTATGAAATACCTTAAATTCCCGTTTAAATTCGTTAAATCATATTGGAGCATAATGCTTTTATGCTTAATCGTGCTTGCCGTCTTCCGCATTGTTTATGCCTGGCCGGTCGAATTGGTTGAACCCGATGATATAACTTTTAATGTTGCGATGCAGGCCTTCGAGAAAGGCCAATTCCAGTTAACACAGGAAGAATACTACCAGTACCGGCAGCAGGCTGGTGAACTGAGACAGTACGTTGATATTGGCAACGGCCATTACGTTTTAGAGAAAAACCCCTTTTATGCCCTCTTCCTTTCCCGCTTGCACGCCCTTAAACTGGAAAGATTCTCCAACATGATTCTGGCTTCCCTGGCATTATTCGCTTTCTATAAAATGATGGCGATTTTCTTCAACCGGAAAACCGCCGTAATTTCTTCGCTTCTTTTACTTTTTAATGCCACTTTTCTTGGCATGTTCTATCGAATCTACATGGACGATTTTGCCAGCATGGCCATTGTCCTGATGGGTGCCTCCCTGTATTTAATAGCCCTTAACAAAAATAATGCTCCCCTGATGGTTGCTTCTGGTTTTGTTCTGGCCATCAGTGTGGCCACCAGATATACCAACCTCGCCATCTGTCTGGCCATTCTGATATACACAATTATCGTATTGAGAAAGAATATCCGGGCGCTTTTAAGCAATGTTGGCTGGTTGGTTTTAGGTTCAGTTGCGCCGGTGGCACTTCTACTGGTTTACCATACTCTGGTCCTGGGAGGTCCCTTTAAAACTGGCTATTCATACACAATAGGCTATACGCAATTTATTTTTCAATTCATGTTGCACGGGCAGTGGGACGAAGCTAAGCGGATATTAATTAAAAACTTGCTGTCCCATCCTGTGCTGCTTTTAGAGGGATTCCCTTCTATTACCTTGCTGCCGGCAGGCCTGGCATATTCACGGGACAGTCGGGCCAGGTATCCCTTGATGCCATTTTTTCTTCTGTGGTTCCTGGCCTACTTTCTGCTTTATTTCCAGTACCTGTGGTTGCGTTGGGACGTTTATCTGTATGAGACCCGCTTTTATTTGCCTTTTGTCCCGGTAATAGCCGCCTCCGCGGGTATTTTTATCGTTCACCTTATGGAGCATAAATCCAGGGTATATGCCTATGCTCTCATGGGATTGCTGATTGCCATCGACCTCGGAGTGTTCAGCCACTATGTTGCCACCCAGATTCTTTCCTGGTATCCGATACAGCGGTAGTTTTGTCAATGCCTCTCATTCATTCCTTTGACCCCGTAATTGATGAGAATTCACGAGTGTTGCTTCTGGGTTCAATGCCCGGCCGGGTTTCTCTGGAAAAAAGACAATACTATGCTCACCCTCTAAACCAGTTCTGGGACATCGTCTATTCCATTTTTGAAATGCTGCCGGATAAAAGATACGAAGATAAAATAGCTTTTTTAAAATTGCATAAAATAGCCCTGTGGGATGTTATCAGAGAGTGTGAAAGGTCTGGCAGCGCGGATTCAAGGATAACCAATCCTGTTATGAATGATTTCAGTTATTTGTTGGGCCAATTTCCCCATATTAAATTCATCCTGTTCAATGGGAATACGGCCAGGCAGCTTTTTCAAAGGCAGTTGAAGACTTTCAACACGGATCAGGTCGGCTTGATCGGGCTGCCGTCTTCCAGTCCGGCCCATGCCAGGATAAAAATGAACGGTAAACTGGCAAAATGGATGATAATAAAGGACTTAGTTACTGCAGATTTTTAAATATCCCTTACTTATCATTACTCGGCATAACAGCATATACTTGGCTTATATATCGGGACTATTCGTCGGCGTTTTCACCTTCGGGTACAAGACCGGCGTATGAAAGAGGCGACGGGGCTTTCTTACCCTTGACAGGTGCGACATGTTTACCAGCCAGTACCGCCAGCTTGACGACCTGCACTTTTCGATAAACTTCTTTATAGTCCTTCTTTACCCCGTTGACAGTCAACAGATCGTCTATCTTTATGTTGAAAAGCCGTTCATTCTCCTGCAAATAGGGCAGTATAAGTTCCCAGTCCTTTTCAGAAAGATCCGCGAAGACACCGCCGTTGAGCTGTTCCTGGCTAACGGATTTAGCGGGATCGCGCAGGAAAATAGCACCTCCCGATGCCAGAGAAAAGAGGTTTGAACCCGGATATGGATGCTCCAGACCGGTCAATTGACCGTCTTTATCGAAAGTAACGCCGTTCATTATTACAAAGCCGCCGCCGTTGAGAGGGTCACCGGCCATAAATGACTCTGCCAGATAATCCAGGCAGGTGCCGTTAATGACAATGCGGGGACGACCAACCGCGTTGATCAGGGGACGCCCGGCCGCGTTGCCCATAACATAGACCTCGCCGCCCTTGGCGCCATACATGAAAGTCTGGCCAACATCACCGTAAATAACCAGCTTGCCGCGTTTCATAATCTGGCCGAGCTGATCCTGAGCGTTGCCGTGAACATATATCTCCATGCCATCGATACCGGAAGCCAGATAGTCGCCCGAGCTGTCATACACATCAATGCGCACGCTATCGGAGTCCCGGGAAATACCGCAGCCGGTGAATCTCTGGCCTTTGTAGCCGCAGGCGATAAAACGCCGCCAGCCGAGCTGGTAGGCCGCCACGATCAGTCTGGCATCGCAATCATCGCCCTCGGGCTGAAATAGGTTGGCGTCGATCACCAGGATTTTTTCATTGCCTTCAGGAGCGCGCAGCCCCTTGCGTGAACCCCAATCTATGAAAGCGTAAAGACCACCCGCATGGGCCTTGATGTCCGGTACACTTTTAAAAAGCCTGGTAAGGCTCTGACGAATAAGGTCGATTGTCCAATTGCGTCTTTTGTCACCGATCGGTAACCGCATATCGTTCAGATAGGTCAGTACTTCAATAGCTTTAGATCTAACCTGATCATCGGCGGCGGACTGCTCTTCCAATTTCTTGCAAAAATTCTGCAAGGTCTTGTAATTCCAGCTTGCCAGGCCTCTGGCAGCGTAATCCTTCAATTCATGCGCCTGAACAGAGGACCAATCCAGATTGATTTTTTCAGCCATCTGCTTGCCAGCCTGAGCGGGTGATTTGGCCTTTTCAGTTATGCGGACAGGACCGCCAAACTTGTCTGCACAGGTCAGTGCCAGGGATCCGTCCTTTCGGCCTGCATCTTTGATGGTAAACACGAAGGCCCCACCGTCCGTGCTGCTGCCGCCGCGGGCATTCCAGTAGCGGTCGGCCACCGGGCAAAACCTTTTATCTTCAGCCGCCAGGCTCTTTAGTGTGGCATCGATGGCCTGCTTTTCAGAGCAGATTAAACCGATTTGAACTTCCCCGTCCTGCATGGCAAAAACCTGGGGGCGCAGCATGGCAGTATCAGTAATACCAATCAATTGCATCTGATTATTATAAAAATCGTTGCGGGCGATGATAAAGAACCAGGGCCCGTCCGGAGAACTGTGGACATGATTCTGCTGGATAGCGCGGTAAATGCGCTGCTTCTCAAGAGGCAGGCGATCGAAATCGTGCTCGGTGGTAGGCGCCATGGCCTCAATTATATACTCCAGCGGATAGCCGAAATTGCGATTCCAGAGATCGAATAACTGAACTGAGACCTCGGTATCGGTCAGAAACTGCTGGCGAATATTGTACTGCTTTAAATACTCGGTGATGGAGTGATAGTTAGCGAAGTCACCGTTGTGTACCAGGGCTTCGTCCAGTCCGATAAAGGGATGAGCGCCGCCTGGATGCCAGACCCGGCCTTTGGTAGGATAACGCTGGTGAGCGATCCAGCCGTGAGCTTTAAAATTATCCAGAAGATAGTATTTGGCCACCAGTTCGGCATAGCCCACGATTTTCAATATCATGACGTTGCGGCCGTGGGACAAGACAAAGGCCTGCTTTTCACCCAGGGAAGCGTAGAATTTTTCATTCAGGCGAAAAGAATTCTGATATATAAACTCGTCCTCCGCCATGCGGGGATCCAGGTCCTGCAGCATATTTTCAGTTATAAAACGGTCCAGTACATTTTTCTTGACCCTGACAAAGTAGCGCATGACATCCGGCGGTCGAACGTCGAGGCCTTTGATATCGCGGTAGTCCTGCACAGTGGGCAGAAGACCGGCTTTGGCGACATCAAAGACCGGATCCACGAATTCTTTTTCTACCAGAGAAGCTACTTTAGAATCCAGCAGGGCCACCTGCAGCATATAGTTAGTATCCAGTACATTTTTAGAAACGCCCAGGGTTTGGGGCTCCAAACCAACGGCCGCGATGCCGCCGCCCTTGCCGTTGCCGCGGTTGTGCATTTGCACCGAAGGTTCAAAGATGTGCTTGCCGCTGATGGGGATATTAGCGATGAACCCGGTAACTCCGCAACCGCCCTCTTCTGCCGCTTTGTGTTCTTCCACCCTGTTGTGGGGCAGCTTGGCGCGGGAAGCCAGAACCTCGTCTAACTTGTCTGTAATATTACTCATCGTACAATACCTCAAATTTCAAGGGTCAAAAGGCCAAATATATTAAATAACCAGTTTCTTCTGGGGAGTGGGCTGGTATTTCTGACGTTCTTCTTCATCCAGATAGTCCATATTCACCAGCAGGTCCGAACGGCCGACCAGTTCCTTGATGCTACGCAGACCGTAGGAGCGCAGGATTTCACACCACTGTTTGCGCCAGGCCGAGTACATATTAACCAGCCTCTGTTCAGTATATTCCTCAGAGATCTGATAACCCAGTTCTTTGTCTGTGCTGGCAATACTGCGGGCACAGCCGCGGCCGCTTTCGCAATTAGCGCAGCGTACACATTCCAGAGCTACCAGGTCGGCTGTGCCGATTACCACGCCGTCCGCACCCATCGCAATGGCCTTGGCCACATCCATGGCGTTGCGGATACCGCCGCTGGCTATAAGGCAGATATCGTCCCTGACGCCCTCAGCCACCAGGAAACGGTGCACCTTGGGAATAGCGTATTCTATGGGCATTGCGATATTTTTCTTGGCAATATCCGGCGCCGCGCCGGTTCCGCCATAACTGCCGTCGAAATGCACGATATTAGCCCCGGCGTAATACGAACCTACTGCCACCATATCGGCATCCGAAGGAGTAGAGACTTTCACCGAAACCAGCGCCTGCGTGTTAATCTCTTTAATCCAGTCCAGATGCTTTTTGTGATCTTCCACGGAATAGACGCTGTGGAAGGGGAAAGGGGAAAAGAGAGAGTTGCCCACTACGGTCTCACGCAATTTGGCCACTTCAGGAGTCACCTTGTCACCCAGAAGATGGCCGCCCAGACCGGGTTTGGCGCCCTGGGCGTATTTAAATTCCACGATGGGAGCATACATAATTGTCTCTTCCCTGACCCCGAAAAGACCGGTGGCTACCTGGGTAATGATATTGTTGCGGTAAGGCACAAATGCATCGGGATAACCGCCCTCGCCTGTACAGGTAAAAGAATCGAGCTTAGCCGCAGCTCGGGCCCGACCTACCAGCACGGGCAAGGAGGTAGAACCGAAAGACATCCCGCCTCCGTAGCAGGGATGAGAAATCGTCCTCTTAGGCCGGCCGTCATCTCTTTTATTAAGAAGAATACTGGTATCAATTTCTTCATCTGGTATATTTAAATAATCGTTGGGATCGGGAATTTTAAAGCGCATTTTATCAAAACCGCCGCCGGAATAACCCAGACTGTATTCCAGATCGATATATGGCAAATTGCCGGTCTCGGCCATATACCAGTGGGCGATGATCATTTCCGCCGTCCAGCGGTAGTCGCCAATGGTTTCCAGAATGGGATTCAAACCGACAGAGAGAGCCTGCTGTGGACAATTTTTTACGCAGTAGTAATCATAAGCCGCACACTTGGGCCCAATACATTTATGATCGAGCGGTCTGGTCGGCTGTGTATAATTCTCATAACGCAGGTGCACGCCGTGCGGGCAGAGTTTGGCGCACAAACCGCAATTCGTACAGTTGGCATTTCTCTTGACCATGTATTTGCCAATAGGGTTGCGATAGCGTGAGGGAGTCGGCACCACCTGCGGCAAGACCCGACTGTAATTAGATTTACGGCTTTTTTTTACATTCTTCATAGTTTTATCCGACACCGCTTACTTTTCTTTTGCCGAAGATGGGGCTAAAGCTATCCCGCTCCAGGTCATCGAACCACATGGAACGGCCAACCTCACCCCGCATGCGGCGGGCTTCACGGATACCGCAGGCGCCCATGACTTCCAACAGTTGGTTGTGCCAGGCGCACATTAAATTGACGATACGGTGAGTGCCCCACTTCAAATCGAAATTCTCTAACTGGACGGGACAGGACTTGCCTTTCTTGCAGCGGTAGCACAAACGGCATTCCAGAGCGACTAGGAGGGGAATATCGATGGCCACCAGGTCCGCCCCACAGATGAGAGATTTGGCCAGATGTTCTGCCATGGCAATACCACCGGAAAACATAAGATTGATTTTATGCCGCATTTTTATGTCTACCAATTTCAGATGAACCTCTCGGATCATGTCTTTCATATAGCGCGGTTTTTCCGCAGATATTTCACGGCCGCTATCGCTGCCGTAGAAATGCAGGGTGTCCACCGTTGAACCGGCCAGTTCTGCCGCTCTGGCAGCCGCCAGTTTATCCAGCGGAATACCTATGGATATAAAAAGGCCGGGTTTAATAATTTTTAAAGCGGCAATCTCTTTTTCAATTCCGGGTTTATAAGTTAATTCCACCATTCGGCTTTGTTTAATCAAACCCGAATAACCCTTATAATTCTCTGCGGTCAAGCAGGGTACCAGGTTAGCAGCATAAGGTGCGAAAGAAGCTGAATAGCTTTCAGGCCGGATTAATAAAAGAGTGCCGATTTCTTTGGCCGCCGCTGCGGCCGATAAGAGGACATTTTCGCTGAGAACACCAAATTGGGGCTGCAGCATGACCACCGGCAGAGGGATTTCCATTACAGGGGCGGTCTCACCGACCATGGTCAGGTCTTTATTAAATTTAAGACGAGCCGGTCGGCGGGAAAGTTCAACCATAGTGTTAATATATTCACGCCCGTGAATACCGTCACGGGTAGGACGCACGATCTCAGACATGTCCGTCCATATAGAATCAAAACCCTCTCCTGCGAATTTACCGCGATAGCCGGCGCCGGAAACCGGGATGGATCCGGTGTGAGCCTGGGCCCAGGTAGAATTGATAATAATAGGCGTCCAGTAATCATCGCCCAGCGTGCGGTAATCAGGATTAACCGCCATAGAGAAAATACCTTTAGTGCATTCCTGTACACAGCGGTAGCAGCTTTTACAGATATACAAAAACTCCGGGGATTCCATATTGTTCCAGTGCGTGAAGTTGTCTTTGAAGATATTGTAGACGCATTTCTTTTTCACGCAGGAACGGCAGCTGCCGGCGCAATCCTCACGGAATTCAATAGTGGCGTATTTGCCGATCGGAGGAAAACGGGGATCGGTTTTAGTGGCGTGGATACTATACTTCTTGGGCATACTAATCTCCGCAGAATTAAATCCTGAGCACGAATTTCGAAATCCAGAACCCCTATTTCAGGGAGGGTCTCGGGTAAAGGCCGGCTGACTGGACGATTTCAGGGACTTTCTCTTCCCATTCAATGGCCATGATGTGAATACCGTGGACGCCTTTTAACTGGCGCAGTTCTTGAATGGTTTCCAGACAAATCTTTATACCTTCAGCGGCAGCCTGTTCTTTGGTTACTCCCTCCATCCGCTTGATAATAGCCTCTGGAATGGTAATACCGGAAACCTTGGTAGCCATATATTTTGCCATACGGGCGGATTTAAGAGGAGTAACGCCGGCCAGGATGTGTACTTTTTCAGTCAAACCCCTGTCACGGGCCTGGATGATCCAGTCTTTGAAACGTTTCATATCATAAACGCACTGAGTCTGAATAAAATCCGCTCCGGCAGATACTTTCTTGGCCAGCCGAATAACCCGGTATTCGAAAGGATCTGCGAAGGGGTTTTCAGCAGCGCCGATAAACATTTTTGGAGCTTCATTTAGCTCAAATCCACTCATGTCCTTGCCGCTATCACGCATGGTTTTAACGGTGTTGATAAGGTGCATGGAATCGATATCAAAAACATTAAGTGCCCCGGGTTGGTTACCGAAGCTCTGATGATCTCCGGAAAGGCAAACCATATTGCGGATACCCAGCGAATAAGCTCCCATGATATCGGATTGCAAAGCGATGCGGTTGCGGTCGCGGGTGACCATCTGCATGACAGGTTCCAATCCCATCTGCACCAGGTGAGCGCAACCCGCGATGCTGGACATTCTGACGATGGCAGTCTGATTATCCGTGACATTTACTGCGTCAACGTAACCTTTGATTTTGGCGGCTTTCAGGCGCACCGCTTCCACATTAGAGCCGCGGGGAGGACCGACTTCCGCAGTAACGGCAAACTGGCCGCGGTCCAGGATTTGTTGAAGATGACTGCCGTTCATATTACATGGTCCTCTCTAACTAATTTTCTGGGTCCACCGGCATTACTGGCGCTCCAGTCTTTAGGCGGCACATATTCAGCCAGTTTTTCCAGCTGACCGCTGGAGATGGCTTTATCTACTATTAATTGCCAGGCACACTCGGTTTCAGCGTTCACTTCACATTTACCATTGCTGGAACCGCCGCAGGGACCGTTAAATAATTTCTTGGCACAGCGGCTGATCGGACAGATACCACCAAAGACATCTACAATGCAATTGCCGCAGCCCAGGCATTTTTCAGTAAACAACCCTGGTTTTTCCAGAATGCCGATAAAGGTGGTGTTAACACCCGGCAATAGCGGGACCCCGGGGAAGCGGCTGGCAACCATCTGAACACCCGCGCCGCAGGCCAGTGAAACCACGGCCTCAACACCGGCGATCTTGGCGGCAGCTTCTTTTATGAATTCATCTTCACACTGGCGCTCAATGGTCTGTTCTTCAACCTTGATAGTCTGACCGTCTTTCTTGAAAGATAAACGTAACGCAGAAGCCAGCGTAGCTACTTCATCTTCGCCGCCGGCGAAGCAGGTCTTAACGCAGGTACCGCAGCCCAGAACCAGGATCTTCTTATACCCTTTAACTTTGGCCTTGATTTCCGCTAAGGGTTTTTGTTCACCAGTAATCACAATTCTGCTCCCAAACTAAATTAAGCGGCTGGATTAGGCCCCAGGAAAGCCAGATCGGTGAGCGTGTTTTCAATTATCTTTTCTGCAGCCCTGACATCACCGTTATGTATATTGTAAAGGTTTATACGCCGGCCATCCAACCCTATTTCATCCAGCAATTTTTTCACTCTGTTTACCCTTTTGGCTGTTCTCAAGCTTCCCTGAAGATAACGGCAGGAGTTCTCCGGGCAAACCAATACCACAACAGCATCTGCGCCAGATTCAAAAGCTTTTAAAAATACCAATTCCCGGCTCATGCTTGAGCAGGGCAGCTTGACGCTTTCGATATCACAATTATCATAATCCAGAAGCGCTGCATTACTCAGGGCATTTATGCAGTGAAATACGGTAATTTGAGGTTTAACGACATTGCATTCGATTTTCTCTGCGACCTTCGGTCTGTCCATCGTCTGTACAACCATTTCTCTCACTCTCCGTAATTCTTATACCGGTATACGGCAATCGGTTGCCGCATACCTCTATACTGGCACATACCCTGGTATTTGTCAATACTCCTATGTGTATGAGAGCATTTTAGACTGAATCGCTTTATAGTTACTCCATCTATTCTCAATAATAATACCATACCAGCGGAAACCTGGAGAACAATATTGCCGTTTGATACATCACCGGTATGGCCAGTATAGCCAGGGAAAAATACAATGGAGGCAAAACAATATCAATTATTTCAATACTATTACCTTGTATGATTATCCTATAATGCCTTCTGTTGACTGAAATTCCGGCAAGTAATAAACTGAAGAACATAATGCTGATTATGTTCAAATCTTCATTAACATCTATTTAATTGATCTGCTTTTAATCCGCACATTCAAACCTTCCGCGTATGACGAAAGGGGGATTAATCTGGTTACAACCGACGTTTCGAGTTTTGCCCGCTGCAATGGAACAGGCGGAGATTTTTTCACGGGATAGTTGATACTTTTTAGTTAATAGATTGGAGGTTGCCATCTATGGAGATAAAAACAGTTGCTGTTATCGGGGCTGGCACGATGGGAAGCGGCATTGCCCAGGTAGCTGCTCAAGCCGGTTATAACGTTATTTTGATTATGGAGAACCTTCAGGGCCAGATACCTGAAAAGGATCTGCCACGTCTGCAAGCGGAATATTGCGTCAGGGGTATAGCCCCCATCGGCGGCAGCCTTGACCGCCTGATCAAGAGAGGCCTCATCCAGGAAGCTGATAAAAAGGCTATCCTCGGTCGCATCAAGGGCACCGTAAATATGAACGAAGCCAAAGCCGCTCAACTGGTTATCGAATCTGTTACGGAAACTTTGGAGCTTAAATCCAGTATATTCAAAGATCTGGATGCGATTTGCCCGCCGGAAACCATTCTGGCTTCTAACACTTCCACTCTTCCCATCAGCGCTATTTCTTCCTCTATCAAACGCAAGGACAGGGTCATCGGTATACATTTTATGAACCCGGTGCCTGTTATGAAAGGAGTAGAAGTCATCCTTTCCACCTTTACCTCTCAAGACACCGCAGACACCAGTAAAAACTTCGTTAAATCCTTAGATAAGGAACCCTGTGAAGCTAAGGACCATGCCGGTTTTATCGTTTCCAGGCTCCTGGATGTCCTGATAAACGAAGCTGTCCAGTGCGTGATGGACGGCAACAAGCCTGAGGAAGTGGATAAAGCCATGAAATTATGCTGTAACTTCCCGATCGGTCCACTCGAGTTGTGCGACCTGGTCGGGGCAGACGTCGTTCTACACGGTCTGGAAACCATGGAGAATGAATTCGGCGAGAGATTGAAAGCCGTTCCGCTGCTGAAATCGCAGGTCCGCTCCGGGGCGCTGGGCCGCAAGACCGGCAAGGGCTTTTACGATTATGCTCCCAGGCAGTAACCTCGGCATATGTTAAATTTACTAACTATTAATAATAAGGAGCAAAACAGTGGTCAACAGAAATAGTGATGTTGTGATCGTCAGCGCGTTAAGAACTCCCTTCGGCAGATACGGCGGTTCCCTCCAGAACATCGATTATTTCGATCTGGGCGCCATCCCGATCAGAGAAGTACTCAAGAGAGTCAATGTTGACCCCAATACCGTCGCTGAAGTTTTCTGGGGCGTCGGTGATACCTCGGTCTGCAAAGATGTTTTCACACCGGTTGCCGCCCGCCAGACCTTGATTAAAGCCGGTCTGCCGCATGAGACCGCCTCTATATCTTTCGATATGGCCTGTGTATCCGCCATGCATGCCGTTAAACTGGCTTGTATGGAAATGAAAGCCGGGGAAATTGATTGCGCAATCGCTGGCGGCTGCACCTCCTTCAGCCGTGAGCCTTTAATCCTCAGAAACCTGAGATTCGGTGGATTCCGCATTGGCGACGTCAAGATGGAAGACCCGCTTTTCGCCCTGGGTTATAAAGACTTTAATCCCGTTTCTGTGGATACCGACATCGTTGCCCTGGAACACGGTGTTGAGAGACCCGAACAAGATGAGTGGGCAGCCCGTTCCCATGCCAAATACGGCGAGGCCTGGAAAGCCGGTAAATTTAAAGAGGAAATCTTCCCCATATCCATTCCCCAGGAGAAAGGCGATCCCAAAGCTCTGGATATTGACGAGCAGTACCGCTCTACTTCTACCGTTGAAGGCCTGGCTAAATTAGATACCGTTTACAATACCAGGACTATTACCGCCGGCAATGCCCCCGGTTTGAATGATGGCGCATCTGCTATCCTGTTAATGACTCGTCAGAAAGCTCAGGAAATGGGACTCAAGCCCCTGGCCACCATCATCGCCAACGTCCATTTCGCCATGAATGCCAACCGCATGCCGGAAGCCCCTGGTTACTGTATGTTAATGGCCCTCAAGAAAGCCAGCCTTACCATGGAAGATATCAAAATCCTGGAAATCAACGAAGCTTTCGCGGCTGTTCCGCTGGTCTCTTTGAGAATCCTGGCTGGCGGGGATAATGAGAAAGCCGAACTGGCCCAACTGAAAAAGAAAACCAACGTCAATGGTTCAGCCATTGCTATCGGTCACCCCAACACCGCTTCCGGTGCCCGCGTCATCATGAACTTGATGTACGAATTACAAAGAAGAGGCGGAGGCTATGCCATGGGTTCCCTGTGTGGCGGTCTGGCCCAGTCCAACTCCTGCATCATTAAAGTTGACTAGTCCCTGATTAGTCCCGTCATAGTAAATACAACCCCCCTCCATATGGTAGGGGGGTGTATTTTTTACAAAAACTTGACGCCCCCTTTATCCACAAGTACAATTTAGCCAAACCTTAGATAGGGCTCTATAATCTTGATTAAGAGGTTATTATCATGGAAAATGTCTTAACGGAAATTGCGGCTATTTTATCAACTACAGCAGACCGCTGGAAACAGCTGATCAATTCCATACCCGGTGAGTTGCTGGCGCGAAATCCCGGACCTGGAGAATGGTCCGCCGTCGAATGTTTGCAGCATATGGTTGATGCAGAAAAACTGGTGTTTCCCGTCAGAATACGGGCCTTTTTGAAAGGGGAAAACTTTAATAATTTTAATCCGAATACGCAGGTGGCTCAAAACAAAGGGGTTCGTTCACCAGGGGAATTGGTCAAAGAGTTTTCGCTGCTTCGAACCAGTAATCTGGAGTTATTATCCACCCTAAAGGCTGCCGATTTGCCGCGCACAGCCCAACATAGCGAGTTAGGAAAAGTCAGCCTCAAAGAACTGTTGCATAATTGGGCAGGACACGATTTGTTGCACCTGGTACAGGCTGAAAGGGCCATTATGCAGCCCTTCATTAAAGAAAGTGGACCCTGGCGCAAATATTATAAAGACCATGATGTAGAAGCCAGGACTGGATAAAATAATCCTTGGTCAGCTATAGCCGAATTTTCCGCAAGAAAGACAGTGACAAATAACTTAGCTGCCGTCATATTGCGACTATCGAAATATTTTATATGACTAGGCATGTTTAGTCAATTTTGATTTATGGTTTTCAATTAGAAGGTCTGTTGGTTTGACCAAAGCCAGCCTCTTTGCTATACTCGGTTAATGGCGGGGTGTAGCGCAGTTGGCTAGCGCGCAGCGTTTGGGACGCTGAGGTCGGAGGTTCAAATCCTCTCACCCCGACCAAAATTACTTACTCTGTACCTTCTTTTCTCTACATCTATATTACCCCGGCTGCCCTTTAATGAAATCTAAAAATCCAACAGACCTATCCTTTCCAGTAAAACGACGTTATATACTATGGACGAGGCGAAAACACAAAGGAGTTTATCTTTGCAGGATGAGGAAAGCCTCGTTCAACGAGCGCAGAAGCAGGACCATCAGGCTTTCGCTCAGTTATATGAGGCGTATTTTGACAAAATATATAAGTACGTGTCTTTCAGGGTCCGTAATGAAATGGAGGCTGAGGACATGACCCAGCAGGTCTTTATGAAAGTCCTGAACTCAATTTCGTCTTACAAAAACCAGGGCGTGCCCTTCTCATCCTGGGTATATCGCATCGCGCACAATGTGGTGGTGGATTTTATGAGACAGCAAAACAAAAAAGCCACGGTGGATATCGATGACCTACAGTTGGTCTCGCCTGCCGAGGACCTGCAGCATAAGATCGAGCGTGAGATGGATTTGGAAGAACTTAAAAAGGCTTCCCGGCGTCTGACCGCTTCTCAACAGGAAGTCCTCACCCTGCGGTTTACCGGTGAACTCTCTATTAATGAATGCGCGCAGATAATGGGAAAGAGCGAGGGGGCAATCAAAGCCCTCCAGCACAGCGCCGTATTGGCTTTGCGTAAAGCTCTGGTGGTGAACTGCTTATGAGAAAGGACGAAAGATTCAACAATATATTAAATGAATGCCTGGACCGGATTTTCAAAGGAGAAACCGTCGAGCAGTGCCTGCGTGCTTATCCAGAGCAGGCTAAAGAACTGGAACCCCTGCTCAGAACGGCCAGTGTCGCCAGGATCGCCGCCAGCGTTCAGCCCCGGCCTGAATTCAAGGCCGAGGCCAGGCGCCGGTTCCAGGCCTCTTTGATTGGGATGAAGGTCCAACAAAATGAGCGCAGAGCTCATTCGGGAAACCGCAGGCATTGGCAATGGCATTCCGCCTGGGCCATTTCCCTGGTGGCGGTAGTTATTGTAGTGATGGGAGGCGCCAGCACGGTGGCAGCGTCCAACGGCAGTATGCCTGGCAGCCGCCTTTATCCGGTTAAACTGGCCGCCGAGCGCGTCCAACTGGCCCTTACCCCCGGTGAAATGGCCAGGACTGAACTTAACGCCAAATTTGCCGACCGCCGCACTGAAGAAATAATCTATGCCGCCAGCAAGGGCAACGCCCAGGAAGTTCAAATCGTCGCCAGCCGTTTGAACGTCAACCTGTCTAACATTACCGAATTGGCCGCCGATAATGCTCACCCCGGGTCTAAACCGGCCGTAGAACCTGCCACATTGAAGGCGCCTCAAGCCGCCGTCCCGTCTGAAAAAGCGCCTCAGCCCTTGAAAGGGCCTGTTGCCGCGCTTCCGCCGGAAG
>Ga0209083_1002163_pt1 | contig 19403 bp, 11 predicted proteins | sample AM7aDNAmetaG_FD_184132 | JGI IMG/M metagenome (GOLD analysis project Ga0209083, IMG submission 184132) | Freshwater microbial communities from Finland to study Microbial Dark Matter (Phase II) - AM7a DNA metaG (SPAdes) (version 3) | ecosystem: Environmental > Aquatic > Freshwater > Lake ...
AAAAATCAAGAGAAGAAAAAATCAAAAAACTAGAAAAACAGATAAACAAATTAAAGCAAGTCGCATAAATACAGCCCAAAATACCCGTTGGTTACCAATGGGTTACAAAGAGTTATATAGGAGTCACAAAGGCACCAAGGTATCACAAAGAACTTACTTTCGAATAATTGAATGGTCTTCCAATTTGGAAAAATTTGATTTATTGCATATTAGAACTTAACAGTCTTCCCAGTCTTAGCCGATCCCCTGGCAGCATCCAAAATCTTAACAACTTGAACATTATTTTCAAGGGAATAAAGCCCAAAGGGAGGTACGGAAATTTTCCCATTCAGAACATCGGCAAAATAGTTGAAGGGATCCTCATAAACGGCGACATCGGCAGAGGTCACCTGTGTTGCCTTTTCGGTTTGCATTTTGGCACCCCGGATCCGCATGTTGTTTTTATCGACCGTGATCACATACCCTTTGTCGCCATAAATCTCCATGTCTTTTCGGTTAAATGGCCAATTCCACGAAGCCTGGATAATACACTGTGAATGGGGAAAATTGACAACGATCGTTGCATCATCATCGACTTTCGGATAAATTTCAGGTTTGTACTGACGTGTCACCGCTGTAACCGAAACCGGCTTTTCCCCTTTGGTGAGCGCTGTCATCAGGTTGGCACCATAACATCCAAAATCGACAATTGCGCCACCACCATTTAAGACAGGGTCAGTCAGCCAATCGAAAAAGACCTTGTTGGTCCCGATCTCTTTGGGTCCCTGATGGCCATCGTGGATCACGACCTTTCTTACAATCCCAACATAATTGCTGTCGTTCACCATTTTAAAAGCCTGTGCGGTGGTCGGGTACCACGATGTTTCATAATCGGTCAGCAAATTGATGTGGTATTTGTTGGCAAGTTCGGCCATCCGCTGGGCATGTTTCATGCTCACGGCCAATGGTTTCTCCACCATCACATGGATACCATGCGGTGCACAAGCCTCCACGACCGCGAGGTGGTCATAAATGGAGCCGAAAGCAACTACTGCATCCGGTTTCACCTCGTCGAGCATTTTTGCCAGATCGGTGTAAATCAGGTCTTCCGGGAACTTGTATTTTTTTGACAATTGGCTGACCCACTCTTTGTTGGTTTCATAAAAGCCGACCAGCTTAAAGTCCCCTTTGTCGGGCCGACCCATGATAAACGAGATATGACCATGCGTCATCCCGGCAACAGCCAATCTGATCGGTTTGCCAATTGCCATCGTTGATGTTTGAAATGAAAAACTGGTAATCAAAACCAGTGATAGTATCCTGAGAAGTGCTTTTGTTTTCATAATAAGGTGAATTTTTTAAAGGTGGATTGTGAAATGATTTTCAAATAAAATGAATCCGAAAATTTAAATTTGATGGAAAATCAGAAGTTAATATCTAGGTTCAACCCACTTCGGGGTTGCGACCGTATATTGCTTTTAAACCCCCGGTTCCGTAAACTTCACCGAGGGTTATTTATAGTAAACCACTCTGTGGTTTCAAAATATTATTGCTAATAATGTATAATATTCTGTAATTCAATATATTACATAAATCCTTAAAATTATAGGTTTACTTCACAAAAATATCAACCTGTTTCAGGTAATCGTTCCCATGCCATTTCCCATCGGTCAGGAGCATGATGTAGCGGCCTTTAAGGCTCTCCTCAAATTTCAAGGATGCACCTGAAGCGCCCATCATCCCGCGTCCTCCGGCACCATAAAAACCAATGTATTTCCAGCCGTTTGCTTTGGGGTCACCTGCAATATCCTTAGGATTTTCAGCCACCCACATACTGAACAACTGGTTGCCGCGTGCCCTGAACTGGTTAAGGAAAAGGTCGATCTTGTCGATTGATAAAGATTTCTGCAGATCCAAAACAAACCGGCCTTCGCCATTGTCGAACCAAACCGTATCGGCCAATTTACCAGATTGTGAATCAAGTATTTGTGAAATGTCCATTTTAGCTTTGTCGAAATCCTTCCCTTTTGAGGATTTCCCTGTCGCATAATATACAGCACTCACTTTATTGCCCGATTTTACATCTGCATAGTCTGTGGTTGACGGAATTGACTGAACGACCACCGTATCTAGTCCCTGACTTCTAAGGTAAGCTTTCAACCTTGGATTATTGGCCATACGTGGATCAATCGCACCAAACAATGGTTTGACCGAATATTTTATCGGAACCATTTCGGGCGTGATTATCTCCTTTATCCTCAACTCAACTGGCTTGCTATCTTTGAAATCGTCATAAAGCGGTTGGAGCGGTTGAATGTCATCGTTGATTTTTTTGGCTACCGTGATGGCAAAAATCCGGATCTTCTCATTGTTTGGAAGTGTCACCGATTTGGCACCTTTTGCAAGGTTGAACTCATATTTGTAAAGGTAGCTGTACTGGTAGGCATCGTTGGCTTTGGGGGAGTGGTGGTGGTTGGCATACCAGGCAATATTGTCCCCTTTAGAATAGGCATTTGCGATCGATGCGACCTTCATGTCGTTGAAATAGAGCTTCCTGTTGTAATGCTGACCAATCCATCCGGTCCAATCTTGGACATTGAAACTGGCTGTCTGATTGCCAATTTTCAGGTTTTCCTTCACATCCTGGGTAGCGGCTGCCAGAATATAGACTTTGTTGTAATCCCTGGCAGGTAATTCAATTTTCTGACCTTTTGCAGATACAGCATTGTTCTGACCATCTGCTTTATTTCCAATTATAAATTTAATATCCTCACTGACAATTGTTTCCGGGATGAGTTCGGCGGCAATGGCCAAAGTATCGGTCATTCTACCGTCGGCACGGTTTTTATCGAAGCTGATCACATCGATATTGTAAGGAAGTACGACAGTTTGCTGTGCCAAAGGGGCAGCTGCAGCCGGTTTTTCAAGTTTCACCGCAAACGTGCGGATCTGGAATTTTGACATATCAAAGTTGAGTGCCCCGTTTGAGGTATTGGCTGCCCCTATTTTCTGTTCCTGGCCATTTACTTCATATGCATCTACCACTTTTCCAGGAAAGTTGACTGCTATGTGATTGGCAGTTTTCCCAAACAATTCATTAAAACGGACAATATAATAATCGCTCTCTTCCGCTTTCTTGAAAGCCATCATCTGAACTTTTGGGGAGTTGATTTTTACAAGCGAAATCTCTTTTCCCATTGGCCCTTCATGTTTGGTTGTTTCAAAAGCAAGCAACGGATTGTTCAGGAACTCCCCCTGCCATGGCGACAATGCATAAGCCCAATCGCCGGAATGGGGATAGATCCCATATTTTACGTCATGGACGCCCCAGTCCTGGGACCCCTGATAAACATAGGAATTGGCTTTTGGCGTGTACATCAGCGTGAGCCTCAATGTATTGTTGTCTGGTTTATCGGAACCGTATTTACAGTCTTCAAGAATAGAAACCCCGTAGTTGTTTGGACGGTCTGTCAGGTCGATCCAAAGCCTTCCGGGAACTTCAAACTTCACGTCATTGTTGGTCGTTCGCTGAACGGCAGCAGTGTTAAGACCATAGGTTGCCATTTCGTTGGTTACCGTTGTCGGGAAGGCAGCTTTTAAGCTTACTTCTTTCGACTGCCAGTCAATCTTGTTTGCCACTTCGATCCGTTTTCCGGCCTCACCTGCTGCAAGGCTGATAATCTGAGTAATGGAGGAATTCTGCCCTTTTTTGGTCACTTCAAAAGCCACCCTTACCGGTCCCTGCTCAACGATTTTTACAGTCACTTCTTTGTTCATGAAGTCGAAAGGAGGGTTTTTGCGGTCGTTCCAATCCATGTTCCAGGATGGCCACTGAGAAGGGCGTTCCTGCTGGAATAGCAAGGAAGCAGGTTTTGAAAGCACCTCTTTCAGTGCTTTTTTGTCGTAAATGCTTGAGATATCGCCATTCTGGTCGATCACCACTTTGAAATAGTCGTTTTCAAGTGTCTGATCTTTAGTGGACAAGGTTGTGGATTGGGGTATAGCTACCGGTGTTTCACGGACATCAAATACTGAAAGTCCTGCCGATGGAAGTTTAGCAAGAAAAATTAACTTCAGCTTGTTACCGGTTGATGAGACAATCTGGAAAGGTACGATCTGGCCATTCTTGTCATAAACCGATACATTAGTAGGCAATTTTGGATAGGAAAGTTCCGCAGTTACAACATCTTCGCGGCTCAACGCTACCGGATTATAGACGACAACTGCCTTTCCGGTTGTTTGGGTATTCAATTGATGGGCAATGGCGCTCACCGAATTTTTAACCACTTCCGACAGGCCGTTCATGGCTATGAATTCGTCATTCCATGCATAATTATAGGCCAATGGGGTACTTGTCCCCGGAAGGATATCGTGGAACTGGCTACCCAAAATCAGGTCCCATGAATTATTGATCTTATTCATTGGATAGGACGCACCACCCATCCAATCGGCAACAGAAGCAAGCTGTTCTGCCGATTTGGCCAACAATTCATTTTTCCGGTTGGCCCTTTTGATGAACGATTCGGAAGTCATTGAGCCGGCACTGTGTTCGGTCAGCAGCAAGTCACCCGAATAGGTGGGAAGTTTTTCACGAAGTTCAGGGGTAATGTCTTTGAATATCTGGTCTGAAGAGGTCAAAACTACTTTAAAATTGCTGTCATCATGTTTAATGCTGGTCACTGCATTGACAACGTCTTTTTCCCTTGGGGCACCGCCAACATCACCGGTCCCATAATACCTGAAATCGAAGTTGACCCCAAATTTGCTGATGTTGCTGTTCATCCTGGCTGTCCATTCGGCGTTCTTGTCGAGCCTTTCTTCAACTCCGCCCGAATAACTCGTTGCATTTAAAGCTGCCAATAAGCCTTTTCCATCGGGGCCTTCCCATACTCCAACATTAAAAGGAGTTCCGTTGGATGAACGCCATGTTAATTTTTGGGTTGAAAACCCAAGCAATCCGGCATGGTTCCAGACCGAAGGCATCGTGGCTACGAAACCAAAACAGTCGGGTAACATATAGTCGTAGCTTTGTTTGTTGAAGTTGCGCTTGAAATAGAGGTTTCCGTAAAGTACCTGACGCAGGACCGATTCGGAGGAGGAGACGTTCACTTCGCCTTCGTCAACCGAGGAGCCGGAGATAAACCAGCGCCCTTTTTTGATATACTCTGCAACTTTCTTAAATGATTCGGGATAATACTCGTACATCATGTTGTATCGGCGCGATCCTGTAAAGTTGAATACGTAATCGGGGTATTTTTCGAGGAGCTTGAAGTTGTCCTCCATTGTGTTTTTGATGTATTCGTTGATAGTCGTGGGGTATTCCCAGTTCCATTCCGTATCAAGGTGGGCATAACCGATGGTATAGAGCACCTTGTCTTTCGAGATATCGTACTTCTCCCTTTTGTCGATCTGCTGGGCCAGGGCAAAAAAGGGAAGCAACAAGCCACATGCAAAGAACAATAAAATCCGGTTTTTCATGATGATGTTCGTGTGTTTAATTATTGGTTGATTGTTTAATAAATGTATTAGACTTGGTTGAGTTCAAAAAGTAAAAACAGGAAGGGGGAAAAATTAAGGAAATTGATACTTCCCAAAAGATCAAACCATCCTAAAAAACCTTATTTTCCATTTCCCAAACCTTAGTAGCACTCGAAAAACACTCAAACTAAGCGGCGCAATCAGAAATTTCATAAAAGCTCGAACGATCCCTGCGCCGCAAAGCAACGGCTAAAAGAGGATCTTGACCGAGAAAGGATTTTGTAAATATCTGGTTCAAGATCTAAAAAAGGAAATTAAAATTCTAACGCATAGGCACATAGGTTTTCACAAAGGCACATAGGTAAGTTTTATATGCATTTTTAATTTCTCCCTGCCTCTGTTTCACAGGTTCCCGCCCACCGTCCGAATGGTTGTTCCCTCTTTCCCGGAGATTTGATCGCGGACGGCTTTGTGGGTTGCCTTCCTTTCCCTGGGTTGCACAGTCCAAATATCTTTTGTGCAGTGACATGGCAATTGTTCGGGACCGTTTATTTTACATTAAATCCAAATCGCCTTCTTCCCCTTTTGGCTCTTTAAAATTTGAGCCAAATTCAAATAAAAACAGTTCAAGCTGATCGGGGGCAACGTTCATCCTGGCGGCCAATGACTGCATGAAAGAAAGGTAGTCCATATAGTCAAAAACAGAATTATTGCTTTTAATATCCTTAAATTTCTCTATTCCAAAATCCCTATATCTACCATTATTCAAGGCATTTAAGACTTTCTGATCAAAAATAAGGGCTGGATATTTTTCAATTCTTACCTTTTTGAAATACAGAAACTTAGTTATGGTTGACATTCCTAAACCTTTGATTTCCTGAAATTCTTGTATACCAGCCAACGTCAGATCATTTTTTCCTTCAAGCATTTTCAGTTGGCGGATTAGCTTTTCAAAGTTTTCATGTTTCAGCAGGTTTTCGATATTTTTACCCCTGCCTTTTGTAGGATATCCCCACATCAAAACCTTTAAAGCAAATTCTTGCAGGTGCCAAGCCGATTGGAAAAGATCAAATCTGGAAATACTAATTGTTTCAATTCCCGAAAAAATGTCGTCAATAATCATTTTCTGGTTCACTTCATTACCCCAGATGCTTCTTTTTATATTAAAGGATTGATATTCATAAGGTATCTCCCTGATGAAATTTGCGAAATCGGCTATTTGCATGGTTTTATTATTTTAGTTCGATTTTGTCAATATTGATATGTTCCGAAATTATTAACCCATCACATCAGCTTTAGGCCAAAATGGATTTTTGTCATCATTGATGTAAGTTTTAATTAACCGTATAGTTTGCATTAATTGAGTATTGTATCTTCCTTTCTCATTAGTTTTCTCAAATAATTTAGGGATAATTTCATCGAAATACCAAATCTCACATTGATAACCCTTTAATTCAACAATTCCTATAAACTTATCTTCCATTTCTTTTCTCTTATCTGCCTTATGACCAAACAGTTGATATGTTGTCACGAAAATCTTTTTAGCCTTAGTATTGATTATTTCCTGGACTTTCTCATTTCTTTCAATTCCAGTGATTTGATCAATAAATTTATCCTTTTCAGTATTTGCTTCAAAACTTGATAATGGGATTTTAAATGCAGATCTAAACTTAACTTCAATATCATAGTACAATTTACCAATAGGGTCATATGCCAGAATATCAATGTTTCCCCAATTACGAGGTACCTGATAAACAATATCTGTCATACAAAACCATCTTTTCACAATTTTGAGGTACTGTTCAACAATTTCTTCATTTACATCCATGTCAGTCGAATTATTTGATTGTAAAGCTATTCAAAATTTCCATTATTTAAATAATTGTGAATCAGGAAGCTAATATTTACTTTCAACAAGTTCAAAATCTTCAATAATCGGATCCAGGGAATCATCCTCTTCATCGCCCCATTCGGGGTCGGAGTCGTAAACCAATACGAATTCCTTGTCCTCAAGCTGATCGTCAACTGCAAATTCCAGGGAACAATTCCCTGTTGAAAATTGATTGATACCTACTTTTTCATTGTGTTTTGGATAGGAGACTTCATTGGTAAGTTCATTTACATGATGTAATTTCTGCTTTTCGCCAGGCACCACATTCACCAAAAAATCAATTTGTGAATGGGTATGCAGGTTTGCCTCAAGTATAATGGGATGGATTGAAAAGGAAGCATAAAAATCCTCAATCGCCTCCGACAACCTCTTGTTCCATTTAACCCATTGATTGATAGTGTATTTTCTTTCAAATTTCATTTTTTATCCTCCCTTTTTGTAGTTTGATTAATTTATGGGATGATTTACCATAATTCAAATCACCTTTTTCCCGTTACAAACTTAATTTTGAGGTGTGCCAAAAGATGGCACACCTCAAATACATTTGCGGAATCAATCCATACTTTTTTAAAAAATTTCACTAAAATGGGGAAAGGTCTTCCTATTAAAATACAACGAAATACATAAAGATCCCTGAAAGAACCATGATCAAGGTTAAGAAGAGGGAAAAATACAAATAGGAAAGCATTGTCAACAGGAAACCTTTGAAAAGAGAATATTTCCTGAAGAATTGCATATATACCCAAAAAGCCAGGAGAAAATCGATGTACATGTCGTATTGATTGATTGAATACCTAATCTGATTGGAATAATAATAGTACATCACCGGAAAAGATACAGTATGATAAAAAATGCGCAGGGAGGTAAGGTAAGCATTTAACACAATATGTTCAACGAAGTTAAATCCCGCTTTTCGGAAGGCAAAAAACGACCCGAGCGAGAAAAACAACAACGTGCCAAGTGAAGCGAAAGCATAATGGGTGCCAACCCATTCATTTATTTGGGGGACCATTTTGATCATTTCGGCCACTTTTTCAGGAACCTTTGCAGTTTCGGTCGTATCGGTTACTTTTGGGGCGTCAAAATAGAGGTTGATCCCTGAATAATGGTATATCAATCCATACAAGGTCGCCAGGACGATAAGCATCGAAATCGGTTTGAAGTGCCGAACCCTTTTACCCTCAATGTATTCCCTTATCGATTTTCCGGGCCTGATGATCAATTCTTTCAGCGAAAAGAAAACCCCTTTGTCAAAATGGAACATCCCATGTTGGATATCGTGCCAAAGGGTATGAAAGTCCATTCGCCTCACATTGCTGCATTGGCCGCAATTGGGGCAAAAATTTCCTTCGAATGGAGTGCTGCAATTCAGACAATCAATCATAATTTGAAAATTGAATAGACAAATATAACTTTTGTTTATTATTTTTGAAAAAAATCTATCGTCATGGAAAGAAGAACTTTTGTCAAAACTGCAGGGGCTGTTTCGGCCATTTCAATTGTAAAACCAGCCATCGCTTTTGGCACAGCGAATAACTCTGCTGTCAGGATGGGATTTATCGGATGCGGCAACCGTGGCACGGGTGTGATCAGTGCCATGTCGGCCAATACAAATATCAACATCATCGCGCTGGCTGATCTTTTCGACGATCAACTTGCTGCCGCACAGATCAAAACAAAAGAACTGAACTCCAAAAAAGGATTTGCAGAGGTCAGTAAATCAAATATTTACAAAGGCTCATCTGCTTACCTTAAATTATTGGAGAACAAGGATGTGGATGCTGTTTTGATCTCCACCCCTGCATACGGACATCCTTTTATCCTGGAAGCTACCGTTGCCGCCGGAAAACATGCCTATAGCGAAAAACCCGCTGCCACCGATGTGGACGGCTGCAAAAAAATACTCAGAGTCAGTGAAGTAGCGAATAATAAACTGAGCGTAGTGATTGGGTTTCAGATACGGTATGCCACACCTTATGTCGAAATGGTCAAAAGGATCCAACGTGGCGATATTGGCGAGCTGATCAGCGTCCAGCTTTACTATTTTTCGTCGGGTATCCCGATCAAACCAACTACTGGCATGCCTTATGATGAAGCCAGGATCCGCAACCATTTCCATTTCAATGAATTATCTGGAGGTATCTTCCTTGATCAGGCGATCCATATGATCGATGTCTGCAATTGGGCGGTTCAGGGAACGCCACTTCATGCAATTGGCATGGGAGGCAAAAAAGGTGGAGCCGCTTTCGGAAATGCTTGGACCAACTACCAGGTTGTTTACAAATATCCGAACGATGTGAATGTTTCGGTACAGTCCACCCAGTTTGGAAAGAGCTTCGGCGATGTCTGCGCAAGGTTTGTCGGCTCAAAAGGGATGGCTGAAGCCCATTACACAGGCGGTGTGTTTATCAAGGGTGAGAATGAGTGGGATTCGGGTGTCGTGAAAAACGGGGTGATCAGGTCTTCCACCGAGATCGCAAACGGGGCACCGACCTCCTCATTGTACGACTCAGATAAAAACAAGGGGACGGCTTTCATCACCAGCATTGAGAGCGGCAACCATCTGAACCAGCTTCAAGATGGAGCCAATTCCACCCTCACCGCCATTTTGGGCCGGGAAGCTGCCACACGCCAGCAATTGGTAACCTGGGACGAACTTGATTTCTCGACTGAGAGAACTGATCCAAAGCTGGATCTTAATCAGTTTGACAAGTAAATCTGGATTTCGAGATTCATGTCAATCAATCTTTAATACAGCGAACAGAACAACCATATTTTTTAGATGTGTTATTAAAATAGACATCATCGTTATTCCAATCCAAGTCGTGTTTTTTTGCTTCTGTTGCAGAGAACTCTAAAGTGGACCACCAATTTCCACTTTCGGTATCATAATCGAATGTCCCATTATTTGTACGGTAACCTCCCGGTAAAGCACTATAACCACTACTATTGGTACTACCCGAATTGGGGCTTACCCAATGCTCCAGGCCTTGTTCCTTTAATTTACCACCTGCGACATTTTCTCCACCGAGAAAAGTCACCAGGGTAGCCACTTCTGCATCGGTTGGTACATGCCAGCCTATTGGGGCAATATTCCGGCTGTCGGATAGAGCATACCAATTGTACAAAGCTCCGTAAAGTGATTTTTTTACAATCGAATCGTTATTGTACCAGCAGTATGCCCCGGAAGACAGAGCAGCCCAGGTTGCAATTTCTTTTACATTGTTGATCGGGTCACCATTCCTGTATTTGGTGGTTTTAAGGTTTTCGGCCATCCAGGTCTGGGTACCAATTGTTATGGTTTTATAAGCATTCCCGTCTATATCGTTAACGGTTCCGTAAGTAAGGTTAGGGTTAAATCCAATACCAAGTGTCATAAAGGAAACTTCGTTGCCGTAACCTGTTCCAACACTGTTTGTTGCATAGGCCCTGACGTAATAGGTGGTATAATCGATAAGCATGGAAAGGTTACTTGTATAGGTTCCTGTACCATTACCGTCGATGGTTTTGTTGTTGGCGATAGTGGGATTTGAGGCAGTTCTCCAGCAAATACCACGGGCTGTAACTTTTGTCCCTCCATCGTTTATAAGTGTCCCTCCACTGGTGGCAACTGTCCTGGCGATGTTGGAAGCAACTGTGGTAGTCAATGTAGGGACTCCCAAATTTGTGGTAAATGTTACCTGATTGCCATAAGCTGTCCCGATATCATTTGTCGCATAGGCTTTTAAATAATAGGTAGTACCCGGTAGTAAACCAATGGGGTTGCTTGTAAATGTACCAGACCCTGTTCCATTCACAGTTTTCGAATTTGCAATAGTGGGGTTTTGGGAGGAGGACCAGCAGACTCCCCTCGCTGTAACTGCTAAACCGCCATCGTTTGTAATATTGCCGCCACTTGTTGCATATGTAGAAGTGATAGAAGATATGGCTGTGGTTGTCACTACGGGCTCCATATAGGTGATGGCTATACGGACCCATAATCCGGCCATATACATCGATAAACCACCTGAACCGCCTGGTCCGCAATCGGTGCAATAAACGATAAGGCCATCAGAGGGTGATGGAATCGCTGTGACTTCTGCCCGGGTCATTCTTGGAGGCAAAAACCCTTTGCTCTTTGACTTTACATCGAGCATTGCCGAGCCATCAGGAGAACTTCCGTCAATATTAATCCCAACTTGTGAGAAAACAAAACTGCTGCATTGCAGAAACAATATGAAAACGACGCATATTTTTTTCATATTTTTTTAATGGAAGGTGAATATTCAGGATTATTATTTTTGGCAATTGGCTAATCTATACTCCTTCAAAGATATATCATTTTTTTGGAATCCAACAACCAGAAAATTTGAAATTTATGATGTATTGAAAATATCCCGTCAAGTTGACCGGGTACGACACTGATCATTTGGGAATCAATGCTATGGCTTGGATTCCTTATTTTTGGGCAAAGTAAACACAAAGGTGCTTCCTTTCCCCAATTTACTTTCCACATTGATTTTACCTCCGTTCCGCTCCACAAAATCCCTGACAAGGGTGAGTCCAATACCCGAACCTTTCTCATGGTTTGTGCCATAAGTTGTTTTGAAAGAGTTTATTTTGAATAGGTTTTCTACCATTTCCTTTTTCATCCCGATCCCGGTATCCTGAATAGTTACTTCAATCAGGTTGCCTTTCTCACATGCCAAAATGGATATGAATCCATTATTCGGGGTGAATTTAACAGCATTGGAAAATAAATTTCTGATTATCAGTTTGACCGATTCCTGGTCAGCATATGCACTAAGGTTATCATCCGCCTTTACAATCACTGTGATTGCTTTCTGATTGGCATTGGAGGCCAGCAATTCAACACTCTGAAATATTAGATTATTGATAATCAGTTCTTCCGGATGAAGTTTTAGTGTTCCTATCTGGCTTCTTGCCCAATTCAACAAATTATCCAGCAGGTTCAGCGTATTGGTTGTTGATTTCTTTAAATCCTTCATCATTTCACTTTTCAGATCATCGTCAATCTCGATATTGCTGGTCATCAAATCAAGGCTCATACTGATGCTGCTCAATGGGCTGCGCAAATCGTGGGCAATGATGGAGAAAAGTTTATCCTTCATTGCATTTGTCTTTTTAAGTTCTTCTGCCAAATGAGCCAGCTCCAGCTCGGTTTTCTTTTGTTTTGTAATGTTGTGGTTTATCCCAACAAGACCGCTGATGTTGCCTTGTTCATCGAAAAGAGGCACTTTGGTAATCAGCATCCAACAAGTTTCTCCCTTTTTATCAGTAAAAAACACTTCCTGGTTGATAATGGAACGCTTTTTGGCCAAGACCTCCATATCCTGGTTGAAACCATCTTGTTTGTCATCCTCATGATAGATTTCCAGATCAGTTTTTCCAATTACCTCATCTTCAGAAGTAAAGCCCATCACTTCCAGATCAGCGGAATTCGCAAGGATTTTCCGGCCCTCCTTGTCTTTGATATAGATGGGGTTCGGAATGTTATTGATTAAAGTCCGCAAAAGTATCTGGTCCCTTAGTAAAGCAATTTCAGCTTTTTTTCGTTGATCCGTATTTCTGGAAATTCCAAGTATTTCGATTTCACCTTCAGGATTTGCATGTAAGCGTGCTTTGAATGCCTCCCATGTCAGGCTCCCATCTTTGGAAAATGCCTGAACTTCATAATAGTAATTTTTTGGTTCTACCGAATTGACATCAAATTCGGCAACTGCTTCAGCTATTGCTTGTTTTAAGAATGCAACTGTTTCCTTTGGATGAAAATCCTTTAGCGATTTCTGTTGGGCTTCTTCAGCACTAAAACCCCTGACTTGGGTTATCGAAGGGCTAAAATAAGTAAAACGTTGTTGTGTTGCATTATAGACCCATATCACATCGGATAGGTTCTCTGTGATCAACTTGTACTTCTCATCGTTTTCCCTTAAAATCTGTTGCGATCTCAGCAATTCCAGGTCTGTTTCAATGCTTTGCTTAAATGTGATGATTGTATCCTCAATGATTCCGGCAAATTGATTTTCCTTGATATCCAAAATGCAGATGGTTCCAAATACTTCTCCATCAGGCCAATTGACCGGAAAGCCAAGGTAGGAGACCATATTTAGGTCCAAATCCGGATTATTGACCTTCCAAATCGCACTTTTTGTTGCATCAGGAACCAATAACCGTTGCTGAGTACCAATAACCGTTTCACAGAACAGTCCATGACTCAGATTTTCCATCTGACCGCTTTTGTAGGGGTTCCCTTTTGAATTACTACTGACGAATACTTCAATGGTTTCCTCATTTAGCTTCATAATCAAAGCAGTGGGGATATTGGCAATTTTCGCAATAAGGTCCAACCAGTTCTGCCACCTGGAACAGGCAGTTTCCTTCATCTCCGAATTTTCAAAAGCAAAGATTTTAACTTGCCTCCAATCATGGGGTTCCCTGATTTGTACGTTTGAAAAGCTTTCCTTCATGTCGGAAAATTAATTGATCATCGTTTGGTATTCAAATGCTTTTTCCTGATTTATCCTATAAGATTAACGGATTGGACTCTTTTTTGTTTGGGCTTCAAAGTTATTAAAATACAGGAAACATGTGTGAAAATTGGTACAACAGGATAACTTAAACTTAAAAAAGGATTTTCTGATAGGATTTGTAAATATATTTTCTTATTCCTCAATCTTTTATGCAACGTGCAGAAAAACCGCTCGTATTGAGATCGGCCATTCTTGCTATTCTGCCAATCCCACGATCAATGATACGGTACCAACCACCATTGTCGACGGGATTTGCTGTTGAAGTCCACCAAAAACCTTCAATGCCATAAAAATAGAATGATCCATTGAGGTGGCGGTAACCAACCGGCAGGGCGGTAAACCCCGTTTCGTTTGTTGCATCCACGTTTGGAGTTAACCAGTGTAATGTTCCCGTCTCCTTAAGTTTTCCACCGGCAATGTATTCACCGCCAAGATAATTGGTCAAAACTGTCCAATCCTTATCGCTTGCAACATGCCATCCTTTCGGTGCGATGTTACGGATATCGGCAATGACATAGTAGTTGTAAAGTGCACCAAAAGCGTCTTTGTTGGCGATATCGTTATTCAGCCAACTGTGTGACCCTGTTACCAGATTGGTCCAAAGTGTATTGTCTGTGATATTTTGAATTGGGTCACCGTTCCTGTATTTGGTGGTTTTTAAATTCTCGACAGACCAAACCTGTGTGCCAATCGTAATGGTATGATAGATATTCCCGTCAGCATCTGTCAAAGGACCCGGTTGTGCGCCTTCTGCAGTGGTAAAATTGATCTGTGACCCGTAGGAAGTGCCGGAACTGTTTGTGGAATAAGCCCTTAAATAATAAGGGGTAACCGGGGACAGTCCTGTAACCAGGCTTGAAAAAGCACCTGTTCCTACCCCGTCATTGGTTTTGTTGCCAGTGATTGTAGGGTTCTGATTTGTGCCCCAGCAAACACCCCTGACAGTTACATCTGAACCTCCTGTTAAAGTGACTTCACCGCCACAATTTGCTGAAGTTGAGGTGATATTGGTGATCGATATGTTGGTCAGAACAGTCGGTACTGGAACTGATTTTTTTTTGCAACTTATTGTAAATAAAGCAGTTGTTCCGATAAGGAAAACTAATGCAATTTTGCTGACATTCATATTACAACGATCAATTATCTTCGTGAAATTTATGATCAAATATAATGTTTTTGGTAGGAGGTAAATATTCTGGAAGATAAGATTTAATGGTGTTTTCTGAATCCACGATTTTAAGATAACCTTGCGGAATAAAAGTCGAAAAAGACCAATGAACCAATAGTGATCGGGAGATTTACAATGACATCGCAGGATTTACAATGGCATTGAGCTCCCTATGGGTCATTCATGAAAGCAAGAATCCTTAGTTTGTAGATTTCACATCCAGCACGGCTAAATTATTGGTAGAACTGCCATCGGTATTAATCGCTACCTGCGGGAAAACAAAACTTGTGGTTAAAACAATCAGCAATGATAAAAGGGAAAGTGTTTTCATAATTAACTGATTAATATATAGGTAATTAGGGTCTATGGGATATTCCTTTATGTAAATATTGGCCGTTATCAGTGTTTGTAAAGAGGAATGAAAGATATATTTGCGATTAAAACTTCCTAAGATACAGTTTTTACCAATAAAAATCAAAGATATATCATGATAAGCATGTATTTTTCAAAATCCATAAGTTTGAAGTAAATTTCCTATGACTGAGAAGGATTTTCCAACGGATAATAGGTTTTTGGGGATACAATTGGTAAAATTAAATCTTCAATTTAAGACTTGGGATATGTGGTGATGCAATGATTGCCTCACTGAGGTTGAGACTATCACTAACCTACCAGATGGAGTTTCGCATTTACAATTTGTTTTGAACTGCAGGTATGTTTCCAAAAGCAAACCGAATGTCGAATTGGCCCTTTGAACATCCTTTTTCTGCGGCGCAGGGTAGATTTGAACTTTTTTGGAAATCCTGATTGCGCCGCCAGGGTGGGGGGAGACTTTTTTCTACCAAGATTACGCTCCTCTGGAGCTTTTAACAGTACCAAAAACAAGGTCGGTGGTTTATCATGTTGCGATAAGATGGCCAAACATATGGTTTGGCAAGTCAAAACCTGACAGCGTCGGAGACCTGTCAGCGTTGGATTAGGATGCATGGTTAGTGAAGTCAAAACCTGACAGCGTCGGAGACCTGTCAGCTTTGGATTAGGATAAAAAACAAATTTAAACGACGCTGTCAGGGGCTTTGCAAGCAGAAAGGACGGTTCCAAAACCTGGTCAACTGATGTTATTCTAAAAAACAGTGATAGCCTCACTTTTGGTGGGGCTATCACTTAATAAAAAGGGATTATTTTGACGCTAAGATTTCCGTCGTTCAAGACGTCCTTTCGCCTATCAATTTACTTCCCATCTTTGAAGAACACCTTTTTCGTTTCGTTGTTGACCCTGCAGAGATAGATCCCTGGAACCACCTTGTGCCCCGAATCGTTTGTCCCGTCCCATTTTAACAGCAGTTGCCCTTCATTTGAACCTTTAAACAGATTTTTAATCCGCTGTCCAAGCTCGTTGTAAATGGCAACATCGACATCTGTTCTTTCGGAGTTCCAAACCTCGATCGTGATTTGGCTGGTAAATGGGTTTGGATAGACAGTGAAAAGATTTTCGCCATGATTGATCCTTAAACTAGTGAGACCGTTGGCCTGTACTTTTACAAACAAGGAACCGTTCTTTTCAAAGGTATCGCTACCTCCAACTTTAACGACATCTAGTTTGTAGGATTGATCTCCCCTGAACAATTGAAGATCAACCTGATGGCCAGTTGTGAAACCATTAATGTTCTCAGCTGGGTTCTCGTTACTGGATGCTGGGATGTTGAAAATACCTGCAATAAGCTGATCTTTTCCAATCGTAGCCGATCCTACACAATAGGATCCGTCGAAGATGCCGATCTCGTCACCAACTTTTAAACCAGAGGTTTCCAATCCGACCAGGTTAATGTTCATATGGTCGAGCCCATTCCCAGTGAACACTTTAATAAAATGCGTCGATGGAATTATTTCGGGTACAATGGCCAAGGCTTTAGTTGCATTAGATGGGAAAGTCAGGATACAGTTTCCGGTAACGTTGACTTTATACCCTTTACCTGGGACGAAGTTCCCAATGCTGTTTACCCAGCCACCAAAGGCGCCAAAGTTTTCGATTGTTTTTCCAGATTCGTCCATCACTTTGATCAATTGTCCGGTATCGATTAGCTTCTGGACCATAGCTTTTGCATCCTGCATGGTTGCATATGGATAGGAAATGATATTCCAACCGGCAATAAGGCCAATATCCAGTGGCAATGGAACGGAATTACCTGTGAGTGAAAGTTTATCGGGCGAAAGCATGTTCACCATATAGCCTTCAGTAACCATCAGGTTTCCGATGCTGTTTTTCCAGCCCCCAAAAGTACCGAAGTTCTCCATTGTTTTTCCTGTTTCATCCATCACTTTATTGAGTTTACCTGCATTGATTAAAGTCAGGAACACATTTTTCAGATCCTGGTTTCCTGGGATTACATTTGCCGATATAATATTCCATCCGGCAATCATTTCAATGTACTGACTGATAAAATTTGCACCTGTAAGCGCCACAAATGCTGAAGCACCTATTGCGAATTTACCATTTGTGCTCCATAATGGATTCTCAGAGGAGTAATTTGCTGTTGGATTGGCCATCTCCAGATTTATGCTTGAATCATACAGCTTGTACGAAATTGTGTTGCCTGCAACATATCCGTTTTGTGTACCTTCCTTGTGCGAGACCACAATGCCAATGGAACTAGTTGTTGATAAATTACCTATTAGGACACCAACCCCTACACAAGTTGAACCGTCAAAGATCCCGATTTCATCCCCTGCTTCAAGCTCGAAACCGTTCAGTTTTGCTGAATAGACGTTGATGTTCATGTGATCAAGGCCGTTCCCTGTCCATACTGGGACAAAATGGGAAGAGCAAGATGAATTAACAGTAACCACCAGGCTGCTTGGAGCCCCATCTCCACAGGAATTCCTTCCTTTTACTTTGATACTGCCAGAAACTGCCGAAGTCCCATAATTAACAGTGATACTGTTTGTTGTACTAAAGCCTGTAGCACCCGTGGGTAAAGTCCAAAGGTAAGAAGTTGCATTTGGAATTGTTGGAACAGAATAAACCTCGGAACTTAGTCCTTTACAGACCGATGAATTTCCTGTGATTGGCCCTGCACCAGCGGGCAATAGATTAACGGTAACAGCTAAAGTTGAGGCTGTGCCCTGACCACATGCATTGACTCCTTTAACAGTGACGTTCCCTGAAACAGCAGATGCACCATAACCAACAGTGATACTATTTGTTGTACTATTTCCAAATGCCCCCATTGGTAAAGTCCACAAGTAAGAGTTAGCATTGGCAATATCCGAAACAGAGTAAATTACTTCACTTTGACCCTGACAGACAATTGAACTCCCGGTAATTGTTCCAATAGTTGGTAAAACCGGTTGTGGATTGATGACCACATTGTCCGATGCCGGTGAAGTACATCCCGTAGCATTGGTTACCGTGAAGGTATATATTCCTGCTGCAAGCCCTGAAATTGATGCGTTTGTTCCGGTTCCTGTTATAGTTATCCCTGAGGTGTCAGGCGACTTTTTCAACATCCATGTCCCAGTAGCCGGCAGGCCGTTGAGGACCACGCTTCCTGTTGCAACTGCACAAGTTGGCTGGGTAATTGTCCCGATAATTGGGGCTGTTGGTTGTACATTAACAATTACTGCCAAGGTGGAGGCTGTGCCATCGCCACAGGTGTTGCGACCTTTGACGGTAACATTCCCAGAAACTGCGGTCAATCCATAACTTACAGTGATGCTGTTTGTTGTGCTTGTTCCCGTTGCCCCAACCGGCAAAGTCCAGATGTAGGAAGTTGCATTTGCAATCGTCGGTACGGTATAAACCACGGCACTTTGACTTTGGCAAACGGTGGCAGTCCCCGTAATTGTCCCAGCCGTGGCCGGTAACGGGTTCACAACAACTGCAAAAGTTGAGGCCGTGCCATCGCCACAGGTGTTGCGGCCTTTGACGGTAACATTCCCAGAAACAGCGGTTGTGCCATAACTTACAGTGATGCTGTTTGTTGTGCTTGATCCTGTTGCCCCAACCGGCAAAGTCCAGATGTAGGAAGTTGCATTTGCGATTGTCGGTACGGTATAAACCACAGCACTTTGTCCCTGACAAACGGTAGCAGCCCCTGTAATTGTCCCAGCCGTGGCCGGTAACGGGTTCACAACAACTGCAAAAGTGGAGGCCGTGCCATCGCCACAGGTGTTGCGGCCTTTGACGGTTACATTCCCTGAAACAGCGGTTGTGCCATAACTTACAGTGATGCTGTTTGTTGTGCTTGTTCCATTTGCACCAACCGGCAAAGTCCAGATGTAGGAAGTTGCATTTGCGATTGTCGGTACGGTATAAACCACAGCACTTTGTCCCTGACAAACGGTAGCAGCCCCTGTA
>Ga0209083_1002164_pt1 | contig 19393 bp, 8 predicted proteins | sample AM7aDNAmetaG_FD_184132 | JGI IMG/M metagenome (GOLD analysis project Ga0209083, IMG submission 184132) | Freshwater microbial communities from Finland to study Microbial Dark Matter (Phase II) - AM7a DNA metaG (SPAdes) (version 3) | ecosystem: Environmental > Aquatic > Freshwater > Lake ...
CCTTCTTCCTCGGTGTGGGACCGGGCGGGGAAGACCGGGTCTCCTCGTTGGCCGGCGCCGTCGATGTGGCGGACAAGGTGTTGGCCGGACTGGCCAGTGGTCTGGATGGCTTTTGCCTCTGGTGTCTCCATGACCTCGTTTACATGGGCAACCTGCACGTGGGGTTCATGCCATGCGGTCTTTGGCGTTACAAGGTGCAGCAGTGGTTGCCGCGGCCGCTCTACCATTACTACGCGGCGTTGATGGATGCCTTCCGGCCTGGGGCACGGTTGCACGTGGTGCAAGGCTGCCCGGCCGGGGTGCGCGCACTCGCCGGAATCGCTGGTGATTCCCAGACTCTGGCGGTACTCAATACCGGTCCGACGGTCGTGACCATTCACGTTCGCTGGCAGGACGGGGCGATGCGCTTGCGGATTGCCCCCGCATTCTTACCGGTCGCAAGCGATCTGCCGATCGCCACTTTTACACCGCAACCGGTTGTCGGCGGTGAAATCACGCTCGAATTAGAACCCATGGAACTGTCGGTGATTCGGTGATGGTCTATCAGCGCCCGTGGCTCGAGTCTTGAATACCGCGATGAACAACAACGCTGATCCGGTGAATTACTTGCTGCAAGTGCGGCCATGTCTTTTCCCACCGGACCCAACGCGCCAAGGGTCTCTGGCTCATGAGGAAATTTCGCAAGTCGGCGACTGTGCGGCAACCCGCCCGGATCTTGGAGTCCGGGCCGAGTTGACCTGTACCCAACAACTCCCTGACCACTGGGGTCGAATTGGACGGGGGCATTTCAGTTGTGTTGGTGGAGAAGAAAGTATGAAACCATCCATAACGTTGATCGCGGCTTTCGCACTTTCTTTGCCGGCGATCACGACCCCGACCGAGGAAAGCCCCAATCAACCGATTGTAACGCCGGTTGGGAGTGCAGTCGGGTTCCAGGATGCGGCGGGCATTGACGTCGCGGTGGAGTGAAAAAATGGCAGCAACAGCAGTAGCGCGAGGTAATGATGAAAAAGATTAATTTAAAATTCATAACGAAACTTGCCGTGAGTTGTGTTGCGCTGATCACTGTTAGTGCACTGGCACAATTGCCGGCGGGAAAAGTGGGAAGTTTTGCTGTGCCGAAGATGACCAAGCCGCCAACGATTGACGGTACGATTGATCCGACCGAATGGCGCGAAGCGCTGGCAATTGGCGGGCTGGCGTCGCAGAACCCGGGGGGCAACCTGCTCATCCTGCGGCCGACGACGTATTATCTCGCGTGGGACGCGGACAATCTTTACGTCGCATGCCGGACGTGGATCATGCCGGGGTATAAGCCCCACGTCAGTGGCCGGGCGCCGGGCAGCGTGAACGCATTTGATGACGGGATGGAGTTCAATCTCAAGCCGCAGGGCAAGAACCTGCCACAGGGGCGAACCGATAGTTGTTACAAGTTTTTCATCAGTTGCTTTGGGTCAGACGGCGATCTGGCCCGTGTCTCGGTGGGGCAGATGTTTCGCAACTGGCGGCCGCACTTCAAGACGGCGGTGCGCCTGACCGAACCCGGCAGCGCGCCGCTGGGCGGCCGCTGGTGGGAGGCGGAGGTGGTGATGCCGGCGAGGGATTTTGAGTTGAGCGGGCCAAATCGAGCCGGTGACACATGGAAGATGCTGCTGGCATTTAATCACATCCCCGGTTTCTTTCAGGCGGCCGTGCCGTTGAACTCGGGCTACTTCGATCCGAGCGGATGGCCAACGATGACACTGGTGGAGAACACGCCGGGCGTGCAGGTGACACTGGATGAGTTGCCGGGGTTGAAAGACGGTGTGGCCGCAGTGAAGATCAGCGCCTACAACCCGACCCCCCAACCGGTGACGCTCGCCGCGTTGGCGGAGTTGGAAGAATGGAAAGATGGGAAAACCACGGAACCGCTCCTGAAGCGCGAGCAGACGCTCACGGTCTCACCTGGCCAGACAGCGGAGTTCAAGATCAACGAGAAATTGCCGCGCGATCTCGGTAAAAACAAGGGCGGGCTGGGTTTCCGTGTCACGCAAGGCGAAAAGGAACTCTATCGATATTACGCCTACTTTACACTCGGTTACCCGGAAAACTGTGTGAAATACACACCGCCGGCGGTGGCGTTCCCGTTGAGCGGCACGTTCAACCCGGTGCGCAACAACTTCCAGATCCAGGCCGATACCTACTACCTCGATAATCCGGAACTCGTGAAGCAGTTCCGCTACCAAATCACCCGGGAAGGCGAGACCCAGGCGGTCGTCCAAGGGATCATCGACAAGTCCGACTACTGCCAGTTCACGAAACTGCTCCAACTACCGGCGCTCAAGGACGGCCAATATGTCGTCGCGGGAGCCTTCGACACCACTGACGGAAAAGCGCTCGGACCGGTCACCACCCGGTTCGAGAAACTCGACGAAGCCACGGTGTTTGCCGCGTGGTGGACCAACAAGCTTGGCAACATCGAGCGGGTAATTTCACCGTTCACCGCGATCAAGCACGAGGGGCCGAACGTCACCCTGTGGGGGCGCCGGTATACACTCGATGCCATTGGGTTGCCGGCCGAGATCGTGTCGCAGGATCAACCGGTGTCCGCCGCACCCGCCCGAATTGTTGTCGTCATCGGCGGCAAGGAACAACGCATCGATCTGACCGGCAAACTCCGGTTCACCGAAGAGCTGGCGTGGCGGCATTCGTTCCGGGGTGAAGCCCAAGGCGCTGGACTCAGCTTCACCGCGACCGGCACAATCGAACAGGACGGGATGGTGCTGGTGAATCTGACCTACGCGCCGGCCGGCAAGGAGCCGGTCAAAGTCGATTCGTTGCGGATCGAGTTTCCGCTTTCCGCGCAGGACGCCGCGGCGATGAACTGCATGGGGCCGGGCGGCAACTTCGCCTCGCTCGCCGCGCAACTTCTGCCGGTCGACAAAGTGGGCCGGTTGTGGAGCACGCTCGACCTAGGGCGGGGCGGGTCTGGTATGACGGTCGGCTCGTTCTATCCAGATGTCTGGATCGGCAGCGAGCGGCGCGGATTTTATTGGTGGGCCGATAGCGATCAGGGATGGGTTCCGGATGATGATGTGCCCGCTCATGAGATCGTGCGCGACGGCCAGGCGGTGATCCTGCGGAATAACATCATCGGCAAACCATACGCGTTGACCGAAGCACGGACGTTGACGTTCACCTATAACGCCACGCCATTTAAACCGTTCCCCAAAGGCTGGCGCGCCACGATCAATGCTGAGGACGGCACATTCAGCGGACCGCACAAGCAGTACACGGATAAAACCACCGGCCAACGCTACGACGGGACGCAGTGGCTCTCCGCGCCGGCCGCGCCGGCGGACTGGAGCCGGGTCTGGGCGGAGTTCAAGGCGCAGGCGGATGCGAAGGTCCACGAGCTTCAACCGGTCGATCCGCTCAGGGCCCGGCGGACGGCGTGGGTGCACAATTCGCTGGCGTTGATGGGGTACGGGCCGCCGACCGCCGACGGCAAAGTGGCCGGCTACTTCGCACCGGAATGGGGCGAGAACACGATCGGTGATTCGCAACGCGATTACATGGTGTGGTTGGCGTCCCGCGCGATCACCGAAGGCGGACTGCGTTCCATTTACTGGGATATCTTCTTCATCCGTGCTTGGTCAGGCGTGCAGAACAGCATGGCCTACCGTCTGCCAGACGGCCGACTCCAGCCCACGTTCAACGGCTTGAATATTCGGCGGTTGATGATGCGCCTGAACGCGCTACAGGAGGAACACGGACTGGCGCCGGGCGGGCTTTCCGTCCACTCGAGCAACTGCTTCCCGTTTTTGGGTTACCCGTGGATCGGGGCCGGGCTTGATGGTGAGTGGGCGTTCATGACCGATGCCTCGACGCGCGACTGGGTGGATAATTATTCGATCGAGCGGATGCGCGCCCTCAACACGCCGCAGAATTACGGTGTGCCGCTCACGTGGATGAGCATCAACCAGATCACCGATCCCGTGAAACGAGGCAAAGTCTGGCGCGGGTTCTACGATTGGGCGCGTTTCCACGACTGCAACTGGTACGGCTGGGACGGTTATGGGCCGGGGCAGAAATTTTTGGACTGGGGGCTGAATGATGAACGTCTGCAATATGTCCCGCACTGGCGCAACACCGCCATCACCAGCAGCGATTCCGAGGTCTTGGTGGCTTATTGGCAATTGCCGGGACGCGTATTCGTCATGGCGTTCAACCACGCCGGCCAGGCGGTAAAGAACCCGGTCCTCAAGGTGGACTTCACCAAGCTCGGTCTCAAGTCCGGCCCGGCAACCGTTGTGGAACTGCGCGGCAAAGATTCGCATAACGGCCAACTGCCGGAGGTTGACCCGGTCCCGGTCCTCGATCTGGCCGGTAAGACTGTGTCGGTGTCGGAACTTCAACCGCACACCGCCCGCTACTTCGGTCTCCGCGTGGACCCCCCCCCCGACCTCGCGCGCGTCCGGCAAGAGTTGACCGGCGTTGGCGCGCAACTCACCGACGCGATGCTGGATTGGGGATTGGCCGCCAAGGAAACAAAGTTTGTTCCGGCCGAGCAGACCGGCATCCCCACCATCGCCATGTGGCAGCTGCCGGATCGGGTTCTGTTTGCGGTGACCAATACCGGTGATAAGGAGCAGACGGTGACGATTGATGTGGACTTGGATAAGCTCGGATTAGCGCCGCGATTGCCGTGGCAGGAGTTTATCCGCGTTAACGACTTCGCTGGGGGTAAGGCCAGCTTGGACTTCTACGGGCGCAAGCTCGCACTCGGTAAAATCAAACCCGGCGCCACACGGCTGGTTGGATTGCGGCGCTACTGAGGAGAGACGATGTCTGCCAAACTGATCGAAGCCGCGGGTGCATTAGGCGGGCGCGGCACCAACGTGGTGGTCCGCGACAATCGCGGTGCCTCGTGAAAGAGGTTCTTCTCGCTCTGCTGACCGGGTTCGCCATGACAGCGAACGCCGAACTGCGGTTGCCGCGCCTCTTTGCCGACCACATGGTGCTCCAGCGCGAGTTGCCGGTGCATGTCTGGGGGTGGGCCGAGACTGGCGAAACGGTGGTCGTCACCTTTGCCGGTCAGACCCAACGTGTGGTTGCGGATACCAATGGCCAATGGCGCGTCACCCTCGCGCCGATGCCCGCTCATTCGACTGGGCAGGATCTCGTGGTCACGGCGGAGCGGCGGGCGGACCAGCCGGTTATCATCCATGACGTTTTGGTCGGTGAGGTGTGGTTCACCGCCGGTCAATCCAACATGATGATGGGACTGGGTTCCGTGACCGACGGCGATGAGGGTCTGAAGCGTCTAGCCGCCTGCCCGAATGTTTGGGTCGCCGATCTTCCCGGTCAGGCGTTGCAGGCGCCAGTGCCACAGCGTGACCTGGCGAAGCCGGTTCAATGGGCCAGGCCCGGTGCCGGCTACTCGGCGGTCAGCGGGTTCTTTGCCGAGAAACTCTACCGCCACTTCGGCGGGAATGTGCCGGTCGGCATCATCACAGCCGTGGCGATCGTGCCGGCCGAGGCGTGGGTCGACGCGCCGGCCCTGGAAGCATCACCCGTGTTGTGCAGCCTGCTCAAGAGCCCGCTGCAAATGACCGCGAAGTGGTTCAATGGCATCATTGCGCCGGTCGGCCCGTACACGATTCGCGGCGTGCTGTACTATCAGGGTGAGTACAACGGCGGCCGCGGCGCGGAGTTTGCCGTACTGTTTCCGGCGTTGATCAAAAGTTGGCGGACAGCTTTTGAGCAGCCCAACCTGCCATTCCTGTTCGTTCAGCTCCCGGGGTTCATCGAGCACCGTGCCGGGAAGGATCAACGCTTGGACATGGATGCCGGCACCTTGGCGGCGCTCCACCAACCCATCTTCGCCGGCCTGTGGACCGACCTGCGGGAGGCGCAGTTGAACGTGTGGCGGAATGTTCCGCACACCGGCATGGCTGTGGCAATCGACCTTGGCGAACCTTACAACATTCACCCCAAACAGAAGGAACCGGTTGCCGACCGCCTGCTCTTGAGCGCGCGACAACTGGCTTACGGTGAAAATGTGGAGGGCAGCAGTCCGGTGCCGGCCCAGGTTGCCGTCGACAACGACCACTTCATTGTGACTTTTGAACATGTCGGTGGGGGGCTGGTTGCGAAGGGCGGAACGCTCGCGGGGTTTGATATTGCCGGTGAAGATCTGGTGTTGCGACCAGCGCAGGCGCGCATCGAAAATGGCAACCGTGTTGTGGTCTGGCATCCGCAGGTGCAACGCCCGACCATCCTGCACTACGCGTGGGGCAGCTTTCCGCGCTGCACGCTGTACAGCGCTGCGGGACTGCCAGCGCCGCCGTTCCGTCACCTCGTGCGAGACCGGATCTATGTCAGCGACGCGGCCGGTTTCTCCTTCAAGAACCCGAGTTTTGAGGACGCTCCGGTGGATCATCCGGAGAACGCCACCGACTGGACGTTGGACAACGGTGCGGTGCGGACCCGGGAGCTGGCCAGCGCGGGATCGTGGTCATTAAAGCTGCCGGCCAAAAACGCCGGGGCTTCCCAGGATGACATGGCTCGCGGATTTGGCAGTGTCTGGAATTGCGATCCGCTGTTGCCCCTGGCAGTTCGCCCGGGTTGTGTCGTCGCGTATTCTGTCGACATGGCGGTCGCCGGCGGCAAACCGGTGTCCGCCTATCTGCGTCTCTGCCAGAACTCCCAAGCCGCCGCCCACGAGTTTTGGGGTGGCGTGGCACTGCCGATGACGGCCAGTGCGCAGTTCGTGCGCCGGCAGATCGCAGCCGAGTTCAAGCCGGTTTTCCATCTGGTCGAGTCTGACGTTGCCGGTGGACGGTTTGGCAACCAGAATGATGTCGCGGGCGCAGTCTATCTGGATAACTTCTCCGAGGTGACTCTCCTGCGCCCGCTGCTGACGGTCAGTGACACCAGCCCCATCGTGTTGTCGGCGGCGCCGCCCGGTGAGAGCGCGATCTCAAAGCCGCGCGCCATCACCAATGGCCAACGTCGCACCGCGCCGCGCCAGCTCGCTGACAATCCTGCCGAAGAGGTGCCCACGAAATTATATGGAATGGCCAACAGTCAACGGACAGAGCCGGCCAACCGACAACGCTTGACGAATCCGAGCGACGATATCGGTGCGATTCTCATCGGCAAGCAGGCTGAGTTTTTCGAATTTGTTAGTGAACACCGGGGAGCCACGCCGCAGTCGTTGCGTTTCATCGGAGCTAACGAGAGTAGTGGCCTGCGGGGTGGGGCGAGTCCCGAATCCGCTGAACTGGTGATTCGCTTCAAGGGCAGTCAGCGCCCCGGCGAATACCGGGCGACGGTTCGCATTGTGACGCAAGCCATGAATGCCGGTACGCTGAGCGCTGGCCTGCGCGGTGAACCACCGCTCAATCTCTACTACATTGACCTGCCGGTCAGCGTCCAAGTCGACCTGCAGCACACGCAGTTGCCGGGGCGCAGCGTGTCGGCTGTGGTGGTTCGTAGAATAGAATGAAAACACAAAATCTAAATCAGGCTTATCCGACTGAACCGATCGTTAACAAAGGTGAACTGCCGGATCCATTTTCTTTGCCGGCAGGCGGTCGAATCTCGACTCGGGAGGAATGGCCCGAACGCTCACGGGCTTGGCGGAATCTGATCCTTGAAATGGAATACGGGGGACTACCTCCCAAGCCTGAATCTGTCCAGATCGAGACTCTTTGTCATCATTCCGTGCGACGCTTGCCGGGCGCGCTTTGTCTCGGGTCCTATCGGATTCATTGCTTGGGAGGTGCGCAGCCGTTTTCCTTTTGTGCCAAGCTGCTTTTTCCGCAAACATCGGAACCCATCCCTGCCATCATCAGCGGAGATGGTTGTTGGTGGTATATCTCGGATGACGTGGCGCGTCGCATCACGGACAGCGGTTGTGCCCTACTGATTTTCAACCGGACTGAATTGGCCGAAGATCTGGGATATGGAGATGTCCCGGATAAGACCAAGCGACAGGGCGGCTTGTATGATGTGTATCGAGGCCAGGCCTTCGGGGCTCTGTCGGCGTGGGCCTGGGGCTACCACCGGTGCGTGGATCTCTTACATGAACTGCCCTTCATCGACCGCTCCCGCATTGCGATAAGCGGCCATTCAAGGGGAGGCAAGGCCGCACTGGTGGCGGGAGCGACCGATGAGCGCATCATGCTCATCAATGATAATGCCTCTTGTGCGGGAGGGAGTGCGGTTTTCCGCTATGTCGGAGATGGAGGGGAGACGCTGAATATTATCGACGTCTTTCCGTCTTGGTTCGGCTCGGGCCTGCGGCCGTATCTTGGCCAGGAAGCAGAGATACCGTTCGACCAACATTGTCTCTTGGCCTCGATCGCACCGCGTCCACTCCTGTTGACCTATGCCGTGGATGACCGCTGGTCGAATCCGGAGGGAATGGTTCAGTGCGCTTGGGCTGCCGGCGAGGTTTACCGGTTCCTTGGCGTTTCGGAAAATCTTGCGTTTCACCTCCGGCACGGCGAGCACGCGCATGCTCCCGAGGACTGGGATGTGCTGCTCGATTTTATTGCTTGGAAATGGCAGGGAAAGAAACCCAAGTTGCCCTACAACCACCAGCCCTATCAACATCTGCGGCCGGTCTTTTCCTGGAAAGCGCCGGCGGCACCAGTCCCGCAACGTGCTGCGCGCGCGCCCTCGGCCGGACCCGGGCTTGAAGGCTGAGCCGGTGGACGACTAATAACGTACACCTGTCGCAGCAGGCGAGAGAACAAAATGAGTACAATTGAAAAACACCAAACTGAGGAGGGACGATGTCTGCCAAATACCAAATTCCACAACATAGTGTTCCGCTGGATGATTCGTGGGATGTCATCGTTGTGGGGGGGGGGCCAGCCGGTAGTGCGGCGGCCACGGCTGCAGCAAGAGCGGGGGCACGAACATTATTGATCGAAGCTGCGACTGCATTGGGCGGGATGGGAACACTCGGGTTGGTGCCGTGGTTCTGCGGATATGCGGATGGTGAGACGGTAATCGCCCGCGGAATCGCCGAACACATTCGCACGGCACTTTGTGAAGGAATGCCGCACCTGAAGGAAGCCCAGATGGGATGGTGGCCGGCGATTGATCCCGAACTACTCAAACGCACCTACGATGAATTGGTGACTGGGGCCGGAGCGACGGTGCTATTCCAGTCCCAGGTATGTCAGGTAGACTGCGGCGCCCACGGCCAAGTCCAGACATTGTTGGTTGCCAATAAAGCCGGCCTGCGGGCCTACCGGGCCAAAGTCTATGTCGACTGCACCGGCGATGGTGATCTGGCGGCTTGGGCCGGAGCGCCATTTGAAAAAGGTGATGCAGCCGGAAACCTGCAGCCGGCCACACACTGTTTCATGCTCACCAATGTTGAGCCGTATGACTGCTGGTATAACCCGCAGCGTCCCGCCGGGAGTGCGCCGAGCCTGCATTTCTTCGATCCCGCCAGCCCGGTGCACAAGGCACTTGAATCGGGGCGCTATCCATTGATTGTCGACTGGCACTCCTGTAGTACGCGCATCGGGCCGAAGACGTTCGGCTACAACTTCGGCCATGTCTACGACGTGGACAATACGGATCCGGTTAGTGTGTCCAAGGCGCTCATGCTTGGGCGGAAACAGGCGGCGCAATACCGCGCCGCGTTCGCCGAGTTTCATCCTGCGTTTGCCGATGCCTTTCTCGCGGCCACTGGTACCGTGCTGGGGGTGCGTGAGACCCGCCGCATCATGGGGGATTATGTGCTGGGATTGGATGACTATTTGGCGCGGCGCAGTTTTCCAGATGAGATTTGCCGCAATGCTTACAACATCGACGTTCACCGCAAAGTCGACACCGCAGCGGCGGTGGCGGCGACCAAAAAACCCGAGGAACTACGGCAAGCCAATGAGCAGGAGGTCAAGCAACTTGGCAATGGCGAGAGTTACGGCGTGCCGTATCGTTGCCTGACCCCGCGCGGGCTGAAAAATGTATTGGTGGCCGGACGTTGTATTTCAACCGACCGGCAAGTCAACGGTAGTGTGCGCATCATGGCCTGCTGTCTAACGACCGGTGAGGCCGCCGGAACGGCCGCCGCGATGGCCGCCGCGGCCCCGCTGCCGGATGTTCATGCCGTGGATACCAATCGACTGCGAGTTAGCTTGCTGGAACATGGCGCATATTTGCCCGAGGAACCAATCCACTGAAGATGATATTCTTCCATCAGTTGTGCCGGAAATGGCTATTCACATGATTGCCAGACGAGTCATCCTAAGTGGCCTGATTGGCCTGTTATTAGCGGCGGGATTAAGTGGTGTTTCGCCGGTCGTCCAAGCGGCGATTCCGCCTTACTCGTCGGCTTGGATTGAGATGAACCAGCCGGATCTCAACACCGTTTTTCTCTGGAAATTCAGTTCCGAAAAAGACCGGCAGACCGAGGTTTCTTCAACATTAGACCAAGGGGACATCGGCGCGTTACTGGACAATGGGAAGTCAGCGCAGGACGCGGTTGGCGGCAGGGTTGGGCAGCCGCCAAACCTGCAAGGCGATGCGCGTTCGGTGCCGGATGCCGGTCGATTTGGCGGGGGGCTGGTTTTGGACGGCAACGGTTTTGCTGAAGGTGTCGCGCAACTACCTGATTTACTTGGCACCGATGGCGCTTTCATATTGGATTTTTGGTTTCGCTCTTCAGTGTCGGCTAGCCGCGACGGCCCCGCCACTTTGTTGGCGCTCGCTGACTCCGGCGGACGGCTGCTTGCGACAGTCGTCAAGACGAACTCCGCTGCAATCACGCTACGGGTCGACGGTCAAGACCGTTTGAGTGTGCCACTTACCGGCGGAACGGGGCAATGGCATCATTGTGCCCTCACAGTGGCAGCACCACGCGGCCAGCCGGAGCATCCCGCCATTGTGCTCGCGATCGATGGCGAGAAGGCGTCCGTGGCGCCGCAGGACTGGACCAAGTCGCTGAACCGGCGACTTGGTTCCACGGTTATGATTGGTGGCGCGCCGGGGCAACCGGGTTGGCACGGTGCGGTTGATGAGGTTCGGCTAACCAAAGGTGTGCGGCATTTTTATCCGTGGAATCTTGGGCATCAGGAACTGGAGCGGTCGCGCGCGGATCTGGAGTTGACAGCGCCATTTTTCAAGAGCAACAAGCTCCTCACGCGCTTCCGTTTTGATGGTAGTCTGCAACCGGAAATATTCGCCGGTCGGTCTTGGAAGGGGAGTGCGGAGCCCCGCCAGTTTCAACGCGGTGTTCAGGGGCAGGCGCTTGATCTCCGGCCGGTCGATCAGAGCGGTTTTCAGATGACCGGCTATTCCAGCTTGCCGGAGAAAAACGGCACAATCGAGTTTTGGTTCCGTCCGCTTGATTGGAATAATTTCTATGTCGGTGAGTTTGATGGCCGGGGTGTCAAACGCGACATACTCATGACGCTGACCGCAAAAGATGGAAAGTCGGCATCCGTGGTGAAAGAGCTTGAAGTATGGCGCGGGCGTGCCGGTCGCGATGCGGAGTTGCGGTGGCAGCAAATCCATCCCGGCACTTGGACGCATGTGTTGATTTCACTGCAAGACGGCCAACAGAGTGTTTACCTCAATGGTCAATTACAAAAGTTTGGGCAGGTGGAACTGGTGACCCGTGGTGTGGCGGCGGCGGAGGCAGTGAAGAAATGGCGGGAACGGACTGGCGGAAATGATGACGATGACACCTGGACGCTGGCGTTCAAGCCGGGCGCCACATTGGTTGACGAGTTCAGCATTTATGCCGGGCCGCTGTCGGCCGAGGAAGCTTGGAACGCCTACGCGCGCTGGCTGCCCGATGCCGCCGCACAAATGAAACCACTGCCGGTGTTCCGCCTCGATTTCGACTATTTTGCCCACTCGTTTGACATGCAGGAAAAACTTGTGGCCAAGTTGGCGTGTCGGCCGGTTGGTGACGCCAAACCGGTCAGTGCCGATTGCGAAATTCGCGCAGCAGATGGGGCTGTTTTGCTGAACGTTGCCAAACAAGCGCTGGACGATTCGGGCAACACAACCTTCATTCTTAAACAACCGCTCCCATTCGGGCGTTACCCGGTAATCATTCGTTCCCGTGACGCCGCCGGCACCGTGATCAAGGAAGAACACCATGAATATCTCCGGGAAAAGCCGGCTTGGTTCGGGAATACCCTGGGCTTGGAACACACGATTCCAAAACCGTGGACGCCGATTGTGGTCGAAGGCCAGAAGCTGCGCGTGATCGGGCGAGAACTTGAACTGGGTGCCAATGGCTTGCCGGCGCGAATTGAAACACTCAAACAACAGCTGTTCGCGGCCCCGACGACAATCCGGGTGGCCACCAGTGCGGGCACCGCGGAGTTGACGGGGCAGGGGGCGAAAATTACCGGGGCCGCGCCTGACCGCGTGGCGTGGCAAGCCACGCTGCAAGGTGCCGGTGTGACGGCGGCGCTTGACGCCTGGATGGAGTTCGACGGGCTGATCTACTGCGCAATCACGTTGCAGCCGGCTGCCGGAACCGAAATCAAGCTCGATGAATTGACCGTTAATTTCCCGCTCAATCCGGCCATTGCCACTCAGTTGCTGGCCAATGGCGGCGGTCAGGATTTTCGCGCTTCCTGGATCGCGAAATACATCCCGCCAGGGGATGGCAGCGTTTGGAATAGCGTGGCGCAACCATATCCACGGTTCAGTCGCGCCAAAGGGGTTGCCAATTTCATGCCGCATATTTGGGTCGGCGGTGACGAGGCCGGCTTGTATTTTGGCGGCGAAAACGACCGCGGTTGGACGGTGGATGGTCCCAAGCCAGCACAGGAAATCCTGCGCCAGGACGGCGCGGTGGTGTTCCGCATGAATGTCATTCGCGAACCGGTAACACTCGCGGCTGCGGGTCGCCGTTTCCATTTTGTGCTGCTGCCGACGCCGGCCAAGCCCGAGCCGTCCGACTGGCGGAAACAAATGATCGTGGGCGGTGTGAACTTTGGGTCCTGTGATTCATTTGGCGGGTTCAACCTGAAGACTGATCCGGCCGATGCCGGTGCGAACGATAGCTTTCTGCTCGAGCCGCGTTCTTGGGAACGGGCCGCAATCTTGGCGCCACAATGCCGGGCCAAATGGGGGCGGTGCATTCTCTATGCCGACGCCGCTTGGCCGGGCCTTGGGCCGGCCTTTCACGATTGGCGCCATGACATGTGGCCGGGCGTAGCGCGCGTGGCCTGGACACCGGAATTTGAAGATTACGTCGTCTGGTCGGTAAACGAATACCTCAAACGTGGCTTGATTGACGGTGTCTATTGGGACGACGTGAGCGTCGGTCAAACCTTGTCGCTAGCCTCGACCGCCTATCCGGAACCTGGCAGCGAGAATGGCCGGCGGGTGGGTTTCACGGCGCTGGCGCAACGCCGGGCCAATCTGCGGCTCTGGCGGCTGTTCGAGGCGGCCGGCAAGGAACCTTGTATCTGGGCACATATGACAGTGTGCTACGAGGTTCCGCTGTTCAGTTTTTGCCGGTATCTCAGCAACGGCGAGTTTGTTACCGGTGTGGAGTTTGGCAAAACGCGCGATGCAATGGATTTTTGGAATCCGGCGACACTGCGGATTTTGGGCGGTTCCGCAAAGTGGGGGACCGGGGTGTCGTTCCTCAGCACGTTGCCACGCTCGCTGCCCGCCTCAGCGGCGGCGCGGCAATGGGCGTATCCGCAGGACCGGACCGAATCCGCTATTTACATCACCTCCGATATCATGACGCTGCCGGTGCTCGCAACGAAGCTGACCCAGGAACATTTCTTCGACGAGACACCCCGGGTCTGGCCGTGGTGGAAGTCGGGCGAGGTGCTGACAGTTGCGGCGCCGACAAACATGCAGGCGTTGGCGGTGGTCTATGCATTTGAAAAGCGGGCCATCATTGCCGTGGCCAGTCGGGACCGGGGTGCCGAACAGGATGTGCGCCTGGAACTCAATACCGCGCGGCTTTTCCCGGGTGCCAAAAATGTGGCCTGGCGTGATCTCGATCCGGGGTTGAAGCCGCCGGTGGCGGTTACCGCCAGCCCGGCAAAAATCGACAAGCCCGATCCGGTGGATGCGGCAGATTTGACCGATTTATTGGATGGCACCACGCCCGAAAGCCGGGCCTTGCAGCGTCTGGAATTGCGAACCGAAGGCAATACCGCCCGGGTGGTGGTCCGCCCGCGTGACTATCGAATTCTGGAAGCGCGACCCCAACCCTGATATTCAGAACGAACCATGACCATGAAAATTAAGTCCCTCCCATTCCGCCAGATCCATCTGGATTTTCACACTGGCCCCGCTATTCCAGATGTCGGTGCAGAATTCGATGCCGATGAGTTTGGCGATCAGCTTACGGAAGCCCGTGTCAACTCGGTGACGCTGTTTGCCAAGTGCCATCATGGTCATCTCTATTACGACACAAACAGTCCGGCCCGGCACCCGCATTTGCCGAAGGGACTCGACTTGCTGGGCGAACAGCTCGAAGCCTGCCGCCGGCGTGGCATTCGCGCCCCGATCTACATCAGCGTGCAATGCGATGAGTTTGCGGCCACCACTGAGCCGGGGTGGCGCGTGGTCAACGAAAAGGGCGAGCTCTCCGGCGCGCCCTTCTGGGCTGGCTGGCACATTGTGGACATGTCCAGTCCCTATGTGGACTATCTGGCTGACCAGATTGCTGAGATCGTCAAGAAATACCGGCCGGTGGACGCCTTATTCCTCGACATGTGCTGGGACCAGCCCAGTTGTTCGCCCTGGGCCATTACAGGCATGCGTCAGGCCGGGCTGAACCCGGAAAATGCGGCGGATCGCAACCGCTATGCACTGGATGTCGTGCATGGGTACATGCAACGATACAACCGGTTGGTTCGCGGTCTCAACAGCGGCAAGCCCCTGCCGATTTGGTATAATTCCCGACCAAAAGTGCGACTGCCGCTCGAGAAAAAGTATCTGCAGCATATCGAAATCGAGTCGCTGCCGACCAATCTTTTCTGGGGCTACTCGTACTTCCCAATCAATATTCGTTACGCCCGTACGTTTGGCCTGCCATGTCTTGGCATGACCGGGCGCTTCCACAAGGACTGGGCCGATTTCGGCGGGCTCAAGCCCAAGGCCGCGTTGCTCTACGAGTGCAGCCAGATGCTGGCGCACGGGGCGCGCTGCAGTGTCGGCGACCAGCTCCACCCGCGCGGAACGCTCGACCGGGCGGCCTACAGCCTGATTGGCCAGATCTACCAGCATGTCGCGGCCTGTGAGCCTTGGTGCCGGGACGCGAAACCGGTCACGCAAATTGCGGTGCTGCGCAATTTAAATGCCGGCTATAACATTGTTGCTGGCGAGGCGCTCGAAGGCACACTGAAAGTCCTCCAACAGCTTGGTCATCAATTTGATTATCTCTCCGCGGCGGATGACTTGAATCTGACCGGCTATGCGGCGGTCGTGGTGACCCACGACATTGGCTTGACCGAGACGATGGTCGCGACTCTGCGGGCGTTCGTCCGCGCCGGTGGTGCTCTGCTCATCGAGGCACCCGCCGCTCTCCGCAATGGAAAGCCACTGCTGCCGGAGCTGGGAATCATCTGTCACGGCGAATCACCTTATCAGGCAACGTACCTGCGTTTTGGCCGCACGATGGCCGAGCCGGGAACACCAGCGACCGATCACGTGATGTATGAACGGGGTATCCGCATGACACCCGTCCGGGGCGCGGTGGCGCTCGCGCGGGTGGTGGAGCCCTATTTTGATCGGACGTGGGCTCACTTCAGCTCGCACCACCAAGCTCCGCCCGACAAACTGTCGCGCTACGCGGCGGCCGTGCAGAAGGGGCGCGTCATCACGTTGGCTTATCCATTTTTCAAAGCGTATGCCAGTCACGGCAACATTCCCTACCGGCAGTTGCTGGGGGCCTGTTTGGACCGGTTGGTTCCCGCTCCGCTGACCCGCTTCAGCGGTCCGCGCCATGTGGAAGTAACACTCACCCGCCAAGCGCGCCGCACGATCGCACACGTGCTGAGCTTTTGTCCCCAGCGGCGGACGCCGGCCAGTGACATCGTTGAGGAGGCGTTTCCGCTTGTCGATGCCAGGCTTTCCGTCAAGCTTCCGCAGCGACCGAAGCGGGCGACGCTCCAGCCCATCGGCTTGGCGCTGCCGTTTGTGTGGGCGGAGCCCTATGCCCAAGTCAGCCTGACCTCGGCGCGCGGGCACGACATGATCGTGTTTGAGGGATGAACAACCAAACTCATTATCAAGAGGATATGACCATGCAAAAGCTTGATCTGAACGGCAACTGGCAACTCACGCAGGCCGGCAAAAAGGGCGTCCTGCCGGCCACAGTTCCCGGTTGCGTGCATCTGGATCTGCTGGCCGCGAAGAAGATTACTGACCCTTACTACCGCGACCACGAGCATGACGTTCAGTGGATCGGGGAGGCGGTGTGGATTTACGCCCGGGAATTCACCCTGCCCGCGGCGCTGCTGGACGCCGCCCGCGTGATCCTGTGCTGTGACGGATTGGACACGCTGGCGACGATTCGGGTCAATGGGCGGCTGCTGGCCAAGACGGACAACATGTTTCGCCTGTGGGAATTCGACGTGAAACGCTTCTTGTGTGCCGGCAAGAATCGCATCGAGGTGAGATTCGACTCCGCACCCGCCTACGGACGGAAGAAGGCAGCCGAGCCGGGAATCCCGGCATGGTCGGCGGGCAGTTGGATCCATTTCTTGCGCAAGGAAGCCTGCAACTTCGGCTGGGACTGGGGCCCGACGCTGACCACCTGCGGGATCTGGCGCAGCATTCGTCTGGAGGCTTTCGGCCAGGCCCGGTTGACAGACCTGCGGATCGAACAGGATCATCACGCCCGCGGTGAAGTGCAACTCAATGTTTCCGCCCTCGCCGAAGTAATTGGCCATCGCCGGCTGTACGCCCGCCTGAGCGTTGCCTGCGACGGGCAGGTGCTGCAACAGGCGGAAGTTCCGGTCCGGGCTGGCCGGGCGAAAGGTTGCCTGACCTTGGTCCGACCGCGGCTGTGGTGGCCCAACAATCTGGGGGCGCAACCCCTGTATGAAGTCCGCGTGGAGTTGCTTGACACGGATGGCGGAGTGATTGCGGCGACTGTGCGCCGGATCGGTCTGCGGACCCTGCGCCTGGTGCGCGAGAAGGACCGGTGGGGCGAGTCCTTCTGTTTCGCTTGCAACGGCGTGCGTTTCTTCGCCAAGGGCGCCAACTGGATCCCTGCCGACGCCTTTGCGCCGCGCGTCACAGCCGCGGATTACCGGCGGTTGATCCAGGCGGCGAAAGACGCCAACATGAACATGCTGCGGGTGTGGGGCGGGGGCGTCTACGAGGATGACGCCTTCTACGACCTCTGCGACGAACTGGGTATCTGTGTCTGGCAGGACTTCATGTTCGCGTGCATGACATATCCGACGCACGACGATGCCTTTCTGGATAGCGTGCGAGCCGAGGCGGAGGACAACGTCCGGCGCCTGCGCCACCATCCCTGCCTCGCGCTCTGGTGTGGCAACAACGAGCTCGAGCAGGGCAACGTCGCCAGCAAACCGAATCCTGCCTGGCAGATGGATTGGACGTCCTACGGCAAGCTGTTTGACAAACTCCTGCCCGCCGTGATCCGTCGGCTGGATGGCCAGCGGGACTATTGGCCGTGCAGCCCGCACAGCTCGCACGGCCCGCGCGACAACTTCAACAACCCGACTTGCGGCGACGCGCACCTGTGGGATGTCTGGCACGGGCGCAAGCCGTTCGAGTGGTACCGGACGTGCGAACATCGATTCAACAGCGAGTTCGGTTTTCAGTCGTTCCCGGAGCCCAAGACTGTCCGCACGTACACGCTGCCCGGCGATCGCAACGTCACCTCCCACGTGATGGAGCACCACCAGCGCAGCGGCATTGGCAACACGGTCATCATGCAGTACATGCTGGAGTGGTTCCGCCTGCCGCAGGGGGTCGCAAACATGCTTTGGCTCAGCCAGATCCTTCAGGGCATGGCGATCAAGTACGCGGTGGAGCACTGGCGGCGAAATATGCCGCGCGGCATGGGGACGCTCTATTGGCAGCTCAACGATTGCTGGCCGGTGGCGAGTTGGTCGTCGATCGACTACTTCGGCCGCTGGAAGGCCTTGCACTATCTGGCCCGCAAATTCTACCACCCGCTCTTGATCAGTGGGTTGGAGGACACGAAGGGCACTGTGCAAGTCCATGTGACCAGCGACCGGCTCAAGGTTACAGGGGGGGCCATGACCTGGACGCTGACCGACGCCGCCGGCGCAACGCTGGCGCGTGGTAGCCGGCGGGTTCGCGTCCCCGCCCAGCGGAACACGAGGGTCGAGACCCTCGACCTGTCCGACCCGCTGCGGGTTTACGGAAAGCGGAACCTGCTGCTGTGGCTCGACCTGACAGTCGGCGGCAAGATCGTCGCGAGCAACTTCGTGACCTTTGCCCGGCCCAAGCACTTGGAGTTGGAGCGGCCAGCCATCGCCGCCCGCAGCAAAGCTGTTCCGGACGGGTTTGATGTCACGCTCGTAACAGACAAGGCCGCCCTGTACGTCTGGCTGGAATTGCCCGATTCGGATCTGCAGCTCTCAGACAATTTCTTTCACTTGCGGCCGGGGGCACCGGTGACGATCCACGCCTGCCCGGATCGTCCCCTGGCGGTCGGCGCTTTCCGCCAGAAGCTGCGCGTCCGCAGCTTGACGGACACGTATGACTGAAACACACGCCGGCACCGCCCGAAGGGAAACATCATTCTTGATCCTTTGTCGAAATCAGAATAACAAGAAACAACGATCGTCACCACCAACACTCACCAGGAGCATAGCGGAAAAACGGAATGCTGATGGATGGCGTTGCCGTCCTTTGTGACCCTTGTGAGATCTGGCTGCCGAGGAAAAATCGAATGAACATAATTGAAAAACAACAACGAATACTGACCCTGACCGACGGGCGTTTCAGCTACAAGGTGGCAGGGAAAAACCTGGGCTGGGACCAGATTGGTTTTACACTGGGCACACACCACGGCACCGGAAAAGGCGGCTTCGAATACTACACGCATTCCGGCCCCGAGCTTTTTCGCAGCATAAAGGTGAATCCGCTTGCCGACGGCTTGGAAATGCAGGGAAAGTACAGTGCCCCCGGGCTGGAGGAGACAATTACCTTTCGCCTGCTCGACAATGGTGCGCTTCGCGTTGAGCGACGGATCACAAATACGGCCAAGACCTCGCACGTGGTTCGCAGCGCCTCGGCCGGTGGCATCGGCGGGATTGGCGGTCCGGTCTTTACCGACAACCATATTTGGCGGGCGCGCTATTGCCACATGGACAATGTTCGGACCGAAAAGTTTCCCTGGTGTCGACCCGAGTATCCGTACGTGCGCAATCTGCCCAAGAGCGAT
>Ga0209083_1002166_pt1 | contig 19386 bp, 10 predicted proteins | sample AM7aDNAmetaG_FD_184132 | JGI IMG/M metagenome (GOLD analysis project Ga0209083, IMG submission 184132) | Freshwater microbial communities from Finland to study Microbial Dark Matter (Phase II) - AM7a DNA metaG (SPAdes) (version 3) | ecosystem: Environmental > Aquatic > Freshwater > Lake ...
CCCTTTTATGTGAAGCGCGTCTACGGGTTAAGTCAACCACGGAGCGCACAAGGGCGCAGAGGTTCTTGGACATTAGTCAGCGAGGCAGTCTACCTGTTCCGTTGTCATATTACGGAGCGAAGTCGGGCAGGTGGTCGGCAGCAAAAGGCTCGGCCATCAACATGCAAAACTTAAAGCGTGGCTCATTCCTACGCAAAGCGATTATGGCTCCCGAAGGGCACCAACTCGTTGTGGGGGATCTCTCGCAAATTGAACCGCGCGTCCTCGCGTGGCTTAGTGATTACGAAGACATGCTTAACATCTTCAGGGCTGGTGGTGACCCTTATGCCGCGTTCGGCGCACAGATGTTTAACATACCCAACCTCACTAAAGAAAGCCATCCCGATCTTAGGCAGTCTGCGAAGAGCGCGCTCTTGGGTTGCGGGTACGGACTTGGGTGGGCATCGTTTGCGTCGCAACTCTTAACAGGGTTCCTTGGGGCACCGCCTGTCAGGTATGAAAGAAGGTTTTCCAAAGCACTAGGGGTTAACCGCACCTTCTACGAACGCTTTGTTGAGTGGCAAGAAAATGAAATTAAGCTACGAGACATACCACACACCTGTTCTATTCAGGAGTTGGTGGAGCACGCTATAGCTTCCAAGAGGATCATAGACATCTATAGAGCTACTGCGTACCAAGTCGTTGAGTTCTGGGATAAATGCTCGGTAATGCTAGAGAAATGTTTATACGAAGGCGAAGAACGCAAATATAAATGCTTGACATTCCGCAAGGAAGAAATAGAATTGCCAAATGGAATGAAACTTTTATATCCCAATTTGAGGATTGTAGAAGATGACAAAGGTAGGAGCCAGTATGTATACGGGCCAGACGCTACCAAGTTGTACGCAGGAAAGATAACAAACAATGTCACACAGGCGTTGGCACGCATTGTGATGACAGACGGAATGCTCAGGGTATCCAAAAGATACTTCATAGCAGGCACAGTACACGACGAGCTAATCGCTGTCGTGCCAGATGCCGAGGTGGAAGAAGCTAAGACTTGGGTCTTGGAGCAAATGTGCATGGAGCCTCGCTACATGCAAGGCATTCCTTTGAATGCCGATGTGGGCGCACACAAACGCTATGGGTTAGCAAAAAACTAAGGAGAAGTAATGATAGAACAACTACCACGCAAAATAAAAATTGGACTCAAGTGGTACTCAGTTGAAGTTGTCGAAGCAATGCTTGATAAAGGCGAGATGGGTAAAGTAGTTTACCCTGAACAAAAGATCAAGATCGGAGCTAAAAGCAACATCACTGGGCGCAAGTACAAAGAAGATGAGATCAAGGAGACTTTTTGGCATGAGCTTGTACATGCAATTCTTGTGGACATGGGGGAGTACGCTCTCAACAAACGCGAGAACTTTGTAGAAGAGTTTGCCAAGCGGTTATCCAAAGCAATTAAATCAGCGAGGTTCTAATGAAAGTCACATGGTCACACAGCTCCCTCAAAGACTACGAGGGATGCCCACGCAGGTATCAAGAGGTCAAGGTCTTAAAGAACTTCCCGTTCATCGAGACCGACGCCACCAAGTACGGCACGGAGTTTCACAAAGCGGCGGAGAACTACATCCAAGATGGCGTGGTATTACCTGACCAGTTTATGTTTGCCAAGCCCACGCTAGACGCACTCGTTGCCAAGCCTGGACGAAAGCTGTGTGAACTACAAATGGCACTCACCACGAACCTAACGCCTTGCGACTGGACAAGTCCAGACGTATGGGTGCGAGGCATCGCAGACTTACTCATCATCGACGATGAGAATATGACGGCATGGGTTATCGACTACAAGACAGGCAATAACAAGTACCCTGATCGGGAACAATTAAAGCTCATGTCATTGATGGTCTTTGCGCATATGCCACATATCAGGAAGGTTAACTCTGCTCTTTTGTTTATCGTCAAAGACGATATGGTTAGGCACAGCATGGCTGTGGAGCAGGCGCAAGCTGAGTGGTGGCAATACCGCCAACGCATAGCGAGAATCGAACAGGCACATGATACAGGCGTATGGAATACCAAACCATCAGGCTTGTGTCCGTGGTGTCCTGTGACAACGTGTGAGCATCATCCAAAACATTAGGAGGGCATTATGCCTAAATCAAGTCCACAGAAATTAGCGTACAACACAGCGTATGAGTCAAGCCCCAAAGAAGTCAAGCTGCGCGAGGAACGAAACAAAGCCCGCGCCACTGAGATGAAAGCGGGTAAGGTCAAGAAGGGGGATAACAAGGAGGTTGACCACATCAAGATGCTTGACGCAGGCGGTAAGAATACTAAAAAGAATCTAAGAGTCGTAGCAGAAAAAACAAATAGAAGTTGGCGCGATGACCACGGCAACATCTACGGCAAGAACAAAAAATAACAAAGGTGAGTAAATGCAAATCGTTGAAGACAAAGCGCTGGTGTTTCGTACGCGAAACCCAGCCAAATACAGCATCATTCCGAAACATAAGATACTAGGCGAGTACGATGACGGCTTTGAGATAGCGGTCTACTGGGGCTTGGATGAAGTGCGCGTGCTGAGAAACCTTGGGGTTAAGAACGTGCCTTCACCAATCACAAAGCGCTACACATGGCCAGGTCGGTTCACACCGATGCATCATCAAATCGAGACAGCGTCATTTCTTACCCTGCACAAGAAATCATTCGTGTTCTCTGAACCTGGAACAGGCAAGACGCTATCCGCACTATGGGCGGCTGACTACTTGATGAACCGAGGCGATGTCAGGCGTTGCTTGATCCTCTGCCCCTTGTCCATCATGCAGTCTGCGTGGCTCTCGGACATGAACAACAGCATCATCCATCGGTCAGCCATAGTCGCCCACCACGCGCAAGCTACCCGAAGGATTGAGATGATCCAACAAAACTACCAGTTCGTGATTACAAACTACGATGGGCTCAACCTCATCGCCAGTGAAGTGGTCAACGATGGACGCTTTGATTTGGTCATTGTGGACGAGGCCAACGCGTACAAAACCATCACAACCAAGCGGTGGAAAGCGTTGAAATCTATCCTCAAGCCTGAGACCCACCTCTGGATGATGACAGGAACCCCGGCATCTCAGTCGCCTGTCGATGCGTATGGGCTCGCCAAGCTCGTGAATCCCACGGGCGTACCGATGTTTTTTACTGGGTGGCGTGACAAGGTTATGAACAAGATGACCATGTACAAGTGGGCTCCCAAACCTGACGCAAAAGACTTGGTGCATGAAGCCTTGCAACCTGCCATCAGGTTCACCAAGGCGCAATGCTTGGACTTACCCCCAGTGCTTACCATGACTCGGGAAGTACCCCTCACCCCACAACAAGCCAAGTACTACAACCTCCTCAAGGACAAGATGCTTGTGCAGGCATCAGGCGAGACGATCAGCGCAGTTAATGCGGCCGCGGCTGTGAGTAAGCTCTTGCAGATCAGTTGTGGTGCTGCCTATACTGATGACCGTGAGATCGTGGAGTTTGACTCAGCACCAAGGCTTGGGGTACTTGAAGAAATACTTGAGGAAACTGATCGGAAAGTAATTATTTTTGCCCTGTTCAAGTCCACGATTGACACCATTCACACCCACTTGAACAAGCGTGGTATCCCCACCGAGTTCATCAATGGCACAGTCACACCGCCTAGACGTGCGGACATCATTAGGAGATTCCAGAATGAGGAAAACCCTAGAGTATTAGTCATGCAACCACAAGCAACGGCACACGGCATCACCTTGACAAGGGCTGACACCGTGGTATTCTACGGCCCCTTGATGAGCGTAGAGCAGTACACGCAGGCCATTGCAAGGGCAGATCGCAAGGGGCAAGACTCGGACAAGGTGACCGTCATCCACATCCAAGGCTCGCCCATTGAGAAGAAGATGTTCAGGGCATTGGAGGATAAGGTAAGCGACAACTTACTTATTACCGAAATGTTTGAGAATGAAATAAATATTCAAAAGGAGGTTGCAATGGCATAAAAAACTGATATACAATGTCTAACGCTAGACAACAAAACAAAACTAGATTATTAACAAAGGAATGTAAATGGAACAGACAACTGACGAGGTAATCCCTCTTGCACAGCTAGCCAAGATATACCGCAAAATCAAAATGCGGATGGAAGAACTCACCAAAGAGTATGATACTCAGACCGAGATGCTCAAGGAAGAGCTTGAGGCCATCAAGTTTGAGATCAAGGATCAGATGAAAGCGCAGGGCGCAACGTCGATCAGAACCGAGTTTGGCACAATCAGCCTTGTGACCAAGACACGCTACAACACGCAGGACTGGGACTCGTTCAAACGCTTTGTCGTTGAGCACGATGTCGTGGACTTGCTTGAGAAGCGTATCGCACAGGCTAACATGGCCAAATTTTTAGAGGAGAATCCTTCTCTAGTTCCCCCAGGGCTCAACTCTTCTTCAGAGTATGAGATTCGCGTCGTTAAACCAACTAAGTAACAACCATGTCAAACATATCCGTATTCAATCCATCAAACGTACCCGCATTTGCCCAAGGTGGCGAGTTATCCGATACAGCCAGAGCCCTCATGGGTGGCACAATCAACACGAGCAGACGCATCTCCATCAAGGGTGGCGTGTTTCGCATCGTGGCAGGTGGTAAAGAGCTAGCATCCATCGAGGAACGCCATCTCGATATCATCGTGGTCAAAGCCGCGCCCAAGGTCAGCCGTATCTTCTACGCCAAGTCCTACGATGGCGACAACATCACGGGCCCCGATTGTTGGTCTAACGATGGTGAGACACCTGACTCGTCAGTTAAAGCACCACAGTCCAACACTTGCATGACTTGCAAGCAAAACGTAGCGGGATCGGGGCAGGGTAATAGCCGTGCTTGCCGTTACCAACAGCGTCTAGCGGTAATGCTTGCCGACAATCCTGATGATGTGTTGCAACTCACGTTGCCTGCAACGTCAATCTTTGGCAAGGAAGAAGGCGACAAGCGCCCATTGCAAGCGTATGTCAAGCACCTAGCATTGGCTTCACCTCCTGTGGACATCGAGAAGATCGTGACGCAAATGAAGTTCGATACTAAGGCCGAGGCTCCCAAGCTTTTGTTTGCACCTGTGCGTTGGCTCACCAATGTCGAGTACGAGTTGGCTCAAGCCAAGGGTCACACGCAAGAAGCGATGGATGCTGTGCGCATGACTGCATCTCAAGTTGATGGTGTTAAACCTAGCGCCCCCCTCGTCATCGCAGGTACACGCCCTATGGGTGTGTTGACCAAGGAAGAAGACGCTTCAGCATACGAGCCCATTGCGGCCAAGGCAAAAGCAAAAGCCGCGCCCATAGCCGAGGCTGATGAGGAACCTGCAGTTCGCAAGGAAGCATCCAAGCCTACGGCAGTTCCAAAGAAGAGCAAGCTCGCTGACATTGTTTCAGATTGGGACGACGAGTAACCATAACGGGGGCACCGCCCCCTTTTAAAAATGCCATACTCAGACAAAATTGTAGACCTCGTAGCTCGTTCGCCTAAAAACTTGGGTGGAACCCTTGGGCGGTGGGCTGTTCATTTGGATTTTCCCGTGACGAAAATCGCATACGCACTTGGCGTTACTCGACAAACAGTTTACAACTGGTTCGAGGGTAAGGATGTGTTTGTCGCTTATCAGAATCGGGTGGAATTTTTAACAAAAATAATGTCGAGCTCAAAAACAGCAGACGAAGCATGGAGAAGAATATGTCAGGAATACAACCTAGAACCCTAACGAATGATGAGTTGATTCGGTTCAGTGAGACTTACGTGTACCGCCCCGAAGGTATGCCAATAGACTACCAAAAAGAACTACTCAAGCGCTTTATGCAAGCCGATGTGCAGAACGCGCGCGCCTACCCACAGCACGGACAACAAGACCTGTTTAAATAACCAAAGGATAGTTATGGAACCGCTTGATTTTATGGCGGCGGTTCTGCCATCCCAAGGTAACGGACGTTACTGTGTGGCAGAGCTTACTCAAAAAAAGGAACACTATTATGTTGAGACACTTGAACAAGCGAAAACGAAGATAGACGAATGGAGAAACAAAAAATATGATATATATTTTGCTCTTGGAACTTTTGGAATCGAAGACACGCGAGTCGCGTCCAACGTCCAAATGGTTAGATGCATTGCAGTGGATGTGGATTGTAATCATCCTAAAGATATACCTGATGAGAAGGGAGTCATTAAGCCGAAAGCGTATCCGTCAGCAAAACTTGCTGTCCAAGCGATACTAAACTTCAGCGATGAGGTGGGGCTGAGCGACTTGGGTCAGCCGTGGTTAGTAGCATCGGGCGGTGGCGTGCACGCATACTGGCCTTTCACAGAGGCTATGGACAAAGAAGAATGGAAACCTGTGGCTGAAGGGTTCAAGCGCTTGTGCTTTCAAAAGCAACTGGCGATTGACCCGACGATTACAGGCGATGCATCCCGTGTTCTGCGTGTGCCCGATACCCTTAACAATGGCGTCAAGGGTAAGAAGAAAGTCAGAGAAGTTACCAATGTTCGGTTCATGAATGAGGGTAGCTTCTTTAACTTTGAAGACTTGAAGTCCATAATAACCAAGCATCTTGTGGGGACAATGTATGAAAACGTGGTGTCTCAACCTGTATCAACGCATTCCATAGCGCTTCAAGGAGTACCACCAACGTCTACGAGCGCGACGACTGTAAAACTTTTTGAGAATTCTGTAACCAAATTTGGTAAGATAATTAAAATTACAGCGCAGGGTGCAGGGTGCGGTCAGCTTGACCACTACGTCAACAACGCTAGTGATGATGGCATGGAACCGCTGTGGCGTGGGTTATTGTCTTGGACTAAGGTATGCGTGGATGGGGACAAAGCATCGGTGTGGTTAAGCGATATGCACCCCTACCCCCATGATCGTATGCACGACAAGATCAGTCAAATCAAAGGCCCCTACCCCTGCAAGAAAATGGATAGCGAGAACCCAGGTGTTTGTCCTTCGTGCCAACATTGGGGCAAGATCACTAACCCATTGGTATTTGGTAGAGACACAGCAGTTACAAGCGCAGAAAAATTAATAGAGATCACAGACACAAAGGAGAGTAAAACAGTCAAGAGACCCGAAACACCCAGAGGCTATGCGTATGGCGAAAGAGGTGGGGTTTTTATGGAGAAGGAAGACTTAGATGCAAATGGCAACAAGGTTGTTAAACAGATCATGATATTGCCTTACGATTTGTTTCCAGTAGACATCCTGAAACACGGCAACGACCACACCATCCACATGCTTGCGCTACGCCCACAAGGCGCGCAGACAGTTACGCTTCTTCAAAAGGTAGTTGTAAGCAAGGATGAAACAGTTAAATCATTGGCGAGCCAGAACATTGTGGCCGCTTTTGGTGCAGGTAACGACAACAATTTAGCGGCTTACATAAGGGCGTGCGTGGAAAAAATGAGTACAGAAAAAACACCAATCGAAGTTCCGTCAAGTTATGGTTGGCAAGCCAACGAAGACTTTGTATTTGCAGGAAAGATTTACTCCAAAGGCAAGGAGCCAGTACCCGTGCCCATGCCCGGCTTGGAGAACATCGTCCTCAACACACAACCTACGGGGTCGCTCGATGCGTTCCGTAATTTTGTCAACCTCCTGGTACGAAAGAAAATGTATGACCACTTGGCCATCATATTGTTTGGTGCTGGAGCGCCTCTTATGCGTTTTACTGGTATGTATGGACTCACAATTCATTGCGGAAGCACCGAGTCTGGCACAGGTAAATCCCTTGCACTAGAAGGTGCTGCTTGTGTGTGGGGGCATCCTGTGCATTATCGTACTGGTAAGGGGACTAGCCCTGTTGCTATGCAACAAAGACTGGGGCTACTGAATAGCCTACCACTTGTAACGGACGAGATTACATCCAAGAACCGCAAAGACTTTGAGTGGTTTCCTGAGTTCTTGCTTGACATGACCGAGGGTCGAGGCAAGGAGCGTATGGAGTCTGGCTCCAACAAAGAGCGCTTGAATTTGTCCACATGGATGAGCACAGCAATCATGTCTTCCAATACCCACGTCGTTGACACCTTGACTGGAGACAGGAAGCACGCGGCTGAAGGCGAGTTAAGACGCTTGATTGAGTTTGTGATGGATGAGGAACTCAAGTGGACTGCAGAGGACATCGAGGTCATCAAGGCTATCTCTCACAACTATGCGATTGCAGGACACCTCATGGCGCAATACATGGTGGATAATACCCCGTTCGTTGCTAAGATGGTGACAAGCGCTGTGACGCAGATGTACCTTGACTTTAGCGCAACCAATGATGAGCGCTTTTGGATGGCAGGTGTTGGAACGATGGTGAGCGCAGGGTTGTTAATGAACTCGCAACACGCAGACATTGCTGAGTTTCCAATGGCCGAGATCATCGAGGCGCTCAAACGGCGCATCGTCCATATGCGCAACAACATCAAAGGCAACAAGCGTAGTGCCGAGGATGTACTTAACGGATTCATCCGTGAATACTGGGGAAAGTTTGTGATCATCAACTATGGCGAAAAAGGTGGCCTCTCCGCCGCGATGGGGGACGGTTCGATGATCGACAGGGCTACTACTAAAGCGAACGTCATGGGACGCGTAGAGAATGGTGTCACCCCAGGATGCAAAGACTTCTATATTGAAGAGCGTCTCTTGAGATCGTTCTGTTCCTCAATGAGCTTTGGCTACTCAGACTTTAAGAAGCAAATGGAGAAACTCTACACAGTGACGTACATGCCTAAGAAAGACATGATGGCCAAGACCAACGGCCCTCAAATGCGCGTGGGTACTATGAAGATTAGCCGTCGTGAGGAGGACGCTAATGACATCATCGCAACTGCGAAACCATTACCCTTGGAAACGGCTTGAGAGGGGGCAGGGGTTCTTCATCCCCTGCTTAGATACGGAGGCCGTCAGAATTGAGGGCCTCCAACAAGCCCTAAAACACCGACTCTTCTACGCCAAAGCCAAAGTCGGTATTAAAAACGGGCTTACTGGAGTGCTATTTTATCTGTAGCATTCCGTACGCTATTGGCAAATTTAATTTTCATTTGCCGTATGTAATCGAGCTTCTCTCTTTTTTGTTCGCCCGTCATGTTGCTGGCGCGTATGGCATTCTCGTAAGACGTTAAGTCTTTCATTGTGCTTGTGTAATAGTCCGCTACTTCAGATGCGGCATACGCATTGCCAGTTCTATGAATCAAGTCTAGCGCCTCGGCCTTCTGGCCTTTGCTTAGTCGCTCATCTACTGTGTTAGCGACTTTCTTAATATCGTCCATGCGCTTGTAAACACTGCTAATAATACCGCCCGCATCATTAGGTTGGAACGCCCCACCAACCACAGGCAACTCTGACAACCGCCCTGCGGTCTGCTCTGGAGTGTCGCCTTTGGGTACGCCCATGCTCACGGCTTGCAAAAATGCAAGACCCAGCGTACCCGTATATCCCCTCACCAACTCTTCCATAATAATTGGCGATGTGCCCGTTGCTTTGCCAAATGCTTTGGCCGCTTCTGTCGTGTTTGCTCTGAACTGATCTTCAGGCAACAAGTTCTGCTCCGTCTTTGTCAAGATGTCGCGCCCTGTATAGAACGACTTACCAAGCCCTGCTTCAATCGCAGGTTTTAATGCTTGTGGTATGCCGTAAGACGAACCTCCGGGAATCAAGTTTTTCATGATTCCGCTGAACGCTTCCACAGCTTCTTCTTTGCCGTGCTTGTTAACCATCGTGTTGTAAAGTGCTTCAGGCAATGCCTTGAATATGTAACCAATCTCAAACGGAATAGGCAAACGCACAGGTTCGTCAACACCGGGAACACGCACAAACCAGTTGTTGTACTTTTGGTCAGGCGTAGCGTTTTTGTAAGCATCGTCGTCTTGCATCATCATGGTATATGCCAGTGCGCCAGCCGCCAACATTGCCCCACGAACTAGCAACTTTTCTTGAATCTTTAACTTTTCATTAAAAGGCAGTTTGCCTGTGAGCGCTTTGTATAACACATTCAAAGATTGAATCTGTGCATTAAAGAAAGGTATCAACGAGTTGATAATGTGAACGCTTGGAGATGCGCCACGTTTGTTAAAGTTCATAGACTCCAAGGACATCAGCGTGGCTTCCATCTCGGAAAGACCTTGTTGAATATAGCTGTTGTACTGCGCACGTCTTGTTGTGGCATCCGCTTCCATCGACATTGCTTCCCACTTGGATAAGCTATTGAGCCACCCTGGCTTATTATTAACAATGTCTTTGAGTATCTTGGACAAGTCTTCATTTGTTCCAGTAAATATCTGCCCCCCTGTAATACCGCGTTGTTCTAACGTGGCTTTGGTTGCGCTGTTAATCTCTTTTAAAGACCCCATCACTGGCGTGAAATCAGCGCCTGACAAAATAGTGGCCGCCAAAGAATCCCTAAATAACTGCTTGGCCGCATACAAAGGAGATGCTGTGACAACTTTACGCAGTAGTTTGGCAGGTATTCCCATGACCCGGAAAGCAAACGGCATTTGCGCGGGTATGCCTTCCATACCTTTGACAAGTATGTCCGCAGGTATTCCCACTTTATCTGTGTCGATAATAGCGTAACGATCTTCACCATCTACTTTAAATTTAACAACATCAGTCCCAGCAAGTTTCTTTTTGCTGATATGCGCCAAATCCATGTCAACCAACTCAAACACGGCATTCTTGGTGGCTAGGTTGCGTAGCCCCATGTCAGCGAGCATGTTTGTGTTTTGTACAGAGCTTGTCATAAAGTCTAGTATTGGTGTGTCTCCGCCAACAAGTTCTTGCAAGTAGGGTTGTTCTGCAATACTACCCACTCTAATCGGCGTCTCACTGCCAATGACAAGTTCCGCTACGCCATTACGTTGGCGATACCAAGGGATGTAGTCATTCTCTTTTAATAAACGGGCAACCACGTCTTTGGATATCGCCCCTGCCTGCGCCGCAAACTCCAATTGATTTCTGTTATAAGTGTTGTACTCGTGGCGAGCACGATCAAAAATGTCTTTTAGTTCAGGCGTAGCATCTATGGTGGCCTTGGCTTGATTGAGTTCCGCCTCTGTCAAGTTATTGCCAAAATGCAATGCTTCAAAACCTTTGTCTTTTGCACGAATAGCAGACATGTACAGCGTAAACAACCTATTAACGGCTTCGCCGTTGCCCACTAGGGGGCTAGCTTCTTTAAGAATCTCAACGGTGCTTTTGAGGCTGGGGCCTGGCTTACTTTCAATGAGGTATTCTTTGCGCCCATCGGCACGAGTTTTCTCGGCAATACCCAACGCACCATTGGCTACAGACTGAGCTACAAAGTTCATGCGCTGGTCATACATGCGCAAATAGAACATCATCTGGTGGCCTTTGAGTTCATCCATTGTCTTGGACAAGCGCTCAAATCCTGCAAAGCGGTCAACAAGTTGTGTTTCAACCGCCAAACCTGTGGCATTGGCTTTAACTTTATCTAAAAGAGTTTTTTCTTTGGCAATAAACTTGTCCGCAATATTGCCAACACGGGCAAAAGCTTCCGTGTTATATTTGGGCGCAATAAAGGGCGATATGTCTTCTTCAGGAGCAAAAGCCAGGGGCCCGGCTTTGCCTTCATAGATTTGTTCGCGTGTAACATTCATTACATCTTCACTGAGGGATATTGCTTCCGCAAATAAAGATTGTGCCGCCTTGGCGGGCATCTCAAAAAACTTGGATAGCGCTTCAACCAAGCGCGTAAATATACTCTTGCGGGGTTTGTCCGATGGAATCTCGGACAGTAATTTTTGAAATTCGCGGTTGGCAAAAACTTCCGCTACAAATTCTTTTGCATTTCTTAAACCATAGATGCTCTCTCGGGTTTTACCAAGACCCATACTGTGATTCCTAAAGTATTTTTTACCTTCAGGAGTTTGCAACCAAGCTATTGCTTTGGTGCGTAGATCATCCATTTGTTTCATCAGTTCAGGTTTTAAGTACATTGCCCTGACTGTTGCGGCATGTGTTAACTCATGCAACAAAACTTTATTAAAAGATTTGGAACCATTAGGTTCTGCGTGTAAGTAAACAGCATCCAAAGAAGTGTTATAAATACCCAAGGCACGTTCTTTGTTTGTTTCAATAGGGTCGTTTACTGTATACACACGCCCGCTACCATCTAATACAGGCGCATGTTTAAACACTTCTGCCAAAGCATTAAACAACTGTTTGACCATTGGCGACGTTGTTTTCTTGGCTCCATGCAGAGCGGCTTCTTCAAACGTCATCCCATTAACCGGGTGGTCATGCGTTATGCTAGTGCCGTACCTTGTCTCCGCCAACTTTTCAAAATCTTCTTTAGTCAATGATTTTGCAATCTCAGGAGTAATAAGGCGTTGTAATGGTTTAGACGCGGGCTTGCGTGCAGGCGCATTTTTTCCAAAAGTAAGTAAAGTCTTTACTGGAATTGGTGTAATAGGTTTAGAAGGAGGCTCACTGGAAGAAAATAATAATTCTCCTACTTCAGGTAATTCATTTTCGGCAATTTCTCCGTTTTCTTTTTTGGGTAGTTTATCTATTGCGGCAACAAGTTGTGAACGCACATTTAAAACAGCCGCTTGTAATTTTTCAACTGCGTCAGGTTTGCTTTCTAACAAATCTATTAAAGATTCAGTAGAATCGCCGGGGCCGTAGCTTGCCCAATGTAGATGCGCATACAGGCTTTCTTTACCTTCTATGTCGGGATCCGCGTTGTACAACGCTTCCGCAAACGCATCGTTATCTATACTAAAAGAATATTCTTTTAGTATGTTTCGTAAAGCCGGAGTTTTAGCCATACCTAGTACAGTGCTAAACCATGAATCAGCGGCATCTAATGTTGCGTTAAACAGTTTTGCTTTAGCGTCAAGCGACATACCCATGTTAACTGCGGGTAAGTGCATTCCACCAACAGCGGCGACTGCCCCACGTAAAAAGGCACGGCGACTCATACCGCTTGGTACAGGTTGCATTTCCATTTGTGCCGCACCAAATGCCATGTCAACCAAGCCTTGTGCGTCAAGGCTTTCAGGGCGCATACCAAACTTTTGCAATAATTTACGAAAACTATCTGCAATTTTACTTAGCCATTCACCCAACACACCTTTGATTTTGTTGGGGGTAACACCAGCCTTAACCGCTTCTTCAACAGCATAGGCCAATATTTCATCGGATCTTTGATGTGCTGGTGTTTTGGCTTCTTTTACTCGTGCTATAGCTTCTTTAGCAATACGTGATTCTATAGAGTTGTCGTTTCTTTTTGCCCAAGATTCTACAGTGCTACTGAGCGTGTTGTATTGTTCTTCACCAAGTATGTTTTTTAAGCCCACGTGTGCGCCTACTTCGTGCAGTAAGACACCTAACGCTTGCCCTTGATTAATATTTTCTGCAATTAAAAAAACTTTGTTGCCCGCAGTATCTACAAAACCGCGTGCATTTGAAGGAATGCGGTTTTTATATTGCGGATTACCTTGTATTAAAGCTTCAACAGAAGAATAAATTTTAATACGGTTTAAATCTTTAAAATGTTTTTTTAATTCTTGATTAACTATAGAAACAGTACTGGGATTGTTTGTACTACCGCGAGAAAACTCAATGTTTTTTTTATCTTCCGCCAATATTTCATCCGCCAAACCAGAACTCTTACCACCGTACTTGTAATCATACATTTGGATAAACGCTTTTTCCATTGCGTTTAACGTAGATGGTTTCTTGGCTTTGAGCGCTTTGTACTTGTTCTCGTTCTCAACAATTTCTTTTGACTTAACTTCTTTTGCAATTTTGGTTTGTATTTCTTCGCCTACACCTTTGCTGGTATATACAGTATTGCCTTGCTTGGTGGCTTTCTTGACCTCGCTCTTAGTGAGCGCTGGTTCAGTTGTTTTAGCCGCGCCTGCAGTTTCTTGTGCAGCTTTGGCTGCTTGGGTGTTTCTTTGGGCTTCTTCTGCTTTTGCCGTAACCAAAAACTTTTCAGCGTTAGCCAAGCGCTTTTCTAGTTTAACTTTTTTAGCTTCGTCTTTTTCAATGGCAATCTTATCTTTAATGCCATTGACAGTTTTTTCTGCACGTTTAATACTTTTGCGTGGGGCTTTGCGTTGAATTACTTTTTCTAAAAATTCTTTTGGAACGCCTAAATCACCAGAGTTAATACGGTCTTCTAAACGATCATGCTGATTAATAGCAACGGCAAGATCATGGATGTCTTTTTTCATGCCTATCCACGTAATGGGGGCATCTACTAGTTTGTCAGCGGCTTCGTCATACGCTTTTTCTGCAGCTTCAAGTTGCGGTATTAACTCGGCGCGTTCTTCGTAGTTTGCGCCACGATATTTTTTGTTCAAGGCATCTACATCTTTGCGTAGCCCTTCCAGTTCTTGCATTCGCGCTTCTTTTGATTTGGCTCTAGATGCTTGAATTTTTTTCTGCAACCCAGTAATTTTGCTTTTGTAACCGCCAAGAACTTTTGCAGGGTTGCCTCGAATAGCTTGCTCTTCTGCATTGGTGGTGGGCGCTCTTTCACTGGGCGGCAGTTCTTGTGCCATTCGTTGCGCTTCTGATATTGCAGAATATTCTTCACCGCGCGTTGCTTCGCTATATGCCGCTTCAAGACGTTCTTGCCGTGCTTTGGCAATATCCGCTCTCATCTTGTCTGCTTTGGCTTTGGCTACCGCTTCATCAGCACGGCGTTGTTTGCCTTCTTCAGCTTTGTTAGCAACAAGTTCAGCGTTTGCCGTTTTTTGTGCTTCGCCCAAATCAAAACGCGCCGCATTTAATTCTTCTTTTGCGGCCGCCAATGTATCTTTAGGAGTTGTTAAGGGGTTGAGCTTGGCAATCTTAATCTTGGCTTCTTCAACTTTTAAACGGCCTTCAAGCGTAGACAATGCGCCTTGCATTTCAGCCATTTCGTTGACTGCGCGTTGATACTCTTCGTGCATGTGCTCAAGATTAGCGTGTAGGTCAGGATCAAAGCCATCCCAACCACCAATATGATTGGCCCTTGCTTCCGCATCAATTTCGTTTTTAGCTTTTTTAAGCTCGTCAAGTTTGTTTTGCAAACCCATACGTCTGATAATACCGCTGAACATTGCTTGACGTAGTTGGTTTACATCATATCTTTGTTTACCAACATCTCGCTGATGTCTTAGTGTTCGTTGTGCCTGCCCATATTCAAGATTTACGGACTCCATTGCGTTAACTTCTTTAGCCAACGCATCAGCACGGGTTTTTAATTGATCAATAACATCAAGTTTTTGTAATTCGTTTAAATCTTTATCAAGCGCAAGTCTTAATTTTTTAACTTTGTCACTATTCAAAAAGCGTTGGAACTGCGCAGGATTAGCGCGCACGGTACCTAGTTCTTCTTGAAGATTTATTGTTTTTCCCGTTTCAGGAAAAAGGTTAGGTGTTTCCCCAGGGAACAATGGCAGTTGTTTTTCTTTTATAGGCCCTTCGCCTCTAGCTGCTTCACTGGTGCGTAAATGTTCCTCAAGCTCGGCTTGTCTTGACAATGGTGCAGGCTTAGCGCTAGCGCCACGGAGTATAGGACGCCCTGCTTCTCCAGCTTCTTTTGAAAAGCGTTTGTAAACCGCCGTCTCCTTTTGTCTGAGTATGGCATTTTTACCTAGTGGGTATGCGCGCAAATCTTCGGTGGGCAATGCCGCACCTTTGCGAGGCATACCCTCACGGCCACTCTCAATTTCTTTTAACTGCTCATCAAGCGTACGCATGAAGTCAGTATCGGGGTTGGGGACAGCCAAGGCGTTCTCTGCGCGGCGGAGCATGTCGTATGTACCCTGTGGCATCTCATACCTAGACATAACACTGGCCAACCGACGCTCAAGGTCGGCACGCATTTCTTCTTTGCGTTCACGAGTAAATTCAGGCTCTTCTGTTGGCGATGCGTACAAACCCCTATATGGTTCGGTTGGGGATTTTTCAGCATTGCGTGCTTGTGTTTCTTCTGCTGTATGTATTAAGTCGGTACCCGGCTCAATGCCTTCTAAGTTTTGTTGCATCTGCCCCATAGCGGCAGAACCAAAACCAAAACCTTTTTTGGGTTCCTCTTCCATCTGCGGTAACTGACCAAAGATAGTGGGGCCTTCATCTCTACGACTTGCAATACGCTGAATACCTTGAATTTCGGGACGTATTTTTTGTTCGTACAACTCCGCTTGTTTTTTACGTTCGGCAACAAGTGCGTCGTTTCTACGTTTAACAAAATCGGGTATCGACTCTTGAGTAAGTTCAGGAAATTTTGACTCAGGCCCAAAGTCAAAGCCTTCTTGTTCATGCCCTCTAGGTGCCGGGCCATGTTCGGCTATGACACTATCAAGGTTGTTTTGTGCCGCTTCAACTTTGGCGTACAGCTTTCTTGCTACTTCAGGATCATAACCAAAAGTGCCAGCTTTACTTTTTTCTTGTAGTTCAGCCGCCGCTTTGTTATAAGCGTCTTGCGCAACAACGGCGGGATGTTTAGGCGCAGGCTCGTAGCCACCAGCTTCCTTGAGTTGTTTTGCCGTATCCTTGTAGGCTTTATCAACGGTATCTTTTTGTTTAAAAAATTCACCCAAAGCTTTCATGTCACCGCTTGCCGCAATTTCACTTTCTTGTTGTTGGTGCGCATCTTTGGCGCGTTGCAAGATTTGTAAGCGGTCATACAAAGCACGGGTGTCCACTTTTTCAGGAGCTTGTGCAACAGGTTCACCTGTTGTTGGGTCTATTGCGGGTTGAATGCCTGGCAATGTGCCTTGTGGAGATTGGTAGTACGCCGTATCAGCCGTTGGCTGATTTTGTGCGGTCTCCGTTTCCATTTGCTGATAGCGTTGGTCTTCGGCTTGTTGTGCTTGCGCTTGTTGTTGCGCCCGTATTTGGTTGTATGCGGGACGCAGTTGTAGATACTCTTGCGAGTCGGCCGTCAACTTTTTGCGCATTTCAGCCAGTTGCTCACGATTTTGGTTGTACTGCTCAATATCAGCAGGTACAGCCGTTTTCATGTCAGGCTTTTTGGTTTGCTTTTGAAGGTCTTTGTATTGGTCTTGCAGAGCTTCGTAGTTCTGCACAAACGTCTGCATATACGCAGGGTCTTGTTTTCTTTGTTCTTCTTGAGCGTCAGCAGTTTGCTGATCTTTGATTGCTTGAATTTGTTGTTTCTTTTGCTCTTCAGCTTTTTTTGTTTCCAACTGTCCACGAGCTTCTGATTTTTCAGACAAACGCCCCAGTGCACCCAACGGGGACAACAACCCCATTTGAAATGCAGTTTCACCATAACCTTGAAAGGCTTCTGGGCTTGTTAAATCTTCACCCGCTTGAGCACGTTGTAGGACGTCTTGAAGTATTTCTGTAGGAGCTTCAGCCGCAAAACCTTTGGCTGTACCTTTAAGTAGGCTGGGAACTAGCTTTTCTTGCGCAAGTTTCTCAACTTCAACCGCAGATTTTTTAGCCATTAACTCTTCGGGTACACCTAGCATCTTACCCATCAAACCCCGACCACCGATGTAGTGCATCAAACCGACATCAGCCGCCGCCATTGGCACAGCAGTCCCATATGCTTTTAGAGCATTAATATTAACGGGTTCGCCTCTAGCTTTTTGAGCTTGTGCTTGTTCTTCAATATTGCCGCCTGCTTGGGGTAAATACGAAGATACAAATTGGCCAGCAAGAGCGCCCAATCCGGCTCCGCCCAGAGCACCCACACCCCCAAATGGCGCACCTGCCATTGCCCCCAAACGAGCACCCGCTCCCATACTAACAAGATTAGGTGCTTGCTCCGCAAAAGCGTACGGGATCTCACGAACTGTTTCGCCGATGCCAGGCAAAACGCCTTTTTTAAACGCTTCTTTTACTTTTTCAAGAGATGCTTGACTTGGGTTTGTTTCTTCTAAATTTTTAGCGCGTTCTACCCCTGCCAAAGCAGACTCAGTAGAAGGGCCTTGAAGGGCAGTCAATGAAGGGGATAGGTAGGATTCAAGCCCACGTTCAAACGCCGCGCCTAATCCTTTTTTTGAAGTTTCTAAGCCCAGTTGTTTGTAAACGTCTTCTTTGGGTAAATCTGGGTAATACTTTGAATGCAACGCATCCGCAAGCGCTGTATCGCTCAAGTCGTTGTATTGAGGAAATTGCTCGCGAATATCGCTAATTTTCATATTTTACCCAACAGTGCGTAAACCCAAGGGATCAACACCCCCACCCACTTTTGGCATTGTACTATCAAGTCCGTATTGTGGATAGTACATATTTTGCAAGCGTATGCGTTCTGCATTTTTGGCTGCTGGATCAAAAAGCGTTTTATTGCTTGCCAATTCTTTCTCGATCAATTCATCAACGGCAAGTTGCGTGTTCTTTTCTTTAGCGCCGTGCTCAATAGCAGTAGCGTACGCACCATAGTAGTGGCCTTGTTGTTTTTGCAAATCTTCCAAAGCGGCTTCTTTACGTTCTTCAAGCGTTGCTCGTTTCTGTTCTTGCTCTTGACGCAGTGCATTAAGCCCTGCTGTACCCAAGTTCTGTAGCGCATAAGGTGACTGCCCTGCCATCAGCCCAAGGCCGAGGTTCAGCAGCATATCATTCCAATCCCTACCACCTTTAGCTGGCGCAGGGGCAGAAGATTGAAAATTAGCTTGCGGGCCATTTTCCGCATCAATACCACTGTCAAGGCGTGCGGGTGCATTAGGCCCAAACTCTCTGTCGGCTTCTTCCGTCATTGCATCGTAGTTTGGCGTTGCGGTGGAAGCCGTTGAGCCATTTGTTCCGCCCATCATTGAACTGATAGCAGGGCCTGAGTTAACAGCAATGCTTGCCGCGCCCAAAGGATTTATGCGCATTGTTGAAGGCGCTTCTTGGGCATTTAATTTAACAGCGGCAGCTCTTTGTGCCTCTGCTATTTCTTGATCTTTTCGTAGATTGGTTAGAGCTTCGCCTGTTCTTGCGGAATCAAGCGCCATATCTTCTGCTGTTCTTGGTAACATTTGTGCAGGAGTACCTACAACAGCTTTAGTATTTCCGACTAAAGAACCGGGCGGTAATCCTGCCCCTGCTGATGGTGCTACGGGTAACCTTGGAGTGTTGGCAATTCTTTCGGCTTCTTGCGCTCTTGCGGCTTGCGCGGCACGTGCCGCCGCTAAGTCGGCTACACCACCAGCACTAGGGCCGCCCGGAACAACCAAAGATGCCCCAATATTTCCAGCTTCTCTAAATCCAGCCAATGTTGGATCTGTTGGTGTGGGTGTTCTAAGCCCCATTTCTGTGGCTTTATTTTTCAAGTATGCACTCGAACCAAATATGTTTTCATCGGGTGTTTTGTTGCCAAACACTTTTGTTATTTGATGGCCAACATCCATTGGCAAACCTAGTAGGTTATACGGCAAGTCTCCTGCACCTA
>Ga0209083_1002169_pt1 | contig 19376 bp, 23 predicted proteins | sample AM7aDNAmetaG_FD_184132 | JGI IMG/M metagenome (GOLD analysis project Ga0209083, IMG submission 184132) | Freshwater microbial communities from Finland to study Microbial Dark Matter (Phase II) - AM7a DNA metaG (SPAdes) (version 3) | ecosystem: Environmental > Aquatic > Freshwater > Lake ...
GCGGCGACAATCTTGTCTCGTTGCGCTGGACTGTGGTGGCGGCGGACGTGGGTTGGTAGCTGCTGCATGCGTCCCACTCTGGCATTTCCAGCCCGGTGTGCCTAGACGCGGTTAGTAACACGGATACGAATGAGGTGAGCTTCGCGGGACATCTCCGTCCGAGGTCGACTTGGCTGAGAAGTCGCATTTGTTCCCTCAGCACGAAGTGACGAAGGAGCCAGCAACACCGAACTGCCGATGATGAGTGTGATGACGGTGGATTTCATGATGTTTTCGGTTGATCGGTTGATTTCTTGTCGCTATCACAACACGAGCCTGACTTACAAGTGCAACTGCCTTGGGGACGGATCAGCAGGGCGATCAGCAACAACGTATTCGCTACCAACACCAGGTGAGCCGCGCCGATTTGGATTCCGCACAGGCCAATGGTGGGGCGACAGGATGCATACTTCACGAGAATTCCCAATACGACCACCGCCACTCCCAGCACGCCAATAATTCGGGATGCGCTGGCACAGACACACGCGGCTTTACAATCACTCATAGGATCATTTCTTTCGGTTTACGGGTTTAACGGCTACTTACTTCGCTTCTAACGCGGCGATCTGGGCTTTGACCTTCTTGGCTTCGGCGGTCTTGCCATAGCGATTGAGGGCGCCCAGCTTGATCATCAACTTACCCAAGGGACTCATTTTCTTCTTCTTAGCGGGCTTAGCGGGCTTGGCAGCAACTTCGGGAGCAGCTGAGGCGGACGATTTCTTGGCGGCATTGATCTTGGCCCACCGTGCTTGCTGCGCTTTCTTCATCTTCGCTTTGGTTGCGGCCGAAATAACACGCTTGCCTGAAGCAACAGGGGTTGAGGCTTCCACAACCATGATCTGCTGGACGGCTTCGACAACTTCACCGCTTTCCAAACCTGCCAGGGCTGTGATGACTGATTCGATCTGTTTGACCTCATTCTCCAGGCCGCTGATCTTCGCGAGGAGTTGGGCTTTGGCTGACTGAAGACTTTCAACGGCTGTGGATACCATGGGATGAACTACCTTTCTATAGGGGTTGAATTTAGCTTACGGCCTGAAACACCTGCTGGCCACTCAACTCGCACTCAGTTACCGTAGGGGATATATAGCACGTGGCAATGGGATGTAAAGTGCTATTTACCTGTCAAGATCAGGCGTAAGTAGATTGCAATCGCGATTAAGGTTTCTTCCTTGCATGACTGAATGCCGCTGTGAACTGATCTGTCAGATCCAACGAGCTGAAGAATTGCCCAATGATCAAATTGGATTGCAGAACTTCAACCCCCTATCCCGCGTACTCCTTCCCAGAGGCTTTAACAAGCCTTTCGCGTTCACCTCTTCGGGGCGACTTCTGATTGGCGGGTACATCTTGGTTGGGTGTGTCGGTGATGCTGGCAACTTCCGAAGTAATCGTCAGCGTTAACCTGAATGCTGATGGGATTCACGGGGCAGATTTGGGCCAGCACCACCTTAACCATGCTTGCCAGTAGCAATATGATGATAGCAACCCCACCCGTCCGTGAACCTAAGTATTTCATAATTATCCGCTTAGTCTGTACTCCAGCGGAGGATCAAAAGCCCTAATCCATACATCGATCCTGCCCCAACAGCAGCACTTACGAGCAGCCAAAGGATGGTGCGGAATCCCGATAGCTTCTCATTCAAGTAATCCCGCGATCCCTTGAATAGCGCTCCGCAGCCGAGATTGGACAACAACAGTAAGAAACCCATTGCAGCATAGATCATAGCTTTCCAAGTGAAACCCCACCCCGCCGAAAGGTTGCGCGAATTATCGCTGAGGTAACGTCAAGTTAACGGCAGTCTGGTTCAGCCAACCGTGTTGGGCCGACAGAATCGATTGACCAAGAACCAGTAGACCAGTGCCGTGACCAGCCCCCCGACAGGAAATACCCAGTCCACAGGGTCCCACCAATTCCGCCAAAGATATTCATAGAATGTGCTCTGTGGTGGACCTGAATCCATCCCGCTCGTTTGGTAGCATACCCAGTCAACAGGTAATAAAATGGCCACACCGATCACAATGCCCAAGAGACACCCCCAGGAATACCTCAGTGTCGTGAATTTCGAGAGGAGATACAGGCAGGGCAGAAAGACGAAGATGGTTGTGCCATACGAGATCATACTGCTGAGAACGAAAAGAAACGCGAATGACGCCAGTAGACTTTTACCATGGTTCGCGATCACCATCAGAGTGCTAATGATAAACGGAACCACTGCTGGCGCTACGACCAGGGCCTTCCAAGAGAATTTCATCTTCGATATCATCATCATTGTCCGACGGTTCTGTTCGTGGCTTGCTTCCGTGGACTGGCCGTGTTCACAGTGAAATTATATTGCGGTTGGCACTCCACGGTCAAACGCAATCCTAAATGACATCAGCAGCAGTTTATAGCGCAGAACATGGTTGCACTTGACCTTCTTGATCGAGGCTTTGTTCTGCCAACCAGTACAGCATATATCAATGCTCGCCTGACAATCCGGGCAATTTGTTTTGCCGCCAGCATCGCCATCTTGCGCCCGTAAATGAGCACCACATCCGCTACAACTGAATAGTAGTATCAAGTTTCTCCTTGCCTCCTTATCCACTATGAACAATTCATATCGCAATCTTCAATAATGAGACGTGCAGATGCTTGAATTGGGGGAATCGAAAGGTATCGACCGTGGTTGAATACCTCATCAATTCTTGCACATAATCTGATAATAATTGATTCCGCTGAAAAACCCTACGGACACGCTAAAGCGTAGACACCGAACTCCCGGTTTCTTCGAGATTCTGCGTGTTTGGTGTCCAGCCTTCAGGCTGAGTCGATGGGTGGAAGGGGTTTTTCAGCGGAATTAATAATAATCACCTATTGTAATTATAGCAGTCTCCAGCTTGATAATTATCATCTATTGTAATAATGTATTCCAAGATAATGACCGGCACTCCAGTCCATAATGTGATCCAGTTAACGCGGCCGCAGGAGACCCGACGAGCGTTAGGCCAATGGATTCGGTTAACCCGGCAACGGCTCGGCCTGACTCAGGCGCTGTTGGCTTCCAAATCCGGCGGGGCGGTGATGACGGTGTCGCGGCTCGAACGCGAGGGACAAGGTGGGGTGGACAATCTGTTGCGCGTGCTCCAGGCGTTGGGGGAATTGGACGGGTTCCAGGCCCACGTTCAAAAGCTGTTGCGAAAGGCGTTATTGCCGCGCGACCTCTCCGAAATAAAAAATCCCGCGCGGCCCCGGCAACGGGTGCGGCTGCGGAAAGTTGCAGTCTAACACCGCTGGTTTTCGTACCAGTCAATTGTCCGCCGTAATCCCTCTGTAAATGGCGTGCTGGCCCGGAAACCGAACTCGCGTTCGGCTCGGGTTATGTCAAGACAGCGGCGTGGTTGCCCATCCGGTTGGGCAGTGTTCCAGCGGATTTCGCCTTGGAAATTTGTCAGCTTTGCAATCAGCTCAACCAGCGATTTGATTGAGATCTCCTGACCAGCACCGAGGTTGACCGGCAGGGGCTTGTTATAGCGTTCGGCGGCCATTACGAGGCCGGTCGCCGCGTCTTCAACATAGAGAAATTCCCGTGTCGCCTGGCCCGTCCCCCAACATTCGATTGCATTCGCCCCGCTATTCCGGGCGTCGACACATTTCTTGATCAAAGCGGGAATCACATGCGACGAAACCGGATCGAAATTGTCCCGAGGTCCATAGAGGTTGACCGGCAACAGAAAGATTGCATTCAGTCCATATTCTTGCCGGTAGGCCTGGCATTGGACAAGGAGCGCTTTCTTTGCGATCCCGTAGGGCGCATTGGTTTCCTCTGGGTATCCAATCCACAAATCATCCTCTTTGAATGGGACCGGCGTAAATTTTGGGTAGGCACAGATCGTCCCGGTAACGACAACCTTGGGTATGTTAAACTGCCGGGCTTGTTCAATCAATTCGATCCCCATGATGGCATTCTCATAGAAGAACTTGCCCGGGTGCGCCCGGTTGGCGCCAATCCCGCCCACCGTTGCCGCCAGATGCAGCACCAGGGTCGGCCGGCTGGTTTCAAATAATCGGCGAATGGCGTGGCGGTCGCGCAGGTCGCAGTCTTGACTGCGGGGGACGAAGATTTCCCGGCAACCACAAGTCTGCAACTTTTCCACAACATGCGAGCCCAGAAAACCCGCCCCGCCAGTCACCACCACGCGCTGGTCATTCCAAAAGCTCATGTCGTCACTTTGGCGACTTTGCCACCCAGTTTGTCGGCAAGGAGTTGAATATCCGCATCCACCATCAACTGGACCAGCTCCTTAAATTTAACTTTCGCTTCCCAACCCAACACCCGCCTGGCTTTGGCGGGGTTGCCAATCAGGATGTCCACCTCAGCGGGGCGCAGATAACGTTTGTCAAACACCACATGTTTTTGCCAGTCCAACCCGGCGTGGTGAAAGGCGACTTCACAGAACTCGCGGATGGTGTGGGTTTCGCCAGTTGCAATCACAAAATCATCCGGCTGTTCCTGCTGCAGCATCAACCACATGGCTTCCACATATTCCCTGGCGTACCCCCAATCCCGTTGGGAGTCGAGATTCCCCAGGAAGAGCTTGTCCTGTAACCCACTCTTGATGTACGCCACGGCCCGGGTGATTTTTCGCGTCACAAAGGTTTCGCCGCGCCGGGGTGACTCATGATTGAAAAGAATGCCATTCGTCGCAAAAAGATCATAGCTTTCCCGGTAATTGACCGTGGCCCAATAGGCAAACACCTTCGCCACCCCGTAGGGACTGCGCGGATGAAATGGCGTTGTTTCACATTGTGGAACTTCCGCGACCTTGCCAAACATCTCACTGGATGATGCTTGATAAAACCGGGTCGCCAGTCCGGTCTCGCGAATGGCCTCTAAAATGCGGATTGTGCCAACCCCGGTAATGTCCGCCGTGTATTCCGGGATGTCGAAACTAACGCGGACATGGCTTTGGGCAGCCAGGTGATAAATCTCGTCGGGTTTCAATTCATAGAGCAACTTTACCAAACTGACCGAGTCGCTTAAATCGCCATAGTGCAGAAACAGCCGGACGCCGTGAACGTGGGGGTCTTGATACAAGTGATCCAGTCGCTCGGTATTAAAGGTTGAGGCCCGGCGGATAATGCCATGCACTTCGTAGCCTTTGCTCAACAACAATTCGGCCAGATACGACCCGTCCTGTCCGGTGATGCCTGTAATCAAAGCTTTTTTCATATAACTGGCATTTCCCCGCTGACCTCCATTCGCGACCAGCAGGAGGTGTTGGATTTCATTGGGGTAATGTTATCCTCTTTGATGTCGTCCACAAGTTATTTTAATTATCCCAGGACCGGATTGTTATCGCTGGAACCAGCTGTCTCAAAGAAAAACCCTCTGTTTGTCGGCCGTGTCACTGACACGGCGCATTTTTAGCCAAGCTACCAAGGTCGAACCATCCGGTCTAAGAGCCTGTTTCAAAAGTCCTCCCCGGCGGACGGCGCGAAGTCCAGAGGGCGTTCGCGCCCTACAATTGCCAAGAAATCCGGTTGTAGGGCTGGCATGCCCAACGGGCTGCCAGCCGAATGTTCCCACATTCAAAACACGCTCTAAGATCAAACGGCCCCTCACCCGGCCCTCCCGCAGTCGCGAGAACACGGGGCCGGCCTCTCCCCCGGTGGGGCGAGGCGCGCCGGAGCGAACAGTGAGATCCTGCCTCGCCCCCTCCGGAGGGAGAGGTCGGGGCCAAGGTCGCTGACTGTCCGCCGTCGCCTGTCGTTTGGCGAAGGCGGATCGTATCTGGCGTTGGCACCGGGTGAGGGGTCGTCGTCAACTGCCGACCTCTGGCTAAGAAATGTTCCGTAAGTCTGGGGACTCTGTTTCGAATACTCTCGCGTAATAGTCTAGTCACACAGAGTGATGTCTGCAGAGAGTGAATACTAACGCGAATCACCGCGCTGGCTCTTTCTGTGCGACCAGACAATTATCAGACTAGAAGACATCTCATTAATCGCCGGCAACGGCCGGCAGCCCGCTGGGCGCGCCGGCCCTACAAGAAGATTGTCGGGGCGCGTGGGTTCAGTGATGGCTGCTAGTCACTGAAACTTCTTTACTCTCTGACTGAGAGTACTCACCAGACTGATTGTCTTATGACAACAGTCGTCTCTTCTCTTCTTTCGGGCGACGTGACTCAGACTAGAAGTCATCTCATAAATCCCCGGAGCGGCGGGCTGGGACAGCCCGCCCTACCGAACCCGCGGTAGGGTGCGGTGTCTCTACCGCGCCGTTGGCGTGTCTGCCATTGATGAGATGATTTCTAGTCTGAGACTCAGTGACTGGTAATGATTACTGTTCAGACTCTGGTAATGCGGCAGAGACTGGGAGACCAGTCTGGTCAGTTATTCGCTGGTACTCATCACGGTTGGATACAGTATACGAAATCGGCACTGACACTGGATCCCAATGGGCGCATTCGGACACTGTCACCATGAATGTGCGGCACGCTATTGCGCCCTACAGGCAATCCGGACGATGGTGTCAGATACGCTCGGCTCGCAATCAGCGTTGACCGGATGCCGGAAACCACGTACACTTTCGACCGAATGAATGGGGTATTTGCACTCGAAGACGGCACAATATTTCGCGGCACTGGCTTCGGCGCCAAAGCCACCGCCTGCGGCGAAGCCGTTTTCAACACCTCCATGACCGGTTACCAGGAAATCATCACCGATCCCTCCTATAAAGGACAAATCGTGGCGATGACTTACCCTGAAATTGGCAATTATGGCATTAATTCAGTCGATGTTGAGAGCTGGAAACCTCACGTAGCCGGTTTCCTCGTCCGCGAACTGTCGGCTGTGACATCTAATTGGCGGAGCGACCAATCGTTATCTGACTATTTTAAAAAACACGAACTCGCTGGTGTGCAAGGTATTGATACTAGGAAACTTACAAAAATATTACGCGTCAAAGGCGCGATGAAATCCTGTATTTCAACTGCCGATATTAGCGATAAAGAGGCTGTTCAACGTGCCAAGGAATGGCGTGGCATCGTTGGCGTTGATCTTGTCAAGGAAGTTGCACACCCCAAACCATTCGTTTGGGACCCCGACGACAAACTTAGCCGGAATTGGAAAATCCTCCGCGATTCCGCTGGGACGATGCAGTACACCGATGACCTTCGTCCGGCTGATATTCCGATCGTCGCTTTCGATTTTGGTGTGAAATATAATATTTTACGACGGCTCAGGCAGCGCGGGTTTCGTATTCAAGTCGTTCCACCACAAACATCTGCAGCAGAAGTAATGGCCTATAAACCACGTGGCGTTTTTCTTTCCAATGGCCCCGGGGACCCCGATCCGCTCGATTACGCACATGCAACAGTTCGTGAGCTGATCGGTCATGTGCCAATTTTTGGGATTTGTTTGGGTCTTGAAATTTTGGGTTTTTCCTTTGGTGGAAAATGTTTCAAGCTAAAGTTTGGTCACCGCGGGGCCAACCAGCCAGTCAAGGACTTAGCCAGCGGGAAAGTCGCCATTACCTCTCAGAATCATGGGTTTGCCGTGGATGTCGAGAGCATGCACAACCCAAACGTTGAAATCACACAAATTAATCTGAATGATCGGACAATCGAAGGCTTGCAGCATAAGAAACATCCTGTTTTCGGAGTCCAATATCACCCTGAAGCGTCACCAGGGCCGCACGAAGCAGGCTGCCTGTTTGATCAATTCCGACAGCTAGTCGAATCTCACAAACCCTGATTCGTTTCGGCTTTCTTCAGCCAGACCAACAGAATAGCAATATCGGCTGGTGTGACACCCGATATTCGCGACGCCTGGCCAATCGAATCAGGTCGATATTTGATCAGTTTCTGGCGTGATTCAAACCGTAACGAAGGGACTTTTTCGTAATCAATCCAGTTCGGCAACCGCTTCTCTTCAAGTTTTGTAAATCGTTGTATCTGTTCGACATCCCTTGCAATATAGCCGGCGTATTTAATCTGAATCTCGACTTGTTGTTGGACGTCTTCCGGTAAACTTAGATTTGCATTTGGCAGCGATCGGTAGCTAACTTCGGGCCTTCGCAACAATTCTGCGTGAGTATTTGACCCCTCGCGCGATTGGAGCAATCGAGCCGTTTCCTGTTCAATCGATTGTCGACGACTGCAGAACAATTCCCAGTGAGCGTCATTGACGAGACCGGCAGAGCGTCCAATCGGAGTCAACCGCAAATCAGCATTGTCCTGCCGGAGTTGAAGTCGATACTCAGCCCGTGATGTAAACATCCGGTAAGGTTCTTCAGTGCTTTTCGTAATCAAATCATCGATCAAAACACCGATATAACTATCAGCTCGTGTAAATACCACTGGAGGCCGCTTCTGAACCTTCAATGCCGCATTGATTCCGGCAACAATGCCCTGGGCACCAGCTTCCTCATAGCCGGATGTCCCGTTGATCTGTCCAGCGAAGTATAGTCCCTCAATTCTCTTTGTTTCAAGCGTTGCGTGGAGTTGGTGTGGTAGGCTGTAGTCGTACTCGATGGCATAGGCCGGCCGCATTATTTCTGCGTTTTCAAGTCCAGTGATACTTCTAACTACGTCTATCTGAACATCTTCAGGAAGACTCGACGAAGCGCCGTTGAGGTAAAATTCCTCAGTATTTCGACCTTCAGGCTCTAAAAATAGCTGATGTCGCTCTTTTTCAGCAAATTTGACGATTTTATCCTCGATCGATGGGCAATATCGCGGACCTATTCCTTGGATTTTGCCTGAATAAAGAGGAGAACGATGTAAATTTGCCAGGATAAGTGATTTTGTTTTCTCAGACGTATAGGTGATGTAACACGGGATCTGTTCCACGTGGAACATTGGCGACGTACGATAAGAGAAAAACGCTGGTTTCTCGTCACCAGCTTGGATGTCCATCTTGGAAAAATCAATCGACCGACGGCTTAACCGCGGTGGTGTGCCAGTCTTAAGTCTCCCTAGTTCAAAACCTAATTTTGCCAGGCTTGCTGAGAGTCCGACGGATGCTGGTTCTGCGGCGCGTCCTGCCTCAACCTGTGAGTCTCCAATATGAATCAATCCGCGGAGAAAGGTTCCGGTCGTAATAATAACAGTATCGGCGTTATAGCGCATGCCGATTTTTGTGGTGACACCGCTGATTAGATCGTGATCAACGATTAAATCTTCGACCATCGCCTGTTTGACAGCCAACTTTGCCTGGCGCTCGACGACCCACTTCATTCGGAACTGATAGGCTTTTTTGTCACATTGTGCCCGTGGGGCTCGGACTGACGGCCCCTTCTTGGTGTTGAGCATTCTGAATTGGATTCCGGTCTGGTCGGTGTTAATGCCCATTTCACCGCCTAAAGCGTCAATCTCCCTGGCGATGTGTCCTTTTGCCAGTCCGCCGATCGCTGGATTGCAGGACATTTGCGCGATCGTATCGAGATTGGTTGTTAATAGCAGTGTTTCGCAGCCCAGCCGCGCGGCCGCCAAAGCGGCCTCAGTTCCAGCGTGACCAGATCCAATCACAATGACTTGATAGCGTTTTGGGTAGACGAACACGTCCATTACTTTCCAATACAAAATTTTCTGAAGATACTATCGAGTAAATCTTCAGTTGTAGTTTTTCCGACGATTTCACCGATGATTGTAAATCCAATGCGAATTTGTTGCGCTAACAATTCAATACTGGAATTCGATTGTAACTCAGCTAGTGCTAATTTTAGTTCTTTGATCGACCGTGTCAACGCATGGGCATGCCGCTCGTTGACTGCGATTTCTAAAATGGATGCGGTCGCAGGTGTTTGTATGGCCACTAACTCAATTTGGTCTTTTAACTTCTCAATACCTTCCCCTGTGATCGCAGATATTTCTATCAAATTAGAATTTTGCAAATCTGAATTTAAAATTAACTTGCGTGGAAGATCTATTTTATTAAGCACACGAATTACGGTTTTCCCGAAATAACGCTTCGAAAGATCAATATCTGCACGTGACAACGGTCTGGATAAATCTATGATATGTATTCCTATATCACTTACATTCAACGCATTATGACTACGTAATATTCCTAGTTCTTCGGCTTTTCCGCGTGGTTTTCTAATTCCTGCCGTATCGGTAAATCGAACTGGAATGCCGCGGATATTCGCTGATTCTTCGACAGTATCGCGTGTTGTTCCAGCGATTGCAGTAACAATCGACCGTTCCTCGCCCAACAGCGCATTCATCACGCTGGATTTTCCGACATTGGGACGGCCAAAAATGGCAATCGAGATTCCGTCCCGGAGGATCTTCCCTTCGTTGGCTGTTGCCAATAATTTATCAAGCTCAGTGATGATGTGGGTGAGAGCGGTCGCTAATTCACTGCGGGAGGCGGGTGTGATGTCATCGTCGGGGAAATCAATTTGTGCTTCCACCTGGGCGAGGCTGTCGAGCAATTCCAGGCGGATCTTTTCAACCTGCCGGGCGAGATGCCCTGCCAGAGCATTTTCGGCGACGGTATGAGCCCGGGCAGTCTTGGCGGAAATGACGTCCATGACTGCCTCGGCCTGTGTGAGGTCAATTCGGCCATTGAGAAATGCGCGTTTGGTAAATTCGCCAGGTTCCGCGAGCCGGGCGCCATGGCGGAGACAGTGCGCCAAAATACTGCGGGCGATCTGGGGGCCCCCATGACAATTAATTTCAACCAGATCTTCTGTTGTATAGGAGCGGGGACTCCGCATCACGGTCAATAACACTTCGTCGAGCGTCGACTGATCCGGGCCGGTAATTCGGCCCCAATGGATGGTGTGACTGGGATAAGTGGAAGGTAAGCCCGCGGGCGAAACGAAAACGGCGTCCGCGATGGCCAGAGTCTGGGGGCCCGAAATCCGAATGATGGCGATTCCGCCGGCGCCGCTGGGTGTGGAGATGGCTGCAATACTGTCTTCCATGAGGTACTCCCGCAACTGCGCGGCGAGTATACCAGAAGACCGTCGGAGAGCAACTACGTGGCGGACATAATTCGCCGCGATTCGTCGAGGAAGATGCCGCGCAAATTCATTTTGAGCGCGTCCGGATTGGTTGCCTTTGCCAAAGCTTCGGCTTCCGTGATCATCTTCGCCTTGACGAGTTTGAACAGGGATTGGTTAAACGACTGCATGCCATCATCAGTCCCGGTTTCGATGGCGGCGGCCAGTTTATCGAGGCGATTTTCCTCCATCAATTTCCGGACCATCGGAGTATTGATCATGATTTCCACCGCGGGGACAACGCCGCCGCTGCTGCCCGCGACCAGCCGCTGACAAACCACGGCGCGCAAGTTGGCGGCGATTTGGCGGCGCATCTGGTCGCGTTCATCGGCCGGATAAAAATCGAGCATCCGGCCAATGGCGGAGCCGGCGGTCGTGGTATGCAGAGTGGTGAGGACCAGATGGCCGGTATCCGCGGCGGCGAGCGCCGCCATAAAAGATTCCCGGTCGCGCATCTCCCCGATCATGATGACGTCGGGGTCTTGCCGCAGGACATGGACCAACGCACTGGGAAAACTGGTGGTATCGAGACCGATTTCACGCTGTTCGATGACGGACTGGTTGTCGGTGAAGACATACTCAATCGGATCTTCCAGGGTGATGATGTGGCACCGTTCGTTCAGGTTGATGTGCCCGAGCATGGCGGCCAACGTGCTGGATTTCCCGCTGCCAGTGGCACCCGTGACGAAGACGATTCCGTTTTCGGCCGTCGCGATTTTGGCGAGCTGCTCCGGTAAATGGAGATCAGCAAACGTCGGGATCTTGAGCTTCACGGCCCGGATGGCGAGACATAAATTACCACGCTGGTGAAAAACGTTGACCCGGAATCGCCAGCGCTGTTCGTGCAGATAAGAGAAATCCACTTCATGGTCGGAATCGAGCCGGGCGATCAGGTGGGCCGGCAAAATAGTGCGAACAATTGCCGCGACCTGATCGGCGGTCGGCCGCTCCAGCGGCGGAGTGACAAGGAGTCCGGAAACTCGGAAGGTGACCGGCGCGTCCGGCTTTAAATGAATATCAGAGACGCCCTGATCAATTGCCGACTGGAGCAGACCTTGCAGGTAGTCCATGGAATCAGCGGCCAATGGAGAGGTGGGCCAGATTTACCGTTGCGGTCGGAATTGCCGACCGGAGTTGGATATTTTTCGGCAGGTCGAGAAAAACCACGGAGACTTCGAAGCCTTTGCCGTGGAGCCGATGCAGGCATTGCACCACGACCCCCCGGCAACTCAGGGTCCGATCTTTGTGGCCAGCCGCAGCGGGGAATCGCAGCGCGACGTCAATCTCGGTCCACTCGCGGAGCCGGTTTTCAGTAAAAAAAGTGATCCCCGTTTGCGAAAGATGAAAAGCCGAATCAAAAACTGCAGTTTTGCGTCCATGCGCCCGTTTCAGTTCCGCATCGAAAACCCCAGAAACATCGCGTTTAGCTGCCATAATCTTATTCCAAGCTAGCACCGGATCCGCGGGCTGTCAACGGGGCTCACCATTGGATCACACAGGCGGCCCACGTCAGCCCGCTGCCGAAGACAACCAATAAAATTAAATCACCCCGGTGGAACCGGCCCTCACGGGCGGCTTCATCCAAGGCAACTGCCACGGATGCCGCGGACATATTGCCGTAGCGTTGCAGATTCATGTAAACTTTTTCCATCGGTGCACCCAGGCGGTCCGCCAGGGCTTCGATGATCCGGGAATTGGCCTGATGGGGAATGACGCATTGAATGTCGGCCATGGTCAGGTTGCATTTTCGCAGCGCCTCTTCCGCGGCCGTCTGCATGGCGATCACCGCGTGCTTATAGACTTCTTTGCCGGACATTTTCAAGTGATGCATCCCGGCGCTGACGGATTCCTTGGAGGCGGGGAACTTTGAGCCACCGGCCGGCATGAGGAGTATATCAGCCTGGGAACCATCGGCTCCCATGCAGGTGGTCAGGATGCCGTGTTCTTCGCCGCGGCTGCGTAAAATGGCGGCGCCGGCCCCATCGCCAAACAGCACGCAGGTGTTCCGGTCCTGCCAATCCACGATGGTCGAAAGTTTTTCGGCGCCCACGACGAGCACCGTGTTGTAGGTGCCGGAGGTGATGAACTGCTGGCCAATTTCCATGCCGAAAAGAAAGCCGGAGCACGCCGCTTCCACATCGAACCCGGCCGCGCGTTTTGCGCCGAGCTTATGTTGAATGATGCACGCCGTGGCCGGAAACGGCATATCCGGCGTGATGGTTGCACAAATAATCAAATCGATTTCGTCCGCTTTGATTCCGGCCTGGTCCATGGCCCGGCGCGCGGCTTCCGTCGCCAGGTCCGAGGTGCACATCGAGTCGGGAGCCAGCCGCCGCTCTTTGATGCCGGTCCGGGTGGTAATCCACTCGTCGGTGGTATCCACGATCTTCTCCAGATCGGCATTGGTCACCACGCGGTCCGGCACATACGAGCCGGTGCCGACAATGTGGACGGACCTAGGCGGTCGCTGGGAGCGGGGGCTGTGCAACTGGGGCTTGGGCTTGGGGGAGTTGGGCATTCGACCTCTTAATTTCCTCAACGATCCGGTCGTTGAAATGACTTTCGACAAATTCGGTCGCGACGCGGATGGCACTCTGCACGGCTTTCGCCGAGCTGGCTCCGTGAGCTTTGATGCAAATCCCATTAATGCCGAGGAGGACGGCACCCCCGTACTCGTCGGGATCGGCCTTGCGGCGCAAGGCTTGAAACGCGCCTTTGGCGAGCAGCGCCCCGAACATCCGCAGCGGGTTCTTGCGCAACTCATCTTTCAACCACCGGCTCATCACCCGCAGGGCACTCTCGCAGGTCTTCAGCACGGCGTTGCCGACAAAGGCATCCGTCACGATGACTTCGGCGACGTTGCTGAACAAATCGTGACCATCCACATTGCCAATGAAATTCAGATTGGTTTGCTTCAGGCGGCGATACGTCTCAAGCGTCAGCTCATTGCCTTTCATTTCTTCCGTGCCAATGGAGAAAACTCCGACGCGGGGAGTGCGATAGCCGAGGATTTGCTGGGAGTAGAGACTGCCCATGACGGCGTATTGCACCAGAATCGCCGGGGACGGTTCCAGATTCGCTCCAACATCCATCAGCACAAAAACATTTTCCGGGGCGGGAATCAAGCAGGCCAAACCGGGGCGTTCGACCCCTTCGAGGGTGCGCAACTTGAGATGGGCTGCGGTCAACAGGGCGCCGGTATTGCCGGCGGAAACGATGGCGTCCGCCTCGCCCCGTTTCACCAGCTCGATGGCGCGGCACATCGAGCTGTCTTTTTTCCGCCGAACGGCCTGGACGGGGGGATCGTCCATCGCGATCACTTCGCTGGCGTGAACAATCTGGAGGCGCGGGTCGCGGTAGTTGAGTTTTTTTAACTCCGCGTCCACGCGCGCGGCATCACCGACGAGAAACAGCCTGGTAATTTTGCCATTGCTGCGGAGGGCGCCGATGGCTCCCGCGACCACATTCTGCGGGGCAAAATCGCCGCCCATGGCATCAACGGCAATCCTCATCGCCGAATCAATTAGGCGGCGTTAACGGAGACAGCCTGTTTACCTTTGTAAAATCCGCAGGCCGGACACACCCGATGCGGCAACACCCGGGCGCCACATTGTGCACACAGCGATAGTTCCGGCGCGATCGGCCGGTTCGCGGCCTTGCGCGTGCGCAGGCGCATCTTGGACATACGTCGTTTTGGAACGCCCATAAAAAACCCCTTACTTAAGTTTAATCTGATCCAGGGTCTGCCAGCGCAGGTCACCCCGTGACAGGTTGCACTGACAAACACCTTCGTTTAAATCCTTGCCACAAACCGGGCACAAACCTTGGCAGTCAATCTGACAAAGCGCTCGTTGTGGAAGTTCCAAGATAATATCCTCACGGAGGTTATCCGTCAAGTCCACGAAGTCCTCCCCCTGTAACTCGCGGTGGACGACAAACTCCTTCACGGTGATCGAGTGCTGAAAAGATTTCAGGCACCGGCTGCAGTGCAACGTCACCGGTGTGGCCAGGGTGCCGGCCACCAGGACCGCGTTATTTTGGATTTGGACGTGGACCCGGTACTCGACATCGTGCGCAAACGTAACGACCGGGTCGGCGAAGTCCATGATTGTCGCCGGTTCGCTGCCCTGCAAATCCTCCCCGTCGACTGGAATGTTTTTTACGTTAATTTTCATCGAAGCCCCTCCTGCGGAATCCGGCTCAGCGCGTGGCGAGTTTCGCTTGCAATGCCTTTTTGACAACGGCCGGAACGAAATCGCTCACATTGCCGCCCAACAGTGCGATCTCTTTCACCAGCCGGGAACTGATAAATGTGTATTTATCCTTCGGCATCAAAAAAATTGTTTCCACGTTGGGGGCCAGGCGGCGGTTCATCAGGGCCATTTGAAATTCGTATTCGAAATCCGAGACTGCCCGCAGGCCCCGGACGAGCACGCGGGCCTTCTTCCGCTGGGCGTATTTGACGAGCAAGCCATCAAACTCGTCCACTGTGACGCCGCGGATGCCCTTGACCGCCGCGCGCGTGAGGGCGACGCGTTCCGGTGTTGTAAAGAGTGGATGTTTTTCCGCATTGGGGGCGACGCCCACGATGACCTGGTCAAACATGCTCAAGGCGCGCTGGAGCACGTCGAGGTGGCCATTGGTAATCGGATCAAAACTGCCCGGATAAATTGCGACTGTTTTCATAAAACCTGCCGTTACCGGTCACGATAAGCTCGCGGGCAGGTAACTGCAATCTTTTCTGCCGGTCCGACATATTGATTGAATCGGAGTCCAAGTCGTCGCACAGTCGAGGGATTATGTGTGGCCGGTTTACATTGACCACGGACCTGCGGGAGGTGGCGGAACGTTTTTGCGTTGCACCGTCGGCCCCGGCTGACTTCAAGCCGCGTTTCAACATCGCTCCGAGTCAGTCGGTCATCGTCATTGGTGATGACGGCCGGCGGTCGATGCAGTCGATGCAGTGGGGGTTGATTCCCCATTGGGCGAAAGATCCGGCCCTGGGGAACCGGCTGATCAATGCGCGGTCAGAAACTTTGGCAGAAAAACCCTCGTTTTGTGAGGCGCTGAAAAAACGGCGCTGTCTGATTCCGGCGGATGGGTTTTACGAATGGCGAAAGGTTGGCAAGGCGAAGCAACCCGTCCGGATTGTTTTGAAATCGCGGGCGCCCTTTGGATTGGCGGGGTTGTGGGACCGGTGGATCTCACTTGAAAAAAAGGAAATCCTCACGTGCACCATCATCACCACCGCAGCGAACGAGTTGATCCAGGAATTTCATGATCGGATGCCGGCCCTCCTGCAGCGGGAAGATGAAGCCCGATGGCTGGATCCGGCGCAGACCGATCCGCTGCAATTGTTGCCGTTGTTGAAGCCGTATCCGAGCGAGTTAATGGAATATTATCCCGTCAGTCGGCAGGTCAACTCGCCCCGGGTGGATGAGCCGGGGAATATTGAGCCACTGGTCGACGGTCGCATGCCGTGATTCAGGGCGGTACGATTGTCCATGCCATGACTGTGTCGGGATTGGTACCCGGAGCTAGTCTTCCAGGAAATAACCTTCTTCGCCGTGCTCGTGGATGTCGAGGCCCTGGTCTTCGATTTCCACCGTCGGACGCAGGCCGATCCAATGTTTGAGCGCCAACCCGATCACGAGCGTTGCCCCCACTGATAATCCCAACGTGATGCCCATGGCCGCCAGTTGGTGCTGCCACAAATTGTGGCCGACGATTTCTTTCAGGTTGGTCGCGAGATTTGGGTTCGCAGCGGTGGTGGCGAGGAACCCGGTCAGCAGCGTGCCCACGGTGCCGCCCACGGCATGGACGCCGAACGTGTCGAGCGAGTCATCATATTTGAATTTCGCCTTGAGTTTGTTGCAGGCGTAGAACGTGGTAATCCCGGCCAGCAAGCCAATCAGCATCGCGCCATTGGCCGTCACGAATCCGCTGGCCGGCGTGATGGTGGCCAGCCCGGCCACTGCGCCCGAGCACATGCCGAGCACGCTGGATTTGCCTTTCACGCATTGTTCGAGCACGCCCCACACGCACAAACCGACCACCGCTGCCAGCGTCGTGGCCACAAACGCGTTCGCCGAAACCATGTCGGCCGCCACCGCGCTGCCGGCGTTGAAGCCGTACCAACCGACCCAGAGCAGGCCGGTGCCGACCATGCACAACACCATGCTGTGCGGGGCCATGTTTTGTTTGCCGAACCCGATCCGCTTGCCCAGCAACAGGCACAACACCAGGGCCGACCAGCCACTCGACATGTGGACGACCATGCCGCCCGCGAAATCGATCGCCTTGATTTTGGCGTGGGGATTGCCGAGGCCGTTCATCCAACCATCCGCGCTCCAGATCATGTGCGCCAAGGGGAAGTACACCACCAACATCCAGAGGGCGCTGAAGAGCATGACCACCTTGAACTTGATGCGCTCCGCGATCGCGCCGATGATCAACGCCGGAGTAATGATCGCGAACATCATCTGGTACATCGCAAACACATTGTGGGAGACCCAGTTTGCGTAGTGGGTATTGGGCGAGGCGTCCACGCCCCGCAAAAATGCAAATTGAAATCCACCGAGAAATGGCGAGCCAGGCGCGAAGGAGAAACTGTAGCCCACGGCCCACCACAACACCGCCACCAGCCCGGCCAGACCGAGGCACTGGCCGAGAATCGACAGCACATTTTTGCGCCGGACCAATCCGCCGTAAAATAGCGCCAGCCCCGGCAGCGTCATGAAGAGCACCAGGGCCGTCGAGACCATCATCCAGCCGTTATGGCCCGGCCCCGGCCCGGCCACGTTCGACACCGCGCTTACCCGCGCGGAGTTATTCATGTACGCTTCGAGGTCCGCCACCCGCTGTTCGAGGGTGGGTTCAGCCGCGGACACGAGGGTCGCCGCCAACAAAGCGCTGCCCAATATAAATACACGAATCCCTTGTTGCATAATTGAAGACTCCTCCGGCTTGATTGTTAATTACACGAACCCGCGCTGAAAACGAGTTCGCGAATGGAACGGCAAGGTTATGCCAGCTAACCATGGTTGAGGCAAGCGCTTCTTCCAAGGGGAGGTCTTTGGATCTGGCCAAAAACAACGCGCCGGTCTGAAAAATCAGACCGGCGCGTTACCGATTCGAAAACCAGCGGGGATTAGCGGGCTGGTGTCGCGGCTGGCGGAGTCGCGGGAGCGGCCGGTTGAGCGGCCCGCTGCGCTTGCTGCGCCTGCTGCATCATCGTTGAAAAAACTTGCTGCCAGGTTTCCGGAGGATACGTGATCCGGGGGATATCGCTCCAGAATCCGTTGAAAGCCGGCGTGCCAGGCGTCGGTGGCCGATAAATCCACGTGCCGCCATCGCGTGAATCGAGCAGAAACAATACCGTTCCAGCGGTGCCTTCATTGCCAACCACGATCTGGTAGCGACTATTCTCCGCGCGCGCCGCTGGCTGCGCAGCGGCCGGAGCGGCTGCCGGAGCGGGAGCTTGCTGGCAGGAAACACCAGTCAATACTGTGGCGACTACACAACTCAAAAAACCTTGTTTCAGTCGATTGGTCATTCGGATCCTTTCGGGGTTTAGATTCTAAGTTAGACACCAGTAGCAGTTACATGATTCAGAGTCAAGCCGTGATTGTGATCCGTTTCTTTTCCGCACCGCCGACTGGACGCGGCTGGGCGAGTTTGTTTAACTCAATCCGGATTAGTTGGTGATGGTGATCGTCAATATCTGAGTAGCGGGTTGCTTCTTGGCATCGGTCACCTTGACTGTGAAACTTGCGGGCGTCGCTGTCATCTTGCTCGGCTTGCCGGAGATCACGCCGGTGGTGGATTTCAATGACAAGCCGGCTGGTAACTTGCTGCCCGTTGCCAGCGACCATTTATAGGGTGCCACACCGCCCGTAGCGACAAGCGTAACCGGTCCGTAGGCCACTTTGGCCTTGCCATCCGTCAGGCTGGTGGTGGTAATCGCCAGCGGTGGCGGCGGGATGATGGTGATCGTCGCGGCGGCCACGGCACTATCTGGCAGCTTGGCCTTGAAAGCCTTTGCTTGGATCGTTAGCGTGTTGGTAACGGTGATGCCGGTTTTCTTGTAGAGCGTGGACTTGCTCGTGGGTTCTGTGCCGTCGATCGTGTAACGAATCGTTGCCCCGACCGTTGTGCAACTGAGTGTCACTTTTACCGAATTCGTAAACGCCCCGCTATCCGGCGTGATGGTCGGTGTGGCAATCTGTAGCGAAGCAATCCCTGTGCCGGAAGCAGCGAGGGTGCCAGTCCCGCTGGTCGCGTCGCTGGCCACGGTCACCGTGCCGCTGTAACTGACGACCGCGACCGGTGCGAATGTCACTGTCA
>Ga0209083_1002170_pt1 | contig 19371 bp, 11 predicted proteins | sample AM7aDNAmetaG_FD_184132 | JGI IMG/M metagenome (GOLD analysis project Ga0209083, IMG submission 184132) | Freshwater microbial communities from Finland to study Microbial Dark Matter (Phase II) - AM7a DNA metaG (SPAdes) (version 3) | ecosystem: Environmental > Aquatic > Freshwater > Lake ...
CCCACTACTTGTAGGTATAGTACCAATTGGAACTACTAAGGTTCCAGCAAGAGTACCAGGTGTAGTACCAGGTGTAGTACCAGGTGTAGTACCAGGTGTAGTACCAGGTGTAGTACCAGGTGTAGTACCAGGTGTAGTACCAGGTGTAGTACTAGTAGGAGTTGTTAATTTTACAATGTTAGTACCAGGTATTATAGGTACTGGTAAAGTTATTGTGGTTGTACCTGGTTTTGAAGTACCTGGAGAAACTGGAGAAACTACAGTAATTTTTGATGGTACAGCTACTACAGGAATTATACCACCCCCTGGTGGTACAACTGGTACATTAATCTTCCCACCTCCTGATGGTACAACTGGTGTAGTAATATTAGTGTTTACTAAGGGTTGAGCAGGTGATGTACCAGGTGGTGTTACTGGTGGTGTAACACCTGGAGGATTATTTAATTTACAATTAACACTATCTTTTAATAGTGAAGTAAGTATAGTTAAATAAAAAGATTGTTCAACTACTTGTGGTACTAATGTTGCATTTCCAGATTCATCCCAAGTATATTGGGAAGTCATAATACTATTATTCATTTTTATCTTAAAAGCATTAGAACTGTAAGACTTACTGTAGTTAAAAGGCATTGGGCTATAACTAGAAATAACATCATTTCCATCAAGACTATCTGACATTTCTTGAGTTACATAACTTCTCATTCTATAATTATATAAGTAATATGGTCCTTGAAGTAAATCTGCACTGTTTCCAACTTCTCCTAGTGCATTCCACCCAAAAACACTGTTGGCATAACATAATTCTGGTATTCCACCTAGCCTTAACCTATAATCATAATCTACAGATACCCTAATTCCCAACCTTCCATTATAATCAAAAAATTGATAATTAGATTGAATTTTAGTTACTGGGTCAATTAAGTTCCCACTATTATCTAATGTAGCACAAGAAGGAGTATATTGAATTGTAGAACCCATACTTCTAAGTGTATTATCTTGCCTTTGCATTGCAAGTATTAGTTCATTTGCAGTTAAATTATTTCCATAAGGTAACTCAACATAAATCCAATCATCCGATTGTGTTTCTTCCAATATTCCAGTACTTAGGTAAAAATATAATGTCATAGTATCACCACTATGACCTGTTGAATCAAAAATACATTGTATAGAACTACTTCCTAACCCAGTCCATGGGCTAGTAATATTTACTGGGCTATTATCACTATTCCATATAGCTATAGGTGCAGAGTATACTACAGAATCAAACCCTGGATTTAAAGTATTAGTTAAGTACCCAAAGTTCATTTGTAATGTTTCTGTTGCAGGTGTATAATTAATGAATTCTGGTGTAACAGCATTTCCTTGTACTATCTGAGAATTCGATTGAGAAGCAGAAAGTGTTATTTTTCTCAATGATAAAAACCTATTTCTAGCAGGAGAATAAGGTAAGGTATATGGTTCACTATTAGGTGCAGTTATCATATTCTTAACTGTTGGTGGTGGTGCTAGAAAATCATAATTGTTAATCATTTCAATTGAATTATCTATTGTATTAATTTTTCTTTGAGAATAAAGTCTTTTATCATCCCCCCAAGTCCATAAATTACAATTATTATTATAAAAAGAAGCATCCATAACCATATTATTCCAATATGGTGAAAATAGAGAATAAGCATTAGCTTGTCCACTTCCCCACTGAGATATATTCATAGTAGTACCCAATGGATTTCCACCTATTGTATTAGTTGACTCAGAAAAAGTAACTAATGGCTTATGAGGGGAAATACTAGGTGGAATATTATACTCAGTTATAGATGATAATATTAAAGGTAAATGTGTTAAGTATCTATGACCAGGTGGTAAATAAATTTTATTAGAAATAGTACTAGGATATGATCCATTATTCATATAACGATACGCATTAGTTGAATAAACAGAAAAATAAGTATCAACTACCCTAAATATTCCCAGTAATGACTCAATTTGTGTAGAATCAAGAGAAGTATCATCTGATATTACAGTTAAATTTAAAGCAATAGTATAGTTTACATTTCCTAAATCAGTTCTAGGAATACCTAAACTTCCCCAGTTATCAAACCCGAATATACTATTAGCAGTTGAACCTCTATCGAAACCCACTATTTTTAAATACCCAGTTACCATACTTACTAAATACATTCTACCATAAGTATCTGGTATAACTAAAATATCACCATTTACACCGTTACCTGTTGCATAGGCATCATTAATTATTCCACATACTTCTATAACAGAATAAGTTGTAGTACCAGTATATGTTAAAGACATTGCACCAGTGGATGTTAATCTATCCTTATCATACACAGGAAATGTAATAAGTTTTAACATATTGTCTGGTGTTTCTATTCCAAGTACATTATTTCCTTTATTAAAGGTATATGGGCCTGCTAAGGGTGCTACCAAAGTACCAGGTGTAACTGGGCCTGTAAGCCCTACTTTACTGTTAAAAGTTAATTTAACCCCATAACCATCTGCACTATCAATTGGTTCATATTCTAATAAACCAGTACTATCCCATAATACATTTTCACCTATCTTATAAGGTACATAGTATCTTCCTTGACCTTGAATATTATAATATATAAGGCTTAAAATAGATATTGGCTTTAACCCTTTCGGTAAATACTGTACTTGAGAGTTATATGGTTCTAAACATTTATCTCTAAAACTATCAAATGAGTACAATAGGGTTGTCATTGAAACACTGTTTAATAGACTATATGAAAATTCCCATATTTCTAGTACAGTAATACTAATATCTATTTTAACGTGAATATCAGAACATACCCATGTATATATAGAAGTACTCTGGGAAGTACTTGATAAATTAACAAGGCTATCTGTTATAGTTAAAGTTACATTCCATATTCCTGGCCTATTGTATGTGTAAATTGGATTCTGAACAGTAGAATGGCCACCATCACCAAAATCCCAAAGCCATGTATCATAAAATCCAGTTGATGTATCTGTAAAATTAATTTTACAAGGTAGTTGACCTTGCAAAATATTAGCAGAAAATGAAGCTATTGGTGCTACAGGTACTGCAGCTATGGTTACAGTATTTGTAGTTTGACTTGCTAAAGTATCTTTTAAAGTACATACAGCTAGTAAACCTACTGTATAGATACCTTCTTCAGTATAGGTATGTGTAACTGTAGTATTAGAACTATCACTAAAAGTACCATCACCAAAACTCCAAGAATAAGCTATCTGTGATAGATTATCACCTGTTGTAGTATTAGTAAATGTTAAAGTATTAGGTACACCATAAGAATAAGTACTTATAGTAAAACCAGAAATAGGTGTAAAACCGTTTTCTGGGCATGTAGTAACAATTTCTTGTGGAATTTTATTAACTATAACATTTACAACATCAGCAGCAGTTGAAGCATTGTAATAAGTACCATTAGTACCATTAACTAATTGAGAAAGGGTATTATCTGTATCTGTACTTATTACATCCATTGAAATACTATAATTATTCAATGTTTGGATAAATGAATCTACAGTAGTAGGAAGTGAAGGAAGGTTTGGATTACTTGTAAATCCTGTTATATTACCTTCGTTGTTAAAAGAAGCAGTTACTTGACCACTCTGCATAGCTGCGGACCATGATGATGAAGCACTGGTTATTAATACTATTTTTTGACATTTATAGACAGGTACTTGAACTATAGTATTAATAAATTCTTCCCAACCATTAGAATCTATAATACTATTAGGTGTAGATTTAATCACTGATATTGTGGTAGTAGCACCTGAAATAGTAGTATCTGGTATATAATCACTGAGTACACCAGTTACTGGGTCTATATTGGTTGGTTCACTAATTCCTCTGTTAATAAGAAAAGGGTTAGCTCTGGTAAATTGATTAATCGACATATCCAAACCTGGATATAGTGTTCTACTTCACTGATGGGTACATATAGAATTAACTTCAAAGTTAGTATATTTATTTAATTGTTGAGCTACTATTAGATTTCCACCCACTTCAACTGCTTTTCCATCAGGGCCAGTTAAAGTAGTACCACTATTTTGTATTAATGAATTATAATTACTTGGGAAAGTAAAGAAAGGATTTGTATCACCAAGAGATACTATAACTTGAGGATTATTAGAAAATGAAACTACACCTATATAATTTTTAGAGTTTTGACCTAAAATTTCATCTGCAAAGAATTGAATTCCAGCTACTGCACCAAAATATAATGGATCATTAGGAGAAGGTTCTATTGGCCCTGCTTCTGTTTGAGGTATTCCAGCATTTGACCCCATCTGATCTTCCCAATTTAACGTAGTACCTTCACCTGCAGTACAATCTATAATAAACATTATAGCATAAGGTTTTGTAGCTTGTGGTATTATATTAGGTGGTGGTATAGGTACTGGTGGTTTTATAGGTACTGGTGGGTCTATTGGTGGTAAAGGTGGTACTGGTGAAGGTATAGGTATTACTTTTTTACAAATAGGTACATCCTCATAAGCTATTAATTGTGTAACTATTTGTTTATCACATTTATCCCAACTTTGTTTAATAGTTACTTCTGGTGTCCCACAAGAATCTTCAGCAACAGTGTAATCTACATAAGTAATATATTGTCTAGGGTTAAGTATAGAACTATTAGCTGTAGGTGAGGGAAGAGGTATTGTTAGAAAACCAGAATCATCAAAAGTTAATCCTTGTTTTTGAACTTGTGTTACACTTAACCCAATTGGTGTGCAGTCTAAAACCGCTTTAACTTTTCCATCTAAAGTATGATAATATAATGGCCCAAACAACTTATTATAGAAATTATCTAAATCTTTATCTAGTGGTACTGGTCCCCAATTAGCAGTTAATTCTGAAAGTGCAGAAGCACCAACTTTAACCGTTATAAGGTCTTTCATTTTAAACACATATAAAGTCCAACTTCCTATACTTCTTATCACACCTATATAAGAATTAAATGCTTGTTCTAATGCTGGCGTTAAAGCAGTACCTGTTGAATCAGTATTTAAATAACCCCAAGCTGCTTGTAACATATAAGAATTTGATTGTAATGATGAAGAATCGTCACTTACTAAAATTTCAGATGAAGCAGTAGACTCTGAACTTGCTATTCTTTTGGAATCACCATTATTAACAATAAATGCTTGTAAATCTTGAAGTATTTTATTTATATTCTTTTTAAAATAGGGATTAGTACTAGGAATTAACCCATTTTCTACTTCTGTTACAGTTCTAGGTACTGTTTGTTGTTGTGTAGCATTGGTAATTGTATTCACTATTAACTGTTTACTAACTAACAATTGATTAATCTTAGAAAGAATCATGAATCTGAAAACATTCTGTTTAAGTTCAATTAACATTCTTAACTCCTTAATCCTGAGTTACATTGTAATTCACATATGTTCCAAAATCAAAATTAGAACAGGAAATAAAGTCAGATACATTACCAGTGCTTCCCGGTAAAATATTATGAATACTTTCAAACCATGTATCATAGCATTGTTGTAACTGACTTGTACTGTTTAATGCTACTACTGATCTAGCCTGTTGTCTAGTATAAGTATCAGGCATAGTACAAGTTACTACCTTAGTCCATTTATTTTGCCATATACTAGTTGCTTGATTACTTAAAGGATCCCAGTTTAAAACTATGCCCCCTAAACTATAGGAAAGTGTTACTGTATAATTACTTCCTATGGTAGATATAGTTAAATCATTATTATAGATAAAATAATCTGTACTGGTAGTAGGGTATAATCCATATAGGCTAAAATTAGAGTTGGGATTAAAATTAACAGTATAATTAACATAATCTGCAAAATTAAAGTTAGGAGATGTAATCCAGTCAGTAAAGTTAGTTTTAACCCATTTATAATAATATGCTTGTACCTGTTGAGTACTTTGGAAAGCTACAATAACCCTAGCTTGATCTGGTGTTAAAGTATTTGGTATAGTAATGTTAACAGGTACAGTAAAGATAAGTGTTGGATATTCATTTCTACTCATATAGTTATATGACATAGTTACTAACCAGTTACTTCCATTTCTAGTTATAGCTATATCATTATTATACTGAAAAGAGTTAGGAATATTTAGGTTTGCAGACATATTCTTCCCTTTAATAAATGGTCATGGTGCTGGGTATGCTTTTTCTAGTGCATTTATAGCACTAGAAGCATTAGAGTTTAAAGATCCCAATGTTTGGTCATTAGGATATTTTAGATTTAAACTAGAATATATAGCATTCAAATTTAAAACATACATATTTAAAGTTGAATTCATTATAGACTTATCTGGTGGGCTAGCCATACCAGAATATAATAAAACTTTAATACTCATTATTAAATTATACCATGTCATAAAAATATTAAAATCTGGGTCAGTAGATGCTTTTGAAGGGGATACAGAAGTATTACTATTAGACTGTGTAAGTAATGATTTCCAGTTAGATATTTGACTATTAATAGATGAAACTAAACTTAATTCATCTTGAGTTGTAGCATTGTTAGAATATAACATTAATCTATACTGTAAATCAACTATCTGGCTAAGTACTAAATCACTTGATATTGCTGCTTTACTAACAGATTGAATACTTCCATCACTATTATAGTTAGTTGTTGTTACATTTCCATAAATAAAATTTGATAAATCTTGCACTTCTAAATTAATGATACCTACCAATGTATTTAAATTATCTGTAGTAACTAAAGGTATAGGTAATGTACCAATAGTTGTAACTGTAGATATAGATGAGGAACTATAGTTATAATCATTCAATAATTCTGTCATTTTTTAACTTCCTTCATTAGATAGAAGTATGTCACTAGAATGGTGAACTAGAAGGTGGTGTAGCAGATGATATAGCTTCTGCTGCAGCATTATCTGCTGCATTAACAGCAGCTGCTTCTATAATTGGACCAGGATTTAATACCATTTTCTTTAACTTGTTAATTATTCCTATTCCATATTTAACTATTGATTTAGCTGTACCAATAATACTTAGTGCGGAGCTTAATATTGATAAACCAGTACCAATAATATTTCCTACTATTCCAGTTACAAAAGATATTTGTGTTCTTCCAAAATTCATAGCAAAAGTTGTAAATTGATTTGTTAATGATGTAACTGTTTGTACTGCACCTATAATACCTTGGGCTGCACCTATAATATCATTTAATGGTCCTGCATCTATACCTTTATATGTCAGTGATGCAGCTATTGTAGCTATAGCATTAGCTACCAATGATTTTTCTATTGAGGCAACTGTCGAGTTAAGTGTTGTAAGATTATTATTTATAGCATCCAAAGAAGGTATGACTGGTATAGAAGGTATATTAACACCTTTAACTATATCCATAATATTTGGACATTTACTAGTTATTGTAGTGTCAGAAAGGTTCATTATATTATTTGCTTTGTGCATCATACCATTTGAAGCATTGTGCATAATATTTGAAGCTGTATGGGTTATACTATCTGCAGTATGGGCTATATTTCCTGCTGTATGTACCATGTCCCCTGTTGCAGAATGAGATATACTATCAGCACTATGAGATATACTATTTGTTGCATTATGATCTATATCAGCTGCACTATGAGCTATTGCTTGTTGTGCAGCATGACTTATATTTTGTGCTTTATGAAGAGCATCTTGTGCAGTATTAGCATAGTGCTGAAAATTAGTTAATTGTGAGTGATTACCACCAGCCATTAAATGACCATTACCTAGTAATGATGTATTCTCTACAGGCGTATTTATACTTCCACCACAATTAGAAGCGTGTATTGTACTATCAGTATCAGAATTAACAGTAGCATTAGATTGTGCCATAGTTATTTTACTACCATTAGAGCCAATAGTACCTGCAGAAGTATTATGTAAGTGTAAAGCACTAGATTGTGCATTTAAATTACCCAAAGAACAACTTTCTATTTTAGATGAAACATTTTTCATATCTGTAGATAATACACCAGTAACTTTAGCTAAATTTAATTGACCACCCTGACATTTAATCCCCATTGCAGTAGAATTATTCATAGAAACTCTAGAAGCTATTCCACTTATACTTTGTGCTGTATTCATCTCCATATGTAACATAGAATTATTAGTAGATACATTCTGACTAGTTACACTAGTCATATAACCTTCAGAATTATTATGAATTAAATTCTTTATGACAGAATTCTGAAAAGCAACACTACATTTTTCAGTAGTTAAATGGTCAACTGATGGTACATTATTAATACTTGTAGTACTATTTGTAGCTGTCATAGTTTTACTACCAGTCAATTGAGTTGACTCCATTTTCCCTAATGAACCATTTAAATTAACTTCTGTTGTGCCATTTAGCGTTGAACCATAATCATAGAGCATAGAATTATTTATAGCATTTATAGCTGTATTGCTAGCATTCATAGTATTAGAATTTAATTTAACCCTAGTATTAGTTAATTCCATTGTATTACCACTGGAACTATTCAGTGTAGATTGAGATTCTTGAATTGTACTGTTTGTTACATTAAGTGCATGTTTTTCTGATTTGATAGTGTTATTAACTCCTATCATCATAGATTTATCCATGCTCATTGCCATTCCTTCACCATTATTTATGGTATTTCCTACAGAATGAACAAAACTACCACCACTTATATCTAACATTGCTCCTCCAACACTTCCTTTAAACTCAGAAGTGTGAAGTGATAAATTAGAATTAGTAGCTGTTATATGTGGTGACCCATCACCAGTATGTGTCGTATTAGTGAGTCCTATATGACAGTTATCTACTTTATAGTTACCACCAGAACTAGAATTTATTTTAGAGTTTAAACTAACTATTCTAGAATCACTAACATCAGTAAAATTTCCACTAGAAGAAGCCTTAAAAGTAGTTCCCACGGCACTGAAAACACAACCTGAAATACCACCAGTTATATTACTATTTGCTGTTAAACCACCATCCTCTGCTACACCACCTTGTGGTACTGAAGAATCTACATCAGTATTTTGTTCTGTAGAAGCATTACCACCTGCCCATGAATATGGGCCTGCTTCACCTCCACCACCAGTAGTATTATTACCTAGATGATGATATGAACAGTCTGTAACACCTGTTATGTTAGAATCACCACCATTTATAGTTGTTCCAAAATTAGTTATATCTACGTTATTATGATTTTCAAAGTTAGAACCACCATTCCATGAGTTGCTACTAACATATAATTTACAATTCTGGCAGTTACTTGTGTTACTACCTGCTGACCAAGAAGTAGTCATATGAAAATGTGCTTCACAAAATTGATTATTAGCAAATGAACTTATGTCAGTTTTTCCCTCAAACATCATAAAATAATATTGTGCTCCATTAACGGCACTAATCTTACAATCAGTAAATGTTAATCTAGCTGCTTTAGTTAAAGGCCATGCACCACCAGCACTTCCTGCAACAGAGGAAATAGTACAATCTACAAAGAAAGCAGTAGAATTTAATTCAGCAGTTACATTACCAAGTGTGCATTTCATAATACGATAGAAAAAACCAGATTTACAAACTAAATCCCCTGTTTTATTAAATACTGTTATACATGGATATTTTAAGTTTAAATGTTTGCCTGGGTATGGTTTAGCAGATAACCATTCATCATCTATCTGTATAGGTGTATTGGTATTTACACTCGATAAATCCCATGTTTTTTTAGTAACTTTATCACCATTAGGAAATGGGTTTCTATCTAATACACTTTCCTCATTACTATACCCTTTATCTTCACCACCACCTTGTTCATCTCCACCAGGGGTATCATCAGGGTCATTATCATTTTCCTTTGTAGACATACTTTACCTCACTTACCAGAAGGTGTACCTACTGTTGGTGGTGGGCTAGAAACAGTACCCAGTAAATTTATCTGTTTACTATTTATAGATGTTCCTGCATCAGAATGTATAGAAATACCATTGGTACTTTTTACATTAATTATAGGACAATCTATATCTAATGCACCAGAAGCATAATTAATTCTTAACTGTCCATAATTAAATACTATAGTCTGTGCAGTTCTATCTAACTGTAAGTAAGTACCACACATATCAGTAAAAGTGGTTTTTCCATTTCTAGAATCATGAACAAATAATGCACCATCCGCTGCTCTAGCTTCAATGGTATTTACATCTTGATTCTTATTAATGATTAATTTATTTTCCATTGAATCAATCCACCCATACCTATCAGGGTACTCAGATAAAAAATCCATTTTTCTATTTTTTCTATCTGTTTTTTGCCATACATAGTACATTTTATAAATAGAACATTCTGGGGAAATAACTATTACATAACTATCTTTTTCAGGTACACAAAAACTAGAAGTTAATGGGCCTTGACCTAAACCAGCAGGATAAAGTGGATAAATCCACGGTAATTTATTCTCGTCCTCCCCTTCAAGTAAATCAGGTATTGAACATTTAATTCTTCCCAGTAACATATCATCAGCATTACCTATTACTTTTGCCTGAAACATTTTAAACCCTGCACCAAAAGGTTTGTAAGTTTCAAATGAACTTAAAGCGTTTACATGTCCGCCCATATATTTATCCTTTTTGTATACATTATTTAATTCCTATTACTTTAGCCGTATTTAGAAATATTGTATTTAATTGTTCTGAAATATTATACCTTCTTTTATTTCGCATGAGTTGATCTTTTATTGATAAGTCTTGATCTAGAGAGGAACATGAACACCAATCACAAAACATTTCTATAATATCAATTAAATTCATATCATTAATACTATTAGAGAAATGTTCTGGGTGATGTCTATTCTTACTATAATGAGTTTCAATAGAAATTCTTATTTTATTTAAGTAATGTTCATATTCTGGATGGTCAAAAGCATGTATAGTATTAATTACTTCTTTTGAGTACACTTCTGATTCTTCATCAACCAATTTCGATATATCATGGTTTTCTGACCGTTCAGTTAATTTATCCAAGAAATATTTTAAAAGTAACTGTACCTTTCTTATATGTTCTAAAGTCTTTTCCTTATTGGTCATTATTCCTACTCCAGTATTAATATATCGAATTAATATCTATAATTTTAGCATCAACAAAAGTAAAATTCCCAAAATATTTAACACCAGTTAAAAGGTAATACCAGCCATTGATATTAACTATTGCTATCCCCATTCTTAATGAATGGTTATTAACATTTTCTGTTATAGATGAAACAGGTAATAATGTACTGCCTAACTTTGTTTCATTTGTAGTTAAACCAGTAGAAGTCATAGTTAATTGTAATTCTTCTGTCATTCTTAAATTAAAAGGAATTAAATCTAGAAAGTCTAATTTAAAATAAGGCTTATCACAATCAGTAGATATCCAATATGTATCATCATTAACTGGTGATGAGTAGGTAGGTACAAACTCTCTATAAAGTGTATAGGGTGTATTAGCACTACCTTTAGTTGTATCTATAAACAACCCAGTTTTTATAATTTCTAATACACTGTCACTAGGTATTGACTTATAATGATAAAACATAGGATTACCTTGACAGTAAACATAAAACCCATTTGTAAATGGTACATCTTCTCTAGTTATAATCTCAAAATAAACATTGGGCGTAACATTTTGAACAATAGTACCTGTTATAGTACCAGCAGAAGAATTTACTATTGGTAATTTTGATATATAAATAGAACTAGTTGACTTTACACGCTGCCTTTTGTAACCACCTACTACGCCTCTTCCATAGGGATTTATAAGTACTGTAGTATAAGAAGGTACTAACTTACCTACTGATATAATATCATTAGAAGTTAAAGGTACCGCAAAATTAGTGGATAATATTATACTTTTTGTAGAACAATCATACTTAGTTATTTCAGCATACTTTCCATCATTAACTGTAGTAGAACTTACTACATATACATAACCACCAACTAGTTGATCTGGTGTAGCACAATCAATACATTCTGGTAATGTTAAATCCCCAATATCACCAGAAGTTATACTTCCTTCCCACATACACCCTAAACAGTAAGTATCAGAAAGTTGATAGCAGAATGGGTAACTATTACCTTGCATATCTGTTATTTTAATAATGTCATTTAGTATAAAAGGTACTCCAGAACCATATCTATAATTAAAAGATACTAGCCCATAAACAGTATGACCAACCATAGCAGGTGGTACAGTAATACTACATGAAGCAGTAGTAGTACCTAGACCAGTCCATACAGAATTTAATGCTACCATTGCTCCAGTATCCCAAGCTAATACAGGCTGATTAGTAGATATTAAAGGTGTACCACTAAGCGCAGTGGTGTTGAGTGTAACTATTTCACCTACTGGATTATATGAAAGATAAACTCTAGATTCAGAATTATCATTACCTTCTATAAAGAAAAATGACATAGGTGATGAAAACTGGGGATCACCCCAGTAAGTTCTAACTGTATCTGTAACACCACTAAAATCATTATTTGTTTCATCAACAAATACACCACCATTATTTACATACCCAAACATATCATGTGAAGAAACACCAAAACCTAATACTTGAACAGGGTTTCTAGAATAGTGTATGCCAGGAATAAATGAAGAACAATTACCAGTAAATTCAGGTGATAGTTCATTATAAAGAGAATTAGAAAATATACTTTCTGTTAAAGTAGAAACAACAGTTTTTAGGTTATTCATTTGTTGTTTACCATTGTAAATAACATCGTCTTCATATACCATATCAACAAAGTACCCTAGTGGGTTCCCAGAGACACCAGACAGTATAGTACCTGACCTGTAATAATTTATATCACCCTCAATATAGATATCACTAATATTATTAGGTACAGCATATGCTACACATTCTACTTTATTGCTATAATATGCTATTTTAGTAGAATTAAAACAATCATCCACACTGTTAATAACAACATTTAGTCTAGGTATAGCTGTACCAGCAGGGTTAAGTGCAGGGTGGTAAATACCTTCATTTCTTTTAGCCACTATTGCTATAGGAAATACTAGGCATGAATTATCAGCTGCTTTATATATACCTCTTACATTACTTCTAATAATAGATTTACCACTAATAGTTTTAACATGGTCTAACCCAATAGTAGAAAGTGATGGGTTAAATGTGCTGCTGGTTATCTTATACTGTAACTGAGTTAATTTATATCCAGGGTCTATAAATATATTATTATAAGTATCTACTATATTAGGCAACCAGTCTTTAGTAATATTGCATGTAATAGCATTGTTATAAACCGTTACATTATTTTGCATTACACCCATACCATATTGTAAGTTACCATATGGTACAAAAGAATTAGTTAATTCTGTCATGTATAGTTCTAACCATATACAATCAGCTTCACATACCCCACCAGGATTACCAGGTGTGGGTAAACTTAATGGAATATAACTTGAACCAGGGCTAGGTGAGTTAGTAACTAAGTTATTTGTATCTAATAATGTAACTATTGTACCATTAATATTCAGTACCATGTTACCAGTAAACACATTGAAGTTATTTCTAGGGGAAGGGTATGTATTTATATTAGGGTCAGATTTGAATCCAGTTAAGTTCAAATCAGATTGAATTAAGGAATTTAATGTGTACCTATGGGCTATATGTGAACCGAGGCCTTTTCTAAGTATATCTAAATACTGGTAGATTTCATTAATTTTAATAGCTAGTTGACTAGTAGAGGAGTAATTATAAGGTATAGTTTCATCAGGTATAGGCATACCATAGAAGTCTAGTATTAATTTCTTTAAGTATGTTTCGGAATTTAAGATACTACCACTACCTGTTACATAATGACTATTACTATCTGTTGTGAATGTACCATCAGTATTTAAAGAACAAGTAGCATCTATTAATGGAAGTCCATACTGAGGTGTATTTAAGACACCATTGGTACTACCTGTGTCATTTGAATTGTAATCAATATCATTTTGACCATCATTGTTAATATCGGGTGTTTCTCTTATTAAACCAGCATTATCAACATCATAGTCTTTTATATGATGTCTACCATCATCATAGTGATAGTTCTGTATAATACCCGCTAGTAACTTATCAATACCATACATTGTAGAAATTGGTCTGTTACTTATCCCAAAAACATTATCATTTAGTGAATCATTAGTTGGATCAACAGTAACAGTCTGTGTTATATCGTAAGTACCTTGCTGTATTTCACACTCTTCATACCAATGGGGAAGGAAACTATCATTTATGATAGCTTTTAAGGAAAGTGTCATTTCTTAATTTCCTTTTTAATTCTATTTAATAATGTATATATTATTTTTATTGAATTATTTATTAACATATCTCCAGTTAAATATTCAACGTCATCTAACCATTCTATCATTACTTTCTTGTTCATTAAGTTAGCTATTAATTCAAGATATACCTTTCTAAACAATAAAAGCCTAACTCAAGTTAATGGGTTAGGCTTTTGTAACAGTTACTTTGACTGTTGAGGTGCGTTCATACAAAAGTATTCTGCATAGGCAGTGTTTATACTGTTATTTCTGATAATATTATCATGTCCATATGCAATACCTTTCTGTCTATCAACATGAAGGCACTGGACTGCTGTGTCAAGCATAGGTTTAAAACCAGCAGCTTTAAGTTTACCACAGAAGTATGTATCCTCAGTGAGTGCCGCCCTGCTTTTAACAGTAAATGATTTATACCAAGGTTGTTCAATTGCTTCAATAACACTTCTATGAATTAAGGTACACCCAGAAGGTAGTACTAAAATATCTTCGATTTTATCCCCAATAGTGTAATTTTCTACAATAGCCGGTACACCATCTATTTCCATCATAGGTACAGATTCTAACGGCATATATTTTCTGTAGTACATACCACCTACTACTTTTTCATTGTTTGATATAAGTTGAACAAGTGCATTACGTGGAATTAGTGTGTCATCATCTACAAAGAAAACCCACTCATAACCATCGTCTAAACATTTCTGAAATATTAAATTTCTAGCATCAGGTACAGTGTAACCATATGGTTCCTCTAACATCAATGAGTAACTAGCAGGTGGTTGAAGCATTGAAAAGTCAGTTACATTACCTTCTTTTTCTAGTCTGTGTGGTGTAGCAACTAATATACGTCTAACTGGTTTTTTAAAGTAATCCAGAAATACTGGATCATCTGCTTCTTCAATTGCTTTGTAATCTACCTGATTACCATTTTTAATCATATTTCTGTAAATTTCTCTTTCCTCAATATGAGGTTCAAAGTCACCCATACCATGTTTAAGTTTTGGTATAAGTCCTTGAATAATGGTCTCACAGTTTTTAACTTCCCTCATTCTTTCCTTAGCTATCTTCTTACAATTTACTTGGCCAAACTGTTTTTCTTCTAGTTCTATTGATAGCATTTCCAATTCTAACTCATCTGGTTCTTCTTTAAGTTTTTCTTGAGCTATCTTCCTTTCAAGTCTTTTAATTTCAACTTCTGCTTTTCTAAAATTGAAAGTAAGAGTAATTAATTCCTGTGCATGAACAGCTTGTTCTCCAATTACTTGCCAGTACTTAGCATCAGGTGTTGGATGAGTATTATTTGGAATAACATAATTTTGAATTTCATACAGTGATCTAAATATGGGTCTATTAATGAATCTTTGAGAAAGGTCAGGCATAAGTTTGTTGAAGTATTCAGCATCATTACCAATGAGTTCTTTACCAATCATATCACTTGTTATAACATCCTTTGTTGTATAGTCATCAGGTGTAACAATTTCTTCTGTCATTTTCTATTCCTTTTTTAATTTATAATATTAAAAATACATAGTGAAACTCATATATTACATTAACTACGCATGGCTAAAGTACATGCGTTTTATGGTATTCTATACGAACTATACGACTTTTTTAATGAAATTAATTTCTAAGTTACAACCAACACTTTCTGACAGTTGCAACAGTTCAGTAAGTGTAAGGTCAGTGCAATTGTTAAATAGTTTCTCAACTTTTCTTTTAGAACACTGTAACTTCTGTGCTAGTTTAGCTTGATCCATATTAAGTTCAACCATTCTAGAAAGCATTTTCTCAAAAAATTTAATTTCTTGAATTTGCATTTGAAACTCTATTGTGTCTTTACTATCTTCAAACTCATTAGAAAACCAGCTGAATAATCCCATTTTTCTATTTCCTTTCCTAATTCTTAATTCCAAATAGACCCCACTGTATTACAAAACTTAAAAATTCCCAAAGTTTATCTTTTATTTTCTTCATTGTTACTTCTTGGCCTACTTCTAAATTGAAATTATTAGGGTCAACACAACTAGCTACTTTATGTTCTAAGAAACCAGTAATCATATGTGCTGTTACAAGAACTGTTTTAGAATTAATTTTATCTGAATTGACTGCTGATACAAAATTATCTACCATTTCATCAGTTACAGAAGTGCAAGTATCTCCCATTAAGTAAAAAGTATGTTCAAAAAACTCTTTACTCATCCAGTTAGTACTTCCATCAGTGTACTTTACTGAGTACCCTTCTATCTCATTATTAATGGAAGGTGATGCCTCTACAATCATACATGCGATGTAATAGTTAGACATATATTTTCCTTGCTTTAATAATTAATTTTACAAGTGTAGCCTTTACTAATTCCTAAAGTATTTAATATTTCTGTAGTTGTTAGTACTGCACTACCATTAAAACCACCAAAACTTAAAGCAGCATTAGATGTACCACACCCAGCTAAACCGGACCTAGCTACATTTAAGCTACTTGTAGTAGCCCATGTACTTCCATTCCAAATTTCTGTATTAGCTACTACACCACCAGTAGTACCACCAAAACTTAATGTACTAGAAGTTGTACCACACCCAGCTAAACCGGTCCTAGCTTTATTTAAATTACTTGTAGTAGCCCAGGTAGTTCCATTCCATATTTCTGTAGTAGCTACATATGTTGAACTATAACCACCAAAACTTAAAGCAGCCGTAGTTGTACCACAACCAGCTAAATTATATCTAGCTACATTTAAGTTACTTGTAGTAGCCCAGGAAATACTATTCCAAATTTCTGTAGTTGTTATTACTGCACTACCATTATAACCACCAAAGCATAAAGCAGCAGTAGTAGTACCACATCCAGCTAAATCATAACTAATTGCACTTAAACTACCTGTAGTAGCCCAGGTACTTCCATTCCAAACTTCTGTAGTAGCTACTGCAACAGAAGCACCAGTAGCACCACCAAAACTTAAAGCAGCCGTAGTTGTACCACACCCAGCTAAAAAAGATCGAGTTACGTTCAAATTACTTGTAGTAGCCCATGTACTTCCAGACCATTTTTCTGTATTAGCTAATGTGGTATTAGTATAACCACCAAAACTTAAAGCAGCAGTTGTAGTACCACAACCAGCTAAACCATATCTAGCTTGATTTAAACTACTGGTAGTAGCCCATATATTACCATAAATAGGAGGATTCTGAAATCTAAGTTTTAACTGTGTAATTCCAGCAATTGTGTTTGTACCATTGAAACTTGTAACTACACCTTGAGTATTTCCAGTACACCATGTAGTACCAGCATCAAAAGAAATATCAAAAGTAGCTTTAGGTACTGTAAATGTAGAAGTATAATCATATACTTCTAACTTTGTAATAGGTATAGTTGAATAGTAAAGAGTTTGAGTTTGAAGTGTACCACTTCCATAACTATTATTACTAAATATAGAAGTACTATTAACAGTATCAATAGTAGATAAATCACCTATAGAAAATCCTTGTGTGTACTTCTCAACTATAAAAACAGGTGTAACTAGTGTACCTGTAGAATACTGATACCAGTTACCACGGAATGTACTAACTGGGTTACCTTGTGTTACAATACACTCATAACCTTTAAAGTTACCAGTGCTAATAAAGGCTTCAGTAGTAGAAGCGTATGTAGAAGTAACACCACCAAAACTTAATGCAGCCGTAGTAGTACCACAACCAGCTAAATTATATCTTGGTACATTTAATGAAGTAGTGGTAGACCATATAGAACCATTCCATACTGAAGTAGTACCTATATAAGTACTAGCTGTATTAAGTCCTCCATAACATAAAGCAATAGAAGTAGTACCACAACCAGCTGACCCATATGTAGCAATAGGTAAACTACTTGTAGTAGCCCAACCACTTCCATTCCATTTTTCTGTTGTATTTGTATTTTGGGCTGCATTATCCTGTACTCCGGTTCCACTAAATGATAATGCACTAGTAATAGTACCACAACCAGCCAATTCACATCTACCTACATTTAATGAGCTAGTTGTAGCCCAAGAAGTACCATTCCAAATTTGAGTAGTAGTTAAAGAAAGTGAACCACCAAAACATAAAGCAGCAGAAGATATACCACAACCAGACATATAGTATGCTGCAACACTTAAATTACTTGTTGTAGCCCAAGTAGTACCATTCCAAACTTGACTTACTGATGAATTAGGATAACCACCAAAAGCTATAGCAGAATTAACAGTACCACACCCAGGTATACCATAGTTAGTAGATAGTAAAGAACTAGTAGTGGCCCAACTAACCCCATTATAAATTTCTGTTACTGAAGAACCATTAAGACCACCAAAACTTAAAGCAGCAGAAACAGTACCACAACCACCCAATAAGGACCTAGCTGTATTTAAATTAGACCGTGTAGCCCAAATACCAGCTGAGTAGTTAATGTAACTACTTGGGCAGTTAAATCTTAATACTAACTGATATGCCCCATCATTGTTAAAAGTACCTAAACTTCCTAAGTTACTTATAATACCCTGAGCATTACCAGTAGCCCATGTATTACCATTATCTAAAGATACATCAACTGTACTTCTAGGTGTTATAATACCCTTAGTATAATCATATACTTCTATATTTGAAATAGGTACAGGTGAATTGTAAAGTGTGTTTGTAACTACTAGCCCTTGACCATAATCCCCTATGTTATCATACAATGAAGTAGACTGAGAAGTATTAATTGTATTTAAATCACCAGTAGGTGTATTCTTACTGAACATTTCTTCTGTTACTAGTGATGATACTTGTGTTCCATTACTGTACTGATACCATAATCCTTTGTTACTTGTAGGTATTCCTTGATTTATTTTAATTGTAAAACCTTTAAAAATACCAATAGAATTAATAGATTTACCTATTATAGACTTAAATATTTCTGTAGTAGCTGCATATGTTGAACTGTAACCACCAAAACTTAATGTACTAGAAGTTGTACCACACCCAGCTAAACCAGACCTAGCTACATTTAAGTTACTTGTAGTAGCCCAACTACTTCCGTTCCAAATTTCCATAGTAGCT
>Ga0209083_1002177_pt1 | contig 19341 bp, 20 predicted proteins | sample AM7aDNAmetaG_FD_184132 | JGI IMG/M metagenome (GOLD analysis project Ga0209083, IMG submission 184132) | Freshwater microbial communities from Finland to study Microbial Dark Matter (Phase II) - AM7a DNA metaG (SPAdes) (version 3) | ecosystem: Environmental > Aquatic > Freshwater > Lake ...
CGGCATCCCGTAGGGGCACGGCGTGCCGTGCCCTCACCATATCCTGCAATCGTCTACCACCCTCGCCTCAACTCCGGCCCTTCTTGTCTTTCAGCCGTGTCCGGCGCGAAGTCGCTCAGTATATACCTCATGCAATCCATCAGGTGAAACTTTGCCTTGTCATCTATCTCGTTGGTTATGATACCGCTTGAGTCCACTTTCCACTTGTAGACCGATAGTTCGGAGAGAGTCAGCGCCATATCGTCGAAGATTCTTATCTTCCCGAGTTCGAACATCCCCCGCACTTTATCTATGCCCGCCCCTACGTTCGAAATCTTGGGCTCCTTGATGGGCCAGCCATGCGAAGCGTAGCCCTGCCGTATTTCGTCTTCCTGGTGGCTTCCTCCCGCCCGTGTCTCAACTCTAAGCCCCTCGGTAATCCGCTTGAATTCGAGCGTGTGCTGGTATGTTGAGCGCCCGCCCCCGGGCAGGTATTCGTTGAACAGATAGAAGTAACCCGTGTCCGGGTCTTTGGCGAAGAACAGAGCCGCCGGATTTGCCGAGCCGAAGTCGTGGCCGGCATAAACCTGCCAGCGCGGCGGGATAGCGATTCGCGGCACCTTGCAGAGCCCTTCGTTGAATGCAGAGTATATCAACTGCTTCGGCGAGATTTCATCATCCTCGGCCATGATCTCCTGCCGGTAGGCCGCCTGGCTCATATCGGCCGCCACTATCTTGAGTCCTTCTTTCGAGATGAACGGGTTGTCCCACGATGTAAAATGGAACGTAGTCCATAGTCCGGATTCATCCGCTTGTGCCTTTTTGAATAGTTTTGATGCATGGAGCGGGTCCCGCGCTTTGGATACTCCCGCCGAGATGAGCGACGGCGGCGTGTAGATGAAAACCGCGTCGCCGTTGTTATCTAGAAGCATTGGCTGCCCTACTACTTCCCAGGCATCTTCGTTCATGAGCTGGTATTCATCGAGGTAGAGGTCGTCGGCATAGTCGCCGCGCAGTGTGTCGGCGTTCCAGGCGGTTTTGGCTTTGATGCGCTGCTTGGTACCTGGATTCTCGATTGTTCTTTCTGTTTTATCGACTTTCAGTCTTCCAGCAAGGATAGGGGCTTGAAGCGCTTTTAATACTTCGAACCAGAATGCGTCGGTTTGTTCCGAGGTCGGGGCGGCGTATAATTGCCTCCGTCCAAAAACGCTGAATCGTGTTACAGCTCTTATCGCGATTCCGACCGTTTTACCGCCGCGTCGCCCGGCTTTAATGACGATGCGTTTTTTATCTGAATATACAAAAGCGTGCTGGGATGGGTGGGTGTCCGTATTCCTTACGTGGGCATAGTATTTATCCATCTCTCGCTATGCCGATTGTGAAGTCTTTGCCATCTTTGCCGGTTAATTCCTGTTTGTCGGACATTCCCAAGATGTTTTTTGCAAGGAATATCTGCATGGCGATGTTCGGTTCGCGGGTTTCGCTTCCCAAAGCCGATTGCCACATTAAGTGGCGAAGCGAAGCCCTTCCCGTGTCTTTCCCTCGGGTATAACATTCAGCAAAAACGGGGTCTCGTTTTTTGATATCTATCAATGTGGAGCGGTGTATCCCGAAACAGGCTGCGATTTCCTGGTCGGTGGCTTGCATCCCCAATAGTTTTTCAAGATCGATCAATTGCCCCTGGTTAAACCGGATGATGCCATCCTCGCTTTTCTTTAGTTTTTCTATGGCCAAGTTTAATCCCCCTTTTGGTAAAACAAAAAGCCCCTTCTCGAAAGAAGAGGCTTGCTGACCGCTGATTGCTGAACGCTGTTAGCTGGTTAAAACAAAACGGGCTGGAGTCCTTGCGGAATCTCAGCCCTTACTATTTAACTCTACCACCAATTCACGGGTAAGTCAAAGCGTTTCCGTGCCTGTGGGTTGTTTTCTTCATCTCCGCATTCAGGCACGAGTTGCGGGGTTCAGGGTTGTCATCCCAGGCCGGTCCCCGGCATCTGTAGGGGCACGGCGCGCCGTGCCCTCAACACATCCGAAGTACATTTCCTTAATCCACCTGGGCGGATCGCGCCGACAAATCAACAGCTGATCGCTGAAAGCTGAAGGCTGAGAGCTCGCCCTCATCTATGCCCCCTCCAGTCCTTATAGTTCTTCGCGGCCCTCCCCTTCTTAGCCTTCATGCAATTCGGCCTGGTAAGGCACCTTGTGCATGATATCCACCTCCTGCACCACCCCGAGGCGATGTACCCCAGTGCCGTTTCGAGCCTCCGTGCCATCTTCTCTGGTCTCTCGCCTGCCAGCGTCGCGGCCTTTGACGTCGTGATACCCAGTGTATAAACCAGTTCCAGCAGCACCCCATCCCTTCCGCAGGCGTCGAGTCGTTCTTCCACCTCTGCGGCCAGGAGTCCCGCGTTTTCGAAAGGTGCCCTTTCCGACACGCCGGTTTTCCCCTCTTCCCTGTTCGCTTCCGCGTCCCCCGCCGGGTATCTGCCGAGCCTCAACTGCGGCAATATCGCGAGCAGCCAGATTACATCGCTCCTGTCGAAGCGGAGGTCCTGCTGGGGCGTATAACCTGCCAGTGCCTCCGGGTCAGTCCTTTCGTCGTTATCAGCGTGAGCCAAATATCAAATCCTTTTGCTCGTCATTTGTGAGTGATTCCTCCCGCGAGCACAACAGGCATTTTTTTGTGATTCTTTTTCGCCAGTCCCAATCCAGGTAGAGGTTGCCGCCGCAAGCCCCTCTTTTGCATTTCCCGCTTTCACCCGCGAGCCAGGTACCCGGTATCTTCATCTTAACCCTTCACCAGGTGGCTGAACTTGCCCTTATGATATTTATCCGCATTGCCCGGGCTCGGCCCGCTTTCCGCTGTTCGGCCTTCACGTTTCCAGATTTCCAGCAGCCCCGATGCAAAAGGCCAAGACCTGTCCTGCGGCTTGTTGCCTGCCTCTTTGCATGCTTCGGCAATCCAGGAGGCTGGGAATTTCGTGAGCTTGGCTTTTATATCTTCACGGATCGCTGGTGTAAGTTCGCCGATGTGTTGCTCGAACATTTCGTACACGAAGTTTTCATTAAGTGCTTTATGAGACATAACAATAGGTGTGATTTTATTTAGTATACTTTCCTTTTCTTTACTTTTATTTACTTTACTTTGTGGGGTTATTGTTACAGAAACCCCCGTATTTTCGACAATAACCCCCTTGTGATGGCAGTTATTGTTACAATAACTCGGCTTAAGCGGCAGTTCTCGGGCTCTTCTTTTGTAAAGGTCCTCTAATCGATCAATGAAATTTTGACACCAGATTATCCGGTGATCCCAGAGCACAGGGTCGATTGCTCCGACATCCGCTAGTTTCTGAAGTATTTTCGTTCCTGTTTCAAGGTCGCTTCCGCACCTGTTTGAAATGAATTCGAGGTCGGCAGTCTCTCTTGCGTCATAGGAGTGCTCTTCTGAAGAACCTCCGAGCCATTCGAGAAGTTTGTACCAGAACGCGTAACCTGCATTTCCAAAACTATTTTGGATTACTGTTAATGTTTTGCTGGTTGAAGCATCGACGTCATGGGCAAAGTACATGACTGCATTCGATTTAGGTCGTGCCATTTGTACCCCTTTAGAGGGTTTGTGTCATTCCCGACCTATATTTTTTATTGTCGGGCCCTCATACTTTTATTATCTTTTTGTTATTCTCAGGCTTGCGCCTCGTGCCTCGGGGGATCCAGAGCCGACCCAGTACCCCTCCCCACCCAACCCCCCCCATCCACCCGTTGTCATTGCGGGGAGCATGGTCCGTCTGGGCGGATGGCAATCTCGTACCCCCAAAACGTAGGTGCATATTGCAGAAATAAAATGTAAAAAAGCGGGAAATCCGGGGGCGATCTCTTGCGTATATTGTTGACTCACTAATGCTAATATTAGCACAAATGTTCTACTTTATCCAGTGCATAAAGTATTGGTTTTCGTTTGAATTATTGAATAGAAACGATTATTGTTAGGAACTAGGAATCTTGGGGGCAAATAAATTTTCATGATAGAAATTGCACTATCCCAAAATCGGCGAGGCGCGATATTATGGTGATGAGTTTAAAAAAGCATGCGGCTACTGAAAAACGGGGGTTCGATTATTGTTTAGCCACGTTTCCACGAACAAAACAAGATGTTGTACAAACCCTTAGAAATATACAGAAGTTTTATAGTTTAGATCGGAATGCTGCGATCCTGGAAATTGGCGCGGCGCAAGGAAAATTAGTCGCCGCATGCCAATTACTAGGTTATCAAAGTCATGGAATTGAACCAAATGAGAATGCAATTAATGTTTCAAAGCAATTATCGCACAATTTGGGAATTCATTTAGATATCATACGTGGGTATGCCGAAGAAATTCCCTACGATAGTAATAGATTCGATTTGGTTATTGGGGAATCGGTTTTAGAACACGTCAGAGATTTCCCCAAAGTATTGGCTGAAATATCCCGAGTTTTAAAACCAAAGGGCGCCCTCTATTTTACTACAGCATCAGTGATGTGTCCGCGGCAAGATGAAATAAGGTTTTTCCCATTTTTTTCGTGGTACCCGCAAAAACTCAAGGTGCGAGTTATGAACTGGACGCTTAAAAATAAACCAAGTTTAGTTGGTTATACCGAAACACCAGCAATTAACTGGTTTTCGCCCTGGGGGACTAGGAAAGCACTAAAAGAAATTGGATTCAATCGTGTGTATGACAGGTGGGACCTCATTCAACCAGAATCATATAGTGTTTTCAAAAAGTTTGTTTTACGCATTATTAAGTTAAATGATTTTACTGGGCTAATTGGGGACATCCTCCTCCCCGGTTGCGGTTATCTTGCTATACGCGATTGATGTATTGATTAGCGTGTCAAATTATGTTTCGACTTTATTTTGGGCTGTCATTATAAAATTATAAGGGACCACTATGTCGGCTTGGAATAAAAAATTATTATCCACGATTATTTATTTTCTATCTGCAACACTATTTCTTGGGTATTTGCTTTCAGTAAGACAAGGGTTTAGCCTGCCATTGTGGGCGTTCTGGGTTTCAGTAGGTTTGTTGATTTTCACGGTAGTATTTCAGTCATTTCGAACTCAATTATCTTCTAAGTTCGAGATGCTAATTATAATTGAAATCGCAGTAGCTGCCCTTTTGTTTCATTTGGTTTATCAAATTTCTATCTATGGTCTTTATGGTTCGGATGCATATATCGATCTTGTATCAGCAGAAGGTATTTTAGCGACTGGGTTTATTCGTGGAGCGCCACAGTACATTAATCCCGCATCGTATTTTCCATTGATTCATGTTTTAGGGGCTCAAGTCGCTTTGGTTACTGGCTGGCCCATGTTGGAAATAGCAAAATGGATGCCTGCATTTTTTTCTTTAGCTTTTATTCCCATTTATTATCTTTTCAACAAGAAAATATTCAAAGAAATCAGAATTGCATTATTTGCAACATTATTTCTTGTTTGCCTTCAACAATATATTTTATTTTGCTCGTTATATATTCGCGAAACACTGGCGCTTTTCTTTGCAATTTGCTGTCTTTACCTGTATTTCACATCAAAATTATCGGCATATTCATCTTCTAGAATGGTTCTCGCAATTTTCTTTTTTATAGTCACAGTTGTTAGCCATCATCTAACGAGTTTCATGCTGTTTGTTTTTATATTGATTCAATTCATTTTCAGCAAGTTAGTGAACCTTCGTTTAGTAAGGAAACGGGTATCATTGGAAAATGTTGAAACTCGGGTTGGTTCAGTGTTCTTGGCTTTTGCTTTCGTTGGAATTACTTTTTATTGGGGATATGTGATTACTACACCCCTTAATTCGTTATCCAAATTTGCCCGAGATTTATTATCAGTGAGCCAATGGGGTATGGGTACATATGCAAGCAAGGCCGGGGTTGCCGTCGGTGCGATACAAAATATTAGGGGTTTTATTTTATTTTATGGTTTTTTCGCTTTTCTTTTGGTCTTTGGGTTTATATTGTTGTTTCAACTGGTTAATAGGGGGAAAAAGCATTTAGAAATATATTCATTTACGACTTACCTTTTTCTTTGCGGTATAGTGGGCTTAATGCAAATGTACGTTTTGAAATATGGGGTGGGCGCGTTTCCGGATAGGTTCCTAATGTATGGTTGGCTTTTAGGTTCCGGGCCGTTATGTGTTGCAATTTTAAAAGCGAAAACTAGAATATTAGCAATACTAGGCTTTTTGTCAGTCATTTTATTTATGTTTTATAATATTTTTGGAATTGATCCGTTGACATGGGATTCGAACGCGAAAGGCTTGTCTTACTCTACCTCGGTTTCTGATTATGCTCTCGCAAAAGCACTTGATTTTTCTGAAGGGAAGGTTATTAGTAATTCGTATTCTCGTTATGCAATCTATGAACTGTATCAAAATTTAGGAGATTCCGAACAAGAAAATGTTGACCTGTCCAAATTTGATTGGATCATTATTAATAAAACAGATATTACTTTTGAGCGGCTGTATTATCCAACGCCCAGAACGTCAGTTATAGCGCAGATGGAAACACTTGGGATGCCAACTTCACAAGGGGAAAACAAAGTCTATGAATCAAATGAACTCTCGGTATTTACACATAGGGGGTAAAGCCGCCACAACTGGTTATTTTTATCGATGTAGGCTTACCCTATAACTTTCTAGTAATTTTGTATATCTATTCACTACCTTATCGAAGGTGAAATCGTTTTCAACCAATTTATGTCCGTTATTGCTGATAATTTCGAGTCGTGGTTCGCCCAGAACTCGCAAGACATTTCGGGAAATACATTCGCTCGAATTGTTTTCGGTTATAAAACCAGTTACTCCATCTTTAATAAAGTCCGGTATTGAACCCACAGGGGTGGCCAATACCGCTGCCCCGCAAGCCATGGCTTCAAGCATGACATTCGGGAGACCCTCCGTATATGATGGTATAACTATTACCTTCAGTTGATTCATGTAATAGGGTAGATCGTCGTGTTTTGTCCAACCAATCAATTTTATTTGTGCTTGATGTTCGAGAAGAACTGGGGAGTTCTCCACGATTTTTGAAAGTGGGCCGTTCCCTATTATCAAAAACGTTGTATCCGGTTTAATCTCTAATATACCTGGGATAGCTTCTAATAAATTGAGGATGCCTTTTTCTTGGCTAAATCTGCCGATAAACCCGACTAGATTATTTTTTTCATTAAATTTTTCGTTTGATTTGAATTTTTGGAAATCTATATAGTGTTGGGGAGCTACAACAATTTTTTCTCGATGTCGGCTCAGTCCCCAGCTATCAATTAGTATGTCTGAATAAACGATAATGTTTGTTACAAGACTACAGTTCAATTTTTTTATTTGGCAAATTATTTTATAAAGTGTTTGTTTGGATATTTCTGCTTCTTTCTCAACAGAACCTCCAAATATGAGAACTACATTTTTTCTTAATAGCTTGCCAATCATTATTGGGATGAGTAAACCATCCCCCAAAAAAAAGAACCAAGTATCTACACGAGCCTTTAGTCTGAATATATGAAAAGATATTTTAATTTGAGAAATAATATAACTAAATACTCTATTGAATGGGAAGTGTCCTTGAACATGATTCACTTTAGTTACATCAATTTTAAAGTTCCGCCGGACAATATTATTTTGTGCGGTCTTTGGTTCAACAATAATACAATGTGAGTTTGTGGAAAGGTTAGTGATAATGTTTATCAGATTCGACAATGGAATCGTACCGGCCGGGTTGTCGGAAAATGCCACTAAACCAATTTTGTATTCGTTATTATTCATAGGGTTCAACTCATTAAAAGTATAAGTTATTTTCTAAATTTTATAATTTTCGCCGGGACACCACCAACAATCGCATAAGGCGGTGTGAATGTCAAGCGAAAACCCACCCACCATGCCAGCCGAAAAACCACCCACCTTTTAGCGTTAAAACAATTGGTATAGAATGAGCATCGTTAGTGAGTCTGATAAGATGCTCTACGAGCTTAAAGTTGAAATCAAACGAATAGATCCCCCCATCTGGCGGTTGATACAGGTGTCACCTCGCACGAGCCTCAAGCGGCTGCACAAAATACTTCAGATAGCTATGGGCTGGACCGATTCGCACCTCCACCTGTTCAAAGTAGATGGTAAGGAATACGGCGATTTGATTTCAGAATGGGACTTCGAGGTGCTGGATGAATCCAAGCTCACCCTGGGGAAGATATTTGCTGGGGGTACGAAATCCTTCCAGTACGAGTATGACATGGGGGATTCATGGATGCACGACATCACCCTCCAGAGGCAGATTGAGAGTGACGAGACCAAACCCGGTTGCACTGCTGGCGCTCGCGCCTGTCCTCCTGAAGACTGTGGTAGCGTCCCCGGATATTATAATTTGCTGGTGGTTCTCTCGGACCCCGACCACGAAGAGCATGAATCTATGCTGGAATGGGTCGGTGGTAAATATGACCCCAATGCCTTCGACGCCACCGCCGTAGACCGGGCGCTCAAGCGTTTACGTTAAACTTCCCTCAGCGTGTTTTCTCCTTCTCGCGCAGGCTTTCCTTAAAGCGGTAGCTGTCGCCGTTGAATTCCAAGACATGGCAGTGGTGTGTCAGCCGGTCCAGCAGCGCCCCGGTCATTCTCTCATCGCCGAAGACCTCCAGCCAGCGGCTAAATTCCAGGTTAGAGGTTATCAGAAGGCTTCCTTTTAGGTATCGCTCGGCAAAAGCCTGGAAGAGCAGCCTTGCTCCCTCCGGGGTGAAAGGCACAAAGCCTACTTCATCCACGATAAGCAGTTCCAGCCTGGACAGTTGAGCCAGCTTCCTTCCCAAAAGATGCTGGTCCTGGGCTTCCAGAAGTTCGCTTGCCAGAGAGGTGGCTGTGTAGAAGCGCACCCGCTTTCCCGTCTGGCACGCCATTATACCCAGGGCGATGGCGGTGTGGGTCTTGCCTGTGCCCATGTTGCCTATCAGCACCACGTTCTCATTCTTCCCGAGGTAATCCCCCTTTGCCAGTTCAAGCACCCCCGCTTTATTGACTGAGGGGATGGTGGAGAAATCGAACTGGTCCAGAGTCCGGATGTAGGGAAAGTGGGCCTGGGCGATGAGACGCTTGCGGGTGTTCTCCTCCCGCTGGGTCACCTCAGCCTCCAGCAGACCTAGCAGAAAGTCCTCATAGGGCCGGTTGTCCCTGGCCGCCTCCTGGGCCAGCTTCTTGTACTGACGTCCGATGGTGGGGAGCCGCAGGTGCTTCAGATGGTGCTGAATGAGCATATCTTTAGCCATGATTTACCTCCTGATAAGACAGTCATATTGATGAAGGTCGCGCGATTTAACCTCGGGACAGGCTGGCGCCGTGGCCAGGATAGAAGGCAGCGGTTGAAAGGGCGTTCTATTGGCACGCAGCAGGAAACTTACGGTGCCGGCGCCCAAACTGCCTGAGGTCATTGCCTGTTCTACCGCCGCGGCTACCTCGCTTACCCCATGGCTGCCGCAGAGCTCCACCACCCGCAGGAATTCTAAGCTGGCAGCCCTCTGAGGCAATCTCTCCCTGAGATCAGCCAGATAGTGGTCAAGTACGGCCGGACGAGGCCACATCCGGAGCGGCTTGGCGTGGTCAAAGGCGCCGGGGCGCTCCTTGAGCAAGGGCAAGTAGTGGAACACGCTCAGTATGTCCTGCTCACGCAGGTAGCATCTTTCGTGGACGGCCAGCAGACTGGTGCCGTCGGTGATCTCCACCCGGTCGACATAAGCTCGCAGCAGCAGCGAGTTATCTGCCTGCTCCACCGGCACGCTGTAGCGATTGGTCTGAAAGGTCACCATGCTTAAGCTGTTGGGATGGACGGGGACGGTGCGGCAGCAGGGGAAGGGGTGTTCGGGCAACTTCAGGAGATGCGGGCGCTCTTCGTCCCACAGTTCGCCTATGGTCTTGGTTTCGCCCCGAAGACGCCTCTTAGCCTCAGCCAGGCACCGCTGCGCCAAAAGAGCATTGAGTTCCTGAAAGGAATCCACCTCCGGCAAGGGCACCAGGTAATTGCGGCGGGCGTAGCCCACCAGGTTTTCCACCAGGCCCTTCTCGTGGGCCTCCCTTGGGTTGCAAAAGCTACTCTCAAAGAGATAGTGGCTCCGGAAGGCGATGAAGGCCTCCTGCTCCTGTGGCCTGTGCCCCGGCAGCGCCCTCATCACCGCCTGCGACATGCGGTCGTACCATATGTTTCGAGGCACGCCGCCGAAGAAGCTGAAGGCCGCCTTATGGCCCTCGAAAAGGGCTTCCTGCTGCTGGTTGGGGGAAGCACTGAGGAAAGGGATCTTGGAGAAGCAAAGCCGCCCGACAAAGAGCTGCACGGTGAGGGGACGGCCGTTCATTATCACCTGGGCTTCGCCGAAGTCGACTTGAGCATCCTCAGCCGGATCGTAAGTCAGTGGGATAAAAACCAGGCATGGCTTGGGGCGGTTCTGGTGGACATATTCCCTGACAGTGGATTCGCCGCCGGGGTAGCGCTGCTCCTCTTTGAGCCGGTGGTATATGCGGCGGGCGGTATGATGCTGTTTGGGAGGCCGCAATCTGTCTTCGGCCAACCACTTATCTATGAATTCAACAAAAGGCCCGAGTACCGGCCTGGGACGCGGACTGCATAATGTGTAATGTGGCGGAGCGGCATCATGGATGGCTTTCCTGACCGTGGCACGGTCGTGATGCCCTTCCCTGGCTATTCGGCGTATGCTTTTGCCTTCGATGAAGAAGGCCCTGCGTATTTCTTCTTTCTGGTCCACTCTAAGCACCCGTTTCCTCCGGTTACTGGATTTTCGTCCAGCATACCGGATTCACCTCGCCAAGTGGGTGGCTTTTCGGCCATCACCAAGCCTAATGGTGGGTGCTTTTTATCCTAGCATTCACAAGGCGGAATATCCTTCGTGACAACAGCGCCAGCGCCAATTACCGAACCGGTTCCTATTGTTATTCCTGGCATGATGATGGCTCTCATCCCTATCAGCACATCATCCTCTATATGCACTGGTTTCATATCAATGAATCCTTGTGTACACATTGGCTTTGTGGTGTCTGTAATTTGGTGAGAAATTGACAAAATAACGACTTCTGAAGACATCATCACCTGATTACCGATCGTTATGGTTCCCGGAATCCTTGCATTAATCCCTATTCCGGAATCATCTCCGATGATGACATGTTTTCCGAAACCGAAATAAGCTCCTTTTTCAATATTAATATTTTTCCCACACTTCTCGAAAATACATCTACAAGTGAGCCCTCTTACAAGTTTAAATGTGTTACCGAGCGGGTAGTCGGCTCGGGGTAACCATCGTGCGAGAGTGTAATAGAATATTAGAGCTGGCCAGCGAAGAAAGTTTTTCATGGCTTGCGCACCTTAATCAAATTTCTGATCCATTTGTCAATATATGGTAGTTACTAAAAATTGGAACGGTATTAGGAGTTATTTAGCATGCTATACATTACATTTTCAAATTTTTGTGCGATTTTGTTCCAGTCGAACGATTCTATCGCAATATTTCTTGCATTAACACTCATCGCATTTCTCAAGTTCGGGGCATCGAGTAATTTGACTATTGCACCTGCTAGCAATTCCGGGTTTTTTTTAGGTACCAATAACCCCGTTTTACCATCGATCACTACTTCAGAACTCCCACCGACGCGTGTGGCTACTATTGGGATTCCACAGGACATACCCTCTAATAATGTGGTTGGCATTCCTTCATACCACGATGGTAGAACACATATCGTCGCAATTTGATATTTTGCGATGAGTTCATCGCGTTGTAAATACCCAACAAATTCGAAGTAATTTTGTAAACCCAAGTCGTGGACCAATGCTTTAAGGTCTTTCTCTAGCGGCCCTTTACCGGCCAATACAAAACGGGTTTCCGGGTGAGACCGCGTAACATATTTTGCACTCTGCACCAAATCAAATAATCCTTTAATCGGTCCAAAAATTCCGACAAAGAGGATGATCTTGTCTTGTGTATCAGTTGCGCCGATATTTGGTGTAAAAAGCGATGTATCAACCCCGTTTGGAATTGTAGTAATATCATTGAGTTTATAAAGTGTACGAATGTCTTCCGCGCAAGCCTTGGAGACAGTCACTATTTTGCCTGCTTTTTTTAGGGCATTTACGTCAGTGTTGATATAGAATTTTGAGAATAACTTGAAAATAATGGAAAACATACTCCCGGGGGCTAAATTATCGATAAACTTTCTCGCTGTCACGTGCTCAATGATTATTGTCGGAATTGAAGTTCCGAAGTATGGGATTATCGGTCCGTTTAAAACTAGGATGTCAAAATCCGGTTCTATTTTTTTAAAAATACGGTGAGCAAATAAACCGAATATTTGAGATTGGAAAGGATACAATTTTAAATACCTCGCCCGATAAACTGGGACTCCTTGATATAATTCATACGTGGTATTACCTGGGGTTCCTCTTGTAATAACGGTTACTTTGTGGCCTAGTTTTATTAACTTTAGAGATAAATATAACGTATGATAACCACCCCCCCCGCATACAGGTGGGAAATCGTTGGTTAGCATGCAAATATTTAACGTCCTCATAATTTAGCCACACTTGTTGGTTGTTTTTTGTTAACGCTGAGCCGGTCTTTGTAAATATCCTAAAAATGCTTTCGCTGATCTAAGCATTATTTGGAGCTCATAGAAGCCATTTCTTCGGAAAATATTGCGTAGTGCTATTGGGATAAAACTAATATTCAAATAATATTGTTTAAGTGCATGATCAACACATATTTCAATATCTTTGTCGGTCAATTCGGGATAAGAAACAATACATTTTTGGAAACCGTTTTTATCTATGCTGTCTTCCATTTTGGGCTGTATAAGAAATCCCATTTTACTTGCCCACCGATAAAATGCTGTCCCAGGCATTGGTGTGGCAACAGCCACTTGCAGTATATTTGGTTTAATTTCTTTGATAAACCGAATGGTATTTTCAGCGGTATGCTTGGTTTCCCCTGGAAGACCGATAATAAAATCCCCTTGAATTAATAATCCTGCTTTTTTTGCCGCTTTGGTGAATTCTCTGAGTTGTTTTACATCTGTACCTTTAGAAATATTTTTTAATATTTCGTCATTTCCTGATTCATATCCCACAATGATTTGTCGGCATCCAGCCTGTTTCATTATTTTCATGGTTTCAAAATCAAGCGTCGCCCTGGCGTTGCACGACCAAATAATGTTTAGTTTTCTTTTAATAATATCGGAACACACGTCTTTAACAAGAACTTTATCTATCGTAAAAGTGTCATCCTCAATAAAAATCTCCCGTATCTCGGGCAAATCGTTCTTGATGTATTGGAATTCATCCACAATATTTTTTGCCGTTCTTGCACGATATTTCCGTCCCATTAATGTTTCTGGCCAAACACAAAAAGTACATTTGAAGGGGCAACCTCGGCCCGTAAAGATTTGAATGACCGGGTATAAGGATTGTGTCAAGAAATACTGTTTTATTAAGAGGTGCTTTTTATATACTTTGGAAACGAAAGGAATTGTCTCCAGGTCCTCTGAATTTGTAAATCGTCTATCTTTGTTGTGAATAATTCTTGTGCCGGACTTAAATGAAATTCCTTCAATGCCCTCAAACCCGCAACCAGCTGTTAGTGCGCGTGCAATTTCCCTTGTTGTAAAGTCATACTCGTAACGAGCAACTACGTCGATTCCCTGGTCGCCAAGTATTCTTTCCGCAAATTGGGATGCGGGTGGACCAACTAAAACGGTGACCGCTTTTGTGCTTGCCTTCAAATCGGCGGTAACTTCCATGTCGTTTTCTAGGCTCGAAAAATTGCTATCCACGATAATAAGATCAGGTGCAAAAGCGGTTGCATCTTCGAGGACTCTTTTTCTATCCCATTTATTTGCGGGTGCATCAATCAATCTAACCGTGTGCGAATCAGCTTCTAAGATTCCTGTCGCATAAGCTAACCATTTTGGGTAATCCATGCCACCACCGCGTGCTACAACGCCCTGCCAACGGCCGCAACGAACAAAATTGGGCAGGAATGGTGGGTTCAACAAGTAGATACGCATTATCTAATCCTTGCTGCGTTTGCTAACACTTTATCTAATTTGGCGCACATGTTATGCCACGCGTAATTGTTTATAACGAATTGTTTGCCATCTTCGCCCATTTTTATTCGCCAACCGCTGTTATCATATAGTCGCTCTATCGCTTGTTTTATTTCATCCTTGTCGGTGGCATAGAGGACATGTTTGGTAACAGCTTGTTTGATCCCAGTGAGTGGTGTAGCAATAACTGGTTTACCACAAGCCATATATTCAAGCAGTTTCAAAGGCAAGGAATTTTCAGCTATCGCTCCTTTTTTAAATGGAACAAGGCAAATATCCATGCAGGCGATATATTCTGGGACTGTTGTGTAAGGAATCGTCCCTGCGAATAATATGTTTTCGGTTATTTTATATTTTTCTGCCAACTGTTTGTTTTTTATTAAGCCGCCTTCATCTCCAACAATTAATAATTTCAAGTTGTGAGTTGTTTGCAAGCCATTTATTGCGGCAAATACGGGTTCCAAGTTTACCCATTCCCTCAACACCCCAACGTATCCAATCACGAAAGAATCTTCAATCTCTAATTGCTGTTTCAATTTCTCAGCAGGGAGACTTCGAAATAATGTTGTATCGGCGCCATTTGGGATGATTGTTTTTCCCGGTAATGGTAGTTTTACTGTATTCAGCAGCGATTCTGCAATGCAAGTAATATGTACGGAGTTTAAAATATTTTGCTTGAAAAAGAAATTACTGACTAGCCCTGCGATAGGCTTTAGTGCAAAAGGAATCTGTGGTGAATCACGTACCATCGCTGGCAAATCATCTGCAATGTCATAAACAGTATTAACGCCTATTGCTTTCATCTTTCGACTGATAAAATACCCGGAAATCAAGCTACTATAATTCAAATGCACATCAAAATCTCGGTAACCAATTTTATCCAATATACGTTGGGTCGAAAATCCAGCAGTCATCTCCTGGAGAATAGGTGATAGGCCACTGTTAGTTAAATATTCGATTTTAATATTATTTAAAACGTTGTTAAAATCCTGGCTATACAGGCCAACGTCAGTTTGCTTCGCCTTCCAATGGTCATCTATGCTTATAACTGTTATTTCGTGTTCTTGGCTGAGATATTTAACAAACTGATGCAGGCGGTTATGTGCGGTTCTTTTTAAATCCACGATTGAAGAGATTAGTATTTTCATGGTGTTCCCATGCAGATATTGATTATCTTTTGACTGGCATTCCCGTTACCGAAGGGGTTCGGCCAATTGCTTTTTTTACAGAACATTATTTTCACACAATCGATAATTTTCTTGGGACTCGTGCCAGCCAGTATGTTCGCTCCGGCCGCAATGCTTTCGGGCCTTTCAGTGTTTTCCCTCAGGGTTACACAGGGCACTTTAAGGATGCAGCATTCTTCCTGCAGGCCGCCTGAATCGGTAAGCACCAGAGCCGCGTTGCTTTCCAGTTGCAGGAAGCTAAGATAATCCTGCGGGTCTATGAGCGTGATATTTTTTGGGTTAAGGCTGAATTCAACCAGCCTGGCCTTCGTCCTGGGGTGGATGGGGAAGATAACTGGAAGCTTGTATTTTTCGGCGATTTTTTCGAGCGCAGTTATGATTGAAACGAATTTTTCCGCGTTATCGACATTTTCCTGCCGATGAAGTGTAACCAGGAAATATTGCTTTGGTTTTAGTTTCAATTTATCGAGGCATCCGGAATTAACCGCTAGCTTCGAGTTTTGAAAAACCGCATCGACGATCGTGTTGCCTGTGACGAAGATTTTGTCTGCCGGGATGCCCTCATTCAATAGTATGTTTTTTGCATTTTCCGTCGGGGCAAAAAGATAATCCGAACAATGGTCGGTGAGGACCCGGTTTATTTCTTCGGGCATCTCTCGGTCGTAACTGCGCAGCCCGGCTTCCACATGGCCTACTTTGATGTGCATTTTTGAGGCAGCTAACGCACCAGCAAGAACTGTATTGGTGTCGCCCTGTACTAGCATGACGTCGGGCGGGTCTTCGGAGAACACTCTTTCTATCCCGCTCAGGATTTTACCGGTTTGCTCCCCGTGTTTTCCGGAACCTGCGTCAAGGTTGTATTTCGGCAAGGGGAGGGCCAGTTGTTCGAAAAACACCCTGTCCATATTGTATGAGTAATGCTGTCCCGAGTGTAATATAAAATAATCCGCACTGCGTTTTTCCAGTTCGCGGATGACCGGGGACATCTTGATGATTTCGGGCCGGGTTCCCAGCACGATGGCGATTTTCAAGTTAGTCTGTCCTTCGAAAATCGTTGATGGCGTGCTTTGATAATAGATTTAGTGTCTTAGCCCCATCTTTGATTATTGAAAGTTTAGAAATTTCCCCTTCCCATTTGCAGCTCACCGGCACTTCGGCGATGTTCAGGCCGTTTCTGACAGCTTCATAAATCATTTCAGTTTCGACCTGGTAACCATCGGATGTGATGTTCAACTTTTCCCAACTGCTTTTTCTGATTGCCCTGAATCCGCCGGTGCAGTCGGTAAACCATTTTATACGCCCGTTTATCACTCGGTAAGCCGGGTTTTTGCTGTTTGGTGTTGCCGTTCTAGCGGGGTTTCTCTTTTTCCGTGTCAAAGGGGAAGAGACCAGGCATGAAATAACGGCAGATGCCGCGAGGTTGGCGATTTTCCGGTTATACGGTGTATGCAATTTAGTGGAACCGGGTAAAAAGCGCGACCCTATTACCAGGTCGGCTGAACCGTCGATAATTGGTTGCAGTAGCTTTGAGATATCATCAGGGTTATGCTGGCCGTCGCCATCGATGAACACGATTATTTCAGCGCAGGCTTGTTCAACACCGAACTTCATTGCGGCGCCCTTGCCCTTGTTTGCTATATGGGTAATAACGATCGCACCGGCATTCTGCGCCTGCCTGGTGGTATCGTCCTTCGAGCCGTCGTTGATCACGATGACCTTGTCGACCTGTTTCCTCGTCCGTTTCACCACGTCGAAGATGTAGCGTTCCGTATTGAAGCACGGTATGGCCGCCACTACCCGGAGCAGGCCCAAGCTTGAAGGTATCATAGCGTCCTGTATGTGAACCCGGCTGCTTTCGCCTCGGCCGGCTCGAATATCCTTCGCACGTCCACGATGATCGGGTGGGAATTCTCTATTTTCCTCAAATCTGCGAGGCTGAGCGTCCTGAAAGCTTTATGCGCCACCGTGATGATAACGGCGTCCACGATCTTCCCGTGAAGTTCGGCCAGGTCCGCGATGCACTCGACACCGAAATCAGTTTCGATCTCGCTCTTTTTGAGCATGGGGTCGTAGCCGAGGACCTTGACCTCGTATTCCCTCAGTTCTTTTATGATGCCCTGGGCCGGGCTCTCGCGGGTGTCCGCCACGTTCTCCTTGTAGGTCAGCCCCATGATCAGCACCCGTGAACCCTTGATCACCTTGCTTACGCTGTTGATCGTTTTGACGGTCATGTCCGCGACGTACTTCGGCATGTTGTCATTGACCGCCCGCCCCGCCGCGATCACCTGCGCGTGCAGCCCAACCTCCCGCGCCTTGTGCACCAGGTAGTAGGGGTCGACGGGTATGCAGTGCCCGCCCACCAGCCCCGGGTAGTAGGTGTGGAAGTTCCACTTGGTGGCGGCGGTTTCCAGCACTTCCTTCATGTCCAGCCCCATCCGGGAGAATAAAATGGACAGTTCGTTCATGAGCGCGATGTTGAGGTCGCGCTGCGTGTTCTCGATGGCCTTGGCGGCTTCCGCCGTTTTGATGTTCCTGGCCTTGAATACGCTGGGCGCGGCGATGGAATACAACCCGGCCACCAGGTCGGTGGTTTCTTCGTCCATGGCCGAGACTACTTTTATCATCTTATCGACGGAGTGCACGTCGTCGCCCGGGTTCATCCGTTCGGGGGAGTAAGCCAGTTTGAAGCCCATGCCGCATTTAAGGCCGGACTTTTCCAGCACGGGGCCTACGATATCCTCGGTTACGCCGGGGTAAACGGTAGACTCCAGGATCACGACTGCCCCCGGTTTAAGATTGCGGCTGACGGTTCCTGCCGCGCTGATCACGGGCCCGAGGTCGGGCTCTTTGAACTCGTTGACCGGGGTGGGCACGCAGATGATCACGAAGTCCGCTTTTTTGATTTCGGACGGGTCTGTGGAAAAACTGATGTTGGGAGACCCGTATGCCTTCTGGAATTCTTTGACACGCGCTTCGTTTATATCGAAGCCGATAACCTTGAGCTTTTTGCCGAAAGCGTGCACCAGCGGCAGGCCCACATAGCCCACCCCTATCACGCATACCACCTTATCGTTTAATTCGGGTATCACTATCTCAAGCCTTTTTCCGCGCACTTGTTTCAGGTTTGCGACGTTCCAGTATGAGAGCGGTGTATTTGTTAAGGCTCATATTATAAGTGGCTGCTTCTTCCGCCAGCCGGGCATGCAGGTAAGGGTCTACCCGGATATTGAGGTTCCCGCTGTATTCGGCCTGCGGTTCAGGGATGGATATGCCGTCCTTGAGATACGAGGCGAGGGCCATCTTCATATGGGTATTCAGGCACTCCAGCGCCTCTTCCGCAGTTTCGCCATCTCCCATCAGGTGCGGCAGCTCGAGCACCCTTGCGAGATAACAGGTTTCCCCCCGGTTGCCGGAGGCCTTTTTAACCACCACTGTGTAGGGCAGGTCCATATAATATTTCAGGTTCTTTTCCATCTGATCCCCCGTTCATGCTCCCTGTTCTTCTATCACCCGCAGCAGCTCTTCCACATAATGAAAATTCATGGGATTTTGCCGGCGGTAGGGGTAACGCGTATCGCCGATGCTGGCAAGGCCGTGTTTGCCGCCGTGTTCCGCTTTGCCGTATCTGCTTATGAGCCATTCGAAATCCTCAAGGCTGACATTTTTGGTATTCCGGCGGATCTTCTGCTCCCTTTTGTCCGTTTTGCTCATAAGAATACCTGCCCGCCGTTTTCAGACACTACCATATATGGTAGTATATTTCAAGACTGCGGGCGTTAATACTTCCCCTGTCACTATCGCAACTCCCGCATGATCTCTTTCAGCCCCGCCTCCAGCGTCCACTCCGGCCGCCAGCCGAACGTCGCGGCTTTCGAGATGTCCGCCAGGCTGTGCTTGATGTCCCCGGGCCTCTCTGCCCGGTACTCGGGGCGGATGTCTTTCCCTGACATCTTGAGCATCATGTTGACCAGGTCGTTCAGGCTCACGCGCTTCCCGCCGCCGATGTTGTAGGTCCCCTCGGCGCCCGTTTCGGCCGCCATGATGTTGGCCCGTGCCGCGTCCTT
>Ga0209083_1002180_pt1 | contig 19329 bp, 20 predicted proteins | sample AM7aDNAmetaG_FD_184132 | JGI IMG/M metagenome (GOLD analysis project Ga0209083, IMG submission 184132) | Freshwater microbial communities from Finland to study Microbial Dark Matter (Phase II) - AM7a DNA metaG (SPAdes) (version 3) | ecosystem: Environmental > Aquatic > Freshwater > Lake ...
CAAGTGGCAAAAGAGGGTCACTGAGATCCGGGCCAAGTTCGTTGAGATGGGAACGCCTCTCGTTCCCGGATGTCTGGTGACCGGCCGAGATCTTATCGAGGCGGGGTTCAAGCCCGGGCCTCTATTCAAGGTTGCGTTGAACAAGGTGCATGACGATCAGCTTAGCGGTCTAATTGAGACCCGAGCGCAGGCTGTGGAGCAGGCTGTGAGGCGCTTGCGGAATTTAGTAGGAGCGGCCTCGTAAAAGGGGCCGTTCTTTTTTGCCTTCCAAAGTGTCAGCTTGATATTATAGATGTAGGGGGCTAAAATGACTAAGGAACGCAGTTGGCGGAAAGATGCAATGGGGAGTTGGCAGTTTCATTGGGGGGTTACTTCAAGGCGAGAGATCGTCCGATCATTTTTCAATTGGAGGCCGACTCACTTCAATCTCGGCTGTACTTTCTCGGTATCCCCAAGCGGCTTCAATCTCGAACTCGCATTTTGGTTCAACTGGAGCTTCTGTATCCTCTTCTTCGTGCCATCGCAGAAAAGAGGTTACGATGACGAAGATGACGAATTCTGAGGAGCAAAATGTGAAAGCGATAATTGGTTTCTTTGTCGTGGCGATAACGGTCATTGTTCTCACGGTGTTTATGCTCCCCCTCTATGCCTTACAAGGCTGGGTTGTGGTAAATCTCTGGACGTGGTTTGTGCCCGCGGCTCTCACCACGTGGATTCCGTCAGTCTGGCAGGCGTTCGGCCTGACTCTTCTCGTCGGCGTCGTTAGATACAAAGCGCCGAAAGATGACGATGACAAGACGACCAAAGAGAAGCTCGTCACATTAGGTAAGACCGTCATGTACGAGATCCTCGGCCCCTTGGCTTCGCTCGGCATCGGCGCTATCGTTAAGTTTTGGATTATGAAAGGGATGTGAGTATGGCGTTTGAAATGTACGAGATGGCGAATTTGAGATCACGACTCACGGGTCTTCCTGTCACCATATATGTAACTTTAGGAGGAGACGAAATACAACATGCAGCGAGAATAAAAGTATCTTCTCTGTATGGTGATAAGATGAGAAAAGACGCGATGTTCTCAATGACCATTTCTAACAGTCCGGAAGCTATAGGAGATACCGGAGAAATTAAATCTCGGGATATTAAAGAGATCAAACAATTCATAATTAAAAATCGAGAGATGCTCCAAGCTCTCTGGGATGACGAGGCAGGGATTGAAGATCTTGTTGACGTAATTAGAGAAAGAGAAAAGAATCCGTAAAAGGTAAGGAAGTCTAAGTATGAACGATTTAGTTGACTACATCAAGACCCATCCCGATTGGCGCAAGAAGCTCGTCGAGAAGCCGTTCTGCTTGACGATCAAGGATGACGGACCTTATACGATCTTCACCTACTCACAGATCGATTCCGACTTCTACAATCCTATTGTAAAGGTCTCCCGCGGCATCATTCTCAAGAATGCGGGGCAAGATGACATGAAAATCGTATCGTGGAGGTACAACAAATTCGCAAACTGGGGAGAGGGGTACGCTGACAAAATCGACTGGGCTACGGCACGAGTTCAGGAAAAGGTGGATGGTAGCTTGATCGCCCTATGGTTTGATGAAGGCCAGTGGCATATTTCTACTAACGGAATGATCTCCGCGTTCACGTGCGATCTCCAGAATCCAACTGAGGATTTCAAATGCTTCGGCGATCTCGTTCTTGTAGCAATAGGGAAATACGCTGCCGAGGATATGGAAAAAGGAATCCTCTACTAACTAAATAAGGGGACAGCAGGGTGGTGCCTGTTGGCTGAAGTGTCAACTCCTTCAACCTCACCCTTTTTTAGTTCCACTAATTAGACAGCCTCACCACAGGCCTAAAAGAGAAAAAGGAGTTAGAGTTGAATCCATTTATTTTTATGCCAGAAGTCCCCTCCTCGGACCACCGAATTCATTTAGAGCGATATCGCCATTTCATCTGGTCTCGACTATTCAGACAGCTACCACCAAACACTCTCACAAATAAGCACCATATAGTACCCGTATCCTTTGGGATGGCTAAAGGATATATACAGCAGCCTTGGAATATCATTAAGCTTTCTTTGAGGGAACATTACTTGGCTCATTGGATGCTCTGGAAAGCCTTCCAGGGGCAATCAATGGGGTTAACTTTTTGGTTTATATCCCATACTGCTGAAGGGGCTAAATTGAACAGCAGGGAATACGCGGCGCTCAAACAAGAAATACATAGCGAGTTAAGTACACGTTTTCGTGGCAGAATATATTCGCTTGAAACTCTTGAAAAAATGAGGATAGCGGCAAAGCAAAGGGTAATTGATTACCCTAATCCTATGCTGGGTAAACACCACTCAAATAGCACACGCGAAAAAATAGGAGAAAAGGCAAAAGGGAGAAAGGCTTCAGAAGAAACAAAATCAAAGCTTCGAGGTCGGAAGCGGGGCCCCCGATCAAAAGAAACTTGCCGAAAACTTAGCGAAGCCAATAAAGGCAAGAGTCTCTCCGAGGCCCAAAAGAGAAACATGTCCCTACAACGGGCTCATAAAATGATTGTAAATGATGGCATTCGAATATATAGAATCGAACCCGTTGAAATATCCACATATCTCTCTCAAGGGTATCAGCAAGGGTACGTGAACAAAAAGCCTAAAGGACAACGGGCTCACAATAAAGGAAAAGTTTGGGTTACTGATGGGGCTAAAAATATAGTAGTTTCAAAAGAGAATTTGACTTCTTATTTGGAAAAGGGATATAAAGAGGGGATGACAAAACAAAGCGTCTCTTGGAATAAGGGTTTACCTATGTCTGAAGAGGCTAAAAAGAAACTAAGTAAAAGTCAAAAAGAAAGGCTCTCTAAACGGAGGGGACATGAAAACAGATAAAGAATATTTAGAGATCGGTAAAAAGCATTTTCAGGCTTGGTGTAATCAACATATACCAAAAAATTACTGCGCAATAATGGAGTTAGTGGGGCCCTGGAATCGAATAGTGGTCTCCTACAAAGAGGTCACCTTATACCACACTGGTACTCGTAACCTAACCACAGGTGAGGAAGAAAACTTAGACCTTGGCATCAGGAAACCTAAATCATATCCGCTCCATACTCTGGGGGAGGTTATAGAGGCTGCGAAAATTCTTCCCTTTAGCGAAGAAGGCTACGTTGTAGTCGACTCTCAATGGGGGCGAAATAAGATAAAATCACCTCAATACGTCGCCGCGCATAGACTCAAGGACAACGGCAACGTGAATCCTTCTCGTGTGCTTGAGATGATCAAAGGTAACGAGCAGGAGGAATTCCTTTCGTATTTCCCCGAGTACAAGGAGCACTTCGACAAGATTATGGATCGCTACGAGGATACCATAGTCCAGATTTTCGCCATCAAGGATCGGGCCCGCGACATCAAGGCGCGTTCAGCTACGCGTAAGGACTTCGCTCTCGAGGTTCTCAAGATGCCGGAGAAGCTTCGCAAGTACTACTTCGCCCAGTACGATGAGGACGATGCGAAGCTGAAGAAGATGGTCGAGGCTCTCGATTACGAGGATCTTCTGTGAAAGAACCTCTTCGGATTATGATAATTGCAGCGCTAATGATTCTCATAATCATCTACGTTAGGCTTTTTGGATAAGGAGAAAATGTGAATAAGTTTGGAATGTACGGCGTTTGGATTCTTGTGATCATGGTGGGCATCGCAATTTCTGTAACTCTTACTTTGGCGCCGATGACTCTTATCACAGAAGACGATCTTGGCAAAATCCCTCGTGGAGACGGGTATCTTGATGCTGCGGCATTTCAAGTTGCCGTCAGCGACAATTCCTTCGCGTCTCAACTCATAAAGGATTTCAAAGCAGCGCCGCCCAAAGACCTTCTCCAGGGTCGCGGCTATACCGATTCTATTACTCTTAGGGCCCAGCTCGATGCCTGGCACCCACCTCTTTTGCTTCCTAAGATTCGAGTGATCAAATGGCAGGTGCCTTTTCTGTATCCCGATGAGGGGCTCATAGTTGATACATATAGGAGCCCGAAATAAAGTGAATTACAAAGAGAAAGACAGAGAAACACTGAAAACCATTATCAGTGTGTCTTCAGCAATTCTGATAACATTTGTAGTAGGTATCCTCTTTCTAACTGTTAGAAAATTCGATTCTAATTACGGCTATCATAAGCAACATGTTCAAAGCGCTGAGTCATGGTCACCGGGAACTTTAGTTGATGCGAAACGTGTTGTTGCCGAGATCATGACATTTCCTACGAATAAGCCCGGCGATATCAAAGTACAAGGCAATCATCTCAGAGCGTGGTATATTCAGCGATTATATGGTTTTGATAATTATGATATTGTTTACAAAAACACCTATATGCTATTGACTAAGCCAGATTACAAAGCGTACGTTAAGTGGTTGAGGGAGATATCAAAGCCCTATGTGACGTATAAGAAGATGCTCACACCACCACTAATGCCGCCGCCTTGGGATGGTTCGGAGAGATAATAGGAGCTCAAAATGGATCGCAAAACAATCTATCGCTTCAAAAATGGTTCTCACATGTATGGGCTCAACACACCATCCTCAGACATCGATTACATGGAAGTATTTCTCCCTACCCCTGAGGATGTTTTAGGCCTCAAGCAGGTGGAGGTAGTCGACAAATCAACCAAGTCATCTGCCGAAGATAGGCGTAATGATGCTGATGATGTGGATGATCAGCGTTACACTCTACAGCGCTATCTTCAGTTGCTGCTCGCAAATAACCCCAACATCCTCGAGACGTTATTTGTTCCGAAGAACGTGATTGAGGTTTGCGATCCTATTTTTAAACCTATTCTCGAGCATCCTGAAAAAATCGTATGTAAGAAGTGCTATCAGACCTTCAACGGCTATGCTAAGTCTCAGGAGCATAAGCTCATCGAGAAGAAAGCTCGCTATGAAGATTTAGTCAACGCCACTGCGTTTCTTGAGAGGCAGTATTCACAAGAGATTACGGCCACGACGACTCAGATGAGTCAGTATGTCGCCAGCGAGCTCAATGGGTTGCTCAAGCACTACAAACACGCTAAGGGAGTTATGGAGAGCTTTCACGTTGGTCTCCCGATGAAAGTGATCTATGAGAAGCTCAAGGAAGAGCGCGATACTTATGGTTGGAGAGTGAAGACTACAACGTTTGATACTCTTGGCTACTGTGTAAAATTCGGCCATCACCTTTTAAGATTATACTATGAGGCTGATTCGCTGCTAAAAACAGGGGTGGTTGAATTCCCCTTCAAAGGCACCCAACGCGATACTTTAATAGCGATCAAGCAGGGCCAAGTTAATCTTGATGTACTCCTGGAGCTCTGTAAAGAAGCAAAGCAGCAAGTTGATCTTTCCTATGTCTTGACTGATCTTCCAGATGAGCCGGACCGAGAGTATGTGAACGACTATCTTGTGAGCACCATGTTATATTATTTTCAACACTAATTAAATAAGGAGGAAATACTTATCTCATAATTAAAAATGTTGATCCATAAAAAGTTAAAAACACAAGGAGCTACTATGAAAACTACACTCGCCACAATTCTCGTAATTGGAACTCTTCTCTTAGGATGTACTACAGGGACAACGCCTTCCGTAGTAACAAGCGCTACAACTTATACCCCTGCTGATCCCACAAAAGGGGCCATTGCTTTCAATCTTCCGTTAATCGGGAGTGGGACAAAAAGTATAAAAACCGACGCTCAGGCATTAGTACAAGGCTATGACATTTATGTTTATAGTTCCACTGATGATGAGCCCGTAGTCAACACCACAACAGGTGGGGAAGTATACGTTGACTACCTCGTGGCTGATACATACAGCGCCGTAGTTGTTCCTTATACATACTACGCCAACGAACCAACAATCAAATCCGTAGTTGGATTTGGAAAGGCTTCCGTTGTTGTATCCGCCGGCAATACAGGCCAGGCAAACATAACACTATCTCCGATGCTTTTAAGTTGGAACGTCGGTACTCTCGGTACTACTACGGCGTTCAAACCTAATCAGATGAATAACTTCACTGAGACCATAGGCACACAGATCACTTTGCCAAGCGCGGAGCTCAGCGTAGGCGCGTGGGGAGTAGTCACCGGCACAACGAGTAATGGCACAGCAGCGTTTATTGCTACTGGAACAGCACTCTCTTATCAATTTAGATCAATTGTAGCAGGACCTTATTCTGCGACGTCAACAGACACAATCACCTTTGCCCGGCACACAACTGCGTTGGGAGCAATAACGTTGACCGATAGCGTGAACGGCAAAACACATTCAATTGGCTACCTGCCAATTGTGCCGGAATCTAAGGTTGTTCCTATTAACAAATTCGGCGTAATGCCGACGTTAATGGGGCCTCTCATAATCAGTGTGTCGTGGTAACTTAATCACGTAGGAGGACTTAGTGCGATATAGGTTCAGCTTCAAGTGAATATATTCAAACATGTTATTGCACGCTTCAGAGTTCCCTGGGGGCCGTATTGTTACGAGCCTCTGGGGACTTTTTTGACTAAGGATAATAAATGCGGCATTCATGTAAAGCTATGCCCCTATTGGATGGACATAGAAGACGCTCTCGTCGATGGTAAGGCTTGGTGCCGATTGCTTGATGCAGGGGACGACCTCTTACTCGACGATCAATGTAAGATCTGTAATGTGAACAGCGAATGATTTTGCCTCCTTTTTTTAACTCCTTATAAGAGAAGGGAATAAATTGCCCCTTTTCTTTTTCCTTCCGGAGTCGTAGAGGGATATTATATATGTAACAAGGTAAGTAAGACCAAACGGGAAGGAGCGGAAAATGCAGTTGCACACCGAAAATAACGTGTTGCAGACGAACCTCAAAACCCAAGCTCACGTATTTCAGATTCACGCTTCCGCCAAGGCATTTAAAATTTTAAGCAGCAATTTGTATCGCTATAAGGTCGCCGCCGTCATCCGCGAGCTTTCGTGCAACGCACTGGATAGCCACGTCGACGCCGGTAACAAAGACCCTTTCATCATCCACCTTCCCACACAGATCGAGCCGTTCTTCGCGATCGAGGACTTCGGCACAGGCATGACTCCCGACCAGATCGGCGAGTTGTACACCGGCTACTTCGCGTCCAGCAAAACCGACCGCAATGACCAAATCGGCGCACTCGGCCTCGGCTCCAAGAGCCCCTTCGCCTACACCGACATGTTCACCATCGACAGCGTGAAGGACGGACTCAAGTCCACCTACAGCGCTTTCCTCGATCCGGCTGGAATGCCGACCTACATGCTCGTCATGTCCGAGACCTCCGATCAGCATTCAGGCGTTCGCGTCACCTTCCCTGTTCCTGAGTCTGACTTCCGCGAATTCGCTCTTGAGGCTGCGACGATCTTCTGGGCCTTCAATCCCGATCAGAGGCCCACCATTGTAGGCGCGGTCAAGTCCTTCAAAGATCAGACTTCCGATTACGATACGGCCACCACGACCTACGAAGGCGCTGGCTGGAAAATCTATAGGAAGTATCCAAATTGCATCGACCGCAAATATAATTGGTCCAATGGCGCGATGGTTCGGATGGGTAACATTCTCTACCCCATCAATTCCTTGGCCAGCGATTCCAAATTCGCCGATGTCGAGGCGTATCTCAAGAACCCACTTATCATCGACATGCCGCTCGGTTCGTGCGATATCAACCCTTCTCGTGAGGAGCTTTCGTACGACGACCTGACCAAAGAGAACATCCATGAGGCTCTCGTCGAGATCCACAAGAATCTCGAAATTCAAGCTTCGGCCCAAATCAACACCGCAACGACCATCTGGAATGCAGCGATCGAAGCGAAAAAGTATTTCAGCACCATCCTTCGTGACCGCAACGATTCTAAGATCAAATTCACCTACAAAGGAATCGAGTATCTTTACGGGCAGACAATCACGCTCGCCAAGTCCGCACATGTCTCTCATTACATGACTTCCTCAAGGAGTAGCAGCGGCAATACTATAAAAGTCAAAGGGTTCAGCGATAAGGTCGAGGTCGCACTCGGCAAGCCGAATCTGCTCGTAATCACCGGAGATAAGAATCCCGACAATCAGTACATCCGCGGCAGAATCAAAATGTACTGCCTTCAGAAGAAGCTTCCTGAGACCGCGATCTGGGTAGTCGACAATCTCTCCGCGGCGGACGATGCGACACTGTGTCAGATGCCTAACGTATTATTCACCGAATTGCCTAAGACTCAGCAACAGCAGAAGAAACAAGCCAGCAAGGGCAAGGTCATCAAGTGGGATAATCATTCCGAGGTCGACATCGCCGCGCTTACTGACAAGATCAAGATCTACATCGTTGACTACAAGAAGCAACTCAGTATCAACGGCAAAATCGATGACGGTGCGAAGCTATACAGCAATAAAAAGGGCCGCGACCGCGTTAGCGATATAATCCGGACGGCAACAACAGATAGGTTGCTTCCCGCTTCTATTCGAAACAAGATCTACATCATTCCAGCGAAGCTCTTCACCCAACTCAATATAGCGAAGTCCAAAGGTTGGGTGTCTCTTGAATCCATACTGATAACGGGAATGAATCACCTGTCCAAAAAGCACAATTCCTTGGCGCAGGATGCATCGACCCTCACCGACCTTCTTGAGTTCTATACTCGAGTATTTGAGTACGCCCCTGAATTCTACAACAAGGGCCTTAGTCAGAATTCCCCCTTCATCATGGCGTTGGAGGCGCTCAAAGTTCTCAAAGCCAATGTATCCAAAAGTGAAAAGGAAACTCGCCAAGCGGCGAACATAATGTATCATGTGAGAGAGGTGATATCACATGCGAATCTCACTATCGCGGGAGTCAATAGTTCCAAAGCAGTATTCACTGACACCCTTCGGATCTTCGAGAACTACCCCCTATTACACTCATATCTCGGAAATGCAACTCGGTGGGATAGCGTAGATCTTAAAAAGACCACGCTCAAAGTATCCTTGGGTCACGATCGTAACAAGATAGACACCACCCACGGCGTCGCCATCAAGGATATTGTGGACTATGTAAAAATGGTGGATTCTTCCAGCGGAATTGTTTGACATTCTGTGGGGCAGAAGGATATTATAGACACAAGAGTACGTGTCTAATGTTTCAGAGTAGGAGGACAATATGAATCTCAATGTTCCATTCGTAATGACCAAAAGCGGCATCAACGTATTTCTCAACGGAAGGATGGAGTCAATCTCCAGTGATCACCCCAGTTATGATAAGATTCTCAACGCACTGACCGTTGGCGACGTTCCTGCGGATGAGATCGCGAACCTCGTCAATGTCGCAACGGCTGTGGCGAATTTCTCCGACGGTCGGGTTCAGGTTAGGGGCGATGCGTTCTTTTACGATGGCACGGAAATGGCTAACGCGCTCACCATCCGGATCATCGACCTCCTGAAAAAGGGTAAGGACATCAGCCCACTCATCGCCTTCATGAACAACCTGATGGATAACCCGTCGTTCCGCGCAGTCACGGAACTCTATGGTTTCTTGGACGCGTGTACCCTCCCCATCACCCCTGACGGATGCTTCCTCGCCTACAAGAAGGTCAACGCCGAGTACAAGTCCATCCACAAGGCTCCTGACGGTACGCAGATGGACAACAGCATCGGTCAGGTCGTCAAAATGGTGCGCAATCAGGTCGACGAGAATCCCGACCAGACTTGTTCTACCGGCCTCCACTGCTGCTCGTTCGAGTACCTTCAGCACTACGGCGACGTGAGCTGGGATAAGGTCATAATCGTCAAGGTCAACCCCAAGAACGTGGTCGCGGTTCCTAAGGATTACAACAATCAGAAAATGCGCGTCTGTGAGTACGAGGTCGTCGGCGAGCTGCCCAATGATCAGGTCACCGAGCTCAAGGACAAGTACACCACGGAGGAGTACGCCCCTCACAAGGACACCTGCGACTGCGATTCGTGTAAGGGGTCGTGGGAGGGGGAAGATGATGAGGACGATGATTACGATAACGATGGCTACGAGGCTGATGACGAGACTGATGACGAAGATCCGACCGAAGGGCTTCCTCTTGACACCCCCACGAGTCCCCTGAAGGGTCTGTTTCAGAAGGCCAAGGCTCGATCCGACATCGGTGATTGGAAGTGCCGTTGCTCCGATGAGACGCCGGATGCCGGCGTAATATTCGCCTGCATGACGGCCAATCAGGCCAAAGCCGCCTTCGCCCGCAAGTACGGCATCGACTACACCGACGTTCGCGTTCGCAAGGCATAAGTAATAAGCCCATTAACTCCGACTAAACGAAATGGTCGGAGTTAATGGGTTATTCTTTTAGGAGCAAATAAATGAGTACACGAGGCGTTTATGGGTTCAAAAAAAACGGTAAACTAAAAGTCAGGTATAATCAGCATGACTCCTATCTTGAAGGTCTGGGTCAAGATGTTGTGGACTTCTGTGAAAAGCATAGCAAAGATCTACATCAGATTTGTGATAGTCTCGAGTTCACAGAGGACGAGGACGCGAAGGAATGGGGGCTGTTTAATCTTGAAGAAATTCTTATTTTAGATGCCGAAGAGTTCCTGAAAAATACCTTGTTCTGTGAGTATAGTTACATCATAGATTTGGATGATAATGTTCTAAGAATATCTGATTACGGGGGCAAATGGGAACTTGACCTGGATAGTGAGTTGCCGGAAAAGTTCAAATCGACCATGGAGACGAGGAAGGCCGCGCGATGACATCTAATAGCGCACTCAAAGTTGTTAACAAGTATGGAAATGGTACTTGGACAAAAGCAACAGCGATTGACGCCCTCAATGAGTATATTGAGGCTCTTGTGGTTGAAGGAGATGAGATCAGCGCGCTTCATGCTTCTGGAAAAACAGAACAGAGCCCTTTGAAGATTCAATCGTTCATCTACAATGCAACTCTCAAGCGTGAAGGGCTTGGTGTGATATGATAGAGATAAATCGTGTCATCACTGATGCTGAGGGCACCGGCGAGGCGCCGAGAAGAGCCGCCGAAAAAGGAATCTCTCCTGAGGTAGTGTTTCTTAGGAAAGATGGGTGGACTCTTGGTGCTCCTCGGCAATATGAGTCTATCGCTTATGATATGTGGAGTGATGAATGGACTCATTTTTCTCGTGATGGAAAGACGTGGAAACCTATTTCTGAATACTTCCTCGTATGAGGGGTTAGCATAATTTCAAGGAGAGTTACATGGCATTCAATGCTAAAGTAACCCGTAAGGTCATTCGCAAGGTTTGGTTCGATTACATGATTGAGCAGTACAGCAAACAGTATGCGGCTAAGCATGGCGCGTACAACAAGAACAGGCATTCGATTCGTGATGGTGGCGAAGTGGTAATCAAAGACAACGACGGTAATCGCGTCGAGACGCTCGATGAGGTCGGAATGGATTACGGCACTTTCCGGACGAAGTTCAATACTTCCGATAACCCCACATGGGACAGGGAAAACAAAAGACCGGAGCCTATCGTTCAATTGGAACTCGGATTTGGACCCAAGATGAGTATTGGTGTTTGGAATGCCGCGATCGAAGAGGCCGCGACCAGTCTCTAAAAATAAGGGCCCAAAGGAATCAAGTATGATTTGTATCTCGGGGGATATTCACGGGCATTTGAGTGCTCGACGGCTTAACAACGATAACGTTCGATTGGCCTGTGGGGGCGATTTCCCTTCTCATGTAATCATACTTGGTGACTTTGGGCTCGTGTGGGCGGCGGTGGGCAGCGCCGATGATAAGACCGATAAATATTGGCGAGATTGGCTTGATGAAAAGCCATGGATAACGCTCTCTACAATTGGAAATCATGAGAATTATGAGCGTATCTATCAATTGCCATTGGTGGACCTCTATGGAGGAAAGGCGTACAAGGTTTCGGATAGGATTTATTTTCTCCAGCATGGACATGTGTTTACTATTGAGGGAAAAACCTTTTTCAACTTCGGTGGCGCTCTATCAATAGATAAAGAACAGCGTGTGAATCGCATTTCTTGGTGGGAGGAGGAAATTCCGACGAGGGCGGATTGGGCTCGGGGTAATGAGTCTCTTGAAAAAGTCAAAAATACTGTTGACTATGTAATCACACATACTGCGCCAAAAGAAGCGATCAAAGTAATCAAACATCGACTTCCTTTTTATGAAACCGATTACTTCGATCTTAAGATGGTGGACCCGACGGTGCCTATGCTTGATGCTTTTATTGAGCAGGGGCTGACTTTCAAAACTCATTTTTTCGGGCATTTTCACTTAGAGAAAGATTTCAATGTCGGCGGTAGAAACTACTCGGCGATGTATGAAAGTCTGAAAACAATCTAAAAAAATTACAGGACCTTTACCCAGTGTCGACCTTTGACATTAACCCCGTTCCATACGGGGTTTTTTTCTACTCTATCAAAGATAGCCACGGTGCGTTCGGGGAATTCTCGTTTGTTGATTTGTAGGAATTCCGTCAATGATCCGTCAAATGCGCACGTAAGCGGAGTGCCAGGGTCATAGATCTTATCTACGCACGCTAATACGAATCCGCCGATTGCGAGAGGAAGCTGGGGGGTTTCTTTCGGCTTGTGACCAACACCGAAACCAAAGGTGTCGGACGCAACACCCATCACACCTTTTTGCATATACTCTTTACTCTTAGCAAGAGACCCATCAGGAAGACGAACATAGGCTTTCCCGAATTCAATTTGCATAGTAGCATCGACCTCAAGGAAATCCGCAATATCATTCCATACGGATCCATAAACGGTGTTAAATTGGACGTTTGAAGTTGTTGTTAATCCGTCATTAAAGCTCACAGCAGAGGCAGCACCAGCAAGGCTCCCGGTAAGTGTCGACCCTGATACAGTAACCTCGGAGGAATTATATTCATTTAAAGTTGCATTCCAGTAGGGGACTGTGTTGGCTACCGGGGCATCTTCGCGAGTGGCTACAGCTTCTAAGTCTGTCCCGTACTCACCGATGCGGAATGTCTTGGTATGCTCATCCCATATGAATTGATAAGCAGGAGCAGATCCCCTATTGACCTCAATTCCTCCTCTTAAACCATCAGGTGGTGTTCCTATCACATTGGAGTTGATACGAATAAGGTTATCCGCAATATTGACTTCTGTCGTATTGACTTGTATAGTAGTTCCACTAACAGTAAGATCCCCTGTTATAGTTAAGTTCGTCGTTATGACTTGGCTTCCTCCCGGAGCCGCAGAGCCATGAATAGCATCCGTAATATTATATCCGTAAAGAGTAGTGGGGGTGCCTGTGAGAGTCCCCCATGCCGTTGAAGTTGGGGACCCAGTAACGTTCGCCCAAGGGATAAGGGTCGGGTTAAGCTGGCCCATTGGAACTATTTGAGAACTAAGTATCGAGGTTGCGGATATTCGCGTGGCATATGTAATCCAAAGGGCCTCAAGTAAAGAAGGGTCAAGCGGGTGCACGCTTGCAAAGGGGAGTTGCCTGTCCAATCCATTTTGTTGAACAAGAAAAATATCGAGGGGCGAAAGTGTGGTGGCGAGGGGGAGCTGATCAAGTGTCTTTGACATAGTGGGAAATCTCCTTACAGAAGGGTCCTATAATTAGTCGCACTTTCAAATCTTGTGAAATACTTTGCTTTCTCGGGGGTCATTAAGATATTATATGTGAGGGGCAATCTTCTCTGGTGGAAATAGGAGGTTATAGAAGATGAGCGAAATAAAGAGAAAGTTGGTGACAATAAGGACAATCAAATCGGTTGAACCGATTGAAGGTGCTGATCGAATTGTAAAGATAACTTTTGAGAGTATGGGATGGCAGTGCGTAACTGATAAAACAACGAATCCTCAAGTTGGGGATCGCCGAGCATATTTTGAAGTCGACAGTTTACTGCCTGCGTCTAACCCGGTATTTGCTTTTATGGAGAGCGATCATTTTAGGGTGCGAACTCGAAAATTCAAGGGTTGTGTTTCACAGGGTCTTACACTGCCCCTTGCTGATTTCGACCTTCTCGCGCTCAACATTCCCCACAACGATCCGACCTTCATCGACTACGAGGAGCTCGAGGACGGCTTCGACCTCACCGACGCTCTCGGCGTTGTCAAATACGAGGCTCCTGATGTAGGTCAGCAGATCGGCGGTGATACCAAGGGCCCGTTTCCTGGCTTCATTCAGAAAACCGACGAGGAGAGGGCTCAAGGATTCGGTACAGCCGAAATTGAAAGGCTGCTTGCTGAGTACGAGTTCGATGTCACCATCAAATGCGACGGCACCAGCGGCACCTTCTACCTTTTCAACATCACGAATGACCCCCAGTCAGGTGAGTTCGGCGTTTGCAGCCGCAATCAGGAGCTCAAGGATACCGAAGGAAATATTTTCTGGAAGATGGCTCGCAAGTATAATCTCGAAGAAAGACTTCGCGGTACGGGCCGAAATCTTGCCATTCAAGGCGAGATTGTGGGCCCCGGCATTCAGAGCAACAGGCTCGGTCTCACCGAGAATAAGCTTCTGGTGTTCACTATTCAGGATATTTTTGAGGGCAAGAGACTTAGCAACGAGCAAATTGCGAATGTGCTTGATCGCATGAATGAATTTGCCGATGGAGCTGATCTTGAGATGGTGCCGCGAATTCTAAACGTACCGCCGCTCAAGACGCTCGCTGACATCGCTGCTCTTTCCGAAGGAACGAATGGCATCAACGATAAGCCTCGAGAGGGTATCGTGCTCAGGGCTAAGGATAACCCATCGATCTCATTTAAGTTTATCAACCCCTCGTACCTCATCAAATTCGGGCTTTAGCTCTAAAGACCTACCAGCTGGTAGGTCTTTTGGTTTACACCTTTTCATATTTCCCCCGAAACCTGGAAATCTTCAGTTTCCAGGTAAAATTCTAAGATCTAACCTATTTTAATTAGTGACACTAATTATACATAGCAATGAAAACATATAATGTTGAACTAACATTTCCATCTCCTCAAGATCATCAAGATTGGTTAGACTTCTTGAAAGTAGAACAAGATATCTTTAACGAAATCTCAGAAGTCACTTTCAATGAAAAAACTCCCTTATCTCTTAAATTAGTACATGATAGACATTACTACAAGCTCCGTGAAAAATATCCAACCCGTTCTTCTCAAATGATTATCAAATCTGAACAAGCAATAATAGCATCATATCGAACTATTCAAACTCTTGTTAGAAGAAAGCTTCAAAAACCTCTCGAGCAACCGATACTTAAAAAGAATCTTTGTATGAGATTAGACAAGACAATCTATTCAAGGTTCTCAAAAGAATCAATCTCTTTGATTTCTTCAATTCCGAATCATCGAATCTCTGTCAAGCTCAAACTCTTTCCTAAAGTTCAAGACTTATTTGAAACAACCTCTTTCAAAGACCCTCTCATCTTTGAACGAGATAGAAAATTGTTCCTTGCAGTAACTTTTGATGTTCCTTCTTTTGAAGTTCCAAAAACTCAAGAAACAATCCTTGGAGTTGACTTAGGTTGTCGGAGATTAGTTGTTACGTCCGATGGTCTTATGATTTCAGGAAAAGAATTCTTGAAACATAAAAGACGAATCAGATATAATAAGCGAATGCTTCAATCAAAAAATACTAAATCAAGCAAGAAGCATCTCAAGAAAGAAAAGAAACATGAGGCTAATTTTTCTAAAAATTATACTCATCATGTAGCAAATGAAATCCTTAAAACAGATAAGACAATTATCGTGTTAGAGGATCTAACAAAAATCAAACAGAATACAAAAAACTTTAAGAATACAGATATTAAGAATAGTAGACACAATAACAGAATGGGACAGATTCCATTCTATCTTCTCAAAATGATACTAACCTACAAGGCACTACATCTCAAGAAGAGAGTAGAAACAGTTAACCCAGCCTATACCTCCCAAGATGACTATCGTAATCTTGGAAAAGGAATTAGAAAGGGATGCAGGTATCAAGCAGTCGATGGAGTTGTATTAGATGCAGACGGCAACGCCGCAAATAATATAGCTCTAAGATACGACAAACACCTTTCTTCGTTTTTTCCGGCATATGACGGAAGCTACAAACTTAGAAAGCAGGGTTCAGTCAATAGCCCAAACGAAGGAAGACTCAAAAGGTCGTTTCTTCAAGCCTCGAAATCTTTAGTTTCGAGGTAGTTGACTTTCTCCCGCTAATTGGTTAGAGGCTGATACCAGCTTATATTATTTTTACCCAGTCGCGATTATTTACTATGACGCCATTCCATGTGCCTTTTAATTCTTGTCTATAAAAGGTTGCCACCATTCTTTCTGGGTAAAATACTCGAGACCAGAAATTCATTTTAGTGAGTGAGCCTCCACCAGTGCATGTTAGCGGAGTGCCGGAATCGTACACTTTATCCACATGCGCAAGCACTATGCCTGCGATCGCAAGAGGCAATTGATTAACCGAGTCTTCTTTTTTACCTACACCAAAACCAAAAGTGTCAGACGCGATCCCCAGGATGCCTACCTCGCAGTATTTTTCGGCCTTTCTATGCTTACCACTATTATAAACATAGGTTTTGCCAAATTCTATCTGTACTTCCGGCTCGACCTCAAGAAAATCGGCAATATCATTCCAATTCGCATTGTACACTGCTGTTGCTGTGAAAGTGCCGGAGCAAGATAGGCCACCTACAGACCCCGTTAGTCTAAGAGAATAATTATTCGGGTCACTCGTTACGCCATGAAAATCTAAATAAGATCCTATCTCCATGGCCCCATCGCTATTCACTCTAGGAACAACAGGCCACGTGGATCCGGTGCCAACCACGGCAATAGGGATATTAGAAAGAGTACTGGCGGACGAGGTTGTCGCCGAGTTCCCCGTACAAGAAGAGGAAGTTAATGCATTTCCTGTGCAGGAAGAAGAGGTAGTAGCGTTGCCTAAAAGGGCTCCGGTGATTGGTCCTATTATGGTAACTCCGGCGCACGACGGCCCTCCTATAGTAATAGTATCCGCTACGGCAGAAGCAGAGATAAGTAAATTGAGATTAGAGGTGAAAATCCCACCTGCAACATTTCCCCATTGTATAGTAGCATCACTTGTTTTTATTGCGTTTGCGCCGGCCATTGAATACTCCTCGTCTACCTAATTAGTCCTGAGGTTCTTCAGTCTTCTTTCCGTTAAGAAGCGCCTCTACATCTGTCACCCCATCGGATAGGCTTTCATCTATCCTTTCCACCCACGATTCCGTGTTAGGCTCCGGCACTCCAAAGTCTTCTTGAATATGGGGCCTTTCGTGAGACATATCTTCTTTGATTTTTCCAAAATCCATATCTGAGCCTTTCTGCTCTTCGGTAAGACGGTCTGTGATCTTCATATCTTCAAGGGTCTCATGGAGAGTCTTGCCCTTTGCGAACGGGTTTTTTCCGGCTTTCGTATCTCTGTAATACTTATTAAGCATTTCGAAAATAGGCTTATTAGAATCATTGATGCGGGACATCATCACGTGGCGCTTGCCTCGTTGGAACTCGGTGAGTTGATTTTTCACCAAGACGCTAAAATAAAGATCGTCCTTAATTTCTCGATAGCGACTGCGAAGCTCCTTCATACGGACCTCGCGAATACGCTTGAGAGCGATGAATCTTCGACGAGCGCTTTCTTCCGCCGGAGCTTCTTCCGCTCCACCAATGTCTTCTCCCCCTTCGGAGCCTAACATTGCGTCAAGATCATCTCCACCTCCGCCGCCGGCTCCCCCGCCACCACCACCACCACCACCGCCACCACCACCTTCCTCATCGTCCTTGCCAGCATTTTTAGCCTTAGAAATAAGAACTTGGTCTCCGACTTGCTTGGTCCACTTGAGAACATCGGTAGGATCAAGGAAGGTGTATTTAGCCATGACATCTTTCACGACATCAGGAGGAAGAGGCTCATCTTCACCAACACCCATCGCGGTGGTAATAAGGTCCATAACGTCTTTAGCGAGTTCCATAGAACCCTTGCGAGCGTCAAGTTTATCTGAGCCCATCTCTTCAGCGGGGAATCTCATTGATAGGGTAAACGGCGTAGTATAATCGAACTCGCCCGTGATAACAAAATGAAGCCTAATCAAGTCGGCAAGACCTTCAAGGAATGATGCTTGAATAGTATAGACGTGTCGGGCAAAGGGCTTGAACTGCTCAACAAGAGAGACAGCTGAAGTCCCGAACGCACTACCCCAATCAGGAACGAGATACGACTTAGGAACTCCGGCAGCCGTCGCTATTCGATCGATATACATTTCAAGATCGCCGATAAAATCAACTTCGGTTTTAGATTCCTTGACATCTATTTCAAGCAGCCCATCAGGAACCCAAATCTTAGTATTAACAGAGTAAACTTCAGACTGACCAGCAACAGGATTGACGCCAATATTATCATACTGCTCCCTTACGCTATTGACGTGGTCCCATACTTGCGCAGTATCCATCCCAGGCGCTGTTTTTACCTTGTAAAGCGTCACGGGGAAGGACATGATACGCGCCAAGGATTGTAATGTCATAGTTGATGCGGCTTGCTTGAAGGGGGCTAAGGCGGCGAGCAGGTGAGGCCTGCCATACGGGTAGAACTCAGAATGATCAGCGCTTAGACGGAAATGAGAAATTGTCCACGGAGGAACAACGGTCTCGTTATCAATAACGTAGCCGAATAATTTCGTCTCAAACATCTCCGCGAAATCTTCGGACAAATGCATTTGTTCGAATGATTGAAGGAGCATCTGAAGCTTAGCATCACGATTGATCATCGTCATGATAGAGCCCTGTCGAGCACGGATTTCTTCGGCTACTTTTGTCGGATTGAATTCAAGGCGTTCAAGAACTTGCCCTACCTGAAGCGGAATGATTTTTTCAACACCGTTTGCTGTTACTTTATTAGCCCAAAAGGCTTCACCAAGCAACTCAAGATCAAAACATACGCCATGAATGCGTTGTTGGCTAACCCCCCACATATCAAATAATTGATAGATGCGTTCAGCCATGCGCGGGTCAGGACTCTCTACGGAAAGAATACGATCTTGGACATCGAGTTGCGTTGCTTCATCTGCTACGAGCTGAACTACGCGACTGACAAACGAGTCATTGTAATACATAAACATAAGTTCGCCTATGCGTTTCTGGCGATCTCGAAGGTCATCGTAACCATTCGTGCTATCTCGTAACCACGCTTCAAAGAGCTTTTCAAGTCGATCTGAGAGAGGGACATTCTGAAATATAGAGCCGAGCTTAGCATCGAGCTCACGCATTGATTTATTATTAGGATCGACGCGAACAAATTGAAGACCGGTTTTCTTGCCGAGTTTAGTCGAGGAATTTTGTGTAGCAGAGGATGCGCGCCAGCCGAATAAAGAAGTGAGCCTG
>Ga0209083_1002181_pt1 | contig 19314 bp, 21 predicted proteins | sample AM7aDNAmetaG_FD_184132 | JGI IMG/M metagenome (GOLD analysis project Ga0209083, IMG submission 184132) | Freshwater microbial communities from Finland to study Microbial Dark Matter (Phase II) - AM7a DNA metaG (SPAdes) (version 3) | ecosystem: Environmental > Aquatic > Freshwater > Lake ...
CGATAATAACCTGAAAAGGATATTTTTTTTGAATATCTGATAGCGGAACTTTGACGTCATTGAACTCCTTTATATGAACAGGAATCCAGATGGATATTGGGTACAGGTATAAATAGTCGCGATCAGAAACCAGGGTGATCTCAAAGCCACCTTTTTTCTGCAGTGCAATTGCAGTTTGCAAACCGGCAAAACCACCGCCGAGAATAAGAACTTTCTTCATCTTCAGAAAGCTCCGATCACAGACTCAACGATCACTGATGCTTCCTCATAAGCTCCATGGATGGCTTCAGCAGCAATAGATGATAATCCGGCTGTCATGACCGACATGTTCAGCAAGGCAACATAGGTTTTTCCATCCGATTCTTCATAGACCGAAATCCGGTATGGCATCAGGATTGAAACAATCCGTCCATCGTCCTGAGCAAGCATCCGTCCAGAATATTCCGGTTTGCAGATCTCGATTACCTCAACGGGTAATACCTTTTTACCTGATTTGGCAAGCGATTGCTGGAGATTGTGAATTGCAGGATTCTGCCATCCTTTTTGAGTTGCTGCTTCGATAAGCTTTTCAACTGTAACAGAGACATTGAAAGGGCTAACTTTCTCGATGATTAACTGGTTTGAGTTCATGGCGATATTGTTTAGTCTGGTTAATTCAGTTCTTTTGCAATGGCAATGGCTGCAATTGTACCATCCGCCACAGCCGTGGTAATCTGCCTGTATTTTTTACTGATAACATCACCTACAGCGTATATGCCTGGCATACTTGTTTGCATGTCTTCGTTCGTCTTGATGTAACCCCATTGATCCAGTTCCAGCTTGTCCCTGAAAAGATCGATGTTTGGTTTCATTCCGATGAAAACAAACACCCCGTCACTGGCCACTCTGGAAACAGTTTTGGTTTTTAAATCTTCGACCTCGGTGATCATTTTATCTCCTTCTCGGACAAATGACCTGGGCTCATGCGAAAAAAGGATACTGGTTTTGGGATTTGCGAACAGTTTCTCCTGTGCCTGTTTGTTGGCAGTCAATGCATCGAACTGGTGAACCATGGTGATTTTACTGGCAAACCTGCTGATGAAGTCCGCCTCTTCCACGGCTGAATTCCCGCCGCCGATGACTACCACCTCTTTATCTCCATAATACTTGGCATCGCAGGTAGCACAATAGGAAATACCCTTTCCCTTCATCTCTTTTTCCCCTGGGATCCCCATCAGATTTGGAGAAGTGCCGGTTGCGATGATGATTTTCTTTGCCCGTACTGTCTCGAATTCATCTATCACGACCTCTTTCTTTTCCAGGTCGATTTTTGTTACATCGACAGCGACCTTGTATATTGTACCACATTGTTTGGTCTGCTCCGACATGTTGTGTGAGAGCATATAGCCCGGCTGGGGATCAATGAACCCGGGATAATTTGAAACCTCATGTGTTGTAGACACCTGTCCGCCGGGAAGTGCAATATCGATCAGCACCGTGTTCACCTTTGCCTGGCAGAGGTATAACCCGGCGGTAAGCCCACCGGGACCTGCTCCGAGAATAAGCACATCAAATTCAGAAACGGTTGGTTTTATTTCCTGCTTGATTTCCCGAACCCTTTCCTTTGATAACATGCTGTCGAGCTGGTAGATAATATCACTTCGCTTGATACCACCAGTGAGGGTGACAGGCAATTGCACTCCGTTATCAAAAAATAAAAGAGTGGGGGAGGACCTTACACCAAGGCTCTCCGCCAATGGTTTGTTCTGCTGGCGGAACATTTTCACAAACCTGATGTCTTTGCCATAAAGTGCGGCCAATCCTTCAAATTTGGGAGCCACAGCCTCACATGGTGGGCATTCGGTAGAATAAAAATCGAGAACAACTTTGCCCCCGCCAAGTACCTCCTGTTCAAATTCTGCTGATGTAATTTCCTGCATTACTTTTTAATTTTTTATTGCGTCAATTGGATTGTGATTGTGAACCCTGTCTTTTATAAGCAAGGTTGAAGTATATGATTTAATATGCTTGTTGAATAATATGTCATGTCCAAGGCAAAGGCCGACAGTTATTGTAAAATCTACTGATTCGTGGTTTAATTGCCTGGCCTGCGCCAGCGGGTTGCATGATACTTTTTCTATTTTACTCGTGGCGTTTACAATCGATTGTTTGAATCCACCGGTGGTGCAGGAAACCGGATAAACTTTAAAACCGGATTCCCTGAAAATCATTGTAATCAGGGCTGCGTCAATCTCCATTCCATAACAATAGGCGATGCCAATCCGCTGAAAGTTCATGCTTTTTGAAAATTCAATCACTTCCTGTAACCGTGATAAGGTTCCTGCCCTGCCGTTGTCAACCAGTTGTGCCGCCGCCTGGACGATTTTCATGTTTTCACGAAGGTGATAAGTCAGAATCAGCTCTTCAGCATCAAACTTCTGTGCCTGACATGGTTCAGTTGTACGGCAACTCTTCGTGTTACATTTAATACAATCCATTTTTCAGTTGTTATCCTCAAAGTAAGCGCCAAATCCCAATTCAAGCAATTCCTTAACCGGACGGCAATCGGTTGAACTAACATTGCCTGTCCGGTTTTTTGCTACCGATCCACATCCTCCTCCGCATGCCAGTTGCATGCTGCAGGTGAAACATTCTGCAATTGCAGTAACGTCACGGTTTTCCCAGGCAGCGATCATATCATCTTTGCGGGATACCTCAGGGAAGAAACTCCCCAGCGATTCATCTGTTTTCCCGACGGTAGCCGTACACGAATAGATTTGTCCGGTGTAATCAAAAGCCCATTCTGTTTTACAGGCGGGGCAGGCATCGAACAACGGATCGGGCAGGCTGCCGTTTTCGGCCAGGAATTTTGAAATGGAATATGCCGGTTTGTAAAATTCCAGGATATGCGGATACTGCTTTACCTGCTGATAGATGGTTTCATAAAGTGAAATCCGGCTGAACAACTTTTCGGAAGATACCTGGCAATGATGCAGTTCGTAATTACGACCAAGTTGTGTTTTGAAGAATTCATTTTTGGTCCAGCCTTTATCTATCGCGAATTGAGCCATCTCAGGAAGACCATTGATATTCTCCTTATCAATCACCATCCGCAGATTAACCGGCAATCCAGCCAGCAGGCAGGCGTCGATACCGTGTATAATTTCCTCAAAGGTTGCTCCACCACCTTTGAGGAAACGACGCGTGTCATGCACGCTGCCAATCCCGTCAAGGGTGACCTGAATTTCGCGGATATGCGCCAATTTCAGGATATCCACATACTCAGCCAACGAATAACCGTTTGTCACAAAGCAAACTTCAAGGTTTGATTCATTCGCCAGTTTAAGCAGGTAAACAACCAACCCTTTTTGTTTCGGTGAATTCAACAGCGGTTCTCCCCCGAAAACGGTCAGGTACTTTTTGCGCCCGGCAAATTCATGATTGATGTATTGGAAGAACGCATCAATCACCTCAATTGTGAGTTCCTGGGTTGTATTGGCATATTCATCCTGGTAGCAATAGGTGCAGGCGAAATTGCAGCTGTAATTCGGGACAAAAAACAATTGTACTTCATCCTCATCACGGGTATCGATGAAATCAAGGTACTTGCTGCGATACAGCCGTTCTTCCACCTTCTCATCCACCAGGTAACCCTGCTCTTCCAGGTTTCCACGGAATTCATCAGCAATCTCTTTCCCTTCAAGCAGATCATGCACCATTTTCCCCTCGGCAGGATTTAAGATATCGGCGCTGCCGCTGAGCAGGTTAACGATGAAAAAATTATCTGATCCTGCGATCCTGGAAAAAATATTGTGTTTGGAGTAAATCATTGTTTAACAAATCTTAATCGTGGCAACCCACAATGGTTTTCGATGTTTTTGCACAGCATTGTGCCACCTTTTTTGTTTCTGCCTTTGGAGCTTTTACCTTTTTTTTAACGAGGCTTTTCATAGTTTCTGTTTTTAGAGTTCATATTTGATTTTGATTGATTCAATTTCCGCAACCACAAGCATCTTTTTTCCCGGCAATGGTAAAACTGGCCACTTCGGCATTTCCCTTGGCATAAGGGGCTGATTCTTCGATAATTTCAACGGAGGCAAAACCTGCCTTTTCCAGTTGCTGCATATACTCTTCACGGGTCACCGATCCGGCCCAGCATTCAGCTACTGCCACAGGATCATTTCTGTATTCATCAGCAATTGCAGTGGTGGCATAAATATCGCTGATTACAAACCTGCCGCCTTTCTTAAGGATACGATAGATCTCGTTCCAGACTGACTGCTTGTCGGCAGCGTGGTTCAGGGTGCAATTGGAGATTACCAGGTTGGCCACTTTATCAGGAAGTTCGAGCTTTTCAAGTTCACTGCGTATAAAACTGACATTTGTTATTCCGAATTTCTCTGCATTACGGCGGGCTTTATCAAGCATACCATCAGAAATGTCAATCCCGTATACAAATCCGGTTGCGCCGACCGATTCAGCCATGCGCAACACATCCGTTCCACGACCGCTACCCAGGTCAACACATACCTCCCCGGTTTTGGGTTCAGCATAGTTGATCGCCCCACCGCAGGAAAGGCAACATTCCGATTCTGCCAGTTCACTGTATCGGTTATTTATTTCATTTATTTCCATAGAATAATGGGTAATTTAAAGATATGCATTAAATCATCTTTTCTTAGCACATGTGCCTATACCGTGCATATTACATTTGGGCAATAAAAAACACAATAGAGCCTTTTTTAACCGCTGCAAATGTAGGAAATACTTTTTAATAAATCGCATAAATATCACTATAATTTTTATTGAACAATGATTTTAGTATTTCTAAAACGTTAAAGGTGACAATTCAACTTTTTACTTTTGCATATATTACCCGTGGTCTATTCCTATTGATATTAAATTCATGGAGTTCACCATTAGTCATAATGCACAATTAGCAGGCAATTTATCCGGTTCGCCAACACTTCTATGACGTATCAACAGAATTATTTCCTGATCTTTGAATTGATTTTGAATTTAATTCCATAACAGTAACAAACAATGGAAACTACAACAGCTTTAATACTTATTGTCATCGGACTGATGGCCGGAGTTTTAGGCGGAATCTTTGGCATTGGTGGTGCCATCATCATGATTCCCGCCATGGTATATTTCCTGGGTGTTGATCAGCATACTGCCCAAGGGACAAGCCTGGCGGTGATGTTGCCACCGATCGGGCTGTTTGCGGCCTATAATTACTATAAAGCCGGCCAGGTGAATATCTGGTATGCCATAATTATTGCCGTTTCCTTTATGATTGGCGGGTACTTTGGATCAAAAATCGCGTTGAACCTTCCGGAACATGTCATGAAAAAAGTCTTTGGATTTTTCCCGATCATCATGGCCCTAAGACTGATTTTCGCAAAGCAGGCCGGCTTGCAGGAGTAACCGTTCAATTGGGATTGACACCCCCTGAAAATAGTTGGTTAGTAATAAAATCATTGCTATTTTTGACGAAATAAACAAACATCCCACCATCTAAAAATTATTGTAAATCTGATGAAAAAAATAGTTGTCCTCGGTGCAGGTATCGCCGGCCATACCACTTCCTTACTTTTAAAGCACAAACTCGGCAGGAACCACCAGGTGATCGTAGTCAGTCCGCACGATAAGTATCAATGGATCCCGTCAAACATCTGGGTGGGAATCGGTCAGATGACAGCCAAACAAGTATCTTTCCCGCTTGAACCTGTGTATCGCAAGAAAAGAATTGAGTTTATACAGGGAAAAGCAACCGCCATCCATCCTGAAGGCGAAACAGGCAACGAAATACCATACGTGGAATTTGAATATACGAATGCAGATAAGGCAGGGCAGTCAGGGAGAGTCGAATACGATTTCCTGGTGAATGCAACCGGCCCGAAGTTAAACTTTGCAGCCACAGGAGGGTTGGGACCAAAAGGGTATACCAATTCCGTATGCACCTACCCGCATGCCGAAGAGGCATGGATGAATCTTCAAAAATCCCTGGATAAAATGGCAAAAGGAGAAAAGCAGCGTTTCCTTATAGGAACCGGGCACCCGACAGCCACATGCCAGGGTGCCGCTTTTGAATATGCACTGAATGTTGCCTTTGAAATATCAAAGCGAAAACTGAATCATATGGCCGAGATTACCTGGATCACCAACGAAAATGAGGTGGGTGACTTTGGAATGGGAGGCGCCTTTATTAAGAAAGGCGGGTATGTCACTTCAACCCGGGTCTTTGCTGAATCGATTCTGGCAGAATATGGTATCCGGTGGATCACCAAGGCAGGGATTACAGAAGTAGAAGAGGGGAGAGCCCATTATGAAACACTGGATGGCGAGAAACATGTTGAGGATTTTGATTTTGCCATGCTGATTCCGTCCTTTGCCGGGGCGGGCATGAAGGCATATGATCGCAAAGGTGAAGATATTACTTCAAAACTTTTTGCCCCCAGCGGATTCATGAAGGTGGATGCAGATTACACGAGCCGTCCCTATAACGAATGGAGTGCCGGTGACTGGCCATCAACCTATGAAAGTCCGGCCTACCCGAACATCTTTGCTGCGGGCATCGCCTTTGCCGTGCCTCACCCGATTTCACAACCAAGAAGCAGTAAAAGCGGTCTCGCGATCTTTCCGACGGCGCCCAGAACCGGTATGCCATCAGGGGTTATCGGGAAAGTTGTCGCGCTCAACATCATCGACCGGATAAAAACCGGAGGGAAGGATTCGCCACATAAAGCTTCCATGGCAAGAATGGGCGCCGCCTGCATCATATCGTCGGGATATGGGATACGGGATGGTATGGCCGCATCAATGACAGTTTTTCCAATCGTGCCCGATTATAAACGTTTTCCGGATTGGGGAAGAGACCTGAACTATACCATAGGGGAACCCGGGCTTGCCGGTCATTGGGTTAAACTGCTTCTACACTACCTGTTTATCTATAAAGCAAAAGCAAAGCCATTTTGGTTTTTGATCCCTGAATAGCAACCATCCTTAATTTTTCAAACTGATCAGCATTCTGTTCCAATAACATTCGTCATGCAAGAAAAACACATTACGCCTGGACCAAAAGAAATCACGAATCCTCCATACCCGACCGGAAACACAAGATTCTGGCGTAAATTCTTTCCCTGGCAGGTTGTCAGATTTTTCGTATTAAACCTCAAAATCATGCGCATTATTATCGGGGGTCATTCTTGATTTTCAGGATTTCATAGTAATTAACCCTTTTCCAACGCCTGCCTCAGATCGCCGATGATATCCTCTGCATTTTCGATTCCTACAGAGAACCTCACCAAATCATCCGTAATGCCAGCTTGTTCTTTATTTTCCTTTGATACACCCGCATGGGTCATGGAGGCAGGATGCTGGATCAGGGTTTCAACGCCGCCCAGTGATACTGCCAGAACAGCAAGATGAACATTGTCCATCAGCTTTTTACCCGCTTCAAAACCACCGGTCAGCCCGAAACTGATCATGGAGCCGGCACCCATCATTTGCCGCTTTGCCAGTTCATACTGCGGGTGCGATTTCAACCCGGGATATTTGATCCAGGCTACTTTGGGATGATTTTCAAGAAAATCAGCCACTTTAACCGCATTTTCCTGGTTCCGGTCAACACGCAATGACAGGGTCTTTACACCCCGTAATACCAGGTATGCCTGATGGGGGTCCATGTTGCATCCCATATAGACCATGCAGTGCCTGATTTTCTTGTATAAAACAGCTTCTTTGGTAATGATGACACCACCAACAATGTCAGCATGGCCATTGATGAACTTGGTGACGGAATGAAGCACGACGTCGGCTCCAAGATCCAATGGTTTTTGCAGGTAGGGGGTGCAGAAGGTATTATCCACAACCAATATCAGGTTATGCTCCTTTGCGATTTTGGCACAGGCAGTAATATCGGTGATCTCCATCGTCGGATTTGCTGGTGTTTCAATGTAAAGGACCTTGCTGTTTGGCCGGATTGCTTTTTTGATCTCTTCCATATCAGCTGTATTGACGAAGGAGGCTTCCACATGAAAACGGCCGAAATCCTGTTCCAGTACACCCCTGGCGCGTCCATAAACCGCATCGGTACTGATAATATGATCTCCTCCATTTAACAGTGCCATGTATACAGTTGTGATGGCTCCCATTCCTGATCCGGTAGCTATGCCGCCATATCCGTTTTCAAGGGCGGCAATATTTTGTTCCAGGGCGTGGATCGTCGGATTTCCGATCCTCGTATAGATATAGCCATCGCTGGCGCCTGAAAAACAATCAGCCCCATGTTGGGCGCTTTTAAACCGGAAGGTTGAAGTTTGATAAATGGGAACGGTCGCACTACCGAATTGATCCTCGATTTCTCCGGCATGAATGAGTTTGGTGTCAAAACCAGCATCTTTTAGATCCATTTTTTTTATTTTAGAGTTTGAAATTTCACGATATCACTGGCCTTTTTTCTTTCAAAAGTGATAGAACTATTGATGCAGGATGTGATCGTATTATTGTATCATTACAAAAGTAGTGAACATATGTTCGCAATGCATTAACTTTGCAAAAAAAAATTATGCCTGACCAACTCGATACCTTAATATCCCAAACTCAGCAATACAGGGTTGTTTTCCCCAAACACCTGAACTCAAATGGAACATTTTTTGGAGGAGAGGCCATGCAATGGCTTGATGAGGTTGCGTTTATAACTGCAACAAGGTATTCCCGTCAGCGGATGATAACCGTCAAAATCGAGAACATTCGTTTCATTAAACCAATAATGCCCAACACCATTGTCGAAATCACCGGGGAAATTGTAAAAGCAGGAAATGTGAAATTGTATATTAAAATTGAGGTTTTCTCAGAAGAGATGTACTCCCAACACCGGGAAAAAGCCATGGAAGCAGATTTTATTTTTGCTTCCTGCAATGATGATTTGATTCCAGTTCCCCTGAAGATAAATAACAAAAGTTGAGATGTTGCAATGAGAGATTCAAATTCAGTCGGGGATTAATCCTTTTCCCGGTTATAAACTCCAAACGGAATTACCACACCGAATGTAATCCGGCGGCCCATGTTATAGACACCCACTTCTTTCATTCTGCTAAGATGATCGTAATATTTTGTGTCCAGTAGATTTGTACCACTGACATACCATGTCCATAGCTGTTTTTGAATCTTTAATTTGGACCCCAAACTGCAGTTAAGTAAAACATACCCCGGCGTAACGGTTTCAAAAACATCTATCCTGCCCTGGTAAAAATGGGTTTCCATTTCAAGTTGAATATATGGGTTTTTTAAAGCACTGGTTTTCCTTGTTTTAAAAGTCCATTTTACCTGATCTGTCAGGTGGAGAGCCGGAATAAATGGAAGCGGGACACCAGTAGAAAGGTTATCACCCCATACATAATCGATGTTATTGTCGAAATGAAGGGCATCAACAGGGTGAACATCAAATTCAAATTCAAAACCTTTCAGCAGTGAATTACCTTGCACATACCGGTATACAGGATACCATACTCCATTTACCTCCTTTTTCTCAGCATTGATATTTCTATAATATATGAAGTCGCTGATGATATTATAAAACCCATTGAATGCCATATTCAGAAATTTATTATCCCAGGCGATTTCCCCATCGATCTGCAAACTTGTCTCCGGATTTAGTGCCGGGTTTCCCATCTCATACCTGAAAGTGCCTTCATGAAGGCCATTGGCACTAAGTTCAGAAATATTCGGAGCGCGAAATCCCCTTCCTGCATTTAATTTAAAATTGATTGCTTTGTTCAGCCTGAAGGTCATCCCTGTTGATCCGGTAAAAGCGGAGAAATCCCTGTTGAATGACTGAAAAATGGTATCTCCTGAAGGAGCAGGAAGGCCCAGGGTATCCAGGAACAGGGGATATCCTTTCACTTGCCTGTAATCATATCGTACTCCGAGGTTTAGTGTAAATCTTTCCCAGGTTTTTTTCGCATAAACAAACCCTCCCCAGTCTTGAAGGTCATAATCAGGTATCAGGTACTCTGTGCCACGATTTCGATTGATCTGGGTCATACCCGAAATCCCTCCGACAAGTTCAAGGGATTGCCCAATTAGTCGTGTATAGCGGACATCATAGGTCCAGGTATCCAGATGGAAAAACAATCCGGGAGTATCAGGCGATTCTCCGAATTCTTTCCTGTTATTCCACTGGTAGCCAAGACTGATTTTTAACTGGTTGTCCTTGATCAGCAGGTTTGTTACCGATGATATTTTATTGTGACTGACCTCTTGAAAAGGAACATTGAGCGAACGGCTCTTAGCCATTTCTTCAGAAACAATATTTCCCCTGTAATCAATGAACTGATTTGTTGCCGAATCTCGTGTTCCGTCTACCATCCCGATTTTAGCATTGAAAGAACTAAAATGCAGGTGGGAGTATCCCCATTTTTTTATCACTCCTGCCATCAGTGACAAATTTTTCTCATTAAATCCCGAGTTATAAACCCATTCGGTGGGTGTACAATAAGAACCTGCTGTTTTATACGTTCCCCTTGCCCTCCATATCAAGCCATCCTGATTTCCTTCCACCATTGCTGAATTACTGAAGAGCCGGTCATTGGTCGAAAATTGAGAAACCCATTCCCCGTCGATGGAACCCATTTTTGCAGGGGTTTGCTCCAGAATATTAATAACTCCTCCCATCGCATCCGAACCGTAAAACAAACTGGCCGGGCCTTTCAGGACTTCAATCCTGTCGGCCGAGAACTGGTCGATCTCTATGCCATGTTCATCACCCCATTGATTTCCTTCCTGCCTTACTCCTTCGTTCAGCGTGACGATATGGTTATACCCTAACCCACGGATGACCGGTTTTGATATCTCCCCACCCGTTGTGATTTCTGAAACGCCTGGTATTGCAGAGATAGCATCGATCAGGTTGGTGGAAGGGACCGTCAATAATTGATTTTTATTGATTGGTGTGATGGAGAAACTGCTGCGGTCGTTGTCTGAAGACAGGGCATTTCCGGTTATCACGACTTCCTTTGCTTCGATTGCTGAAGAGGTCAGCTGAAAATCACGGGAATGAACCTTTGACAAATCCAGGGTGACAATTTCAGCCTTATAACCCATGAAACTCACCTGAACCACCATGGATGAACCCGGTAGATTATGAAATTTATATATGCCGTCTTTATCAGTGGAGGTGCCAGCTTTAAGGTCCGGAATGAAAACGGTTGCACCTGGAAGTGACTCTCCTGTCTCTTTATCTTTTATTTGCCCTGTTAGCGAATTTTGACCATAGATCAGAGTACTGCAAAGAAGGAATGTGAATATGTTAAGGATGTGGAAGAACCTGATTTTCATTATAGGCTTTTCTGAAATTTGAAATATGTTACTGAAATCAGAATCACATCAATCTTGTCATTGGGTTCCATCACATCATATTTATCTGGTTTAAAAATTTCTTTACGTACTCCGTGGGTTCCCCCACTACCATATAAGCGTAATAATCGTTTTTGTATTGTTTTACAATCAGGATTGATTTTTCCACTGACAATTTTTAACTTAATTTGGTGAATTGCATGATTTTTTGAATTGCTTCTGAAGACGATGTGTTTTTTGCTTCTATGATCAATGGCTCGTTCAATTGCCAGCTTTCAACAACCTGGTCGGCCAGTTTTGTGTTAACAGCCAGAATGAGGGGCATATCGCAACGCAAGATCAGTTCATTTAAACTCTCTGCCCATCCTTGTCCCTGCAATTCCCAGGCGCCGATTTCATCAATAAATACGATTTGTGATTGCTGGTTGTTTGCGACCGTGAGTGCAGCTTTACCAAATAAGATCCCATCATCGAAAAAATAGAACCTGCCAACATTGATCATACCTTCTCCCTTTTGGGTTTGTGAAAGCCGTTGCCTCTCAGATGTCGCAATATTGATTAGTTCATACCCTGATTTAATTCCATTCTCAAAGACTGCCGGAGAGATAATGCCCCCGGTTTGTATATCCCGGCTTTTAAAGAGTATTGCTAATTCAGCCAACAACGTTGATTTTCCATCTCCGGTGTCGCCTGTGACCAGGATGACATTGCTTTTTTTCTTCAGGCTGAATTCAACTTTACCAAGCCAGAATTCGGCCTGTGCGGTGAGTTGTCTTAAAATGGGAACCGGCTTTTTAAAGATATCTTTTAAAGAAGGTAAATTGCTGATGATAAAGGGAAGTGTACTGAATGCAACTTCAAGGGAGAGAGGCAACTGTTTGAAAGAAGTACGGATAAAGAAAGACCTGATGACCGGGTTGCTTAACTCTTTGCCGGTAACTGCAAAACCAACAACCATGATTGCGGCCCGGAAATTCATCTGTAACCCGATCATTAAACCGTCAAGTATTGAAATGTGAGATGACTGGAGAGTCGCGAACAGAAAGCTTGACAGCATGGTGATTATAATAAAAAAGACCCAGAATTTGGGCTTTCGCAAGGGTTTCAGGATGTTATTGTAGCGTATTACCCAAGCTGTCAGCATAGCCATGCCTGCCGGGCCCCACCAGATGATGGTTGTGAAATTCATCAGGAGCAGCACTGCGACCATTCCCGATATTGTCAATACTAGCCAACCCATGGAGTAGTTAAACAACGGCATACTTTTACCGGATTTAATTCCTCTCGTTCGCTTTTTATCGATGCTCATCATGGGGGGATCGGATTTTACGGCAGTTTTGCCAATATATATGCCCACGACAGCTGAAAGAATGCCAAAAACCAGATAAATAACCCATAAAGCCATCACAGGCATCCATACAGTCGTGAAATGAAACTGGAGTTGCTTTTGGGCAAAGTTGATCAGTGAGGTATAGAGGTCAACAATGTTGAACCCGTAAACAATGATGAAGTTGGCAATTTTCTGAAAAAAGCTCCACGACATGGCAAGGATGCTGCCCATGAAAAAGCCGATCATGTTTTTTCCAAAGATTCGTACTGAAAATTCGAGTAATACTGCTTCAAAAAAAATAGCGATCATCGGCCCAAAAATAACTGCGCTGGGAGATACCGCTTTCATGATGGCACAGATCAAACCTGCACGCCAGATCAAACCCCTGTCTTTCCATTGATAGCTTACAGATACCAGTAAGATGATCCCGATCGAAGTGAGGAAAATGCTGCTGAACGGAACACGCAAATTATGAAGAAAGCTTCCAAGGACAATCTCTGACGATGCCCAAAGGGAACCCAGTACTGCAGCTTTTTGCCAGGTGCCACTCAATTTGTGGCCTATGTTTAAACCAATTGTTGGCATTAACTTCCATTAAGTTTCTCAAATTTTTTAACGACTGTGCCGATTACGAACCATGAAACCAAAATAAGGACTGGCCAGCTAAAAAACCATATAATTTGCGTTATCATAATTTCAAATTTTTAATAAATATGCGATTCACTTTTCATCTCCTCAATATCGATCTTTTTGTTGTCAATCGAGCGCCAGGCATAGAAAATATATGCCAGAACAAATGGAACCAGCAACGATACATAACTCATGGCTACCAGGGTATAATGGCTTGATGAACTGTTTTCGATGGTGAGTGAACTTTGTAAATCGTAAGTAGAAGGATAATAGGCGGTGTTATTGAATCCTGCAAGCAGGAACAGGGAAAATACTGTGAGAATGGTTCCGATGCCTGCCGCCCAAATCCCTTTGGTGCTGCATTTTACAAAGCAGGTGAGTGGACGGATAATGCCCATCAGCACCATCACAACACCCAACAGAAACAAGATTGCAACAGCCGGCATCTGAATCAGGTTGTGAAAATATTTATACGGTTCCATGGATACCTGTTTTGTTTCGGGGTTTACTGCAAAACCAGACGACAACAGCAACCAGATCGTAAAGGTGAGGAAGAAAACCACGAATGGAATTGCATTATATAGTAGTTGCTTTTTTACCCTTTCCATGATGGCCGAATTATTTACACGGTTCATGAAATAGAGCAGGGCGAGCACACGAGCCAGGAAAAAGACTGTCAATCCAAGGGCTAGGTTTTGAAGGTTCAGGGCAGCTTCCAAACCATATGCAAGGCCCGTCCACTCAGAGATGATGGGCATTTTGTCACCCGTAAGGTTGGTCAGATTCATTTTATTCACTACAAAGTCAGAGCCGGTAAAGAAAGTGGCAACCGCGGTTCCAATCAGCACAGTTCCAAGCAATCCGTTGATGAAGAGCAATACTTCATACGTGCGGTGCCCGAAGAAATTGTTGGGTTTCGACCGGTATTCATACGAAACGGCCTGAACCACAAATGCGATAAGGATGAGCATCCAGACCCAATAGGCCCCACCAAAACTTGTGGAATAAAACAACGGGAACGAGGCGAAAAATGCACCGCCAAAGGTAACCAGGGTGGTAAAGGTGAATTCCCATTTTCTGCCAAGTAGATTGACCAGAACGGTGCGTTCGTCTTCGGTTTTTCCAAGGGTGTATATAAGTGTTTGCCCACCCTGGACAAACATCAGGAAAACAAGGATGGCCCCCAGCAAGGAAACGATGATCCACCAGTATTCCTGCAAAGTGATATATGAAAATGTTTCGAACATAATTCAGTTTTTTAACGATTAATGAATAGTGGATGAACCTTCCGCCGCCGGACCCTTTTTAATCTGTGTGGTCATTATTTTTATCTCGGCGATCAGCAACCCGGTAAAAATGACCATGAATAGCGCAAATGTGATCTGCACTGAAGATGTTTTGACTTGCGAAACGGCTGCAATGGTGGGTAGGATATCCTGTATCACCCATGGTTGACGGCCAACTTCAGCAACCACCCAGCCCAGCATGGAGGCGACATAACCAAGGGGAATGGTCCAGAGTGCGGTATACAAAATGAATCGTTTCGTTTCAATTTTATTCTTCAGGGTCAGCCATAATACGACAATGAACAAAGCCAGGAAGTGGAATCCAAGCCCGACCATGATTCTGAAAGAATAGAAGGAGGTGGGAACACTGGGGACCAGTTCATGAACATCACGATTGGCGTAATAGCCGTAACCAAAATGTGAATAATTTTCTTCAAAGCGCTTCAAAGCAGCTGCTGAGAGACTGTCATTCCCTGCTTTTTTTGCATTTTTATATTCCGCAAGCGAGGCAATGGCAATCCGACCCTTTTCACTTCGTTCTTTATAGGATAAAATGTTGTGTTGCGGGTTTCCATGAACCAAATCCTTTATCCCGGGTACATAAGCGTTGGCATCAAGGAATGCCATGTACGACAACATGTTAGGGATTTCAATCTTAAACAGGAAATCCTCTTTCTTGTGCTGGCCTTCGGCCTTGTCTCTCTGCAGGATACCGATTGCAGCGAGCGGTGCATTCTGCTGTCCAACGTACAGGTTTTCCATGGCAGCGAACTTCATTGGCTGATATTTTGCAACCGTTCTGGCCGATCCATCACCGGTAAGGATGACAAAAAGGATGGAAAGCAATCCAAAAACTCCGGCCACCAGGATGCTGCGTTTGGCCAAAAGCTGTTCCCTTCCCTTCAGTAAATACCATGCACTGACTCCAATGACAAATATTGATGCCAACACATAACCCTGGGATACACTGTGCAGAAATTTGTTGATGGCAACCGGTGAAAAAAGCACTTCCCAAAAATTCACCATTTCATTGCGCACCGTATCAGGATTGAATTTCATGCCTGCCGGATATTGCATCCATCCGTTGGCAACCAATATCCACAATGCTGAAAGGTTTGACCCAATCGCCACCAGCCAGGTGGATAGCAGATGGAATGATTTACTTACTTTTTTCCAGCCAAAGAACATGACTGCAATGAAGGTGCTTTCCAGGAAAAAGGCCATGATCCCTTCGATGGCAAGTGGTGCGCCGAAGATGTCACCCACGAACCATGAATAGTTTGACCAGTTGGTGCCAAACTGGAATTCCAGAATGATCCCGGTGGCCACACCAATGGCAAAGTTGATGCCGAAGAGCGTCATCCAGAATTTGGTGATCCGTTTCCACTCAGGGTTGCCAGTCCGAACATAAAGGGTTTCCATGAAGGCCACAATGAACGATAGCCCCAGGGTTAGCGGTACAAATATCCAATGATACAAGGCAGTGAGTGCAAACTGCGCCCGCGACCAATCGACAAGCGAAAAATCAATGTGTTCCATAAAAGGGTTTTAAGTAATTCGTTTACTTTTGCAATGCATCGAACAAAAGTAATAATTTATCTGAACTTATGTTCATAAGTATTGTAATTTAGCCACAATATGCCACGACCTAAAAGAAAACGCAATGTAACGCATCCGCCCCAGATGGAGGGATTCAAACCTTTTGGGATCCCAATCTCTGACCTGGAGCCTGTTATTCTTTTTTTCGAAGAATATGAGGCGATCCGTTTGTTGGATTATATGGGCATGACCCAGTTACAGGCAGCGCAGGAAATGGCTGTTTCGCGTCCAACCCTGACAAGGATCTATGAAAAAGCCCGCCGGACAATTGCCGAGGCTTTTGTTGATGGCAAAGCCATATTTATCGGGGGTGGAGATTATCACACGGACGAGTACTGGTATCGTTGTGAAACCTGTCATAAACTTCTGATAAGCTCAAAACAGATGCAATCCTGCTCCTTTTGCAACTCAGATAATATCAGAAAACTATCCAATAAACCTGACGTTGTTGAACACCAAAAGCATGAAGAGGAACCTGGGTTTTGTATTTGCCTGAATTGCAACACCAAAATCCCTCATCAACCGGGTGTCCCATGCCGTGAAAATTCCTGTCCAAAATGCGGAAAGAAAATGATCCGCGAAAACAGCTACCACCATCAACTCTATCTCAAACAGGGCGGATTATCATGCAAAGATTAATGTGGGTGTGAATCACATCCTGCATGTTGCTCACAGGTTTGACCACCATCAGTAACTGCACCGTTCAGATAATTTATAACAACTTCTTCAGCAGGTCCGGAACAACCACGAATAACCTCAATACCTTCGGTATAGAGGTGATGAATCGCACCGCCGCCAATATTTCCAGCCAGCATCAGGGTAACTCCTTCGCTAGCCAGAACTGCTCCAATGCCCGACTTACATCCACAACCTTCGTCAGCTTTGATAAGGATGCGATCCACTATCTCGTTTTCTGGATTGATGGTATATACGGCAAAATTTTCAGAGTGTCCAAAATGTTCATTGACAAATCCATCGTAATATGGGATTGCGATTTTCATAGGTGGGTAGTTTTATATTGTCTGTTAGATGTGCAAAAATAGACAATATTTAACAATTATGAACAAATGTTCATTAATTTAACACTGTTATTTATAGATCCTAAATTTAGAGGCTGTTGCTTTATGTTCGTCAAGACTAACCTTGGTGATGGTAAATTACCTGTCTGCCACCCATCAACTTCATTCAGTATGGGATCATCACTTTGCAGGATACGCACCATGAAACCCAGAAGTCGACTAATACAGTACCATTTTTTGCTGCAAAAATTGTTCAGAATGTCAATGTTTTGTCACTATCCAGCGTCCATTGCACCAATTCCTTCATTGTACTTAGTTCGGTGCCATCAATAAGCGGCAGATCCTTCATTCCCCTGGCTTCTGCACAGGAACCACAGATTTTGACTTTCCCACCTTTTAAAAGGACCGATTTGATCATCCGTTCAATATTATAATACCCCTGGGGTGTGTTTTGGTTGGACAATGCAGCAGTTGCAGCATCGGCCATCAGAAAAATGCGGACTTCAGCGGTTTCATCCTCTTTCTGGATGGTCATGGCCATGCGCAGTGCATTGTAGGCTTTCTCGGTGCCGTATGGGGCATCGTTGATAATAAGCAGGATTTTCATGAGGGAGTAGATGTTAAAATGTTATAACCTTATTGGACCACTTAACGATGTCATACATGTCTTGCATGGTCGACAAAGGGCACATTTCGGAACCCTCCTTGTTACGGATGGCCAGGCAGGTTCCGCAGGCAAATATCTTACCCCCATTTTCGACAAATCGCTTTATCTGGTCGGTTACCTTAAATTTGTCAGAATTCAGCGATTCGGCTTCAACCCCTTTTGCCAGTAAAAACACTTTCACCGAATCTCCCTCGCCAATTGCGAAATTCCCAAACCTGAATGCATTCCAGACCGTTTCAGGATCATTGGAATAAATGACCATTCCGATTTTTATCTTTGGATCAGGAATTGATTCCTTAACGGAAACTGGGCTAGTTTGGCTAATCCCTATGAAAGGAAGAAGATAGAGCAGGAAAAAAATAATCTGTTTCATGATTTCGTTTTTAATTTAGGTGGGTTACATTTTTATCTAACGCTTTCGATAATGCAATTGCATCTTGTATTATTTTTTCCGGATAATCGTTTATTTGAAGTATCCTGATCGCATTTCTGTTTTTTAGTTTTCCATCCTTTAACTTGTAGTCAAAATCAACCGTTTTATGGTCCACCTTCTCGCTGAAATGATATAATTCATATTCATCTTTTAATAAATCGGCCAATTCAATGTCGTGTGTTGAAACAAAAACGATGCTGTCGGCATGTGTCAAAAAAGAGAGAACAGCCTTCCCGGCCGAAATCCGCTCTATGGTGTTGGTCCCTTTATAGATCTCGTCCAGCAGAAATAAATTTGGTTTTCGATCTTCACTCATCTCTATCATTTCCTTAATCGTCAATACCTCCTCAAAATAGTAACTTTTATCGTTCATTAAATCATCGCTGATCCTTATGGCTGAATATACACGCATTCCAGAAATGGAAAATTCATCCGCGAAACAAGTGTTGATCGTTAAACCGGTGATTACATTCAGCCCAATGGTTCGGATGAATGAAGTTTTACCTGACATATTTGAACCGGTAAGCAGGATCGATTTTTTATTGACCCGAATGTTGTTTGTAACACAATCAACAATCAGAGGATGATAAATATTTTTAGCAATAAGGATTTTTGGTTCAGGTATAACTTTGGGGATACAATATTTGTCGAGTCCTTTTCTTAAGGAGGCAATTGAAATGAATGAATCGATTTTTCCGACAAAAATAAAAATTTCCTCTATCTCGTTTCTTTTGGTGTCAAGTTGCCTTAAAACGCCAAACAGTAACAGAGGTTCAAGCAGAAAAAGAATTTTAACAAGCTCCAGAATGGTCCAGAAAATGATTTGCATATCACCTTGCAATTTTGCCTCTAAATTAAAGTACGACATGCGGTTCCTTAATTTAACGTGAGTTCGATGTAAGGTTAGTAAAATAATGCCAGCTGTTCTGATTTGACAACTTCAAACCGGATTGAAGGTTTTTTAGGCAGGAAGGAATAAGCGATCAAGCCAGAAATAAGGTTTACAATGA
>Ga0209083_1002182_pt1 | contig 19311 bp, 15 predicted proteins | sample AM7aDNAmetaG_FD_184132 | JGI IMG/M metagenome (GOLD analysis project Ga0209083, IMG submission 184132) | Freshwater microbial communities from Finland to study Microbial Dark Matter (Phase II) - AM7a DNA metaG (SPAdes) (version 3) | ecosystem: Environmental > Aquatic > Freshwater > Lake ...
GGCCGGAAATTCCTCCGCTCAATGAATTTGACCTTGACCGGCAGTTGAACGAATGGCTTGACTGGAAGCTTAAGAGGAACCGTCCGTATTTCCGTTTCAAGGAAGGAATAGACGATGACTCGCTTCCGGTTGTCTGTCCTCATTTCGGGATAGCCGAGCATTCTGCATGGCTGGGAATGGACGTTCACCTCCAGAAGGACACCTGTCTCCCCGTGCCTTTAATAAAAAAGCCGGGAGATATTGAGAAATTAACGCTCAGCGAGAATACAAAGTGGTTCAGATATATGAAAGAGGGGTATGACTATCTGCGAAGCCGAAAAGACGGGACCTTCTATCTTTCAACGCGCGGAATGATGACGCCTATGGATCTGGCTGACGCGCTCAGAGGGAACGAAATTTACACCGATTTTCTGCTTGAGCCTGAGTTCTGCCGCCGCCTTATGGACTTTTTGACGAAAGCGGTTGAATGGTATTTCAGGCGCCAGCTTTCCTGGGCCGATGATATTGACGGAGGCAGGGCGCATCTTATGTGCGAGGGCGGGTGGATGCCGGAGAACACCATCGGGCATCTTTCAAATGACGCCGCGATGCTCTGCTCGCCTGAAGTATACGAAACCTTCGGCTATCCCTACGAAAAACTGATTCTGGAAAAATATGATCATGCAATGTATCACCTGCATAATGAAAAACTGCATTATTTCCCGGGTCTCTGTTCTCTTCCGCGCCTTTCCCTCCTTGAGATATCAATGGACCCGAAGACAAAACCCCCTATCGAAGACCTGGGGCGTATTTTTTCGGCGACGGCCGGGCATAACCTGCTGATTCATTCAAACAGCTCGCAGGTGCGCGCTAATATTGAAGAGCTAAAAGAGCGCAATGTCTTTCTGACGGTAGCCTGCAAAGACAGAAAGGACGCGGAAGATATACTGGAATTTGCGCGTGGACACTCAAAACCGCTTGAATAGAAACAGCTCCGGCAAACCCGCGTAAGCGCTTGTACAGGAAGCGTTATTAGGCTTTTGCGGGCGTCAAAAATCCTGCTATAATTGATGCGGGTTTGTGTTTTCGGAGGTTTTATGTCTAAAGGGCAGAAACAATATTTCGCGCACGGTCTGATTTTTACTTTTCCTGCAGCAAATATCTGCCGCATTCAATCCGCGGAAACGCGCGGTGCGGTGCAGACCATAGCCGCCGAACTTGACGGCGGAGTGAAAGAGCCTAAAGAAGACCTCCTTGTCCGCGAAGTGACCCAGAACGTTATCTCAGTCAAACCGCTCTCCGGCAGTTACGCGGTCTTGATCTCAAAGAAGAATTTCAAGGCTGTATTCATCAATGAATCCGAGCAGACTGTCTGTTCCCTGCAGAAAGCCTCCGTTTTAAAAAGCGGCTCCAACGTGTCGGTTACGCTTGACAGAAAAGAGTTCATTTACGGGCTGGGCCAGCGGTTCAACGGCGTTTCCCAACGCGGAAAAGAATTCCGTATTTGGGCAGAGGACCGCTGGAATGAAATAGAAGATAACAGCTATGTGCCTGTTCCCTTCTTCTTCAGCACCTCCGGTTACGGGTTCTTCTTTAACAGGTTTGAAGCCGCGAGTTTCAATGTGGGAAAGACTGAGCCTAGCCGTATCCATGTTGTATCTGAAAGCCCGGTGCTCGATGTCTATGTTTTCCTTGAAAGAGACCCGAAGATGCTCGTTAAGATGTTCTCGGCTCTCTGCGGCAAGACGCCTTTGCCGCCTAAATGGAGTTTTGAGCCCTGGATCTGCAGGCACGAAAGACTGCGCGAGCTTTCCACTCCCGAAAAAGTCAGGGCAGTAATAGGAAAGCTCAAGGAGCATAATTTCCCCTGGGGCGTAATGCTTATGGAGGGCTGGGAGCCTTATGACGGCTCCACTCACGCCGGATTGAAAGAGATCGTGGCAGAGATCCATTCGCTTGGCAAGAAGGCGATGGTCTACGAGGCCTGCGGCCGGCTGAAGAAAGAGAACTGGAAATGGCACGGCGCGAAGGAAGAATATTTTATCGGGAATACGGAAGGCGGTGTCGAGGTCAAGGAAGCGAAACATTACAATCCCGGCGACGCGCCTGACAGGAGGGTGTCTGTTTTTCTGGATATCACAAACGAGAAGGCGGTTGACTGGTGGCTGAACGAGGTCTGGGGAAAACTTCTGAGAGAGATACAGCTTGACGGGGCTAAAATAGACTTCAACGAAGAAGTGCCCGAAGACGGCGTGGTGCTGAAAGGCCAAAAAGACGCGAAGGGCCTGCACCAGTACTATCCGGTCAAATACAATATTCTCATGCACGCCAATTTCAATTCCAAACGCCCTGAGGGCGGAGTGCATTTTTCCCGCGGAGGCGGAATTTGTTCCAACAGGTACCACTTCATCTGGATGGGCGATCAGAGCAGAGAATGGACAAGACTTAGGGCAATTGTTTCTGCGTCGCTTAGTTCAGGGCTTTCCGGTATTCCCTTCATGGCGCATGACCTTGGCGGCTATATACCCAAACGCGAAGGTATAGAAGATGACGAGACTGAGGTGTTTATAAGGGGCGTCGAGCTTGCGGTGTTTTCCCCGGTTGTTCAGATTCACGGGACCGTTCCCTGGCCGTACGAATTTCCGGAAGAAGTCAGGGCGATTTACAGGTTCTATATGGAACTGCGCTACGCCATGCTTCCATATATCAACGAGGAGGCCAGAAAGTGTGTAAAGAATGGTCTTCCTTTAATGCGCCACCTCTACCTTGATTTCCCGCAGGATAAGAGGGTGAGGACGATAGAGGACCAATATATGTTCGGCGAGGATTTACTCGTGGCGCCTGTGCTCGGCCCCGTGGAAAAGCGCAGTATATATCTTCCGGAAGGCGAGTGGATGGATATATGGACGGGCGGCAGGTTTACCGGCCCTGCGGAATTCCGCGAGTTTGAAGCCAGAAAAGACAGGATCCCGGTCTTCGTAAAATGCGCTTCGGCAAATCACCCGTCTATCAAGAAGATTATCTTAAAAACTCTGGTCAATATAAATTATTCCGGGCTCAAATCCGGCGGAAGCGTCTGTTCTTGACCGGTTTCCCGGCAATTCCGCAGTAGTTTACCGGCCCGGAATATAGTAAAATAAAGGATTATGAAAAAGACAGCCGCAGTCATAGGCACCGGACTGATTGGAGGCTCCATAGGCAAAGCGCTTCTTGCCGGGCGGAGCTATTCCAGGGTTATCGGCATTGGCAGGAACCGCGCGAAACTGCGCCTTGCCCTTAAGGAGAAAGCGGTTTCCTCCTGGTCTACCGATTATTCGGCGCTCAAAGAGGCAGACCTTGTAATTGTCTGCACGCCTGTCGTCCATATTGAAAATATTTTCGCGAAGATAGGCCCGAGTCTGAAACCCGGGTGCATAGTTACGGATGCGGGCAGCACAAAGGAAAGGATAGTGAAAAGTTCGGCAAAACTGCCGAAGGGGGTTTTCTTTGTAGGTTCTCATCCTATTGCGGGTTCTCACAAGCGCGGGGTGGGCAATGCCGACGGCAGGATGTTTTTCGGAACGCTTTGCATCGTCACTGCGGCGAAAGGCGCAAATAGCAAAGCCGTGAATTCCGTCGCGTCGCTCTGGAAGAGTCTCGGCTGCAGGGTTATGTTTATGTCGCCTTCAGAACATGACAGGACTCTGGCTCTGACCAGCCACGTGCCGCATTTTACGGCCTCGGCTTTGGTTCTGGCCGTGCTAAACGGAGATAAAAAGAGGGAGCGCGTTCTTGGCAAAGGTTTTCTGGATACGACGCGTATTGCCGCCGGAAGCCCGGAACTCTGGTGCGAGATAGCTTCGTCCAACAGGAAAAATATTGCGCTCGGGATAGACAAAGTTATCTCGGCCCTGAGAAAAATTAAAAAGAACGCGGGGAGCAGAAAACTCCTGCCCCTGCTGGCAAAAGCGAGCAAGCTAAGGGGAAAACTTAAATGAAATATTCCGCGGCAAGAATAAAAAGAGTTTTTGTGGTGAAAATAGAAAATGGAGACGATGTGCTTGAAGCGCTCTATTCAATGGCAAGGAAAGAAAAGATAAGGTCGGGAATCCTTTATCTTATCGGCGCGATTGATAAGTGCGAGGTCGTGACCGGTCCCAAAAAAACGGTGCTGCCTCCGGATCCCTGGTTTATTCCTGTCAAAGGCGCGCATGAGGTTGTAGGCATAGGAACGCTTTTTTCGGAAAAAGGAAACCCAAAAATACACCTGCATATGAGTCTGGGCAGGGGAAAGAAGGCCATGGTCGGCTGCCTCAGAAAGAAGAGCAAAACTTACATTGTCCTGGAAGGCATTCTTATGGAGCTTGAATCCGGGGCAGTCAGAGAACTTGATAAGAAATCCGGAATGACGCTGCTTAAGCTGTAAGCGCCGAATACATTGGGGTTAATAGACAATGAAGAATTCAAACACAGTCAGCGGTTCCTCCGGACTTTCCGGCCGGGTGAAGATCCCGGGCGATAAATCAATATCACACCGGTCAGTTATGTTCGGTTCTATCGCCGAAGGGGTCACGAACGTTTCTAATTTTCTAGACTCGGGCGACTGCCTCTCGACCATTAATTGTTTCAGGGCGATGGGCGTGAAAATCACTAAAGCAGGGAAAAAAATAAGAATTATTGGAGCGGGCCTTTGCGGGCTCCGGGCGCCAAAGCGCGTTCTTGACGCGGGAAATTCCGGAACTACGACCCGGCTGATGCTCGGGATACTCTCGGGGCAGCCTTTTACCTCGACTATTACCGGCGACGCGTCGCTTCGCAGCCGTCCTATGAAGCGGGTGACAGTGCCGCTTCGCGAGATGGGCGCAAAAATTACCGGGAGAGGTGACGGGAACTTCGCGCCGCTTACCGTAACAGGCGGAAAGCTGCTCCCTATTAAGTTCCGGTCAAAGGTTGCGAGCGCGCAGGTGAAATCCTGCATGCTGCTGGCAGGACTTTACGCGGAAGGCGAAACGTCCGTGTCCGAGCCCCGGAAATCCAGGGACCATACCGAGCGGATGCTTCTAAAATTTGGGGTGAAACTTTCGGTGAAAGGAAATAGAGTGTCCGTTGAGAGCGGGCAGGTTCTTAAGGGCGCAACGATAGAGGTCCCCGGTGATATTTCTTCGGCGGCTTTTATCCTCGTTGCGGCGAGCATTGTCCCGGGCTCAAAAGTAACGCTTCTCAATGTGGGAATCAATCCCACAAGGACAGGCGTGCTGGAGGTGCTGTCCCGGATGGGGGCAAACATCAGGCTTTCTAATATCCGGGACGGCAAGGCGGAACCTTCGGCCGATATTACCGTAACCTATAGCCCTCTAAAAGGAGTTGCCGTCAGGGGCCCGGTTATACCGAGGCTGATAGATGAAATACCGGCGCTTGCGGCAGCCGCGGCCGTTGCGAAAGGAAGCACGGTTTTCAGCGGGATCGGAGAGCTCCGGGTAAAAGAGAGCGACAGGATAAAGACGATCTGCTCCGAACTCGCGAAATTCGGCGTTAAGACAAAAGCTTTTCCGGACGGCATGATAATTTATGGAGTGGCAAAATTGAAGCCCGCGGCCGCCGCGGAAAGCCACGGAGATCACAGGATAGCCATGATGGCGGCAGTACTCGGGCAGACAATCCGGGGAAAAACTAAAATTAAGCGCACGGCCTGTGTAAACACTTCTTTTCCGGGATTTTTCGGCTTGCTGAAAAGCCTGCGGAAGAAATAAAATTTTGCGGCCCGGCGTGTCTCTTTGGCATAACGAAATAGCAAAGGAGTATAAATGAAATATATCTTCCTGTTCCTGCTGCTTTTCCCTGCGCTTGCAGACGCCGAAACCTTTGAGATAAAGTCGGCGTCGGCAGTCGTTCCGGCCGGAGAATCCGTGGAGCTTTACGTTGAAGGAAAAGACGGCCTTAAGTTTGTCTGGGAGGACGGCGGCGCCGGAGGGGTTTTTGAAGGCGCTTCGTCAAAAGTAAAATGGAACGCGCCTGCCCTTCCCGGAGGCAAGAACCCGGCTATAATAACGGCAACCTGCAGGGACGCGGGAGGCGCCGTGACAGGCTGGGGCACAAAGCAGTTTTTTGTGCTAGGCGGAGCTTTTAGGCCCGATATTATCCTTAATTACTGCGACGGTCCGGGTCCGGCGAAAATATTTAAGGCAGCCGCGAACCAGCCCGAGGGCACCCGTTATAAGTGGGTTATGGCAAAAGGAGATGATCTGGCGTTTCACCCGGAAGACTTGAATAAGCCCGAGGTAAGGGTAAAGGCAAGGAGAAGCAGCCGCGCCGAGAACACGAACGAAGCCGTCCTTCTCTATAGTTTGACTTCCGGCACGGAGACGAAGACGGTTTCCTCGGTTAAAAAGATAACAGTTCTCCAACCCTTCTCGCTGAAGGAAATGAAGCGCGACCTCAAACAGGAATTCGGCCCGGATGTTTACGGCTACGCGCTCACAATTATTTACCAGGTAATGGATCAATTTAATAAGCCGCTTCCGGCGGAAGGCATCCATGTTGAAGAAGGGCTCAAGATGGTTAAAAACCCCATGAGAGTCCCTCCTGAAGATTTCAATTTCAAGATGGAGGGTTTTAACACCGATTACGACGGCCGCTTCACCTTCGGGATGAAGGTTTCAAAATCGGCTCCGATACCTGACGGGTTTCAGGTCAGCCTGGTCCAGGATTTTCGCATAAGGACCGGTGATAAGGACGTGCCGGGAAGCATAGTCAGAAGGAACGAGCTTAATTACGGAAAGGATAACGGAAATGTAAGGGAAATAAAGGAAAAAAGCGACATCCAGGGCGTAAAGTAACCTATAATAGAAGATATTCATTATTCGAAAAATGTTTACGTTATAAACGTTACGAACGACAACTGCTATTTTCTTAGGAGCCGTATTTATGCAAGTACCTATAATAGATCTCAAGACTCAATACAACGACATTAAGGCGGAACTTGACCGGGCCGTGATTAAAGCGTTATCCGAAGGGCATTACATAAACGGCCCGGAAGTGAAAAAATTTGAAGAAGAGATTGCGAGATATCTCGGCGTAAAACACGCCATAGCCCTTAATTCCGGAACTGACGCGCTTTACCTGTCTCTGCGGGCCTGCGGGGTTAAAGCCGGAGACGAAGTTATTGTCCCCGCGTTCACTTTCTTTGCCACGGCGGAGACGGTCTCGATGTGCGGCGCAAAACCGGTCTTCTGCGATATCCGGCCGGACACCTTCAATATAGATCCTGCAATGCTTGAAAAACTGGTGACCGCGCGGACAAGAGCGGTAATTCCGGTGCATCTCTACGGCCAGCCGGCCGACATGGACAGTATCATGAATATTGCCAGACAGAAAGGGTTAAGGGTCATAGAGGATAACGCGCAGGCGCTTGGCGCGGAGTACAGGGGAAAGAAGACCGGTTCTCTGGGAGACGCAGGCTGCATAAGTTTTTACCCGACAAAGAATCTCGGCGCTGCCGGGGACGGCGGCATGGTGGTGACTGACAGCGACGAACTTTCCGCTGAGATAGCAATGCTGCGCGATCACGGTTCTGTTAAAAAATACGTTCACACCGGCATCGGCGTCTGCAGCCGGCTTGACGAGGTGCAGGCGGCGGTCCTGCGGGTGAAGCTCAAGTATCTCGAGGCCTGGAACCTTAAACGCAGAAAGAACGCGAAACTCCTTGATTCAATGCTGAAAGGAGTAGGTTTGCCTTATACGGAAGAACATGTCTCGCATGTCTACCACCAGTACACTATCCGGCATCCGGAGCGGGAAAAGTTCGCCGGTTTCCTGAAAGACAACGGCATAATGACCGGCGTGCATTATCCCGCGCCGCTTCACAGGCAGGAAGTGTATTTGAAGGCCGGTTACAGGGATATTCTGCCGGAAGCCGAAAAGGCCTGCAGGGAAGTCCTCTGTCTTCCCATCCACCCGGAACTTTCCTCAGAACAGCTTAACCATATGATCATCACAATAAATAATTACAGGGGGTGACAATGAAAATAATGTATGTCTTCGGCACCAGGCCGGAAACCGTAAAGATGGCTCCTCTGATCAAGAAGACAAAAAACCCGATCGTATGCGTAACCGGACAGCACCGGGAAATGCTTCACCAGACGCTTAGGCTTTTTAATGTGAAACCTTCCTATGACTTAAAGGTTATGAAGAAAGGGCAGACACTCGGATTCCTTACAGCCTCGCTTATAGCGAAACTCGAGCCTGTCATGAAGAAAGAAAAACCTGATGTTGTAGTGGTCCAGGGCGATACCACCAGTTCTTTTGCCGGGGCGCTCTCGGCGTTTTATCTGAAGATTCCTGTGGCGCATGTGGAAGCAGGGCTTCGGACAAATGACAAATATCAGCCTTTCCCCGAGGAGATATACAGAAGGCTGATTACCCAGACAGCCGACCTGTTTTTCCCTCCCACTAAAGAATCGGCAAAAATACTGCTGGAACAGGGAATAGAAAGAAAGCGCGTGGTTGTGACCGGGAATACCGGAATAGACGCGCTTATGATGCGGCTTAAAGAGATAAAAAAAGACAGCAGAAAATACTGGGAATACTACGGGCAAAAATTCGGAATTACTCCCCACCCGAGGATGATACTGGTTACCGGGCACCGCAGGGAGAATTTCGGCGCAGGCATGAAGGATATCTGCCTGGCGCTTCGGGCTGTCGCGGAGAAGGAAGATGTTCTGATAGTTTACCCCGTCCATCTGAATCCGAATGTCCAGCAGCCTGTAAAAGAGATACTCGGCGGAATAGGCAATGTAAAACTTATCCCTCCGCAGGATTACAATAATTTCCTGCACCTTATGTATAACGCCTTCTTTATTATTACGGATTCGGGCGGCGTCCAGGAAGAGGCCCCCTCTCTTGGAAAACCGCTGCTTGTGATGCGCAATGTTACCGAGAGGCCGGAGGGAGTTGCCGCCGGCAACGCCGTGCTGGTCGGGACCGACAGGAAAAAAATAACCGGCTGGTGCAAAAAACTTCTTCACGATAAGGCGGCTTACCGTAAAATGAGCCGCGCGGGAAATCCTTACGGCGACGGCAAAGCTTCCGGCAGGATACTCAAGGCGATAACCGGGTTTTTCAGATAGACAATGAAGAAGAGCCTGCTCGAAATATGGCAATACAGGGAACTTCTGGGCGGGCTTGTCAGGAAGGACGTAAAGCTGCGCTACAAGCAGACCCTGCTTGGCATTGCCTGGGCTGTTTTCTCCCCGCTTACTCTTACGCTTATTTTTACTTTTGTCTTCAGCAGGTTTGCCGCGGTAAAAACAGGGGCCATTCCCTATCCGCTCTTTGTTTACAGCGGGCTGGCGGTTTGGTCCCTCTTTTCAGGAAGCCTTTCTTCCGCGGTTCCCGTGCTGGTAAATAACTCAAGCCTGGTAACCAAAGTCTATTTCCCGAGGGAAGTGTTTCCGCTCTCCGCCGTGTTTTCAAAACTCATTGATTTTGCTCTGGCGCTCGCCGTGCTTTTAATTATGCTGCCGTTTTTCGGCGTTCCGTTCTCGGCAGGACTTCTATGGATACCTGTTATAGTCCTGGTGCAGCTCGCCTTCGCCGCGGGGCTGGCCCTGCTTCTCTCGATGGGTAATCTTTTTTTCAGGGATGTTAAATTCATTTTCGATTCGGTTATAACTATCTGGATGTTCGCGACCTCCGTCATTTATCCGATAAAAAGTCCAAACCATTTGATAAATAACCTCCTGGCGCTAAATCCTATGATCCCGCTGATAGACGCTTTTAGAGGAGCGGTCTTTGAAGGAGGCCTTTCAAATCCTGTCCCATTTTTGCTGGCCTCGGCCATAGCTTTTATCACGCTATTTTCGGGCTTGGCTCTCTTTCATAAACTGGAATACCTCTTCGCTGAGAGGATATAAATGGAAAATGCCTTTGAATTTATAGGTGTTTCAAAGCGCCTCGTTAAAGGCGAGAGGGCTGCAAGCCTGCGTGATCTTTTGTCGGGAAGTCTTGGCCGTCTTTTTGGAAGAGCGCGCGCGGTAAACCCCGACGCTTTCTGGGCCCTCAAAGACCTGAATCTTCAGGTAAAAGCAGGCGAGGCAATCGGCATTATAGGTGAGAACGGCGCCGGCAAAACGACCCTGCTTAAATTGATTGCGGGAATAATGAAGCCGAATGAAGGTGAATTGAAAGTGTCAGGCAGGGTAGCCTCTCTGATAGAGCTCGGGGCGGGGTTTCATCCGGATCTTACCGGAAGGGAAAATATATTTCTTTGCGGCTCTATTATGGGGATGAAAACTGCAGAGATAAAAGAGGCGTTCACCTCTATCGTTTCTTTTGCCGGTATAGAGGAGTTTCTTGACACGCCGGTGAAGCGCTACTCCATGGGTATGTTTGTCCGCCTGGGGTTTTCCGTCGCGATGCACCTTGACACGGATATAATGCTGATAGACGAAGTCCTGGCCGTGGGAGATTTGAATTTTCAGGCAAAATGCCGCGACGCGCTGGACCGGTTCAAGGAAAGAGGCAAGACCATCGTTTTTGTTTCTCACGATCTCGGAAGCGTGCTCAGCCTTTGTTCGAAAGTTGTCTGGCTCAGCAAGGGAAAGATCATGGAAGCGGGCGAGCCCCAGAAGGTAGTGAACGCTTACATAGCGCATTTCGAAAAAACGGCTGAAGGTTCTTTGAGACTCAGAGGGGACAGCGCGTGGTCAGCGGGCTACAATCCGGAGAATGCGGTGAAGGAGCCCCGCGGGCTTGCGGTCTCTCGTGACGGTGAAGTTTACGCGGCGTCAATGCAGGGGCACTGTGTCGCGGTGTTCTCGCCGGAAGGGAAATTATTAAAAACAATAGGCGCCGCCGGTATCGGCGAAGGTAAACTCTACTCTCCGGCCGGTGTCGCGTTAAGCGGCAACGGGGTGTTTGTCTCGGACGTTTCAGGCGCCTGCGTCCAGAAATTCAGCCTGGACGGAGTATACCTCGGCTCTTTCCGCGGGGAATTTGCGGAACCCTTCGGGCTTTGCGCCGCAGGAAAGGGAGGGCTGATTGTCACAGACCGGAAGCTCCACAGGGTGTTTGAGTTCTCGGAAGAGGGGAAGGTTATCCGCTCTTTCGGCGGCAGGGGCTCCGGAAGCGGGGAGTTCAATTTTCCCATAGCCGCCGTTTTGGACGGCAAAGGTTTTATGTATGTCAGCGACCTGAACAATCACCGCGTGCAGGTGTTTGACACCGAGCGGAACTTTCTTTGTTCTTTCGGCAGCTTCGGTTCCGGTCCGGAAGAGTTCAACGGCCCGCATGATCTTGCTGCCATAGGGAATGTCCTCTTTGTCGCTGACCACTTGAATTCACGCGTAAAAAGGTATGATATCTCCGGCGTTCCGAAAAAGGCTGAGTTTACAGGCGCTTTCGGGTTTGAGCGTTCAATGCTTCCCTGCGGAATGGCCCTTGGCCCGGATACAGAAATGTATCTTTCGTTTGGCGGAACTACTCTTATAGGCAAGTATTCCGGGGCGGCGCCGGCATGAAGCTAAAAACTCCGGTTGCCGTGCTCGCGGAACAGAGGCCCGGAGCCTCCGGCTATTTGGCAGGTCTCCTTAAGGGTGATAGAAAGGGAGAGCGGCTTTCGAAGCTCTTTTCAGCGCTCGGAGACGGAAGAAAAGTATTTATCGCGGTGGCGGACACGCGCCGCCTGCCTCCCTACCTAAAGAGGGCCGCCGCGAAATTCGGCGCGCAGATAATAAACAGGGACGCGCTGCCCGGAGCGCTCAGGTCGTCAGGTTTCCGGTCTGCGGCGGTGCTGTCCCCGGGGAATGAATTATTTTCCGCGGGCATGTTTGACAGAATGGCGGCGAAGTTAAAAACGCCGGCTGTTGCTCACATGTTTTTCAAGCCCGGGCCGGGCATTCCCTACAATACCGCCGAAGTGCATGTTGTATCGGCGGATTTTATTGAAAAAAACGGTATTCGCGGGCTGGGGAAAATTAAAGGCCTTCCTTATGAACTTGAAGCCCGGGACAAAATATGGCTCTTCGGAGAGGCCGCAAAAAACAGATCTTCTTACCCGCGCCTGGTTGCCATTGAACCTACAAATCTCTGCAACCTGAGATGCTCAATGTGCCCGGTTCATTCTTCGCCCGGGAGCAGGAAAAAGCGGGCTTCCGGGATGATGGACTTCGGGCTTTACAAGAGGATAATCAACCAGCTGCCGGAGCGGAGCAAAGTCAATCTCGTGCTCCACGGCTACGGCGAGCCGCTGCTTCACCCGCGGATAGCCGATATGATTGCGTACGCGAAGAAATCCGGGATCAACGATGTCCAGTTCGCGACGAACGGGATGCTGCTTACGGGTGAAAAGTCGGCGGCTTTAATCGCCTCGGGGATGGACCGCCTTGATGTAAGCCTTGACGGATTCACCGCGAAAGAATATGAAGCAATAAGGATAGGCGCCGATTTTAAGACGGTCAAGGAAAATATAGCGCGGTTCCTGATGCTCCGGGGGAAAAGGAGCAAGCCGGTTCTGAATATCAGGCTGGTAAAGCAGACGGCAAACAAAAACAGCGTCGGCGGTTTTATCAAATACTGGGCCAAAACCGCGGACACGGTTACAGTGGATGAATGCCACGATGAGGGTTCGGTGAAGCACAGCCGTGCAGAGCGATTCCCTTGTCCGGCTCTTCGCCTGCTTATGGAAATCTACTGGGATGGGACAGTTGTGCTATGCAACATGGACGCTTTCGCGAAGAATAAGCTGGGGAATCTCAAACAGGATAAGCTTCTTGATATTTGGAACGGGAGAAAACTCAACCGAATCAGAGGATTACACAATAAACTTGTCTTTAATAGGCCGGCTATATGTGGTAAATGCGGTTGGTGGCAGTGTTTTGACATTTGGAAGAGCTGTGATTTAAAGGGTTTGTCCTGTATGAAGAATCCTGTTACGGCCATATGGAGCAGGGGGAAATAGAGCGATGAAACCGGAAGTTTCAATAATAATCCCGACTCTCGGGAGAAGGGACACGCTCCCGGCAGTGCTTGGAGCGCTTGAAAAGTCCGCTTATGCGGAAAAACTTGAAGCGCTTATCATTGATAATTCGCCGGATGGGACCCTCTCGCTTTCCGGCAAAAACGGTTTCCAAACTTTTGCGCGGGGGCTTTGGTGCAAAAAGCCCGGAGCCGCCGCGGCGCGAAACCTCGGCGCAAAAGAAGCTGCAGGAGAATTCCTGCTCTTCTTAGACGACGATGTTGTTCCCCTGCCAGGTCTCATTGAGGAACACCTTAAACGGGTTAAAGCCGCTTCCGGAAGGCTCAGCATGGGCAAGATGCTGCCGGCGGAGAGCGTGAAGGCCTCGCTTTTCGGAGAATTCTTGATTTATTACGGCCTTCTGCCGGACTATAAAAATCTGGCGGAAGGCGCGGAGCTTTCATGCGAGCATTTTAATTCCTCCAACTTTATGCTAAAGAAAGAGGATTTTTCGCTGGCGGGCGGCTTTGACGAAGGGTTTGACTGCTACGGGTGGGAGGATGTCGAGTTCGGCAGCCGTCTTCCGGCAAAGAGTCTTAGTGCCATTTTTTCCGGGAACGCAGCCGCCGAACACCATGTTGAAAGTTCTCTCACGGCGTATCTTAAGAAACTGAAACTAATGGGAAGATCAGCCGTGAAATTTGTCCGCCTGCATCCTGAGCTTTCAAGGCGGGTGAATATCCTTAACTACGACGCTGATAAAGCCATTTTCAGGTACAACATAAAAGGAATAGAAGATATTGAGCTTTCCGACGGCGCGGCTGTGAAAGCGTGCCGCGAGTTTGCCGCTTCTGTTGATGGCGCCGCCGCGGCCCTCCGCGGGAGTTATGATTTTGGTGTTGCAAAAGAAATACTTTTTGAATGCTACGCCCTGCTGCTGCGCCGCGAGTATCTTGCCGGTTTTAAAGAGGCGCTCCTTTCACTCCCGGACAGGGAAAGGAAGGCGGTTGTTTCTCTCCTTGAAAATTCGGAAGTGTCAAAACAGAGCAGCCTTAGAGAAGAAGCGGACGCGCTCAGGAAGACAGTAATCCTTGCGGACTCGCAACCGTTTAAGTTCTTCCTGTCAACCATAAAGTCAAGACTGAGCCGGAGGAAAAAATAATAATGAAAGCAATACTTGTAGACGCGAGCATAAGTTCCTGCGGATTTAAAAGTTACAACACCGGGGAATTGATGGAGTCGAGTTGGATACATCACGGGCTCTGTTCAATAAGCGCCTACGCGAAACAGGCCGGGCACTCAATCTCCCTGATTGACCTTCGCACCCTCGCCGGCTACGAAGAGTTTAAAGCGGAAATTGAAAAACGAAAGCCCGCGGCGGTGGGACTAAGCATGATGAGCGTTGATTTTGACGCGGTCACCAAATGCGCGGCTCTCATCAAGCAGGTAGACAGCGCAATTAAGGTGATAGTGGGAGGGCCTCATCCTTCTATTATGCCTGAAGAAGTAAGCGCGAATCCGCAGTTTGACCATATCGTTCTCGGGGAAGGCGAAATAACCTTTACGGATATACTGAATTCGCTTGAAGCCGGAAGGCAAATAGAACGGATAATACGGGGAACGCCCGCGGACCTTGATAGACTTCCCTTTGCAGACCGCGAGCTCTACGGAGGGCACGAAGCCCCGATATTGGCTGAACTTCCCGTACCCTTTATGACGGTTATAGCGGCGCGCGGCTGCATCTATAATTGCAGTTTTTGCCAGCCGGCCGAGAAGATAATATTCGGCAAGGGCCTAAGGAGAAGGAGCGTTCCGAGCCTTCTGTCCGAGCTTGAAACTTTGCGCGACAAGTACGGGCTTAAAAGCCTGATGATACACGACGATTGTTTTACCGAGGATGTTGAATATGTGAAGGAGTTCTGTGCCGGTTACACCGCCCGCGGATTTAAGATGCCGTTTGTCTGCCAGTCGCGCGCTGATATCATCTGCAGAAACGAAGAAACAATTAAGATGATGCGGGCCGCCGGCCTTCATATGTTCATTATCGGTTTTGAGAGCGGGAACCAGAGGATACTTAACTTCCTTCGCAAGGGCACCAAGGTGGAGCACAATATAAAGGCAGCCGAAATCTGCAGAAAATACGGAATAAAGGTCTGGGCAAACTACATGCTCGGCATTCCAGGCGAGAAGAAACGCGAGACCATGGATACCGTTAGGATGATAAAGAAGATCAAACCCGACCATTACAGCCCGGCATTTTTCACGCCGCACCCGGGAAGCGACCTCTTTACCTATTGCGAGAACAACGGGCTCTCGCTAATCAAATCCCATGAAGAGTACAGGCGCTCCCCGCTCGGGCAAAAGATCAAAGGCATAGATTATGAGTTTCTGAAACGTGCGCTTGCGGATTCAATGGACCCGGTAACACACAGCGCGTTTTTCAGGTTTAAGAAATTCGCGGTCTACGGCACGGCGGCAGCGCTGAAGAAGACTGCGCCCGGCAGAAAAATTGTGGAACTTGTGAAGAAGGCGGTAAGAAGTGGCAAATAGGCCTGAGGTTTCCATAATCGTCCTGACTAAGAACGCGGAAGGAAATATCCGTTGGACGCTCTCGCTAATTCTCTCCCAGAAATTCTCAAAGCCCTATGAAGTCATTGTTATTGATTCCGGTTCAACGGACGGGACGTTGGGGATAATAGAAAGTTTCAAGTCAGTGAGATTAATTAAAAGAAACCCGGAAACCTTCAGCCACGGCGGAACCAGGAATTTCGGCGGAGGTAAGGCGCGCGCTTCAAAATATCTGGTGTTTTTCAACGGAGACGCGGTGCCGAGGGACAAAAACTGGCTTGCCCCATTGATAGGGCAATTGGAAAGCGACAGGGAAACAGCCGGGGTTTTCAGCAGGCATATAGCAAAAACAAACTGCAACATCTATATGGCGCTGGATATCGCGACCGGAATGCCCCCGGTAAAAAGCATTGCCTCGTTGAGGTTTCTCGCGCCTGAGGAAAGGTCGGCCGGCATAAGAAGGCTGATGTGGTTCTCCACGGTAAGCTGCGCCATACGGAAGAGTTTCTGGGAAAAGAACAGGTTCCGCGAGGACATCAATATGGCCGAGGACCAGGAATGGTCAAGGCGCATGCTCCTGAAAGGCAAATCCATTGTGTACGAACCGGAGTCCGTCATCTATCACTCTCACAACTATGGAATCCTCGAGTTTTACAGGTATAACCGCAACAGCGATAGGTCTTTCAACAAAATCCTCGGATCAGGGAAGAAAGTTTCATTTCTATTGTTTCGGCTTGCCGCGCAGATATTTTACTCCGCCAACGAATCAATCAGGATAATAAAGTCGCCGCAGGCGAAGCGGATTTCCGGGTTAAGGTTGGCAAAAGAGGTGCTGGTCGGCGTACTTTCAAGATACGCGGCGATACTCGGCGAAATAGCCGCCAATATCCAGCTTCATTGACTGAAGAATAACCTGCGCAAAATAGTGAGAAGGCCGGAATAAAGGAATTCGGCTATTTTCACGTAATATTTAATGGCTTCAATGTTGTTAAGCAAGATGTACTCTCCAAGCGAAACTTGCTTTAATGTTGGACCGCGAGGAAAGGAAATGGTTGCATTAGTTTATTCTAAAAGTGTTTCGGCTTTTCGGAAGGGATAGCATCATTATACATACATCGTATTAACAAAGGAGAGGAAATGAAGAAATTGCTGCAGCATTTTGATATGCTCTCAATGGAAGAGATAAAGATGATTGAGAGCACGGCCTTCAAGATACTTGCCGAGGTCGGGGTTAAGGTGGACAACGCCAAAGTAATAGAAGTCCTTGAGTCGTCCGGGGCGAGGGCTGACGCGAAAGCCGGGAAGGTCTTCTTTGACCGGAAATATATGGAGACATTCCTTGCGGGAGTGGAGGGCATAGATCAAGCTATTGACCAGAATGTCAGGGCATCGGGGGGAATAGGCGGCTATGGGCTGAATTATTTCGACCCGGAAAGCGGCACCGTCAAGAAGAACACGCTTAAATCCGCGGAAAACATAATAAAGCTCGCTGATTATCTTCCGAACATCAGCACCATAGGGCTCGGCGCGGTCCCCGGGGATATTCCGGCGGTCCTTATTCCTTTATATGGCAGGTATCTTCTCTGGCGCCACTCCGAAAATAAATGGGCAGGCGACGGGCTTATCTGGGACATAAAACTCTGCCCCTATATTGTTGAAATGTCTGAAATAATGAAGCAGGATACGGTGCGGACGAAAAAACCGTTCCTGCAGAAATACCTTAACGCTTCAATTTTTCTGATCTCGCCGCTTCATTTCGCGAGGGAAGAGGCGGAACAGTTTGTCTGGTTCTGGGAACGCGGCCATTATATTCACCTGGATATTATGACCACAATGGGAGCGAACGCGCCTGTAACGATCGCCGGTGCTCTCGCGAAACATCTCGCGGAAGGCTTTTTTGCCTGCATACTTGACAGGGTATTTTACGGCAGGAAACAACTCTGGCTTACGCTTTACGGAGCGCCGATAGATATGAGGAACGGCTCTCAGCCCTATGGCCGTCCGGAAACACAACTGATGGGAATAGCCGGGGCGCAGATACTAAGGTATTACAAGTCGGCTGCGGGGGCCGGCCCCGCGGCTAATACCACTGCCAAAGCGGATGATATGGAAAGCGGAATGAACCTTGCGACGGGCGCGATGCTTGGACTTCTCTCTTCCGGCGGCCCGTCAATGGACATGGACCTGCTTTCTGTCGACGAGATTATCTCGCCCGTTAAGATGGTGCTGGCAAACGAATACGCCAATTATGTAAACCGCCTCCTTGACGGATTTAAGATAAACGAGGACACTCTTGCATTTGATGTGATGAAAGAAGTCGGGCCGGGCGGGCTCTTTATGGATCACGAGCATACCGTTACCCACTTCAAAGAAGAAATCTGGCTGCCTGAGTTTATGTCGCACGAGATGATGGCTTCATGGCTGAACAGCGGGAAGAAGACCATCGTTGAAAAGGCCGGCGAGAAGGTGCTGGATGTCTGGAAGACTTATCACCCGAAGGGGATAGCGGATGAGACGGAGAAGAAGCTGTTGGGGGTGATTGAAAAAGCCCGGCGAGAATTGGTTCGATAGAGGTTTTTAACGTTCTTAACGTTCTTAACGTTTGTAAAGTAAAACAAGGGCAAGGGCAGAAGAAAAGAATTGGGCGGGGATTAGAAATGGACGAGAGTAAGGAAGGGCGTAAGAAGCTCAGAGCTTCCCAGCTGAAAAGCTTCTGCGGGAAGTACGGCCTTGAGGAGTCCGCCGCGGAAATTGCCGGCGGATTCCGGAAGGATGTGTTAGTTTTCCCGGAGGAGGTTTATTACCTCCCCTTTGCGGAGAGAAGCAATGTTTTCATACAGCGGGAATGCGCTTTTCTCAGGGCTTATGCCGGGAAGCTTGGAGCGGAAATTCCGGTGTTTATCAGGGCTTCCCGCGACAAGGAATTCTCTGATTTTGAGATTTGTGTTGTCTCCAGGATTAAAGGCGACGCGTATCCCATAATGGAATCCATGGATTGGCTGCAGATACAGGAGGTTTTTTTTAGTCTTGCCGGAATATTCGCCGAAAATCATAAAATTACTCCGGACAGCCGGCTATTTGCGGAATACGGAGGCAGCTTTTCTCCTCTTTCCGGCCTGCCTTTGATGAATAAATGGCTCTCTTGGTGGCTCAAACCCGAGAACACTGAAGGTATCACTGCCTGGTTTGTTGAATTTATTGGAGACGCCTCAAACGCCGCGGAGGTTGAGAATATTTTCGCGGTCAATAAGGAGTTTAAGGGAATCATAAAGGATAGGGTGGCTGAACTTGCTTCGCTTGCCCCGGTGGTGCTTCACGGGGATATGCACGACGGGCAGTTCCTGCTTTTCCCGGGCTCAACGAAAGTAAAAGGAATAATCGACTGGGATAATTTTTGTTTTGGCAGCCCTCTTATTGATTTTAACACCAGCAAATGGTTCCCGGACAGGATGTGGCTCTTTCGGAGAGATTTCCAGGAAATGCGGGTGAAGATGTGGGAACTTTATCTGAAAGCCCGCGGCATAAAGGGGCAGTGGAACGGGGGCTTGAACCTTTTTCTAGTCATGACCGAGCTGGTGCGGGTTGTCCTGGAAAAGGACAGGCCGCGGATCTGGATGACGAAGGGGTCGTATAGGGAAGGGTTAAACGAATACTTGGGGTATTTAAGAAAAGCGATAAAGGGATAAAAGTTTATAAGGTTTGTAATGTTTATAAGGTTTGTAAGGTTTATTGGTCACAGCTCCGCTGTGTCTTGTTCTGTAAGGTAAGATATTCTTCATCTCGTACTCTGTCCGGCAGAACAGAATAGGGTTCGCAAGGTTATGAGCCTCCCC